>ERZ1034363.75-NODE-75-length-68037-cov-4.583402_pt1 | contig 68037 bp, 62 predicted proteins | sample MGYA00520616_ERZ1034363 | MGnify/ENA primary metagenome ERZ1034363 (study PRJEB33736, sample SAMEA104284506) | Azolla filiculoides | biome: Urban; feature: Water surface; material: Ditch water | place: Netherlands | collected 2015-10-28 | depth 0-0.1 m ...
CGTGCAACAGGCTGCCAGTGATGCGTTGGCCAAGGCGCATTACATCCAACTGGCCCAAGCCGATCAAATGCAATTTGCAAAATCATTGCTGGCACCTGCCAAACCCAAGGCTGCTTTAAAGCGCGCGTTTGAAAACAGGCGCAAGCTGCTGGACCTCACTTGAACACAGGACCTTTCAAGGTCGAAGTGCTAAGGGCGGATCATCAGCGCAATGAGTTTGCTTGTGGTGATGTCGACTTAGATCGGTACTTCAAAACAGAAGTGACGCAAGACATTAGGCGACATGTTGCGCATTGTTTCGTGGCGCTTAACAGCCTTGGTCAAGTAGCGGGGTATTACACCTTGGCGGCTTCAAGCGTTTTGCTAGCAGAATTGCCCCAAGCACTTGCCAAAAAGTTGCCACGCTACCCCACTGTGCCGGTTGCAAGAATGGGCAGGTTGGCTGTGAGTCAGTCAGCTCAACAAATGGGTTTGGGTTCTGCTTTGCTGGCAGATGCATTGGTGCGCGTGTTTCAAGCTGATCTCGCAGCATACGCCATGGTGGTGGATGCCAAGCATGAAGGCGCTGTTCGTTTTTACGCAAAGCATGGCTTCAAACCATTTTCTTCTCAACCGCTCAGCTTATGGTTGCCAATGAACGCAGTGATTTCCTTGGTTGCTTAGTTGGTGATCTTGCGTTGACCGGCGGTCATGGCGCTTCCCATCGACGCGGCCATGATCAAACCAATGGCACTGAGTTGTTGCGTGCTCAGTTGTTCTGACAACACCAGCCAGCCCGCCAAGGCGCCAACGGCTGGCTCCAAACTCAGCAAGATGCTGAAGGTTTGTTTGGGCAAGTGTTTGAGTGAATACATTTCCAAACTGTAGGGGATGGCGCTTGACAGCAGGGCAATGCCCAAACCTGTCAGCATCCATTCCACATTCAACAAAGCAGTGCCGGCCACGCTAATGCCAAAGGGCGTGACGACCATGGCTGCAACCAACATGCCCATGGGCGTGGCAAAGGCGCCAAAGCGATCAGCCACTCGCTGGCCCAACACGATGTACATGGCCCAACAAAATCCGGCACCCAAGGCGAAGGCGATGCCAACGGGGTCGAGCGCTGCAACGGGGCTGTCGACGCCCAAGTGTTGTCCCAATGGCAAGATCAAGCCCATGCCAATCACGGCCAACACAATCCACACAAAGTCGAGTGGCTTCTTGGAAGACCACAAGGCCACAGCCAGAGGACCTGTGAATTCAATGGCAATGGCCAAGCCAAAGGGCACGGTTTTGATGGCGTTGTAAAACAGCAAGTTCATGATGCCCAAGGTGGCGCCAAACATTACCAGGGGTGGTGCGTCGGCCCAGGTCCAGGTGCGGCGCCAGGGCCGCCAAAAGGCCATCAGCAAGAGCGTGGAAAAAATCAGGCGGTAGGTGGTGGTGCCTTCGGCGCCAACAAACGGAAACAAGCTTTTGGCCAGCGAGGTGCCTGCGCACAAGGTGATCAAACTGCCCATGAGGGCTGCAACAGGAAGAAAAGGAAATTTCACAGTGCTAAAACAATGGGTTGGCCGTGCGGTGTTCGAGCGGCGGCATCTTCCCAAGCATGTTCCAGTGCGTGAATTTGATCGGCAGTGCCCAATTGTTTGGCCAGCACCAAGGCCTCTAAAGCATTGAGCCAATGGGCGTAATAGGTGGTGCCTGTGTCTGTATCGCCGGCAACTTGCGCAGTGCGAATTTCTTGCGTCAGAGTTGCAGCCCATTCTGGCCAAGTGAACAAGCCCTTTTCGTGCAACTGGAGGGTCATGGCAAACGCATGCGCTTGCCAGGGTTCTGAAAAGACGGCGCCATGGGGCTCTTGCACGGGCAGTGGCATGTGGCCGCCGCAGTGTTGGGCAATCTCTTCAAGTGTCAGGTGGGTGTTTTGCATGTTTGTGATGCCAAAGGTTTCAGGACACCGCTTCTAAATAAGATTCCCAAGCATCCACAGTGACTTCCACAGTAGGGTCGCTGTTTTCACCCCAAAGCGTGGTGCCATCAAAGACCACGGTGTAGAGCCATTCGACGGGCACATTGAAGGGGGGCGTGGCACGCAAGGTGTGCCCATCGGGAAACACATGGCCGCCATGCACCTGCAAAATGGTGCCCACATGGCCTCGAACATAACGAGGCAAACGCGTGTGACCTTGCGGGTGCATGTTGCGGGCGCGTACTTTTTGGCCCACTTTGAACAAGGCGGGTTGATCGATGTGTCGTTCTGTGGGGCTGCCGGCTTTCAATGCCGCATCCACGGTTTCACGCGTGAGGACTCGGTTCACTTTGACCGGTGGAGAGATCTTCTGGCCGGCGCTCAGTTCGGCCGCAGTCACCATGCCACGGGACAACATGAGTTGTTCAAGCGCCCGAATCCAAATCTCGTAATAACTGCTGGACAAGTAGAGGGCCGGTGGCAATGACTCGCGTGCCGAGCGGCTCAGGTCAATGTTCCATTGCCCGCTGGCGCCCATGGCCACCGTGATGGCCATGGCTCGGCTTTCCCAAGGGGCGTGGAACAAGGGCTCGTTGTCTTCTAATAGAACAGGTCCAAAGCCTTGTTGGCCGCCCATGTCGTGGACGCCATTCATACCAAGGCCGTCCCAATCATGGCGTCGCGCGAGACCAGGCTGGCCAGTTCGGCCTGGGACAGATGTTCGGTGCCAGCGGGGCGCTTGGGCAAGACCAAATACCGCACTTCAGCGGTGGAGTCCCAAACGCGAATACGGGTGCTCTCGGGCAGGGCCACCCCAAAGTCGCCCAAGACTTTACGCGGCTCCAGCACAGCGCGGGACCGATAAGCGGCACTTTTGTACCAAACGGGGGGCAAGCCCAACACCGTCCAGGGGTAGCAACTGCAGAGTGTGCAAACCACCATGTTGTGCTGCTCGGGGGTGTTTTCTACGGCCACCATGTGCTCGCCTTGCCGGCCCGTAAAGCCCAAAGAAGCAATGGCCGCTGTGGCATCTTTTAGCAACCAAGCTTTGAATTCAGGCTCGGCCCAGGCCTTGGCCACGACTTTGGCGCCGTTGTGAGGGCCAACTTCGGTTTCGTAGGTCTCGATGATGCGGTCAATGGCTGCAGGGTCGATGTAGCCTTTTTGGGTGAGCAGGCTTTCGAGGGCACGAACCCTGACGTCCATTTCACTTAAAGTGGAATGGTCGTGATCGTGGTCATGAGAATGGCCGGCCATGGTCGTCTCCCGAGTTGGACAAGGTCTTTGGTTGCCATCATAGCCCCGCATACAATCAGCGGCTGTCCTCAAAAGCAGGTTTTGAATCGGCTTTTTGGTAATTACCTCAATTTTTTCGTGGAGTTTTTTGATGTTCATTTCATCCGCATTTGCCCAAACCGCCCCAGCCGCTGCCGCAGCGGGTGGCGACATGCAATCTTCTTTGATGAGCATGTTGCCCTTGCTCTTGATGTTTGTCGTGCTGTATTTCGTCATGATTCGGCCCCAAATGAAAAAGCAAAAAGAGCACAAATCCATGATCGATGCGCTTGCCAAGGGCGATGAAATCATCACAGCTGGTGGATTCTTGGGCAAAGTAAGCAAGTTGGGCGATGGGTTCTTGAGCATTGAAATTGCCAATGGCGTGGAAGTGCAGATGCAACGTTCCGCCGTGGTTCAAGTCTTGCCCAAAGGCACGATCAAGTAATTGCCCTCAACGCCCAAGCCACTGCGTGCTTGGGCGGGTACCTTGCTATTTAATAGTGCTCATTTTTCTTCTTTGAAGCGGCTGCCATCATGAACCGTTATCCGGTGTGGAAATTTGCGATCATCGTGATCGCTTTGTTGTTGGGCGTGGTCTACACCTTGCCCAACTTTTTTGGTGAAGCACCGGCGGTGCAGGTCTCGTCTTCCAAGATCAGCGCCAAAGTGGACGCCGCCACATTGGCTCGGGTGGAAGATGCGCTCAAGGCGGCCAATGTGCCACCTGCCGCCGTGGCCTTAGAAGGTGCTTCTATCAAGGCGCGCTTTGAATCCACAGAGCAGCAGCTCAAAGCCAAAGACGCCATTCAAAAAGCGCTGATTCCAGAAGGCACCGAAAACGGCTACGTGGTGGCTTTGAATTTGCTGTCGCGTTCGCCAGCTTGGTTGACCTCTTTGCACGCAGCACCCATGTACTTGGGCTTGGACCTGCGCGGTGGCGTGCACTTCATGCTGCAAGTCGACATGAAAGCCGCCCTGACGCAAAAAACCGATTCATTGGCGGGTGACATTCGCACCACGCTGCGCGAAAAAGATGTGCGCCATGGCGGCATCGCACGCAACGGCCAAAACATTGAAATCCGAGTTCGTGACCAAGCACAACTGGATGCTGCGCGACGCGTTTTGGCCGATCAGTTTGCTGATTTGCAAACCGTGGATGCGGCAGAAGGTGGCGAATTTAAATTAACAGCCACCATCAAACCTGAAGCCGCTCGCCGTGTGCAAGAGCAGGCGCTCAAACAAAACATCACCACCCTGCACAACCGCATCAACGAGTTGGGTGTGGCCGAACCTGTGATTCAGCAGCAAGGCCTGGACCGCATTGTGGTGCAGTTGCCTGGTGTGCAAGACACGGCCAAGGCCAAAGACATTTTGGGCCGCACGGCCACCTTGGAAGTGCGCTTGGTAGACGAGAGCAGCGAGGCGCGCTCTGCCGAACAAACCAACGGCATGGTGCCTTTTGGCTCTGAGCGGTATTTGGAGCGCAATGGCCAGCCTGTGATTGTCAAAAAGCAAGTGATTTTGACGGGCGACAACCTGACCGATGCACAACCAGGCTTTGACAGCCAAACACAAGAGCCGGTGGTCAACTTGTCATTGGACGGCAAAGGCGCGCGCATTTTCAAAGATGTGACCCGCGAAAACATCGGCAAGCGCATGGCCATTTTGTTGTTTGAAAAAGGCAAAGGCGAAGTGGTCACCGCACCCGTCATTCGCTCAGAAATTGGCGGCGGCCGTGTGCAAATTTCGGGCCGCATGACCACCAGTGAGGCCAACGATACCGCCTTGCTGTTGCGTGCAGGTTCTTTGGCCGCGCCGATGGAAATCATTGAAGAGCGGACCATTGGCCCAAGCCTAGGTGCAGAAAACATTGCCAAAGGCTTCAACAGCGTCACATGGGGTTTCTTGGTCATTGCGGCCTTCATGTGCATTTATTACATGGTGTTTGGTTTGTTCTCCAGCATCTCCTTGGCCGTCAACTTGCTTTTGTTGGTGGCGGTACTCTCGATGCTGCAAGCCACCCTCACATTACCGGGTATGGCCGCGATGGCTTTGGCGCTGGGCATGGCGATTGACTCCAACGTGCTGATCAACGAACGTGTGCGTGAAGAGTTGCGTTTGGGTGCCACGCCCCAAGCGGCCATTCACACGGGATACGACCGCGCATGGGCCACCATTTTTGACTCCAACATCACCACCCTCATTGCTGGCGTGGCCTTGTTGGCGTTTGGCTCTGGCCCCGTGCGCGGATTTGCGGTCGTGCATTGCTTGGGCATTTTGACCAGCATGTTCTCCGCGGTGTTCTTCTCGCGCGGCTTGGTCAACCTTTGGTATGGCCGTCAAAAGAAACTCAAGTCAGTGTCGATTGGCACGGTGTGGCGTCCAGATGGCGCGGCACCCGTGTCTAGAACTGAAGACAAAGCATAAAGCGGAGCAGCATCATGGAATTTTTCAAAATCCGCAAAGACATTCCCTTCATGAAACACGCGTTGATTTTCAACGTGATCTCTTTCGTGACTTTCTTGTTGGCCGTGTTCTTTTTGTTCAGCCGCGGTTTGCATTTGTCGGTGGAGTTCACCGGCGGCACCGTGATGGAAGTGAGTTACAGCCAGCCTGCAGATCTGACGCAAGTGCGTGGCGTGGTGTCGGGTCTGGGTTACAACGATGTGCAAGTGCAAAACTTTGGCACAGCGCGCGATGTGATGATTCGCTTGCCTGCTCAAAAGGGCGTGAGCTCTGCGCAACAAAGTGACAAATTGATGGTGGCTTTGAAAGCGCAAAACGCTGAAGCCACACTGCGCCGCACAGAGTTTGTAGGCCCGCAGGTGGGTGAAGAATTGGCGGCAGACGGCCTCAAGGCTTTGGCCTTTGTGGTGGCCGGCATCATGCTTTATTTGGCGGTGCGCTTCGAATGGAAATTCTCGGTGGCGGCCATCATTGCCAATCTGCATGACGTGATCATCATTTTGGGATTCTTCGCCTTTTTCCAATGGGAGTTTTCATTGGCGGTGTTGGCGGCGGTGCTGGCGGTGTTGGGTTATTCGGTGAACGAGTCGGTGGTGATTTTTGACCGAATTCGCGAGAACTTCCGACGCTATCGCAAGATGAACACCATTGAGATCATCGACAACGCGATCACGTCCACCATTAGCCGAACCATCATTACCCACGGCTCCACGCAGATCATGGTTCTCTCTATGTTGCTGTTTGGTGGTGAGACCTTGCACTACTTTGCCATGGCCCTCACCATTGGCATTTTGTTTGGTATTTATTCTTCGGTGTTTGTGGCTGCAGCCATTGCCATGTGGTTGGGTATTCAGCGCGAAGACCTGATCAAAGCCGCACCGAAGAAAGACGAAGACCCTGACGATCCTAACTCTGGCGCGGTGGTGTAACACGACCAGGCAGGCACGCTATTGACGTGTGCCCTGCCTGCTGAGTTGCTGGTAGAGGCCACCCGGCAAGCGCCCCAAGGTGCCCGCCAATTCCATTTGAAACAGTTCTGCTTGCAATTGCGAGGTGGGCAAGCCACTTCGCTGCTGGAGTTCGTCCAATCCGACCGGCGCATAGCCTAGATGTGCGGCAATGCTTGGCGCATCTAAATTCGGCTGCACATTCACATGCACCTGGTGGGTTGTTGCGTTGTCAAATGCCATGTTGTCATCGGCCGCTCTGTTCTGGGGGCGAGTCTGTTGCTGGCCGAACGAAGGACTGGGTGCTGGCAAGTCTTTCATCTCCTCTAAGATGTCTTGCGCACTGTCCACCAACTTGGCACCTTGCTTGATGAGGTCGTGGCAACCTTTGGCCACCGTCGTGTGAATGGAGCCCGGAATGGCAAACACCTCTTTGCCCATGTCGACGGCTTGCTTGGCTGTGATGAGCGAGCCAGAGCGTGTGGCCGCTTCCACCACCAAACAGCCCTGCGACAAACCGGCAATGAGGCGGTTGCGCTTGGGAAAATTGGCCATGACGGGCGGGGTGTTTAAAGGGTACTCACTGAGCAACAAGCCGTGCTGTGCAATGTGCTGGGCCAGTGCATGGTTTTGATGGGGGTAGACGCGGTCTAGACCGGTGCCGACCACCGCCACGGTGTGCAGAGGATTGGCTGCCGTGCCCCCAGCCAATGCGCCCTTGTGGGCGGCGGTGTCGATGCCCAGTGCCAAGCCAGACACCACGGTGAGACCTGCTTGGGACAAGCTGAGTGCAAAGTCATGTGCGTTCAAAGCGCCTTGCGGGGTGGGGTTGCGACTGCCCACAATGGCCATTGCGCGAGGCGCTTGCAATGCTGGCGGACTGAGCAGGCGCAGGTGCTGCGTTTGACCCAATGCATACAAAAGCAAAGGGGGGTCTGGGGTGAGCAAGAGACTGCTGGGGTAGTCTGTGTCGGCCAGCGTGAGCAGTCTTTTGCCGATGGACTTGCCCGTCATTTGCGTTGGCCGGTACGTTGTCATGCGAGACGGCGCTGCTGTGTTGAGCCATTCCCAGGTGACTTCCACCGACTCGTCGAGTCCAAGCGGTATGCTGCGCAATTGCTGAATAACGCTGGGGCTGACCAGCGCTTGCAATTCGGAGGTGCTGCGCTCAAAAATGTTTTCTGGCAAACCAAAACCTTGCAGCAAGCTGCGGGCAGTGATGTTGCCCACCCCTGCGGTCATACTGAGGCGCAGCCAAAATCGCAGACTTTCGCGCGTAGAAATCATGGCTTTTCCTTTGAGAATAGGGTGGAACAAGGGCCCGATTTTGAGAAGCTACCGCCGACTTGGGCAAGGCTTCTTTAAATTAGCGAAAATAGAGGTATTGCTGAATACAAATCACCATGGCACTTTTAAACATTCTTTGCTATCCCGACCCCCGCCTGCACAAGGTGGCCAAACCCGTCACCGAGTTTGATGACAAGCTGCGCGCACTGGTGGCCGACATGCTCGAGACCATGTACGAGTCGCAAGGCGTTGGCCTTGCAGCAACCCAAGTGGATGTGCATCTGCGTTTGGTGGTGATGGACACATCTGACGATCACAACCAACCCGTGGTGTTGATCAATCCAGAAATCACTTGGTTCAGTGATGAGCGTGTGAAGGGCGAAGAAGGCTGCTTGTCTGTGCCTGGCATCTACGACGGTGTTGAGCGTGCGGTGGCCGTTAAAGTGAAAGCGGCGGATGAGCAGGGTCAAGTTCGCGAATTGGCAGCAGAAGGTTTGATGGCGGTTTGCGTTCAGCACGAACTGGACCACTTGATGGGAAAAGTGTTTGTGGAATATTTATCGCCCTTAAAGCGCAATCGCATCAAAACCAAAATGCTCAAAGCGCAAAGAGAAGACGCTTAATTGTTCAGACAGAAAGAAGTTTTATGCGCGTGATTTTTGCGGGCACGCCCGAATTTGCCCGCAGCGCATTGGCTGCTTTGCATACAGCGGGCCATGAGATCGTGGGCGTTTTCACACAGCCCGATCGTCCAGCCGGCCGCGGCATGAAGTTGCAGGCCTCCGCTGTCAAACAATTTGCACTCGCGCACAACTTGCCCGTGGTGCAGCCGCACAGTTTGAAGCTGGATGGCAAATACCCCGAAGAAGCCGCTGCAGCACGCGCATTCATTGCGCAAGCGCAAGCCGATGTGATGGTGGTGGCGGCTTATGGTTTGATCTTGCCGCAATGGGTGCTCGATGCACCCAAGCACGGTTGCCTCAACATTCACGCTTCCTTGTTGCCTCGCTGGCGCGGCGCAGCCCCCATTCACCGCGCGATTGAGGCGGGTGATGCGCAAACAGGCGTCACCATCATGCAGATGGATGCAGGCTTGGACACTGGCGACATGTTGCTCGAAGAAACATTGCCCATCTTGACGCAAGACACGACAGCCTCCTTGCACGACAAGCTGGCGACCATGGGCGCCGCTTTGATTGTCAAAGCGCTCGCACAAGTAGTCCAGTTCAAACCTGTGGCGCAGCCCACCGAAGGCGTGACGTATGCACACAAAATTGAAAAAGCCGAAGCGGCCATCGATTGGACATTGAGTGCGCAACAGCTGTCAAAACGCATTCGAGCCTTCGATCCGTTTCCTGGCATGACAGCTCAGATGGCCGGTGAAATGGTCAAGGTGTGGCAAGCCCATGTGCTTGCAGATGTGCTGACCGATGCGCCTGCGCCTGCAAGCACTGCCAAGCCAGGAACCTTGCTGGCCATCGATGAGTCTGGCTTGCAGGTGGCTTGTGGCGCAGGTGTGCTGTGCCTCACCCAATTGCAAAAACCAGGCGGTAAACGTCAACCCGTGGCCGATTTCGTTCGCCATTTCAAGGGCACGGTGGGCGATGTTTTTCAAAGCTGAAAATTACCGCCATCCTGCCTTCATGGAAGGCCTGCGCGATTTGGCACCGCAAGCACCGGGTGTTGCCGCTTGGGGTTTGATGACGGGCGTGGCCATGGTCAACTCGGGCATGAGTGTGTTCGAGGCCATTGCCATGACGCTTTTTGTGTATGCCGGCAGCTCCCAATTGGCGGCATTGCCTTTGATTGTGGCGGGTGCGCCGGTCTGGGTGATTTTGGCCACCGGCTTTTGCGTCAACTTGCGCTTCATGGTGTTCAGTTTGCACTTGCGTCCTTACTTGATGCATTTGCCACGTCTTGAAAGAATGGTGCACGGGTATCTGACCACCGACATCAGTTATGTGTTGTTCACCCGTCGATTTGCCAAGCCGAGCGAAGATCCGGCAGAACAAATGACGCAAGCCGCATCCTTGGCGGGCAACACCTTCATCGTGTGGGCGAGTTGGATGGTGGCCAGTTTCTTTGGCATCTTTTTGGCCAAGATCATTCCAACGTCTTGGGGCTTGGGCTTTGCAGGCACCTTGTGCTTGGTGGGCATTTTGTGCTCCTTGGCCAGCACACGCATGCGCATCTTTGCAGCAGCTGTGGCCGCGGCAACGGCCATCATGGCCTATCACTTGCCTTTGAAGTTCAACATTGTGTTGGCGATTGGCGTCGCTGTGGTGTTGAGCATGTCGCTGGAACGCTTTCAAACCAAACGTGCAGGAGAGGCGGCATGAGTTTTTTTGAAGGCACCGATCTGTGGACCTTGGCCGTCATTGTGGGTTTGACGGGCGTGACCATTTTGACGCGCAGTTTCTTTTTCTTCTCAAGTGAAGAATGGGCCTTGCCCGATTGGGCGCAGCGGGGGTTGCAATATGCGCCCATTGCAGCCATGGCGGCGGTGGTATTGCCTGAAATTTTGATGCAACAAGGCGAGTTTTTGCACACCTGGATGGACGCCCGGTGGATGGGCGCCGCAGTGGGCGCCGCCGTTTACTTTTGGCGCCGCAACGTGCTCTTGACCATTGTGGTGGGCATGCTGACTTTCTTGCCCTTGCACTTGCTCGCAGGTTGGTAAATGACCCCTTGTTACAAAAGCGGTGGTTAAGTTAGCGCAAGCTTGCCCGACTAAAATTCTGTTTGTTGTGAAAAGTCTCTGAGGGATCAGAAGACGGCTCATTCATTTTTGTTATCCAAGAGAATTTCCATGAACGTCATTCGTTTTTCAGATTTGTGCCAACAAGGCAAAGTCAAAGGCCAACGTGTTTTCATCCGTGCCGATTTGAATGTGCCGCAAAACGATGCCGGCAACATCACCGAAGACACGCGCATCCGTTCCTCGGTGCCTTGCATTCAAATGGCACTCGATGCTGGCGCTGCCGTCATGGTCACCAGCCATTTGGGTCGTCCCACAGAAGGCGAATTCAAGGCCGAAGATTCTTTGGCGCCCGTTGCCAAACGATTGGCTGAATTGCTGGGCCGTGATGTGGCGCTCAAAGCCAATTGGGTGGACGGCGTTGACGTTGCGGCAGGCCAAGTGGTTCTGCTTGAAAACTGCCGTGTGAACAAAGGCGAGAAAAAGAACAACCCCGAACTGGCGAAGAAAATGGCCGCACTCTGCGACATTTTTGTGAACGATGCGTTTGGCACGGCTCACCGCGCAGAAGGCACCACCTACGGCATTGCTGAATACGCCAAAGTGGCGTGCGCAGGCCCCTTGTTGGCCGCAGAAATTGACGCCATTACCAAAGCCTTGGCCCATCCTGCACGTCCCTTGGCCGCCATTGTGGCTGGCAGCAAAGTGTCGACCAAGCTCACCATCTTGAAGAGCTTGGCCGACAAGGTGGACCAACTGATTGTGGGCGGCGGCATTGCCAACACCTTCATGCTGGCGGCTGGTTTGAAAATTGGCAAAAGCTTGGCCGAACCCGACTTGCTGGCAGAAGCCAAAGCCGTGATCGACATCATGAAAGCGCGTGGCGCCGAAGTGCCCATCCCCACTGACGTGGTCACCGCCAAAACTTTTTCAGCCGACGCCGTGGCCACCGTGAAGAAAGCCACAGACGTGGCCGATGACGATTTGATTTTGGACATTGGCCCCGAGACCGCCGCCAAACTGGCCACGCAGCTCAAAGCGGCCGGCACCATTGTGTGGAATGGTCCTGTGGGCGTGTTTGAGTTTGCCGCGTTTGAAAATGGCACGCGTGTCATTGCCGAGGCCATTGCAGAATCGAAGGCATTCAGCATTGCCGGCGGTGGCGACACCTTGGCCGCCATTGCCAAATACGGCATTGAAAAACAAGTGGGCTACATCTCCACCGGTGGCGGCGCGTTCTTGGAAATGCTGGAAGGCAAGACCCTGCCTGCCATTGAAATTTTGACAAAGCGCGCGCAATAAGCGCCGCCCATCTCAGCCTGCTTCCACAGGCAGATGACACAAAAAAGGCCGCTGAACCAGCGGCCTTTTTTTGATCAATCCGAGTTTTTCTCGGAGCGCTGACGGTTAAGTTTTTGCGGGCAAATTGCCGCGCACAGGGCTGGTCATCTGACCTTGGAAGTCGGTCCAGCATTCACGCGTGAAGTCGTACAGCTTGCAAGCCTTGGCAGTTTTGAAGTACCAGCCCCAAGAGAACGGCTGAACAATGATGCGGCCAGGCAACATTTCTTCTAACTTGGCTTGCGCTTGTTTCAGGCGGTACAGCGGAATGCTCATGTCCACGTGGTGTGCGGTGTGCTCCATGATGTGGTGCACCATGTTGCCAATCTTCATGGGGAAGGTGAGGTGCACGGTGGTGGACACAAAGGGCTGCGCCTTGACCCATGCGGATTTTTCATTGTGCCAAGACACACGCACATGGGTGTGGTGAACATAAACCACAAAACCAATCATGGTGTTCCAAAACAAGAAAGGCACCAACACGCCCATGAGCAAAGTCAGGGCGACCGATTGACCCGTGGCCACAGCGGCATAGCTCATGACGGCCACCCACAAAGCGCCAAACACGGTCACCAACATGCTGTCTTTGAAAAAGATGGGGCGACGCGTGGGCATGTGTGTTTTGTTGGGGAAGAACTCACGCTTCCACCAAATTTCAACCAAGTAGTACAGGCCTGGCGCCCAGCCGCTGCGATACAGGTACTGCATCAAACGATCGACAGGACCCAGTGCCGCAAACTCTTCGGCAGTGAGGGGTGTCCACACAAAATCGACACCTTTCAAGTTGGTGTAGCCATGGTGCACCACGTTGTGGCCAGTGTCCCACAAGCTGTAAGGCGTGAGCGAGTACAAAAAGGCGTAGCGGCCAATCCATTTGTTCAACTCGCGGTGCGGTGTCAGGCTTTGGTGGCAAGCGTCATGGCCAATGATGAACAGGCGACCAATGACAAAGCCTGCTGCCAAACCGCAGAGCAGTTTGAGCCAGACAGATTCGAGGGCAACGGTGGCTGCGATCAAGCCCACAAACAATGCGGTGTCGATGATCAACAACAAAAAGGCGCGCAATGTGGATCGCTCAGACAAAGGCAACAGCCATTGGCGAATGACTTTGCGATGAGGCATGTCTTGATCTAAAGGGATTGGCTGCAAGTTTTCAGGTGAGGTTTGTGTAGTCATAAACGGGGCGCAGTAGCATTGCTTGGCGGCCATCAAATCGGATGCCCCGAGTCTAAACCGAGAGACTTTTCCTGTGAATGACATGGGTCAATGACGCACAGCGCCTTTGACAATCGCTGTTGCCAGCTTGCCAAGGCATGGATTGTGAGGAAATCTCAAGCCAATGCGAGGGCATTGGGTGATTTTGTCGATGGGGTGTGTGAGCTGGTCTGCGAAAAATCTTCGATTCCCCTATGATCGGCGCTTCATTTCACTTAAATATTTTGGGGTCACCAAGCCCTTTTCAGACATGACTGCACGTAATACGACCGTCGTTGCCGACGCCAACGCCCCTGCCATCACCCAATTGTTGGCCGAATTTGTGGCCACACACCCCTCCAAGGGCTGGTCAGACGCCGTTGAAGCGCAAGCGCATCGCACCTTCGCCAATTGGGCCGGCTGTGCCGTGGGACCCAGCACCCATGAAACGGTCGAAGCCGCATTGGGCGCCGTGAAAGAACTGGCTCCTTCTGCCCAAGCATCGGTTTTGGGGCGCAGCGACCGCGTTGACATGGCCAATGCCGCATTGCTAAATGGCATCAGCTCGCACACCTTTGACTTTGATGACACGCACCTGAAAACCATCATTCACCCCGCCGGCCCCGTGGCTTCTGCCATCTTGGCTTTGGGTGAGCACCTGGGCTCTACTGGCCGTCAATTGATCGATGCGTTGGTGCTGGGCGTGGAAGTTTCTTGTCGTGTGGGCAATGCGGTGTATCCCAACCACTACGACCGCGGCTGGCACATCACCGGTTCTACGGGCATGTTGGGCAGTGCAGCCGCATGCTCACGCCTGTTGGGCTTGAACGCCAAGCAAACGCAAATGGCTTTGGGCATTGCCGCATCGCAGCCAGTCGGCTTGCGTGAACAGTTTGGCACCATGACCAAGCCTTTCCACCCCGGTGGCGCCGCCAAAGTGGGCTTGATGTCTGCCTTGATGGCCAAACACGGTTACACCGCATCCCCCCGCGCTTTGGAAGCACCGCGCGGCTTGATGCAAGTGTTCTCCGACAAAACCGACTGGAAAGAAGTCACAGAGAACCTGGGCACCTCTTGGGAAATTGAACTCAACACCTACAAGCCATTTGCTTGCGGCATTGTGATTCACCCCGCCATCGATGCGTGTGTGCAATTGCGCGAGAAGCACAACATCAAGCCCGAGCAAGTGGCCAAAGTGACTTTGAAGGCGCACCCCTTGGTGCAAGAACTCACGGGCAAGAAAACGCCGACCGATGGCTTGTTGGCCAAGTTCAGTGTGTTCCATTCGTGCGCAGTGGCATTGATCTACGGCCGCGCTGGCGAACATGAATACGCCGATGACGTGGTGCGCTCACCCTTGGTGATTGGCGTGCGCGACAAAGTTGAATTGATTGTGGACCGCAGCATCCACGAAGCCTCTGTGGACGTGACCTTGGAAACCACCGACGGCCAAAAGCACCACATCTACATTGAGCGCGCCATTGGCAGTTTGGAAAAGCCCATGAGCAACGAGCAACTTAAAGCCAAGTTTGTCGACCAAAGCACACCCATTTTGGGTGCTGCCAAAACAGAAGAAGCTTGGAATTTGTGCATGAGCTTGGCAGCGCAAAAAGATTTGAAAGCCTTGCTCAAAAGCTTGACCCAGTAAGCTGACTCAACCCAATCCCGATGGTGCAGACCTCGGGATTTTTTTTGCAAAACGGAGACTCACATGAAACGCAAATTTGTTCTCAAGACGGTCCTGGCCCTTGGCATGGCGATCGCGGGCCTCAGTAGCCTGAGCAACGCGGTGGCACAAACCACGGCCGCGTATCCCGCCAGCCGAGTGACCTTGGTCACGCACTCAAGCCCTGGTGGTGGCACCGATGTGTTTTTGCGTGATTTGGCCAAGTACATCACGCCCGTCATGAAAACCAATTTTGCAGTGGAAAACATTCGGGGTGGCAGTGGTGCCAAAGCGGTGGCGCATGTGGCCAAAGGCCCTGCCGATGGCTCGATGTTTTATGGCACCACGCCCACTTACATTCAAACCACCTTGCTGTCCAAGCCATCGGTTGGCTACGACGGCCTGGACCCCATGCTGATTGTCTTCATTGATCCAGAAGTCATTTTTACGCGGGCCGATTCACCTTTCAAAACACTGCAAGATGTGATGGCGCATGCCAAAGCCAACCCTGGAAAATCGCGTTGGGGTGCTTCCAACCCAGCCTCGCTGGAACGCATTGGCATGGAGAAATTGGCGCGCGCCGCCGGCGTCAAGGTGCCCATCGTCAGCCATGAAGGGGGTGGCGATCAAATGATTGGCGTCCTCAATGGCACCTATGACATTGGTGTAGGCGAAATACAAGAATTGCAAGGTCAGTTGGAAGCAGGCAAAGTGCGCTTATTGGCCACCTTGTCTGACAAGCGCTTGGCGGGTTTGCCGCAGTTGCAGACTGCCAAAGAGCAGGGTTACAACGTGGTGATTCGCAAATTTCGAGGATTGGCCAGCCCTAAAGGGGTGCCCGACAACATTGCGCAACTCTGGGAAGACGCGGCACGCAAAGTACTGGAATTGCCGGCATACAAAACCGAATACACCAAGGACCATTTGACGCCGATGCTACTGGGCCGAGATGCGGCGCGCAAATTCATTCAAGACGTTGCGCAAGAAACAGCGCAAGACTTCAAAGAAATGGGTTTGCTCAAATGAGTGAGCAGTTGACCGATGCCTCGGCTGACAAAATAACCGGCGCTGCAGGCATGCTGGCTGGCGCCGCTTATGGCTACACGGCGCTCAACATTGAAGACAGCCTGCTGGCCGATGCCGTGGGTGCTGGCGGCGTGCCACTCGCAGTTTCAGCGACCTTGTTTCTGGCCGCGCTGATACTCAGCCTCAAAGCTTGGTTCAAATCGCCAGTTCAGACGCCAGTTCAGACGCCAGTTCAGTCGGCAGACCCTGCGGTGCAATCTGATGCGGCACAGGGCGGCAGCGCACACCCGCACTTGATGGCGGGCGCACTGCTGTTGCTGTTGGCCCTCTACGTCTGGGTGCTCCCGTTCCTGGGCTATCTGCTGTCGATCGGCTTGTTGGTGGCCAGCTGTGCCTGGTTGGGCGGCGCGCGGCAAAAGCGTTCGTTGATGCTTGCGGCACTGCTGGCGGGTCCGGCGCTGTGGCTGATTTTTGATTGGGCCCTGGCAATTGGTTTGCCGATGGGTGTTTGGCCCTCATTGGTGAAATAAATCATGGACAATTTTTTGTTGGCCTTGTCCAACCTGGCTTCAGGCTGGGTTATTTTGTCGGCATTTGCCGGCGTGTTGTGGGGCATTTTGGGGGGTGCTTTGCCAGGCATTTCGCCTTCTATTGCGATGGCCTTGTTGCTGCCGTTCACGGTGGGCATGGAGGCCACCAACGCCATTGTTTTATTGGCCAGTGTTTATGTGGGTGCGGAATATGGTGGCTCCATACCCGCCATTTTGATTCGAACACCTGGCACCAACTCGGCTTCGGCAACGGTATTGGATGGTTATGAGATGGCCAAGCAAGGCAAAGCCGGAGAAGCTTTGGGCATCTCACTCACCTCTGGTTTGGTGGGTGGCTTGTTTGGCTTGCTGGTGTTGGTCTTGTGCACAGAAAGCTTGGCGCAAGTGGCCCTGGCCTTCACGCCAGCAGCGTATTTTTCATTGGGAATTTTAGGCTTGTCAGTGATTGCTGGTCTGGCCGGCGGATCCTTGATGCGTGGTCTGATGGCCGCTTGTATTGGACTGATGATTGCTTTCATCGGCAGCGATCCTGTGTCGGGGGTGCAACGTTTTACGTTTGGGTCAGAAGATTTGCTGGACGGTGTGAAACCCATTTTGGTGATGGTTGGACTTTTTGCGGTTACCGAAATGTTGGTGCAAATTGGAGAGCCACCTTGGGCGCAAGGTGGTAACGCTTCAACCAAATTGAAATTACCCAACTGGGCCATGACCAAACGTTTGGTCAAGCCGCAAGCCATTGGTTCTGTGATTGGTACCGTGGAAGGTGTGACCCCTGGCGCTGGCGGAACCATCGCAGCTTTCATGGCGTATTCAGAAGCCAAACGTTGGTCCAAGCATCCTGAAGAGTTTGGCAAAGGCTCGCCGGAGGGCATTGCTGCGCCAGAGTCGGCCAACAACGTGGTGACTGCAACAGCCTTGGTGCCTTTGCTCAGTTTGGGCATTCCCGGCTCCAACTCTGCGGCTATTTTGCTGGGTGGTTTTTTGATTCATGGCCTACAACCTGGCCCCATGCTGTTTCAAAAAGCACCTGAAGTGGTCTATGGTTTGTATGGGGGCTTGTTCATTGCCAACATTGCCATGCTCTTGATTGGCTTGGTGATTTTGTCGCCGTGCATGTGGTTGGTCAATCGCCCTAAGCCTTACCTGATCGCATTCATTTTGGCTTTGGTGATGTCGGGTGTTTTTGCCATCCATCAAAGTATTTTTGAGTGCGGATTGGTGTTGGCCATTGGTGTGATGGGTTACATCATGCGGCTGCTTCGCATCCCGGTGTTGCCACTGGTGTTGGGTTTGGTCTTAGGTTATTTGGTTGAATCCAACTATCGCCGCAGTCTGCTGATTTCTGGCGGCGAGCACAGCATATTTCTAACGGATCCAGTGTCTGCAGGCTTGCTGAGCTTGGCCTTGGTGTTGACTCTGTACACCGCATGGAAAGAATTCAGTGACAAACAAAAATCCAAAGGTTGAACCGCATGACGCATGATCAAAATTCAGTCACCATCGCCGCACAATTGGCGGCGGGCATTGTCCAGGCGCATCCAGAAAATGAAACATTGGGCCAACACGTGGGCCAGCGTTTGATCATGGATGTGGCTGGCATTTGCATTGCCGCGCGCCACGAGACCTATGTCAAAGCAGCGCTCAGCTCTTTTGAGCAAGACGGCAATTGCACGGTGTTTGGTTTCTCGCAGAAGTGCGGCGTAGAAGGCGCTGCCTTTGTGAACGGCATCGCAGCGCACGGCGAAGACTTTGACGACACTTACGAAGGCGGCCCTGTGCATGCGGGCGTGGTCATCGTGCCGGCTTTGTTGGCTGCTGCAGAGCGTCATGCATTGTCGGGCGAGCAATTGCTGCGCGGCGTGGCCATCGGCGTTGAAGTGATGTGTCGTTTGTGTGCCGTGGCACCCACGCGTGTTCACAAAGCCGGTTTCCACCCCACTGCTATTTTTGGTGTGATGGGCGGCGTGGCCGGTTTGGGCGCCGCACTCAACTTGACCGAAGAACAGTTGGTGAATGCCTTTGGCATTGCCGGCAGCATGGCCGGCGGCATCATTGAGTATTTGGCCGATGGTTCTTGGACCAAGCGCATGCACCCTGGCTGGGCTGCGCAATCGGCATACCGCGCGGTACGCATGGCACAAGCCGGCTTCAAAGGCCCTGCCACTGTGTTTGAAGGTCACCATGGCTTGTTCCATGGTTTTGCCAACACCACCGATGGCAACTTTGACGCCATGATGAAAGACTTTGGCCAGTCTTGGATTTGGACCACCATTGCTTTCAAGCCTTACGCTTGCGGCACCATGGCGCATCCTTTCATTGATTGCGCACGTTTGATTCGTCAGGATTTGGCAAAGCAAAACGTGGCCTTGACCGAGATCGATCGCATTGAGTGCGACACCGCGGAAGGCATCGTGCATCGTTTGTGGGAGCCTTTGTCGCTCAAGCATTCACCGCCCAATGCGTATGCGGCCAAGTTCAGCATTCCTTATGCCATTGCAGCGGGTTTGATGTTGGACGATGCGGGTCTCGAAGCCTATACGGAAGAGGTGGTGCAAGGCGCCGACATTCGCGCGCTGGCCGCCAAGGTGAGCTACATCGTGGATCCTCAAAATCCTTACCCCAAACAATTCACGGGCCATGTGCGCGTGCATTTGAAAAATGGTCAAGTGCTCGAGCAACGTCAGGGCTTCTTCAAAGGCGGCGTGGACCATCCCATGACCGATGCAGACTTGCTGCAAAAGTTCAAAGCCAATTGCAAATTTGGCGGTTTGGATGCCGCTCAAACGCAAAACATTTTGTCGCAGGTGCAGGGCATGTTCAAAGCCAGCACCGTGTCCTTGAGCAGCTTGGCGGTGAAGTAAGCCAAGCGTTCTGAATTCAACTTCGCAGTACCGGAATTGCAACATGACAACTCTCCAGCCTGATCAAAAAGTGGCACTGGTCACTGGCGCCGGCCGCAACATTGGCCGTGCCATTGCGCATACATTGGCCAAGCAAGGTTTTGCATTGGCCATCAACGTACGTGCATCTGTCAGCGAGGGCCAAGCAGTGGTCGATGAATTGTTGGCCTTGGGCACACCTGCGTTGTTGTGTGTGGCAGATGTCACCGACAGACAGAGCGTTCAAAGCATGATGGATTTGATTCAAACCACATGGGGCCGCTTGGATGTGGTGGTCAACAATGCCGCCATTCGCCGTGAAGCCCCCATTGACCAAGTGTCGGTAGAAGATTGGCGCAACACCTTGGCCGTGGTGTTGGACGGTGCGTTTTATTGCAGTCAAGCGGCACTGCCTATGCTGCGTCAATCCCCCATGGGCGCGGTCATCAACATTGGCGGCTTGACGGCACACACCGGCGCCATGAATCGTCCGCATGTGGTCACTGCCAAATCAGGTTTGGTGGGTTTGACGCGTGCCTTGGCGCACGATTTGGCGCCGAGCATCACGGTCAATTGCGTATCGCCCGGCATGATCTCTACCCAACGCAACAGTGGCACCGCTTCGGCAGAGCCCAATCACCATGCCAAGCACCATCCTTTGATGGCGCGCCGTGGCACAGCCGACGAAGTGGCGGGCATGGTGGCATTTTTGGCAGGTGATCAAGCACGCTTCGTCACTGGCCAAGTGATGCACGTGAATGGCGGCACTTACTTAGGTTCGTGATGAAGTTGGACCTCGATCGCTGGTTCCGTTTGGCCTTAACCCTTGGCTTTGCCGTGCTTGGCGGATGGTCGGCTTTTCATCTGCATGTGCCACTGCCCTGGGTCTTGGGGCCCATGGTGGCTGTGGCCTGCATCAGCATGGCCAACCGTGTTCACAAGCAACCGGTGTTGGCGCGCAAGTCCGCGCAAATTTACATTGGGGCTTCGATTGGTTTGTATTTCACACCCGCCGTGTTGGCCATGATTGGTGGCCTGGCGCCGTGGATGGTGTTGGGTGCTTTTGTGGGCATCTTCATGTCGGTGATGTCAGCCAGGGCTTTGCAATTGTTGGCCAAAGTAGATGGGCCAACCGCCATTTATGCGGTCGCACTGGGGGCCTCTTCCGAGATGTCGGTGCAAGCGCAGCGTGCAGGGGCTGATGGTGCGGTCGTGGCTTCTGCGCATGCGGTGCGCATCATGATGGTCACCTCGACAGCCTCTTACATTGCGTGGGCCAGTGGTGCCACGCCCATCATGCCAACCCCTGGCGTGGGTGTATTGAGTTGGCCTGTGACGATTGGCTTGTTGACCACCGCCACTTTGGTGGGTTTGGGCTTTCAAAAAATCCGCACACCCAATCCATGGGTCTTGGGCGCCTTGTTGATTGCGGCCATTTGCGCCAACCATGACATCACAGGCCGCTTGCCCGACCTGGGCTTGATTGCGGCGCAAGTCGTGATTGGCTGGGGCTTGGGGCAACACATCAATCGTGCGTTTTTCACACGTGCACCGCGTACGCTTGCATCGGTGGCTGTTGTGACCTTGGGCATTTTGAGCGTGTGCATGGTGGCCGCATGGGTCATCTCACAAGGCGCAGGCATTGCGATCATGACGGCATTTTTGTCGATGGCCCCAGGCGGCATGACCGAGATGGGCATCTTGTCCAAGGCCTTTGGATTGGGCGCGCCCATCGTCACGGCGTTTCACTTGACGCGCATTTTGACGACCATCTTTTTAACCAAGCCCGTGTCTGAAAAGATGATGTCGACGGGTTGGGTGAAGCCTTGAGAGAATTTCTCTACAGACGCATTCGCTGGGTTCACAGCGTCATGGTGGACAGCGCAGTTTCCTGATTTAGATCAAATCAGCGTCCTCACAGCGGTTCTAAGATTGTTTCTTATGAGAGAACGTTGTTCTTTCATGTAGAACAACTTTTCCATATGGGAGACCGCACATGTTAAAAAAAGAGCAAAACGACCTGGTGACACAAACCGGCCCTGGCACCGCCATGGGCAACTTGTTCAGGCGCTATTGGATGCCTGCGTTGCTGTCGCAGCAATTGCCCAGCCCCGATTGCGATCCGGTTCGTTTGGAGTTGTTTTCAGAAAAAATGGTGGCGTTCCGCGATACGCAAGGTCGCTTGGGTTTGATCGATGAATTTTGCGCCCACCGCGGCGTGTCCTTGTGGTTTGGGCGGAATGAAGAAAATGGCTTGCGCTGCCCCTATCACGGCTGGAAATTTGACATCAAGGGCCAATGCATTGAAGTGCCTTCCGAGCCCACATCCGGCTACTGCGACCGCATCAAACTGAAGTCATACCCCATGGTTGAGCGCGGCGGCGTGATCTGGGTTTACATGGGCCCGGCTGACAAACAGCCGCCCTTGCCTGAATACGAATTTGCCACAGTGCCCGCAGCGCAGTCGTACATGTCGAAGCGTTATCAGGAATGCAATTGGCTTCAAGCTTTAGAAGGCGGCATTGATTCCAGCCACGTTTCCTTCTTGCACAGCGGCAGTTTGAACACAGACCCTCTGTTCAAAGGCGCCAAAGGCAATCAATACAACCTCAGTGATTTGAGTCCTGTGTTTGAAGTGGCAGAAGCCACCGGTGGTTTGTACATCGGTGCGCGTCGCAATGCGGAAGACGACCAATATTATTGGCGCATCACCCCTTGGCTCATGCCCAACTACACCGTGGTGCCACCACGCGGTGATCACCCTGTGCATGGTCACTTTTGGGTGCCCATCAATGACCATGCCTGCTGGGCTTGGAGCTTTGACTATCACCCCACCCGTGCATTGACGCACGCAGAGCGCTCGGCCATGGAAGGTGGTGCCAGCGTTCACGTGAAAGTGGATGCCGACTACAAACCTTTGCAGCGCAAAGAAAACAATTACGGCATGGACCGAGATGCGCAACGCAAGCGCATTTTCTACAGCGGCATTGAAGGCATTGGCATCCAAGATGCATCACTGCAAGAAAGCATGGGCAGCATCCAAGACCGCACCAAAGAGAATTTGGTGTCGACCGACAACGGCATCATCATGACGCGTCAGCGTTTGATGAAGGCCGCCAAAGCTTTGGCCGAAGATCCCAATTTCACATTGCCTGGCATTGATCCTGAAGAACAGAAAGTGCGATCTGCTGCAATTCTGTTGAAGCGTGATCTGGTGTTCAAAGAGGCTGCCAAAGAGGCTTTGCGGGCAGCGCCTGGCAAGCCGCACAGCTCCGTTTAAAGCAAGCCAAGCTGTGAGAATTGCTCGTTCCCTTATAGGGAACGTCGGTTCTCTATGCTTGACAGCGCGGTGCGTTTCACCGACAGTTCAGGGCATTCCAACCTGTGGTTTGCTTGAAGGATTTGAACGTGAAACGCTTTTCTCTGATTCTCGAATTCGCGCGACAGAACGCGAGTTCGTCGGTTGCAGGTGCCGTGCGCGCCAGCGTATGTTTGTTGGCCGGGTGTGCTGTTTCTGCCGCCATGGCGCAAGATTCAGCATGGCCACAGCGTGCCGTCAAAGTGGTCGTGCCTTACGCCGCTGGTGGGAGTTCGGACACCTTGGGTCGGCTTGTTGCAGTGGGCTTGACCGAGTCCCTGAAGCAGCCTTTTGTGATTGAAAACAAAGGCGGTGCAGGCGGCGTGATTGGTTCGCAGCAAGTCTCCAAGTCCGCGCCTGATGGCTACAACTTGGTGATCTCGGGTGTGGCATCGCACGTCATTGGCCCTTCAGAGAATCCCAAAGTTTATGACCCATTGAAAGATTTCACGCACATTGCCATGTTGGGCGGCCCCCCCATTGTGCTGGCAGTGAATGCCCAATTGCCTGTCACTGATTTGAAGAGCTTCATCGCCTATGCCAAGGCCAATCCTGTCAGTTGGGGCTCGCCCGGCAAGGGCACACACGGTTACTTGATCGGCGAGGCCTTTGAGGTGATGTCGCAGACACCCATGCAGCACGTTGCTTACAAGGGCGGTAGCCCTGCTGTGGCGGACACCATGGCTGGCCACATTCCTGCGTTGTTCACCACGCTTTCCACTGCCAGTGCACAAATTCAAGCGGGTAAGTTGCGGGCTTTGGCCATTACATCGTCAAAGCGCATGAACGAATTCCCCAATGTTCCTACCTTTGCGGAACAAGGGTATCCAAAATTGGTCGCTTTGACGTGGTTCTCGTTGTCCGGACCGCCTGGCATGTCACCAGCGGTGGTTGATAAATTGAACAAAGAGACACGCAAAATCATGCAAAGCCAGATTGCCAAGGACACTTTGGCCAAGCAATCCATGGAAACCTTTGATTGGGATTCGGCCAGGTTCACACAATATGTGGGCGAAGAGCTGAAGCAATGGGCTCCCATGATCAAAACGGTGAAGTCTGAAAACTGACCCTTGACCGCGGCGTCAAACGCCCACAAAAAAGGCCCTTTTCAGGGCCTTTTTTTTCACGCCGATGTGAGAAAAAGGATTGCGCCTTGGCCGCTGTTTCAGGCCTCGATTTCGATCTCGTCGCCCTGCAGTCGGGCTTTGTAGGTTTTCAGAGGGATCATGCAAGGGGCTGCCACCACGGCGCCCGTCTTGATGTTGAAGGCCCCATTGTGAAAGTCGCATTCAACCACATCTCCTTCGATGGGGCCTTCGGACAGAGAGCCTGGGCCATGCGTGCAGGTGTCGTCAGTGACATAGTATTCGCCATCGATGTTGAACACAGCCAAGGTCAGGCCGTCTTTTTCGACCTTGATGGCTTTACCTTCTGCAACCTCCGCAGCTTTGCACAAAGAGAGAAAACGGCACGCACCCGACATAAAGAATCTCCAGTTGACAATGACAAGTCGCAGATGATAACCTCGTTTCTAATGAAAGAACAATGTTCTTTTATGTGGAACGATTATTGCGCGACAAAACTTCACATAGAAGTTTGCCCTGATTTTGAACGACATTGTGCGAGAGCACATGAGGAGAAGTTTGCATGTTGAAAAAAGAACTCAATGACTTGGTGACCCAAACCGGCCCTGGCACCGCCATGGGCAATTTGTTCCGCCGGTACTGGTTGCCCGCTTTGTTGTCCGAGCAGTTGCCCGGCCCCGATTGCGAACCTGTGCGTTTGGAGTTGTTGTCAGAAAAAATGCTGGCCTTCCGCGACACCGAAGGCAAGTTGGGTTTGATTGATGAGTTTTGCGCCCACCGCGGCGTGTCTCTGTGGTTTGGCCGCAATGAAGAAAACGGCATCCGTTGCCCCTACCACGGCTGGAAATACGATGTGAACGGCAATTGCACCGATGTGCCTTCCGAGCCCACCTCAGGCTATTGCGAGCGCATCAAATTGAAGTCCTATCCCATGGTCGAGCGCGGTGGCGTGATCTGGGTTTACATGGGCCCCGCAGACAAGCAGCCACCTTTGCCTGAGTGGGAATTTGCCACGTTGCCCAAAGAGCACTCTTACATGTCCAAACGTTTGCAAGCCAGCAACTGGTTGCAAGCGTTGGAAGGCGGCATCGACTCCAGCCATGTGTCTTTCTTGCACAGCGCATCGCTCAGCCGCGATCCTTTGTTCAAAGGTGCCAAAGGCAACCAATACAACCTGAATGACTTGAGCCCTGTGTTTGAAGTGGTTGAGGCCGATGGTGGTTTGTTGGTGGGTGCGCGTCGCAATGCAGAAGACGACCAGTACTACTGGCGCATCACGCCTTGGATCATGCCTTGCTTCACCATGGTGCCCCCTCGCGGTGACCACCCTGTGCACGGCCACTTCTGGGTGCCGATCAACGACCACGCCTGCTGGACATGGAGCTTTGACTACCATCCCACGCGCGCACTGACCACCGCAGAAGTCGATGCCATGAAGGGCGGCGCCAGCATTCACGTGAAGGTCGACAAAGACTACGTGCCCTTGCAGCGCATGGACAACGACTACCTGATGGACCGCAAGGCTCAAAAAGAAGGCTTGTTGTACAGCGGCATTGAAGGCATTGGCATGCAAGACGCATCCTTGCAAGAAAGCATGGGCTCCATTCAAGACCGCACCAAAGAAAATTTGGTGTCCACCGACAACGGCATCATCATGGCGCGTCAGCGTTTGATCAAAGCGGCGCGTGCATTGGCAGAAAACCCCGATTTCGAATTGCCCGGTTTGAACCCAGAGCATCAGAAAATTCGCTCTGTGGCCATGTTGATCAAACGCGATGTGCATTACAAAGAAGGCGCCAAAGAGCACTTCAAGTCTGCACCTGGCAAGCCACACTCCAGCGTTTAAACCTGCGATTTAAAAGGACCACTCATGGGACAAACATTCAAGGCCGCCGTGGCCATGCCCAACGGCACCATTGAGATTCAAAACTTTCAAACGCCCGATCCCAAACCGGATGCAGGCTTGTTGAAGGTGGCGGTCACCGGTGTGTGCGGCAGCGATTGGATGTTTTTCCAAGACTTTCCCAAGCTGCAAGGACCGGCCATTTTGGGCCATGAGACCGTGGGGTACGTTCAGGAAGTGGGCGCCATTGCCGGCCCTAAATGGGGTGTCAAAGAAGGCGACTTGGTGGCCTTGGAAGAGTACCTGCCTTGTGGTCATTGTGACTTTTGCAGAAGCGGTGATTTTCGTTTGTGCAACGCCACCGATTGGCGCTTGGGCGGTCCCCGTTATGGCGCTACCGGTTTGAACCGTGGTTCGGGTCTGTGGGGTGGCTTTGCGCAGTACCAAGAACTGCACATGAACACCGTGTTTCACAAGGTGCCCGCAGGGCTCGAGCCCAAGTACGCGGCCTTGGCCTTGCCCATGTCAAACGGCATTGAGTGGACTTACCTGCACGGCGGCGCTGGCCCTGGCCAAACAGTGTTGATTCAAGGTCCAGGTCAACAAGGCTTGTCATGTGTGGTGGCAGCGCGTGAAGCGGGTGTCGACAAAATCATTGTGACCGGCTTGAACACGCCGTCAGACAAAAAGCGTTTGGCCATGGCCAAGCACTTGGGTGCCAGCCACACCGTGGCCATTGGCGACGAAGATTTGCTGGAGTCGGTGGCTGAAATCACCGGCGGCCAAATGGCCGACTTGGTGATTGACTGCGCATCCGGTGGCCCGGGCTCCGTGATCAGCGCCATTCAATTGGCACGCAAAAAAGGCCGCGTGATTTTGGGCGGCATCAAGCGCCAAAAAGTGCCGCAGTTTGACAGCGACATGATCATTGCCAAATTCCTGACGGTGAAGGGCATGCGCGGCCACAGTTATGAATCTGTGGAGTTGGCCTTGCAACTGATTGCCGGCAACCGTCACAACGTGAAAGACATGAGCACGCACATGTTTGGTTTGGATCAAACCGAATACGCCATCCGTTCATTGGTGGGTGAAGGTGCTGAAGACGCCATTCACATGACCATCGATCCTTGGAAATAACAATTGCACGATCACGAGGCTTGGCTTCAAGCCTTGGATGAACGTGGCTTTAATGCCCCATGCTTGAAATGCCGTGCTGCGCAAGCCATTGCAGCGAAGCGGCAGACAAATGACGGCTCACAATCACGGTGAAGCCACTGCGCGTGGTGTCCGACCATGGCAGCGCGTCTGTGCAAATTTCTGCTTGCGTTTCAAACGGCGCTAACTGAATCACATACGGGCCTTCGGGTGTTTGAACGCGGCCCTTCAAACGCAGCAGTTCAGAACCCAGGGTCTGTTGCAGCGTCTGCACTTGTGAAGCGAGTGCGGCAATGCCCAGATTAGATTCATTCGGCCACCACAGTGCTTGCGCGGCGTGCGCAGATGCATGGGTGCTGTCGCAAATGCTGCAGTGTTCGCCGGGTTTGTGCAAATGCAAGCCGTGTGTGGGTGTGGGTACAGCTTGAAGCGCAGAACCTTTATCACTCGGCTGCACGGCTGCGCTGACGGGTGCACCGCGCTGCGCCAAATGCGCCAGCAAATCATCTGCTGATAAATTGGCTTGGGCAGAAGTGAGTACATGCGGTGGCTGTTGCAGATTCAAATGAGCCAATTGATGTTGCACGCGCAGGGTCAGCGCCGTTAACTGATCGGCATTGACCAAATCTGTTTTGGTGATGACCAGCACATCGGCCCCCGCCAGCTGGGCGCGGGCCTCTTCATGCTGGGTCAGCACGGCATCGGCGGTGCTGGCGCTGAGGCATGTGATCACACCGGCCAGGCGATAACGTTCGTTGAGTAAATCACTGCTGCGCAAGGCCTCGGCCACTGGGCCGGGCTTGGCCAAGCCCGTGGTTTCAATCACCAGGTTGGGGAAACGCGGCATTCGCCTTTCGAGGCGGGCCCAAAACAAGTCTTCCAGTGCCTCGGCCAAACCTGGCAAACCTGTGCAACACACACAGGCACTGGCCACCAGTGCGCTGCTTTCAGTGGCGCCACTCAACAATTGGTTGTCCAGCCCCACCTCACCCAACTCATTGATGACCAATGCGGCATCTTGGAACGCAGGTTGCCCTAACCATGACTTCAAAAGACTGGTCTTGCCGCTGCCCAAATAGCCTGTGAGCAAATAGACGGGAATGCGTTTGTCGGTCGTGTTCATGCAATGGCTGGGTTTCTTCTGCGTATCATGCAGCCATTCGCTGACTATTTCTGCAAGGCACTTTCATGGAACGCATCACAATTTCACTCGAAACAGAGTTGGCAGCCATTTTGGACCAATTGACCGAGAAAAATGGCTACGCCTCGCGTTCGGAAGCCATTCGAGATTTGATTCGCGGTTGGCATTCACAAGAAACTTTGAGGCAAAACGAAAGCGAGCATTGCATTGCGCATTTGGGGTATGTGTACAACCACCACGACCGAACCATGGCAGAGCGCATTGCCAACTTGCAACACGACCACCACGATTTGACAGTGTCCAGCATGCACCTGCACTTAGACCATGACAACTGTTTAGAAGTGGCATTTTTGCGCGGTAAAACCAAAGAGGTGAGGCAGTTTGCGCACCGCATTGTGGCCCAAACGGGCGTGCGCCACGGCTCGGTTCAAATTGTGCCAGTTACTTTGGAAAAAGCAGCGAAGGGGCACGACCACGGCGATGGTGTTCATCATGTGCACCTACAACCTGCCAGTTAGCATTTTTCTGACGGTAAATGCGCGTGCTGATGGCGTAGACCAAGATTGCAACGCCCGTCACACCCATGCCAATGTAGGCACCCCAGGCGTCCCAAATGGCATCCAGGTTTTCAAAGTGTTGGCTGCCATGACCCACGGCCACCACCATCAATGACAGCGCGGCAATGACACCGCTCATGATGCGCCCGGCCTGATGCGCCAAATGGTGGCTGCGCTTGACCAGCCAGTGCATCAGCAAGCCGTTGCTGGTGTCTGCCAGCGTCATGCCTAAGCCAAAGCTAAGGGCCATGACCAGAATGGCAAAGAAGCCCCCCAATTCATGACCTTTGGCAGCCATCAGACCCGCCTGTGCCAGCGAGTCGAATGAAATGGCAAAACCAAATCCCACGCCCATCGGGTGAGCGAGTGGACCCATGGCCTGCAAAATTTTGCGTTGCACAGGGCTGGCGTCATGGTGATGATGGTCGTTGCCAGAAAAGCAAAACTTCAAATTTCGGTAAGCCAGCCAGAGCAGAAAGAACGTGGAAATCCAAAGCCCAACAGCATCGAGCCATTCCGGCAATTGAATGCCATACAGGTAAAACACAAACGTGGCCAACAAAATGGTCAGGCTGTGACCCGCTGCAAATTGGAAACCTGTCAGGCGTGCTTTCCAATAAGCACTGCCGTTGTGGCGCAGACGCGTCATGCCATCGACCACTGCAATGTGGTCGGGGTCGAGGCCGTGCCTGAAGCCCAGAGCGAGCAGCAAACCTGAGGTGGCCAGCAATGAGGTGGTGTTCAAATCCATGGTGTGATTTTCTTCTAAATCTTCATACTGGTGTGCGAAAAAAAAGCACAGAGGCTGCGCTTTTTAGTGGCGAGCACTTTTATGGTTTGGCTTTGTGGGCCAAATTCAGAGCGTGCTGTGTGTCGTGGGGCTGGGAGTGATCGTGGCGATGAGGATGGTGGTGGTCATGGGCGTGTCCATGATGGTGTGAATGCTCATGCCCATGTGCCTTGTTGTGATCGTGGCGGTGCATCTTGCCGTCATCATGGGCATGCCATTCCCCCGGATCAGATTTGCCATGGGCGCGCGGATCTTCATTGAACACCAGAGACTTGACCGTGACCGGCACTGTCCATGACGGCATGCGAATGCGGCCCAAATCGACAAAGTCAAAGCCCCACAAGGTCACGCCATCGATGACCAGTACTTCGCATTTGACGCGTTCATCTTCTTTGAAGAGGTGACCCAAGTTGTGGGCAACGTCGCCGTCGGTCACGATGTACAAGTGGCGTTGTTGCTTCAAAGTTTCGGGCAGGCCATTCAGAATGCCTTGTGCCAGTGCATTCAGACGCGTGAAAGACGGTGCACCCAGCCAACGCAGCGAAATGGCCACATCTTGTGCGCCCTCTACCAAGTCGTGGCGACGAAATGATTTGCCCAGTGCTGCTGCGATTTCTTCAGGGTCTATCACTTCTTTGAGCGCAAGGTTCAAAGGAATGACTTGCAGGTTTTTGCGCGGCAGTAGCGCGGCAGGCTCAGAAATGAAGGTGGTGTTGCCACTCAATTGCACGCTGTATTCAGACGCGCCCAGCACGGTGGCACGAATGCACTCGCCAGCGGGCAGCAGTGGCGCCGATACGGCATGTTGATCCAGGCGTTGGCGCACCGCTTCGCCAAACAATTTGCCCAAGTCACCAAAGTCACGCATTTCGCGGCGATATACATACTCTCCAACACCGCCCGAAAACATGATGCCATCAAGTTGGCCCCAGTCGTCGACAGGGTCTGTGAGGTACAAGTTGGACAAGTCCTCGCGCGTGAATGTTTGGGTCAGGACGCGGACCAGTGCATCGGCCATCCAATGGGCGACCTTGGCCAAGTCTTGTCGTGTGACTTGGTCCCCCAGATGCCAATCAAAACCTGCTTGTTGGGCCAAGTAGGCGCCTGCTGGGTCGAGCCGAGTCAGCACATTTTTTTCGTTCACAACCATCAGGCGGCCGCCCAAGTGCACCGCTGCCGTGGCAATCAGTTCACCGTTTTGTACCAAGCCGAGTTTGGTGGTGCCACCCCCAATGTCGATGTTCAAAATGCGGTGCTTTTCGTCGTACGATCGTTTGGCCGCACCTGAACCATAGACGGCCAGCATCGCTTCCATGTGGTGACCCGCTGTGGCACACACAAACTCACCCCCCTGCTCGGCCAGTACCGCGGCAATCGACTCGCTGTTCTCACGGCGTAGCGCTTCGCCGGTCAAGATCACAGCGCCGGCATCAATTTCGTCGGGGTGCAAACCGGACTCTTGGTAGGCTTTGTCAATGATGGCGCCCAGGGCCTTGGCATCCATGAAGTTGTCGTTGAGGTAAGGCGTGAGAGAAATAGGCGACTGATAAAGCGCCGTTCGTTCGACCACGGTGTAGCGGCTGGACAAATCTTCGGCAATGCGTCGCAAGTGGATGCGCGAGAACACCACTTGGGTGCCCGATGAGCCCACGTCAATGCCCACGCTGTGCAAGATCACATTGTCTTGTCGCCACAGCGATTCTTGCGAAGGATCGTCGCCGGCAAAGTCATGATCGTGATCATGGTCGGCTTCGCCATCGTGCGTGTGATAGGTGTCTGCGCCGTATTGGTGGTCTTGTACGCTGTGTTTGTTTTGGATGTCTTCGCTGCTCATACGCGCCGTTCAATAAAACTGGTCAAAGTGCACTTGGTCCATGGGCACTTTCAGATCAATCAATGTTTTCAAAAGAGACTGACCCATCAAGGCCGGGCCCGCAAAATAGATTTCCATGTGTTGCAAACGTTCGCCAAAGGTTTGTGCCACGGCATCGTGCGCAAAGCCGCGCAAATAGCCGTCGGGCAACGTGTCCTCTTCAGTGGCGCCTGAGACCACGGCTTGGTATGTGCCGCGGGTCTGCCAGTTGGGCAAAGTGGTCAGCATGTCAAGGCCACAGACATCTTGCAGTGCCCTCGCACCATAGAAGAAGCTGAGTTTTTGGGCGGTCATGCGCGGGCTGCTGAATGCGCCGCGTGCAATAGAAATCATGGGGGCCAAGCCAGAGCCACCCGCAATGCACAGGATGTCGCGTTCAACGTTTTCGCGCAGATAGGCCATGCCATAGGGGCCGTCGATGTCAACGACGGCGCCAGCTTGCAGTTGGTCAAACAGATGCGCGCTGCCTTGCCCACCTGGCACCCGACGAACTTGAAACTCGATCAAGTTGCCGGCCTGCGTTTCGCCGCTGAACAAACCCACATTGCTCATGGAGTAGGCCCGCGGGCCGGCAATGCCGGCCATTTGAATCAAGGCGTATTGACCGCTTAAAAAGGGCAGCGGCAATTCGGTTTGAAACGTGAACTCTGACAAATCGTGCGTGATGGCGCGCGACGCAATGAATTTGGCGGGCGTGCGAACGGGCGCAAATTGCGGTGCATATTTGTCGCTGGTTCTGAGCTTGATTTGCAGTGGGCCAGTGGGCCGACTTTGGCAACCCAGCCCTCTGTTTCTGGCGCGGTCTTTGTCTGAAAGGCCGGGTGCTTCGGGCCAGCACGAGGCCATGACACCCTCTAACAATTCGAACTTGCAATTGCCGCAAGAACCCACATTGCACTCATAGGGAAAGGCGATGCCGCTGCGAAGTGCAGCGCGCAGCAAGGTGTCATTTTCTGCGCAGGGGAAGGCCTGGTCGGAGCCTGCCAATTGAATGGTGTGAATTGCTTGAGACATGGTTTCGAGGGTGTGGCGAAGTGGTAACTTAAGCGCGATAGCCAAGTTGGGTCGAGATGGCGTCTGCGGTGCTGAGCAACTCGGGTGCCAAGCCGCGCAATTTTTTCAGAGTGAGGCGTTGGCTGGGGCCGCCAATGCCAATGGCCGCCACCACTTGGCCCGAAATATCGCGCAGCGGTGCGCCAATGCCGCGCATGCCTTGTTCCGATTCTTCGTCGTCAATGGCGTAGCCAGTTGTTCGAATTTCGGCAAACATTTTCATCAACTGGGTGGGGTCGGTTTGGGTTTCGGGGGTACGGGCGGACAGCGGGCTACTGAGCACTTTGTTCATAAGCTCGTTGCCGCCAAAGGCCACAATGGCCCTGCCTTCGCAGGTGCAAAACGCGGGCTTGATGGTGCCGATGTAGCTCTTCATGCGAATGGCTTGACGGCTTTCCAAGTTGTACAGGTACAAGATGTTGGTTTCGTTCATGACCGCCAAGTGAATGGTTTCGCCGGTTTTTTCGCGCAACACGTTCAAGAAAGGCTGGGCCATGTTGGAGACATCGAGGCGGCGTCGCACCAAGGCCCCCATCACGAACAAATTGATGCCCAAACGGTAACGACCTGTTTCGGGGCTTTGCTCGAGCAAGCCCTCGCTGGTGAGTGTGACGGCCAGGCGGTGCACCGTGCTTTTGGCCAATGACAAACGCTTGGCCAAACTGCTGATGCCAATTTCGGGCTCCACTTCGGAGAAACATTTCAGCACGCGAACAGCCGCTGCCACAGAGGACAGTCGTGAGCTTTTGGATGAGGTGTTGTCAGTGGTCATGAGCGAGGCTGGTTAAGGGTCGGTAATGGTTGGACTGGCAAAAGGTGATGACACAAGCCTCAAGCCATGACGGGCCTGCGCTGGTACACGCCTTTTGTTTGATGGGGTTTTGGGCCATTTGTCAGCATCATATCTACTTCCCATTCAAAAGAACATCGTTCCTCATAAAAGAATCATGAGCTAAATCAAAGGATCTGCAAAGTCATTTGCAAGAGCCCCATTCTCGAGAAGTAAGAGGAAAACTCTCGATAGGGAAAACCCCGCGGCGCAACTCTTGACACTTGGAAAGCATTCCCGCCTAATGATCATTGTGCCTTTATGTGGACTACAGTTCCGCATAAAAGAACAGCTAAAAATCCTGAGCTTATCGGGGTCCATCTGGAGAATTAATTCGTGAGAAGTTCAGTCGCAGAAACTGCCAGTCCCAAATTTGGGGCGGCATTCGATGCCAAGTGGGTGGTCATTGGCATCAGCTTAGCTGTCGTTGCCGTGCTAGCACTGGTGCCCTTCTGTTTCATGATTTGGCAGAGTTTTCACACGCCTGAAACGGCGTCATCGCCATCGACGTTCACCTTTGCAAATTACGTCACCGCCTATACCAACCCAGAAACAGTGGCCATCTTTTGGAACTCTGTTCAGTTTGCGTTGGGGGGTTCATTTTTGGCGTTCGTCATCGGCACGGCCTTGGCTTGGATGAATGAAAGAACCAACACGCCCATGCGGCGTTTGTTCTTTGCGCTGTCCATCGTGCCGTTGATCATTCCCAGCATCTTGTTCACCATCTCTTGGATCATGCTGGCCAGTCCCAAAATTGGACTGCTCAACACGTGGGCCATGACTTTGTTTGGGCTCAGTTCGCCACCCTTCAACATTTACTCCATGTGGGGCATGATTTGGGTCGACGGTTTGCATTACTCGCCCATGGCCTTCTTGTTGATGTCGTCAGCGTTCCGTGCCATGGACCCATCGCTGGAAGAGTCCGCTGTCATGAGTGGTTCAAGCATTCTCAATACGCTGTGGCGCATCACCTTGAAGCTGGCCTTTCCAGCCATTGTGGCCACGGTACTGACCTTGTTTGTGCGCGCCATTGAGTCGTTTGAGGTGCCGGCATTGCTGGGCTTGCCAGGCGGCATCCAGGTGTTTACCTCGGCCATCTATCAAGCCATTCACCAATACCCTAGCCAAATTGGCCTGGCGGCAAGTTACTCCGTCATTTTGTTGGTACTCACCACGGGTGGCATCTACGTGCAAGCGCGCATCTCTGCATCGGGTAACAAATACGCCACAGTCACAGGCAAGGGCTTTCGTCCGCGCACCATCGACCTGGGCGCATGGCGCTATTTCACCTTGGCCATTTTCATTGTTTATTTTTTGTTGATTGTCATCTTGCCTTTCTTGGTCTTGCTGTGGTCGTCGTTGCAAAAGTTCTACGCACCGCCATCAATGGAGGCCTTGTCACGCATTACCTTGGATGGGTATCGTTACATTTTGGGATCTGAAAATATCCGAGCAGCGGCACTCAATAGTTTGTGGATGTCGATCACAACGGCCACGGTGGTGATGCTGTTGGCCTCTGTGGTTTGCTGGATTGTGGTCAAAACAAAAATCCGTGGCCGCTGGTTGCTTGACAACTTGGCGTCGTTGCCGATGGTCTTCCCTGGCTTGGTGCTGGGCGTGTCCATCATGATTTTCTATCTCACATTTGACATCGGCATTTACGGCACCTTCTGGATTATTTTGCTGGCCTACATCACGCGCTTCTTGCCTTATGGCTTGCGCTACAGCACCACATCCATGTTGCAAATCCACAAAGACCTGGAAGAGTCTGCTGGCATGAGTGGCGCCAGTTGGCTGACTGTTTTCCGCCGCATCATCTTGCCCTTGCTCAAGCCGGGTTTGGTGGCGGGTTGGATCTACGTGATGATTGTGTCAATCCGTGAGTTGTCCACTTCTATTTTGTTGTACAGCCCAGGCAATGAAGTGATCTCTATCGTGATTTGGGAGCTGTGGGAAAACGGACAGTACGTGGAATTGTCTGCGTTGAGTGTGCTGTTTATTTTGCTGCTCTTGGTGTTGGTGGGCATGGCGCAAATGGCAGGCAAGCGCTTTGGCGTCAAAGAAAGTTAAAGAGATTGCAGGTGGGCAGGCTCAGTCGAGCCTGTCTGGCTTCATTTAAAACAAGGAATTACCGTGTTAAATGTCAGTGGATTGCATACCGAATACGTGAGCGACAAAGGTGTGGTCGTCAAGGCTGCGCAAGATGTGAGTTTTGAGGTGCCAGAGGGCCAGTTGTTTACCCTGCTTGGCCCCAGTGGTTGCGGTAAAACCACCACACTGCGGTCTATCGCCGGACTTGAAAAACCCACGCAGGGCGTGATCACGGTCAGTGGCACGTCGGTTTACAGCGCAGCCGACAATGTCTTTGTGCCGCCCAACAAACGTGGCTTTGGCATGGTGTTCCAGTCATATGCCATCTGGCCGCACATGACGGTGTTCCAAAATGCCAGCTTCCCGTTGGAGGTGGGTCAAAAAAACTACAGCCGCAAAGAAATTGAAACAAGGGTCATGCGTGTTTTGGAGTCTGTCGAGTTGGCCCAATACCACGACCGTGATGCAACCCGCTTGTCGGGTGGCCAACAGCAGCGCTTGGCGTTGGCGCGTGCCTTGGTCATGGAGCCCAAACTGTTGTTGTTGGACGAGCCCTTGTCTAACTTGGATGCCAAGTTGCGCGAGAAGATGCGTTTTGAGTTGAAGAAAATTCAGCGCGAACTGGGCATTACCACCATCTATGTCACGCACGATCAATCGGAAGCGCTGGCCTTGTCGCACGAAATTGCGGTGATGCGAAACGGCCGCATCATGCAAATTGGTTCACCACGCCAAATTTACGAAAAACCCAACAGTGAATTTGTTGCAGACTTTGTGGGCACCATCAACTTCATCAAAGCCACTGTTCGTTCCATCGATGCGGCCGCCCAGGCCATGGTGGTCGATTCAGAAATTGGCACTGTTCAAGTGCCCATGATCAACGACTTCCATGTGGGTGAAGAGGTTCAGGTGTGTGTGCGGCCAGAAGACATTCATTTGAGTGACTCGACCCCACCCGTCAACCACACCAACCATTATTTGGGCACGGTCTTCGCCAAGATTTTCTTGGGCGAAGTGCTTGATTTTCAAGTGCAAGTGAATGAGAAGGTCATGTTGGCGCGCGTTCACCCCAGCCAAAAAACACCCGTCGGTGCACCGATCCACATTGTGTTGGATCCATCCGATTGCATCGTCTTGAAAAATCAAAACTAATTCAAAACTACAAAGGAAAAACATGAGTGCTGATGACAAAAAAGCGCCCTCTGCGGAATTTGTTCCCAACGAGTCGCACTACCACAGCAAAAAAGACCGCACATTTGTGCGCGCCATTGCGGGCCCGTACAACTTGGGCGATGAGCTGAAGCGTCTGCGTGCCATGCCACGTGTGCGCAAGGGCAAGGACATCAAATTCAACGACGGCCCACAAGCGTTCAGCCGTCATTACGTGGAGCCCAAAGACGGCATCACCCAAACATTCCACATGCACTTGGAAGAGTACGGCCCAGGAGGCAACTCACAAAAGCATGGCCACGTGAATGAAGCCGCCTTCTACATTTTGGATGGCACGGGCTACGAAATTCACGATGGCATTCGCTACGACTGGAAAGCTGGCGACATTGCAGTGGTTCACAACAACTGTGTGCACCAGCACTTTAACGCCAGCAACGAACGCCCTGCGCGTGCATTGGTGATCAAAACCAAACCCATGTACATGTTCATGAACATGCTGTTCCAACATCAAGTGGAGCCACGGCCCAGCGAACCAGCGCCTGGCGGCGAAGGTTTTGTAGCCCGCAACGACGAAGAAGACTTTAACCATCCAAAGGGAGGCTACTAAGATGGCTTGGGACGAATCAAAATCTTGGTTGCAAGGCGACCAACAAGGCAAGTACTACCAAGGCTTGTTGGACGATGCAGAGCAAATGCCTGCACGCAATTCCAAGCGTCACAAAGTGGTGCACCCCGAAAACATGCCATGGGAAATGGCGCGTCAAGGCCTGCTCAAGCATTTGTTGAATGAATCGATGAACACCCGCATCGAAACCGTCGATGCGTACATGCAGATCATTCCGCCAGGCAGCAAGTCTGGCAAGCACCGCCATTTGGCGGAAGAGTGTGTGTATGTGTTGGAAGGTCGCGGCTATGACCTGCATCAAGACTGTGATGTTGAAATTACAGACACCTACCACTGGAAGCCGCAAGACGAAGTGAAGCGTTACGAATGGGAAGCGGGTGATGTGATCTACATTCCACCAAATACCATTCACCAACATTTCAATGCCGATCCAGATCGTCCTGTGCGCCTGATCTCTTCCATCAACCGCATTTTTAAATATTGTGGTTTGAATGACCTGGAGCAAATTGAGAATGCACCGGAATTTGACCCCTCGCTCAAATTGGATGGTGAATCCATTCTGAAATATTTGCGCAAATAAACAAGCTGTGGGCGCGACTAGCGCCCACATTGACTCACTACAAATAAAACAGAGCAGCACATGGCAAAAGACGCACTCGTATCGGAAGACCTCGCTTCCAAATTTGCAACCGAAAAAGAAACGCCCTACACGCGATGGGTGAAGAACGAAGGTTTGGACATCATCAGTGCCCATTACATTCGCAGCTTGAACACGGTTGATTTGAAACCCTGGGCACGCCGCGGCGGCAAAGGTGTTTATATCAATCACGAGGCATCGCGCACGTCAAACGATTGTTATGTCTGTGAAATTGCACCGGGTAAACAGCTCGAACCGCAGCGTCAAATTTTTGAAGAAATGATTTATGTCTTGTCTGGTCGTGGCTCCACCACGGTATGGAATGACGAAGGTCATCGCATCACGTTTGAATGGCAAGCAGGCGCGTTGTTCGCCATTCCCTTGAACTGCATGCACCAGCATTTCAATGGTTCAGGCAAAGACGCCGCCCGTTTTGTGGCCGTGACCAATGGCCCGCCCGTGATCAATTTGTACGAAGACCTGAACTTCGTTTTCAACACCCAGCACGACTTTGCCAACCGTTTCAACGGTGAGCCCGATTACTTCAGCGGCAAGGGCGAACAAAAAGGCTTGCTGCTCGAAACCAACTTCGTGGCCGATGCCGTCAACTTGCCCTTGATCAGCGCCAAAGAGCGCGGCGCCGGCGGTGGTCACATTCGCTTCAACATGGCGCGCGGCTCCATGAACAGCCACATCTCGCAGTTCCCCGTGGGCACCTACAAAAAGGCCCACTGCCATGGCCCTGGTGCACACGTGATCATTTTGAGTGGTGAAGGCTACAGCCTGATGTGGCCTGAAGGCGAAGAGCCACGTCAATACGATTGGGAAGTGGGCGCCATGGTGGTGCCTCCCAACATGTGGTTCCATCAGCACTTCAACACGGGACAAACGCCGGCGCGATACCTTGCTTTTAAACACGAGGTGGTCTCTATTCGCAATGCCCAAGGTGTGCCCAAGGCCTGGATCAGTCGCCGTGTGGGCGGCGATCAAATTGACTATGCTGATGAAAGCCAAGCTGTTCGCTCGCGCTTTGAAGACTCTCTTGCCAAGCACGGTATGACGCCGCGCATGGAAGAAGCCTACGAGGCAGAGCTGGCTTCCTTGCCGCCCAAGTCTTAAACAAATTAGCGCTAACCAAAAGGTCGCAACATGCAACATTCCGATTTGTCACGTCGCCACGTCATTCAAGCTGGCATCGCAGCCTTAGGTGCCAGCACCTTGGGCATTGCCCACGCGCAAGGCACTGCCAACCTCACCGCGACGCTTTCAGCGCTCAAGGGCGAGGAGCGTGTGAAGCGCCTGACAGAAGGTGCCAAAAAAGAAGGTTTGGTGAGCATCTACACCTCGATGCCCGTGGATGACATCACGGCACTGACTTCTGCCTTTGAGCAAAAGTATGGGGTGAAGGCCAAAGTGTGGCGCAGCGGTTCTGAGAAAATTTTGCAGCGCGGCTTGTTGGAGTCCAAAGCCAATCGCTTTGAAGCGGATGTTTTTGAAACCAACAGCCCAGAGCTTGAAGTGCTGTCCAGAGAAAAGGTGTTGCAACAGTCCAACTCGCCCGCACTGTCCGAACTCATTCCGCAAGCCATTCCTGCGCACCGAGAGTGGATTGCGACGCGCCTGAACATCTTCACTTGCGCCTACAACACCAAGCTGGTTCGCAAGGAAGACCTGCCCAAAACTTACGCCGATTTGCTCGACCCCAAGTGGAAGGGTAAGTTGGCGGTTGAGGCAGAAGACAGCGACTGGCTGGCCGAGACCGTGATGAAGATGGGCGAAGAAAAAGGCATTGCTTTGTTCAAAGACATCGTCAAGCGCAATGGCGTGTCAGTTCGCAAAGGCCACACCTTGTTGGCCAATTTGGTGGCCTCGGGTGAGGTGCCCTTGGGCCTCACTTTGTACAACTACAAAATTGAACAGATGAAAAATTCTGGTGCCCCCGTCGATTGGTTCTCCTTGGATCCAACGGTGGCCAGACCCAATGGCAATGGTGTGGCACGCAATGCGCCGCACCCGCATGCTGCCTTGCTTTTCCAAGACTTTGAGTTGACCGAAGGCCAAGTCATTTTGGGCAAACGCGATTTCATTCCAACCAGTGTCAAAGTGCCTTCAGCTTTGAACAAGATGCCATTGACCTTCGCCAACCCCAAAACCACATTGGACGATGGCCACAAGTGGTCAAAAATTTATGACGAAATCTTCAGCCGCAAGGGTTGAGGGTTGATACGCGTCTGAAGTTCAATCCAGCATCCGGAGACACCATGCACATGCCCCTTTCAAAAAACTCATCGCCGAGTTGTCTGTTGAAAATGCTTCAAGGCTTTTCTTTGAGCATGTGTCTGGCCGGTTCTGTGGCGCTGGCGCAAACTGACCTGGGCTTGCTTAAGAGCAATGCCCCAGATCGCACAGCCAAGTTGGCTGCGGCGGCCAAAGCGGAAGGCAGCATCACGCTGTACACCTCCATTGCCGAAAAAGACCTCAAGCCACTCATTGATCCATTTGAGAAAAAATACGGCGTCAAAGTCAACACCTGGCGTGCCAGTGGCGACAGCGTCATGAACCGCACCATCAACGAAACGCGCGCCAAGCGTTACAACGTGGACTTGGTCCATGCTGGCACGGTCGAGCTGGAAGTTTTGCACCGCGAAAAAATGTTGCAAGCGGTGGCATCGCCACATTTCAATGATTTGATGCCAGGCAGTGTGCCTGCGCACAAAGAATACGCCACCACCATCTACTCCATGTGGGTACAGGCTTACAACACAGGCTCGGTCAAGGCAAGTGAGCTGCCCAAAACTTACGAAGATTTGCTGGATCCCAAGTGGAAAGGCCGTTTGGGTTTTGAAGTTGAAAACATCGACTGGTTTGTGACGGTGGTGAAGTCGATGGGCGAGGCCAAAGGCCTGCAGTACTTTCGCGACATGGCCACGGTCAATGGCATTTCTGTGCGCAAGGGCCACACCAACCTCACCAACATGGTGGCTGCGGGTGAGGTGCCTGTGGCCCTCACGGTCTACAACTACATGCCTGAGCAGTTGAAGAAAAAAGGCGCCCCCATCGATTGGTTGGTGCTGCAACCCGCCGTCGTGCGGGGCAATGCGGTGGGTGTCTTGAAAAATGCCAAAAACCCAGCCGCAGCCGCATTGTTCATGGACTATCTGTTGGGTGAAGGTCAGCAAGCCTATGCCGATTTGGCCTACTTACCCGCCAATACCAAAATTGCCTCTTCCTTGCGCAACTACAAAATGATGGTGGTCGACCCGCAGGAGAGTTTGGATGGCCGCGACAAGTGGCGCAAACTCTACGATGAGATCATCATGCGCGGAGGCAAGTGATGAACACAGCGGTGGCCCCTACAGGCTTGTCCAAGCTGGACATCCGCAACATGGGCTTGATCACGCTGGGGCATTCGCTCACGCATTGGTACCCAGCTACTTTTTTCATGTTGTTGCCCATCATCGGCAACGAGATGGGTCTGACATACAGCCAAATAGGCTTTGTCATGACGTGTCAATATGCCGCAGGTGCTATCTCCAATGTGCCGGGCGGCATGTTGGTGGATGTGTGGGGAAAGAAGGGCCAGTTGATGGCCCTTTCGCTTTTCTGGGTGGGCTTTCCTTATTTGATGATGGGCTTTAGCACCGAGTACTGGATGCTGTTGCTGTGCGTGGTCTTTGTCGGCATCGGCAACAACCTGTGGCACCCCACGGCCATCCCACTTTTAGGGCGCATGTTTCCGCAACGCAAGGGCTTGGCTTTGTCTTTGCACGGTATGGGCGGCAATGTGGGCGATGCGTTGGCGCCCTTGGCCGTAGGTGCCTTGCTCACCACCTTGTCTTGGCGCGAAATTGTGGTCTTGAATGTGGTGCCAGGTGCCGCCATGGCCATGCTCATTTTGTTTTTCATGGGCACCCTGACATTTGCACCCAAAGCCAAACCACCACACGTTGAACGCAGCTTAAAGGCTGATCAAGCGGCAGCACCTGTCTTGCCTGCAAATCAGTCGCAAAGCATGGGCAGTTACATGGCGGGCTTGCGTGCATTGATGCAAACGCCTGGCTTGTTTTTGCTCACGCTCAGTTCAGGTTTTCGGTCTATGACGCAGGGTACCTTGCTGACGTTCTTGCCTTTGTACTTGGCCAACGAAATGCATTACGACGTGTTTTGGGTGGGTGCAGGCATGGCCTTGTTGCAGTTGACCGGCTTCATTGCAGCGCCGATTGCTGGACACCTGTCAGACACCATGGGCCGCAAAGCCATCTTGATGTCGTCCTTTGGCATGAGTGGTGTGGTGTTGTTGCTCATGACGGTGGCGGGCAACTCGCCGTGGTTTGTTTTTTTGATTGCCGTGCTGGGGTTCTTTTTGTACGCCGCGCGACCCATCATGCAGGCTTGGATGCTAGAAGCCACGCCCAAAAACATGGGCGGCACAGCCATAGGGTTGATGTTTGGCATGCAATCTGGTGCCCAGGCCATCGCGCCCATCTTGGGCGGCATGGTGGCAGATCGCTTTGGTTTGTTGGCGGCTTTTTATGTACTGGCCGCCACCATCATTTTGGCCAACCTCATGGTGGTTTGGATTCCTGCAACGACAAAGGATGCATCTCATGACTGATCGACGCGATTTTCTCAAAGGCGTGGCCACGGCTTCTGCGGCAGGTGTGGCAATGGCTCAGCAGGCTCAAGCTGCGGCACCTGCGGTGGCCAGCGCCGCCAATGCTTTGAGTGCTGCTGATGCCAAAGCCGTTGACGCCGGTAGGCTGATCACGCGACCAGGCTCTGATTTCATGGTCGATGTCATCAAGAGTCTGAACTTGGAATATGTCGCCGCCAATCCAGGTTCTAGTTTCCGAAGCTTGCACGAGTCGGTGGTGAACTATGGCGGCAACAAAGCACCAGAGCTGATCACCTGCCTGCATGAAGAATCGTCGGTGGCCATTGCCCATGGTTATGCCAAAGCGGCAGGCAAGCCCATGGCTGTGATGGCACACGGCAGTGTGGGCTTTCAACACGCCGCCATGGCGGTCTACAACGCTTGGTGTGATCGTGTGCCTGTGATCATGTTTGGCGGCAATGGAATCGATGCTGACAAACGCCGGCCTGGCACCGAGTGGTCGCATTCTGTGCAAGACCCTGCGCTGTTGTTGCGTGATTATTTGAAATGGGACGATGCCCCGGGTTCGTTGCAACACTTTGCCGAATCAACGGTGCGCGCCTACCGCGTGGCCACGACCGGGCAAATGGGGCCGGTGGTGATCATGGCCGACATTGACCTGCAAGAAGATGGCATTCATGGCAAGCCGCCCACCATTCCCAAGCTGAGACCTACGCTGCCCTTGCAAGGTGACACAGGCGCGCTGCAAGAAGCCGCCAAACTTTTATTGAATGCCAAGAATCCAGTCATCTTGGCCGATCGCGCCGCGCGCAACCAAGAGGGCGTCAAAGCTTTGGTGAAGTTGGCCGAGAGCCTGCAGGCGCCTGTGGTGGATTTGGGCGGGCGCATGAATTTCCCCAACACGCATCCCTTGTGTTTGAGCGATCAAAAGCGTGCACTGGTGCGCGATGCCGACGTCATTTTGATGTTGGAGGTCTATGACCCCTGGGGACAAGTCAATGGTTTGACCGATCCCTTTAAAACTGTTCGACCCGAAGCCAAGCCCGATGTGAAAATTATCACCATTGGCATGAACGATGTGTCAATTCGCTCCAACTACCAAGACTTCCAGCGATTCTTGTCGGTTGAAATGGCCATTCCAGGTGAAGCCCAAGCGTCCATGCCGGTGCTCACCGAGTTCATTTTGAAAAATGCCACGGCAGCGCACAAGGCTGCATTTGAGGCCCGCAAAGAACCTTTGAAAAAGCGCTGGGAACAGCAGCTTAAATCTGCCAAAGAAGGCGCCGCATTGGCTTGGGATGCATCACCCATCAGCACGGCGCGTTTGGCCATGGAAACCTATGAGGTCCTCAAAAACGAACCCTGGTGTTTGGCGGTCAGTGATCGCATTTCGTGGGCGCGCAAACTGTGGCCCACCACGCAATATCACCAAATGCTAGGTGGCTCGGGCGGACAAGGGGTGGGCTATGGTTTGCCGGCCTCTGTGGGCGCCGCTTTGGCCAACAAAGCCTTGGGCCGTATCACCGTCAATTTTCAGCCGGATGGTGATTTGCTGTATGCACCAGGCGCATTGTGGACGGCTGCACATCACAAAATTCCGCTGCTCATGGTGATGCACAACAACGGTGGTTATTACCAAGAAGTGATGCACTTACAGCGCATGGCGGCCTTGCACAATCGCCGAACCGACCAAGCTTGGATTGGCAACAGTTTGCGCAATCCCGACATCGACTACGCCAAAATTGCACAAGGCCATGGTGTGTGGGCTGAAGGCCCCATCAAAGACCCAGCGCAACTCAAAGGCGCATTGCAACGCGCGTTGGCTGAAGTCAAGCAAGGCCGGCCAGCCTTGTTGGATGTGGTCTGCCAGGCGCGCTGATGGTCGTCTGCGCCCGCTGCGGACCTTGTTGTCGTTAGTCTAGCCCGCGGCGCACCGCTGGCTTAGCGCATGGCGTTTTGGATCAGAGGAATTTGCGCAACAGCAGGGCTGGTACGCATGTTTTCTACAAACGCGTACAGGTCTTTCAACTGCGCCTCATTGATGTTTTGTACCGCATAGCGCGGCATCACGTTGCGAGGTGTGCGCAGTTGCAATTCAAATGCAACAAAGGGGGTTGGGTTTGGGAAAATTTTAGGCCCAGCACCTCGTTCGCCGCCTTGACCTTGTGTGCCATGACAGCTGTAGCATTGGTGTTGCATGTAAAGCGTCTCGCCCCGCTTAATGGCTGCTGGTTCTGTGGCTGATACTGCGGTGCAGGCAGCGATGAACATCCAAGCGATGAACTGTTGCTTCATGTCATTCTCCAAAAAAAAGCAGATGCTCCGCAAAGAGCATCTGCTGATTCAGCATCTATCGTTAAAAACTTAGAACTTGGCTTGAATGCCAACGGCCATGTTCTTAACTGTGCCACCAAAGTTGGTAGATGCAATTGCTTTGCTAGCAAAGAATGCGTTCTCGTTGGCAGATGCACTGCCCACAAGTGCAAACACAGAAATGTTTTTGTCAAAGCTGTACATTGCGCCGAAGTTCACTGCGCTGCCACCCAAGCCTGTTGTCAAGCAAGCGCTGCCATCTGCTTTGGAGCAAGAGCCTGCGTCGCCACGAACTGTGTTGACGGCCAAGCGAATGTTGCTGTTAACAGCATATTCTGCGGTCACTTGCATGGTGTTGGTTTTGTAGCTGTTAACAGCTGAACCTGTCAGACCAGATTGCGTGTACTGCAGTGTTGAAAAGTCTGTGGCCAAATTCCAAGGACCTTTCTTGTAGCCCAGACTCAGTCGTTTGCCTGTGTCTTTTGAATTGGTCAGCGCTGTGCTGAGCAAACGGAAGTCATTGTGGTTTTCTTCTTGAACGCTGACATAAAACTCTTTGTTAGACCAACGAATGGCTTTTGCGCCGATGGTTTTTGAAGAGGCTTGATCGGCGTCTTGATCGATGGTGGTTGAGATGGCGCCTTGTACACCGTTGAAAACAGGCGTCTCGTAACTCACTTGATTTTCAGTGCGCGTGTGAAAGCTGGAGGAGCCAGAGCCAGATGCTTTTTTCCACGTGATGTCAGACAAGATGCCGCTGGTTGAGACAAAGTTGCTGGAGGCAACGCCCAACATGCGGTTGCGATCGCCGTAGCTTTTGTAAACGGTGTCCATTTGACCAGCCGTGAATTTTCCAAGCGTTTTGTTGGAAATGTAGACATAAGCATCGCGGGGTTCTGAGAGAAATGCGCCAGCTGTTTTTTGAATGTTCACAACACCCTGAATGTCAAAGCCAACTTGAGTTTCGCCGAAAGCTTTTTTGCCTTTGAAGCCGACGTATGAACCCACTGGCGTGATTTGTGTTTTGTCAGGCTGTGCCGCGTAAGTGACCTTGCCCATGCTGGTGGCAGTGGATGAAATGGAAGTGGTGCCGCCAGTCACGGACGTAGATTGGTACTGAGGGTACAAATTCCCGTAAACCTCAAGTGCACCACCCGCCAGTTCAACAGAGTGTGCTGCCCCCGCAAGGCCAAAAGCTGCAAAACAACCCAAAGTAAGTGCGCGATATTTGAAAGTCATGTGTATCTCCAAGTGATAGAAAAAGTGAAATCGTTGAGCCCAGTGGTCTGGGGGGTTCAGCCGCCTGTTCCGGCATGAAGAACACTGTTCTCTTTTGAAAGACAGTGGTGTTATTAAGCGAAAAATTGGCAATGCACCACATTCGTGAATACCCTAGCCGCCCTTTGAATTGGTGCCATAACAACACATTTTGGTAGAGCGCGTTGTGAGAAAAAGCAACAGGGTTGGTGGGTCAACAAGAGGGCAACCCTGTTGACGCTCAACAGGGGCTGGTTTAGCATAGTAGAACGCTGTTCAATATAGCGGAACAGTTTAACTGCCCACTTTTAACCGTTTTGAGATGGACCTTCTGCATGCCTCACGATAAAGACACCAGCCACTGGCACGAACCAGCTGGCAACAAAAAAGCCGGTTACGGCGTCTTCAAAAAACAGCCAACGCCCTACGACGCCTACATGGAATCAGAGGGCTTGCCCGTGTTTCGCGATGTGGGCATTAACAAAGTGCAAAACTTGCCCTTGGTGCCATGGAAGCGCACCGGTGGCAAGGGTCACTTCATTCAACTTTATGGCACGGAAACCAAGTGGGGTTGCTACGTGGTGGAGGTGCCGGGGGCTGGCGCACTGCACCCCGAAAAGCACATGTACGAAGAGATCTATTTGGTTGTCGAAGGGCGCGGTACCACCGAAGTCTGGCAAGAGGGCGACACCAAGAAGCACGTGTTTGAATGGCAAGCTGGCTCCATGTTCTCCATCCCCATCAACGCGTGGCACCGCATTGTGAACGCCACGTCCAGCGGCGCGTTGTTGTTGGCAGGCACCACAGCGCCCAATGTGTTGAACATGTTGCAAAGCACCGAAGCGGTGTTCAACAACCCCTTCGTGTTCCGCGATCGTTTCAACGGCGCAGACGATTTTTACCAAGCACGAGACGAAGTGGAAGCCGATCCGGTGCGCGGTTTGGCCATGCGCAAAACCAACTTCATTCCCGATGTGATGAAGTGTGAATTGCCCTTGGACAATCGCCGCTCGCCTGGCTATCGCCGCATTGAACCGTTCATGACCAACAACTGTTTTTACTTTTGGATTGGTCAGCACGAGAACGGTCGATACTCACGTGCACACGCGCACACCTCTGCGGCCGTGCTGATTTGCTTGAACGGCAAAGGCTATACCTACACTTGGCCAGAAGACGAAGGTGAAACGCCTTGGAAAGATGGCAAAGAGCATTTGGTGCGACGCATCGATTACGAGCCTGTGGGCTTGGTGTCGGCAGCACCGGGCGGCGCCCGTTGGTACCACCAGCACTTCAGCTCGGGTGAAGAGGCGCTGCGTTTAACGGCTTGGTTTGGCCCGCACAATCCTGGTCGTGATCCAGGTGCACCGGGGTCTAAGCACACCGACTACACCGCTCAAGATGTGACCGAGGGCGGCACCACCATTCCATACTGGTTGGAAGATCCGCACATTCGCAAAGAGTACCAAGCGCTGTTGAAGAAAAACAGCGTGCCCGATCGGATGGACCCTGACTGGTACAACATTCCCGCCGAGTTCATGGCCAAGTTTGGGCCCAAAAAATAATGTCTAAAACAGTGACCCAACCCACTGTGCAAGCAGCGCCAGTGGGTGGTCGCGTGTTTTTCAGCAATGTGCGTCGCAGCCTGGAAGGTGAAGACGAAATCATTTTGATCAGTGTGGGTGTGGACATTGGTTCGTCCACTTCGCATTTGGTGTTTTCGCGCTTGGTGTTGGAGCGTTTGGACAATCGCTACATCGTCAGTGAACGCACGGTGCTGCATGAATCCGATGTGTTGCTCACGCCCTATGCCTCGGATCAAAGCATTGATGCGGCCGCATTGGGTGCGTTCATTGAAGCGCAGTATGCGCAGGCGGGCATTGCCCCCGACAAAATAGACACGGGTGCGTTGATCCTCACGGGTGTAGCGGTGCGCCGCAGCAACTCGCGCGCCATTGCCGATTTGTTTGCAGAACAAGCGGGCAAGTTTGTGTCGGTCAGTGCAGGCGATGCGCTTGAGACCACACTGGCCGCATTTGGTTCTGGCGCCGCAGCACGATCGGTGCGCGAAACTGCGCGCGTCATGAACATCGACATTGGTGGTGGCACCACCAAAATAGCGGTTTGCGAAAACGGTGAACTGGTCGACCTCACCGCCGTCGACATTGGTGCGCGCATCGTGGCTTTGGACGCGCAGGGTCGTCTGGTGCGTTTGGAGGAGGCTGGACGCAAATTTGCCGAAGAGGTGGGCATCGCTTTGCAGCTGGGACAGCCCGTGGCGCACGAAGATTTGGAGCGCATGGTCGAACGCATGGCGGACCGCATTTTTGAAGTGGCCAGCTCGTCGTCGCCTGATGCCATCAGTCAATCATTGCTCAGATTAGAGCCCTTGCGCGAAAGCAAGTTGCCCGATGTGCTGACCTTCTCTGGGGGGGTGTCTGAATATGTGTATGGGCGCGAAGCACAAGCCTACGGCGATTTAGGGCCATTGCTGGCCGCGGCTGTCAGGCGCAAAGCAAACGAATGGGGTCCGCGTTTAGAAGTGCCCGATCAGGGCATTCGTGCCACAGTCATTGGTGCTTCGCAATACACCGTGCAAGTTAGTGGCAGCACCATTTATGTGGAGCCTGCCAACATCCTGCCGGTGCGCAACGTGCCCGTGATAGCGCCGCAATTGGATTTGGCGGCCGATGAATTAAGTGGGGTCGATATTGCCGACAGCATTCGCCGCGCGCTGCGTCGTCTGGACTTGCATGAAGGGCATCAAGCGGTGGCCGTTTGCTATCGCTGGCAAGGGTCAGCCACGTTTCACCGTTTGGATGCATTTTGCCGAGCGGTGGCCGAGGGCATGGCCACAGTGCTTGCGCAGGGGCACCCGCTGCTTTTGGTGGGCGAGGCCGATTGTGGCGGTCTCATCGGCATTCATTGCCATGAAGAACTTCACTTGACCAGCCCGGTGCTGTCAATCGATGGCATTACCTTGAAGGAGTTGGATTTCATTGACATTGGTGCCATGCTCGAAACCTCTGGCGCCGTGCCAGTGGTGATCAAGAGCTTGGTGTTTCCGGGTTCCGCCGGCCTGGGCCGAACGGCTTTGAAGCCATGAACTTTTGGTGAAGCCGTCATGAGCCATTTGTATCCTCCTCTGTTGCCGCATCGTTCAGGCTACCTGGCTGTCGGGCATGGGCACGAGGTTTACTGGGAGGAGTGCGGCAACCCCATGGGGCGGCCGGTTGTGTTTCTTCACGGTGGGCCTGGCGGCGGCTGCTCGCCGACTGCCCGAAGGCTGTTCGATCCACGCCGCTACCGCATTATTTTGATGGACCAACGCGGTTGCGGTCGGTCCACGCCGCATGCAGAAACAGCGCACAATTTTCTGGCTGATTTGGTTGCAGATCTTGAGCGGTTGCGTTTGCAAATGAAGGTGGACAAGTGGTTGTTGTGTGGTGGCTCTTGGGGTTGTACCCTGGCACTGGCTTATGCCAAAAAATTCACACAACACGTCTCGGGCATGGTGCTTCGCGGCGTGTTTGCTGCACAAGACCATGAACTTGACTGGCTCTACAAAGCAGGTGGTGCCAGCCGAATTTTTCGCCAAGCATGGCAAGATTATGTGTCGGCCATTCGTGTGCACATGCCCATCGATGCAGCGCATCGCCTGGTTGGCGGAGGGCAAAACAGCGAACTCTTGCGGGCTTATGACAAGGTCTTGCAAGAAGGCACGCAGGTCCAAGTGTTGGCCATGGCGCGTGCATGGTGCACATGGGAGGATGCACTCAGCAGCGTGTACCCCAGCGATCCTGCCCACGCCGCGCAAGCAAGCCAAGAAGAAGACATGCAATGTTTGGCGATGGCCAAAATTTCTGCGCACATGTTCGCACACGATCCCGATTTGGGCAGCCGCGGCAGCATTGTGCCCGCATCTGCGGATGACTTTTTAAAACACATTCCCGGCATCATTGTGCAGGGCCAGTTTGACATGGTGACGCCTGCCGAAACTGCTTGGCAATTGGCACAAGTCTGGCCATTGGTGCAATTGCGGGTGGTGCACACGGCCGGACATTCCAGTCAAGACCCCGAATTGCAAAGCGCGCTGGTTGCTGCTTTGGATGACATGCTGACAGAAGTTTGAAAAAATTAACAGGAGACAAAATGGCTTTAACCCCCTTCGTCGTGGACGGTCAATCCGTTCAAATTGACAGCGATCCACAAATGCCTTTGTTGTATGCATTGCGCGATGATTTGCAATTGAACAATCCCAAATTTGGTTGTGGCTTGGCGCAATGCGGCGCATGCACGGTGCATCTGGATGGTCAAGCCATTCGCTCATGTGTCATGCCGGTGTCTGCCGTGAAGGGCAAGAAAGTCACCACCTTGGCAGGCTTGGGCACGCCCGAAAAACCACACCCCATTCAGGTGGCTTTTTTGGAAGAGCAAGTTCCGCAATGCGGCCACTGCATCAACGGGTGGGTCATGACGTCTGCGGCTTTTTTGAAAAAAAATCCCAAAGCCACCGACGCAGAAATCAAAACGGCACTGGAAGGCTTGAAGTGCCGATGCGGCACGCATGTGTCTATTTTGCGGGCAATCAAGCGCGCACAAACCTTGATGGCCTGAGGAGCAAGCATGACACTATTTAAAAATACAGAAGCCACCAACTCGCAAGAGAATCTGCGGGGTGATGTTGACAAACTGTCTAGCAGTTCGCGCAGAGATTTTCTGAGCGCTGCTGGGGCATTGGTCGTCTCCGCTGTTGGTGGGGGCCTGTCAACATCCGCTTTGGCGCAAGCGGCAAGCGCAAATGCTGCTGGCGCGGTGTCAGCAGGTGCCGTTGGCACCACCTTGGCCACCATTGCCGCTATCAAGCCAGCGCTGAAAGCCGACGAGTTAGATTCTTGGGTGGCCATTCAGCCGGATGGCGCTGTGGTGGCCTATTACGGCAAAGTAGATTTAGGCCAAAGTCTGGATGTGGCCATTGCGCAAATCGTGGCTGAAGAGCTGGATGTGTCGTATCGCAAAGTCAAAATTGTGATGGGCAATTCGGCCAGTTCTCTTAATCAAGGCGGTGCCTCCAGTGCTTTGGGCATTCAAGCAGGCGCCAAGCCTTTGCGCAATGCTGCGGCCGAAGCGCGGCGCATTTTGCTGAACTTGGCCAGCGAAAAGCTCAATGTGCCTGTGGCCCAACTCATTGTCGACGATGGCGAGATTGCCGTGAAAGGCAACAGCGCTCAAAAGGTCACCTATGCCGAGTTGATTGGCGGTAAGTTCTTCAATTCCAAAGTGGAATGGAACAAAAGAATTGGCAATCCCTTGGATGTCAAAGGTGTGGCCAAACCCAAATCGCCGGCCGAATACCGCGTGGTCGGTTTGTCGATTCCACGCAACGACGTGGCCTGGAAAGTCTTTGGCACCAATGGCAACATTGCCGACGTCAAAGTCCCGGGCATGTTGCATGCACGGGTCGTTCGCACACCCTGGGCTGGCAGTGTGGCCGAGGCGGTAGACGAAGCCTCTATCAAGCACATCCAAGGTGCCCGGCTGGTGCGGGAAAAGAATTTTTTGGCGGTGGTTGCGCCGCGCGAATGGGATGCTGTCAGGGCTGCCAAAGCATTGAAGGTGACATGGAGCGCATCACCCAAGCCCTTTCCAGAGTTTGAAAAACTGCACGAGCACATTCGTCAAGCGCCAACGCGCAAGCGAACTGAAGAGTCCAAAAAAGGCGATGTCATGGCCAGTTTGAGCACCGCCGTGAAAGTGGTGGAGGCCGAATACCTGTGGCCATTTCAATCGCATGCCAGCATGGGCCCTGCCAGTGCTGTGGCCGATGTCAAAGCCGACAAGATCACAATTTGGACCGGCTCGCAAAAGCCTCACTATGCGCGCGATGGTGTGGCGGCGTTGTTGAAAGTGCCGGTTGAGACGGTTGAGGCCATTTGGGTTCAAGGCCCTGGCTCTTACGGGCGCAATGATGCCGGTGATGCGGTGTTAGATGCCGCATACATTTCCAAAATGGTCGGCCAGCCTGTGCGTGTGCAAGGCATGCGACACGACGGAACAGCGTGGGACCCCAAAGCGCCCGCTTCTGTGCACCGTGCGCGTGCTGCCATCGACGCCACTGGCAAAGTGGTCGCATACGACTTCACCACGCGCGCGTTTTCCAGGGCGACCATTGACAGCAACGAGTCAGACCCGCGCGACAGCTTGGTCGGCATGGAATTGGGTTTGCCGTCCAAGGGCGGCATGACTTTTGGCATCCCCGAGGAAAGTTATGCCTTTGACAACAAACGGATGTCTTGGGAGGTAATTCCCGATTTGATTGCCAGTGCGTCTCCTATGCGAACCTCTCACATGCGCGATCCTGTGGGTTTGCAAATTCAATTCGCCAGCGAGCAGTTCATCGATGAGCTGGCCAGTGCCACAGGCGAGGACCCCATTGCTTTTCGCATGAAGTACGCCAAGGCGCCACGCGATATTGCCGTGCTGAAAGCAGCCGCTGAAAAATCGGGTTGGGAGCCTCGTGGCAATGCAAAACGAGACCGCAGTGGCAAAGTCTTGAGCGGCCGTGGCATTGCCTATGCGCAACGCGCTGGCACCATTGTGGCGGTGGTCGCTGAAATTGAAGTGGACCGAAAAACTGGCCGTATTTGGGGCCGCAAGTTCACCGTGGCGCACGACTGCGGTTTGATTGTCAATCCACAAGGACTGCGTTACACCATTGAGGGCGCGCTGGTGCAGGCTTTGTCTCGCACCTTGTACGAAGAGGTGCAATTTGCGCCCGACAAAGTCAAGAGTGTGGATTGGAGCAGCTACCCTATTTTGGAAATCAAGGACACACCAGAGAACATCGACATTGTGTTGATCAATCGACCTGAGGCACCACCTACCGGTGCCGGTGAGGCCACCTGCCGCGTGGTACCTGCTGCCATTGCCAACGCATTCTTTGATGCAACGGGGGTTCGCATGCGACAAGCACCGCTGAACCCCGCGCGCGTGAAAACAGTTTTGAGCAAAACCTGAAGGAGCGCCTCATGCATGCGTTTTTCAATCGTTTAGAAAAGACTTTGCAACACACATGGGCACCGCTGGCAGCGGCTGCGGTATGGGGCAGCTTGGCGCTTTCTACAGCCCAGGCGCAAACCGTTGCCGCAGGCGCCCCTAGCCCCCATGAAGCCATTTTCATGAACAAAGCAGCAGACCGTGAAGCCTGGCTTTTAGAGCGCGCCAAGAAGGAGGGTGGGTTGACGCTTTACACCTCTTTGTCGCCGACCGAGTCAGGCCCATTGGCAGCTGAGTTTGAAAAAAAATATGGCATCAAGGTCACCATTTGGCGTGGCCTGAGCGATGGTGTGGTGCAACGTGTGGTGAATGAAAGCCGGGCCAAACGACATGTGGTGGATGTGGTGGAAACCAATGGACCCGAGATGGAAATTTTGGCGCGCGAAAAAGTATTGAGCGAGTTTCACAGTCCGCACATCGCTGATTTGCCGCCAGGCATGATCCCCAAGCACCGCATGTGGATGCCCGACCGCGTGAATTTCTTTGTGGTGGCGTACAACACTCAAAAAGTCAAACGCGAAGACCTGCCCAAACACTATGAAGGCTTTACAGAAGCCAAATGGAAAGGCCGCATTGCGATTGAGTCAACCGATGCCGAGTGGATGGGCGGCTTGGTCAATTCTCTGGGTGAGACGCGCGGCATGGCCTTTTTTAAAAAGCTGTCTGATCAAAAACCAGACGTTCGCAAAGGCCATATTTTGTTGGCGCAAATGGTGGCTGCGGGTGAAACCGATGTGGGCTTGACCATTTACAACGCCAACGCACAATCTTTGAAACAACGCGGTGCGCCCATCGATTGGGTGCCGATTGAGCCCACTTTGGCGCGACCGCAAGGCGTGGCGGTTGTTCGTCAGGCCGCGCATCCCCATGCCGCGGCTTTGTTCGCAGATTTCATTCTGTCGCCCGACGCGCAAGCCTTGCTCAACAGCATGGGCCGGCCACCCGCCAATCAAAAAGTGAAATCCAATTTGAACAACTTCAACTACGTCCTCACCGAGCCTGGCATTGTGGTGGACGAAGCTGAAAAATGGAATCAGCATTGGACTCGTTTATTTTTAAGCAAATGATTTAACAGAAGTAAATACATGACCTCCTCTCTCTCTCAACTGATCGAAGATTTGGCAACTGCCAATCAAATTCTGGCCAACGAAGGCGTCTTTGACGGGTTTGGCCACATCAGCGTGCGTCATCCAGACAATCCAGAGCGATTTTTCATCGCTCGCAGCATGGCGCCAGCATCCGTCACGGCGCAAGACATTGTGGAATGTGATTTGAATGGTGACGTGCACGATGCGCAAGGCCGCAAGTCATATTTAGAACGCTTCATTCACAGCGCCATTTACAAGAAGCGCCCAGATGTCAACTCCGTGGTGCACAGCCATTCGCCCGCCATCATTCCGTTTGGGGTCACAGGTGCGCGGCTGCGTCCCATCTGCCACATGAGTGGTTTTTTGGGCAGCAATGTGCCCACCTTTGAAATTCGCAACACACTGGGCGAAACTTCCGACATGTTGATTCGCAACCAAAGCATTGGTGAATCTTTGGCCGACACCTTGGGCAACAACACCGTGGCTTTGCTGCGCGGCCACGGCAACGTGGTGGTGGCCAGTTCGATTCAGTTGGCTGTGTTCCGGGCCTATTACACAGAAGGCAATGCCAAGCTGCAAGCCGAAGCCATGCGCATGAGCTTTGGCATGGGCTTGGGTGAGCCGGTGTATTTGACAGAAGACGAGGCGCGCAATTCTGCAGAGACCAATGCAGGGCAAGTTGAGCGACCCTGGAATGTTTGGAAAAGCAAGTTGCCCAAGTAATTTGTCACTGAAAGAAAATCCACATGTCCCATCTCAACACCTCCATACTTTTCAGGGCTCGACGCGCTAGCGTGTGCGTCGCCGCCATGGCTTTGTGCAGCGCCCTGTGGCCTGTCCACGCCAGCGCGCAATCCAGCAGCAACACCTACCCCGCAGGCCCAGTCACTTTGCTGGTGCCCTTCACCACGGGCACTGGCGCCGATTTGTTGGCACGCATGCTGGGCCCCAAATTGGCCGACAAATGGAAGGTGTCGGTGGTGACCGAGAACAAGGCGGGTGCCAGTGGCGCCATAGGCACCGGTGCCGCGGCCAAGGCGGCACCCAACGGCCTCACTGTCTTGATCACTGCAACAGCGCACGGCACCTTTCCCGCCTTGATGCCCAAGTTGCCCTTTAACCCACAGCAAGCATTCACACCCGTGATTTTGTTGGGCACCAGCGCTTTGGGTGTGGCCACTTCTGGCAAGTCGCCTTTCAACACGTTCAAAGATTTTCAGGAGAGCGCCAAGAAACAACCCGGCGTGTTGAACTACTCATCTCCCGGCACAGGTTCACCTCAACACTTGGCCATGGAATTGTTGGCACAAGAAACCAATGTCAAACTGTTGCACGTGCCTTACAAAGGCACCGCAGGTGCCCTGACCGACTTGATGGGGGGCCATGTCGAGGCCAGCATCGTGGCCTTGCAAACGGCCGCGCCACATCTGCAAAGCGGCGCGCTGCGCATGTTGGCCTTGATGAGTGCCGAACGCTCACCCGCATTTCCCAATGTGCCCACCTTGAAAGAATTGGGCGTGGCCAATGGTGTGGTCGACACTTGGTATGGTGTGCTGGTGCCCGCTGGCACCCCGCCAGAGGTGGTTGCCAAACTCAATGCTGACTTCAACAGCTTGCTGCAATTGCCCGATGTCAAAGAAACCATGAACAAGCAAGGCATGGTGGTTGTGGGTGGCAAACCCGAACGCATGAATGACTTGGTCAAAAACGAACTGAGCCGCTGGGCGCGCGTGGTCGAAAAAGCCGGAATCAAGCCCGAGAACTGACAATTTGTTCTCTGCTCGTAACCAATTTCGTGGGAAAATTGAAATTAAATTACACCGGAGACAAGTCCCCATGCCCAGTCGCGCCACCAAAATTGTTGCCACCTTAGGCCCCGCTTCCAGCGAGCCGGCTTTGCTTGAAGCCATGATCCGGGCCGGTGTCAATGTGGTTCGTTTGAACTTCAGCCACGGCAAAGCGCAAGATCACATTGACCGTGCGCGTTTGGTGCGCGAAGCGGCGGCGCGCGCTGGCCGCGAAGTGGCCATCATGGCCGATTTGCAAGGCCCCAAAATTCGCGTCGGCAAGTTTGCAGACGGCAAAGTAATGCTCGAGCCAGGCGCCAAGTTTGTGTTGGACGCGTCCCGCACCGAACCCGGCGACTTGACCGGCGTGGGCTTGGATTACAAAGAGTTGCCACGCGATGTGAAGGCCGGTGATGTGCTGTTGCTCAATGACGGCCTGATTGTGCTCACCGTTGATTCGGTGCAAGGCGAACAAGTTCACACCACCGTCAAGTTGGGCGGTGAGTTGTCCAACAACAAAGGCATCAACAAACAAGGTGGCGGTTTGACGGCCCCAGCCCTGACCGGCAAAGACATGGACGACATCAAAACGGCCATGAGCTTCCAAGCTGACTATGTGGCGGTGAGTTTCCCCAAAAACGCCACCGACATGGAAATGGCCCGTCAGTTGGCCAACGTGGCCGCGGCCCAGTACAACCACAAGCCAGGCTTGATTGCCAAGATTGAACGCGCAGAAGCCATTCCCCGTTTAGAGGAAATTTTGTTGGCCAGCGACGGCATCATGGTGGCACGCGGCGACTTGGCCGTTGAAGTGGGCAATGCCGTGGTCCCTGCCTTGCAAAAACGCATGATCAAGTTGGCGCGTTTGCACGACAAGGTCGTGATCACGGCTACTCAAATGATGGAAAGCATGATCACCAATCCCGTGCCGACACGTGCCGAGGTGAGTGACGTGGCCAATGCCGTGCTCGACGGTACCGATGCGGTGATGTTGAGCGCCGAAACAGCTGCTGGCAAGTACCCGCTCGAAACGGTGGAGGAAATGGCCAAGATTTGTTTGGCGGCCGAAACCGCCGAAGAGTTTGAGTTGGACGGCGACTTCAGCGGCCAAACTTTCAGCCGCATCGACCAGTCAATTGCCATGGGGGCGCTGTTCACAGCCCATCACCTCAATGCCAAAGCCATTGTGGCGCTCACAGATTCCGGCTCTACGGCCTTGTGGATGAGCCGCCATCGCGTCAATATCCCCATTTATGCGGTCACCACCAAGTTGTCCTCGCAGCGCAAAATGGCGCTGTATCGCAATGTGCGCCCCTTGTTGATGGACACCAGTGCCGATCGCGATACCGCCTTGGTTCAGGCAGAAAATCATTTGAAAAGCCGCGGCATTGTGTCTGGTGGTGACATTTATGCCATTACCTGTGGCGAGCCCATGGGCGCACCAGGCGGCACCAACATGCTCAAGATTTGCCGCGCAAGCGATTGAGCAGCGCCGTACTGAGCCACCCCACACTCCAGCAAAGCCAAGCAGTCCACAGGGTGTGGCTCATGAAGTGTGCGCCGCGCATTTGCTGAGACACCCCCAATACCGTGCCGGCCAACAGCGCGCAGCTTAGCCACATGCGGGCACCGCGCGAGCCACTTTGCCGAAGGCTAAAGTAAGCGGCCATGAAGGCAAAACCGGTAGAGGCATGTCCGGCGGGGAAGCAGTGGCCGCCGCCGCCGTCTAGCTGAAACACGTTCCAATGCGAGACGTAGGTGGCCACGCCGCCAAACATGGCCAGGTCCCAAGGGCAGCTGGTCTTGCTCAGGCCTTTGATAAGGGTGATGGCGAGCAAAGCCGACAACACCGACACACACAAAGTGACGCGATCGGCGATTGCCAGGTGGCGCAGGATGGCCCAAGGCCGCCAAATGCCCACCAGCAGGGCGAGTAAAAACAGCCACCCCGCAGTGCGTGCACCCTCGTGCATCACTTTCACCATCCAAGGGTCATCGCGGAGCGCAAAACCATTGGATTGCCCCCACCACTGGGCCATTTGCATGTCGCCGCCCGAGAAGTCCCATGCCAACAACAGGAACAGGCTGATCACACTGACCAAAGCGTCAGCCCGCCACGAAAAGCGTCTGGCGTGGTTGGCGTGAGGCGCAAGGTCTTTGAACATGGCCGAAATCATAGTCGCAGTGGCCAAAAAAACGGCCAAGAACCCTTCAAGTTGATAAAATCTCTGCCAGTTACAAGTCGGTTACATGATCCCGGAATGAAGTTTTTCATCCTGACATTGCTGCAACCACAACGCTTGAAAATGGTTTTTTAACTTTGGGATTTTCATCATGGCACTCGTTTCAATGCGCGAGCTGCTGGACCATGCCGCCGTCAACGGCTACGGCATTCCAGCTTTCAACGTCAACAATCTGGAGCAGGTCCAGGCCATCATGGAGGCCGCCAAGGAAACGGGCGCGCCCGTGATCATGCAAGCGTCTGCGGGTGCTCGCAAATACGCTGGCGAAGGCTTTTTGAAGCTGCTCATTCAGGCTGCTGTCGAGTCCTACCCCGAGATTCCCGTGGTGATGCACCAAGACCATGGTCAAAGCCCCGATGTGTGCCAAGGCGCCATCAATTTGGGTTTCAGCTCCGTCATGATGGACGGCAGTTTGGAGGCCGACGGCAAAACCATTGCCAGCTATGAATACAACCTTGACGTGACCCAAAAAGTGGTCAGCATGGCCCACAAACTGGGCATCACGGTGGAAGGTGAATTGGGCTGTTTGGGCTCGCTCGAGACCATGCAAGGCGACAAGGAAGACGGTCACGGCACCGACGCCGTCATGACGCGCGAACAACTCCTGACCGATCCCGAACAAGCCGCCGATTTTGTTCAGCGCACCCAGCTCGATGCCTTGGCCATTGCCATTGGCACCAGCCACGGCGCTTACAAATTCACGCGCAAGCCCACAGGCGACATCTTGGCGATCGACCGCATTCAGGCCATCCACAAGCGCATCCCCAACACGCACTTGGTCATGCACGGCTCTTCCAGCGTGCCACAAGACTTGTTGGCCATCATTCGTGAATTTGGTGGCAACATGAAAGAAACCTACGGCGTGCCCGTCGAAGAAATCCAAAAAGCCATCAAGTTTGGTGTGCGCAAGGTCAACATCGACACCGACATCCGCTTGGCCATGACCGCTGCAGTGCGCAAGTTCTTGGTGCAAAACCCCGAGAAATTTGACCCCCGCGAATGGCTCAAACCTGCCCGCGAAGCGGCCAAGCAAATTTGCAAGCAACGCTACATCGAGTTTGGTTGCGAAGGCCAGGCGTCCAAAATCAAGGGCCACAGCTTGCAAGTGGTGGCAGCGCAGTACGCAAAAGGTGAGCTGGCGCAAGTCGTTCACTGAAATTGGCTCGATAATGCAGGCACTATGACGACAGTTTCTGCATTACACACCTCCGCTTTGACCTCCCTCACCTTGCTCGCACGTGGCAAGGTGCGAGACAACTACGCTGTCGGTACCGATCGCATCCTGATGGTGGCCTCAGACCGCATCAGCGCGTTTGACGTCATCATGGGAGAGCCCATTCCCGGCAAAGGTGTGTTGCTGACGCAAATGGCCTTGTACTGGTTTGACAAGTTGGGCCCCAAAGGCTTGAACCTGTGCCCCATTCACCTCACCGGTGACGCCCCCGAGAGCGTGGTCAGTGCAGAAGAAGTGTCTCAAGTCACGGGCCGCTCAATGCTGGTCAAGCGCTTGCAGCCTATCCCAGTCGAAGCGGTTGTGCGTGGCTATTTGGCGGGCAGTGGTTGGAAAGAATACCAAGAAGGCCAACAGGTCTGCGGCGTCAAACTGCCTGCCGGTTTGAAGAACGCCAGCAAATTGCCCGAGCCCATTTACACACCAGCCGCCAAAGCCGCTGTAGGCGATCACGACGAAAACATCACGTTTGAACAAACAGTCGAGATGATTGGCATCGATTTGGCCACACGCATCAAAGACATCAGCATCGCCATTTACAAAGCTGCCAGCCACATTGCCGCTGAAAAGGGCATCATCATTGCCGACACCAAATTTGAATTTGGTCTAGACGCCGATGGCACGTTGGTCTTGATGGACGAGGTGCTCACGCCCGACTCATCGCGCTATTGGCCTGCAGAAAGTTATGTCGAGGGTGTCAACCCGCCCAGTTACGACAAACAGTTTTTGCGCGATTGGCTAGAAAGCACACTGGTCAACGGCAAGCCTTGGGACAAAACCCCGCCAGCCCCTCGTTTACCCCGTGAAGTGATCGAGAAGACCTCGGCAAAATACGCGGAAGCGCTGCAGCGATTGACCCGCTAAGTCATCACGCCCTTTTTGGCCAGTTGGGATGGCCTCGGCTCAGCGCAGCTAACGTTGGAGATGCCGTTCATGATCAGTTTGTTTCGCTCGGCCCCCGAGCTCATGGTTCAGTACGCACAATATCACCGCGATCGTCGCAACATTGCCACCCATCTGGTGGGCATTCCCCTCATTGTTCTGTCCATTGGCATGTTGCTCTCGTGGGTCACATTTGACATTGCCGGTTACGCCGTCAGCTTGGCGGCAATGTTGTGGGCCCTCTCAAGTCTTTGGTACCTCACGCGCGGCAATGTGTTGCTGGGTTTGGCCACCAGCATGGTGAATGCGGCCTTGTTTGCGCTGGCCCATACACCCGAAGCAGCCCAGGGATGGGGGCTGTCAGAGCTGTATGCGGCCACTTGGTTTCCAGGCCTGATCGTGTTTGTGATTGGCTGGATCATCCAGTTTGTCGGTCACATCTTTGAAGGCCGCAAACCTGCGTTTGTCGACGACGTGGTGGGCCTGCTGGTGGGCCCCATGTTTGTGGTGGGGGAAGTCTTGATGATGGCGGGCATGCTGCGCAGCATGCACCGCCTGATTGAATCGCAGGCAGGTGCCACGCGCTAGTTAGCAGCGCTGGTCCGCAGCGCTTTGCTGTCGTTTTTTGTGGCTCTTTTGCCGCATCAATTGAGCATCATGCTCAGTTTGCGGCGATAGCTCGAGACCATGGCCGCTTGCGGGTCTTCTTGCACCGCACTTTTGCCCATGAGTTCAATGCCACCCGCCGATTTGCCCGTGTGATCGGCGCCGCCCTTGGAGGCAACCGGTGTGAGCAACTCCAACAAACCCACCATGGTTTTGCGCGGTGCTTCGTCGTTCCATTTCTTGTCGCGCATGATGATCTCTAAGAGCTCGTCCATGGCGCCGGTCCAGTCGTCGCTGGCCAAGAGCACGCGGGCTTTGGCAAAGCGGGCGTCAAAGTCGCGCTTGTTGGCGGCGATGCGCTCGTCAAATTGACCCAATGACCACCCACCCATGGGGTCGGTGGTGACAAAGTGCAAGGCATCCAGCCACTGTTTCAAGGCTTCAAAGCGCAGTTTGAGGGGGATTTGGTTGAGCCCGGGTTTGAGGACGGTGCCTGCGGTCTCGAGCTGGCCCATGCTGATCAGCAGTTTGACCAAATCGAAGCGGGCGTCGTCGTTCTCGGGGTTGGCTTCCAAGGCTTCCATCAATTTGGCTTGGGCCGTTTCCAAGTCACCCGATTCCAACAAGGCTTCGGCTTCTTGCACTTCTGCTTCTGCCATCACCTCGTTTTCGCCAGGGAGGTGTTTGTCGAGAAACTCGCGCAACTTGCCTTCGGGCACGGCGCCCATGAAACCATCAACAGGCTGCCCATTTTTGAGCAAAACACAGGTGGGAATGCTTCGAATGCCGAAGGCGGCGGCCAATTGCTGCTCTTGGTCAGAGTCAATTTTGACCAATTTGAAGCGGCCACCGTAGGCTTCTTCCATCTTTTCCAAGAGGGGGCCTAAGGTTTTGCAGGGGCCGCACCACGGCGCCCAAAAGTCCACCAAAACAGGGGTGGTCATGGAGGCAGCAATGACCTCGGTTTCAAAAGTTTCTACGGTGACATCAATCATATTTACCAGACCTCAGGGCTAAACCTTAAAATTCAAGGATTCAACTGAAATTCAGTTGAAGCAATTCTTCATTCAATTCACATCGACTGCGTCTTGACGCTTCAGCAAAGCCACACATGACTAAACCCGCATCCAAAGCCAAAACACGCATCGGCGTGGTCATGGGGTCCAGTTCCGACTGGGACACGATGCAGCACGCAGTGCAGATTCTCCAACAGTTTGGCATTGATCACGAAGCCAAAGTGGTTTCTGCGCACAGAATGCCAGACGAAATGTTCACTTATGCCGAAACGGCCTTAGATCGCGGCCTGTTTGCCATCATTGCGGGGGCCGGTGGTGCTGCACATTTGCCAGGCATGTTGGCCGCCAAGACGGTGGTGCCGGTGTTGGGCGTGCCCGTGGCCAGCAAGCATTTGCAGGGCGTGGACTCTTTGCACAGCATTGTGCAAATGCCCAAAGGCATTCCGGTGGCCACTTTTGCCATTGGCGCTGCAGGTGCGGCCAATGCCGCATTGTTTGCCGTGGCCATGCTGGCGCAACACGATGCGGCTTTGCAGGCCCAGCTGACACAATTTAGAACAGAACAAACCGCCGTGGCGCAAGCCATGACACTGCCACCCGTAGGTGCGGCATGAATCCCGTCGTTTCTTTGTTGCCTGGCGGCAGCGCCGCGCCCGCCACATCTGTGTCGGCCACTGCTGCTGAGCCCCTTACGCTGGGCGTGATGGGCGGCGGGCAATTGGGCCGCATGTTTGTGCATGCCGCGCAAAGCATGGGCTACTTCACCGCTGTACTCGACCCCGACCGCAACAGTCCTGCAGGCCGCGTGAGTCATCGCCACATCCAAACCGATTACACCGACCCGGCAGGACTGCAACAACTGGCAGCATGCAGCGCCGCCATCACCACCGAGTTTGAAAATGTGCCAGCCCCTGCCCTGCGCGAACTGGCCAAGCACAGGCCCGTGTCGCCCGGCGCCGATGCCGTGGCCATTGCGCAAGACCGTGCGGCAGAAAAAGCCCACTTTGTGAAGTGTGGTGTGCCTTGTGCGCCGTATGCCGTGATTGACACCGGCGCGCAATTGGAAGCGGCCTTGTCGGCCAACTTGTTGCCGGGTATTTTGAAAACAGCGCGCATGGGTTATGACGGTAAAGGCCAAGTGCGCGTCAAAGACGCAGGGGCCTTGCGCGCGGCATGGCAAGACTTGAAGCAAGTGCCTTGCGTGCTCGAAAAAATGTTGCCCTTGGCCCTAGAGTGCTCGGTCATTGTGGCGCGCGGCCGCGATGGTCAGATGGTGAATTTCCCAGTGCAACGCAATTTGCATCGCGAGGGTATCTTGGCCGTGACAGAAGTTTACGAAGGTCACTTGCCAGAGGCTTTGCAGCAACTTGCCGTGTCGGCTGCGCGTTCCATTGCCCAAGGGGTGAACTACGTGGGTGTGTTGTGCGTTGAGTTTTTTGTGCTGCAAGACGGCAGCTTGGTGGTCAATGAAATGGCGCCCCGGCCGCACAACAGCGGCCATTACACCTTGGACGCGTGCGATCAATCGCAATTTGATTTGCAAGTGCGCACCTTGGCTGGCTTGCCTTTGACGCAACCGCGTCAACACAGCGCGGCCATCATGCTCAACCTGTTGGGCGATGTCTGGTTTGACGCCAACAACACCATGCGATTGCCCGATTGGGCTGCGGTCTTGGCATTGCCCGGCACGCACTTGCATTTGTATGGCAAAACCGAGGCGCGCAAAGCACGCAAGATGGGCCATCTCAATGTCACGGGTGCTTCTGCACAAGTGGTTCGTGACGTGGCCTTGAAGGCTGCAGCTATTTTGGGCATTGACGCTTTTTAAATGGCACGTAACAAGTTTCACAAAAGCAGTTCATCAAGCCGTTAAGCAAGTTCTTTCACATGATCATTTCAGGCAACAACCTCGCGCATGTGCAACAAGCGGCAGATGCTTTGTGCGCAGGCGAACTCTTGGGCTTGCCCACCGAAACGGTGTACGGTTTGGCGGCAGATGCCAGCCATGAAAATGCAGTCGCCAAAATTTTCAAAGCCAAAGGACGGCCGTCCAATCATCCTTTGATTGTGCATGTGGCTTCCCCCGAGGCTGTTAAACACTTTGCCAGTGCCGTGCCTGCTTTTGCGCAGCAGCTGATGGCCAAGTTTTGGCCTGGCCCGCTCACCCTCATTTTGCCGCGGCAACTCGACAAGGCAGCCGCAGCAGCAGGGGGCCAAAACTCGGTGGGTTTGCGTTGCCCATCGCATCCTGTCGCGCTTGCAGTTCTTAAAGCATGTGCAGACAAAGGCGTGTGGGGCGTGGCTGCGCCCAGTGCCAATTTGTTTGGCCGTGTGAGCCCCACCTCGGCTGCGCATGTGCAATCAGAATTTGGCGATGCGCTCTTGATTTTGGATGGCGGTGAGTGCGATGTGGGCATTGAGTCAACCATCGTCGATTGCACGCGCGGTGTGCCTGTGTTGCTCAGGCCAGGGCAAATCAGTCGCACGCAAATCGAACAGGCGTGCGGCTTGAAATTGCTCAATCCAGACGCATTGCCTTCTGAGGCGCCGCGTGCCTCTGGCACACTGGCATCGCATTACGCACCGTCGGCAAAGCTGCGCTTGATGCGTGCTGAAGAGTGGCAGAAAGCCTTGGCGGCTTTAGGCCCCCACACCCAAAACTTGGCCTTGTGGTCTGTTGAAAAACCTGCGCACGAGCTCATGGGCGCAGGCTTGCTGTGGCGCGCCATGCCGACAGATGCAACGCAAGCGGCGCACGATTTGTTCGGTGTGCTGAGGGGTTTTGATGCCCGAGGCGTTCGCACCATTTGGATTGAAATGCCGCCCGACACCCCGGCGTGGGAAGGTGTGCGGGATCGCCTGCAACGCGCAGCGGCTTGACGCCAAAAAAAACACCCCGAAGGGTGTTTTCTGATGTGAGCCCTTCAAATTAGAAGCGCATGCCCACACCCAAACTCACGCCAATGGGGTTGAGCGTGATGTCCAGTGTTTGACCAGAGGACAAGGTGTTGCGTGTTTTCAAGGGGGTCTTGGTGATGGCACCATCTACAAACCAGCGCTCGTCAATTTTGTAAGACGCGCCTACTTGAAGCGTGGCCGCCATTTTGGATTGAATGGACAAGCGCGTGGTGGTGGTCGGCGTGCCGCCTGTGAGGCCAGACAAGGCGGCTGTGGTGTGCTCGCCATCAAACTTGGCATAGGTGGCGCCTAAACCCAAATACGGCCGGAACACACCACTGGCTTCGCCAAAGCGATACTGCACCATGACAGTGGCAGGAATGGCCTTGGTGTCGCCAATTTTGCCCACACCGGCAATGCTGCCTGCGCCATACAAATTGTGTTTGAACGGCAAGGCCAAAGGCAAATCGATGGCCACGCTGTTGGTGAGCATGTAGGTGAGGCCGCCTGCGTATTGCGTGCTGTTGCTCACGCTGGTTTGCGCGCCTGGCAATGAGGGCGCCGACAAGGTGCCGCTGGTGACCTGGGGCGCCAGTTGCATGATGCCGCCGCGAACCAACCAACTGCCCTGAGATTGGGCTTGTGCCGCCGTGCCAAGAGTGAGTGCGGAGACTGTTGCCAAGGCAGACAGTGCAAAGCAGAATTTAGAAGTCATGAAGTTTCTCCTTTGCGATGTATTACAACCAGCCGGCGGTGGCCAAAGATTTTGCAACCAGCTGGCTCAACAACTGATAGCCCAAAGGCGTGGGATGGAAGCCATCCGAGAACGCGTAGGTTTGCCACCAGTTGGCGCCACCTGTCGCGCCAGCTGGCGGTGTCATGGCCGACAAGTTGGCGGCTGTACAGGTTTGGAAGTTGTAGGTGGGCAAGCCGTCTGCGCCAACCCCGGTGATGGGGCATGCGGGCGTGGTGACGTTGGTCAAACCGTATTGCGCAGGATTGGCCACTTGGTCGTTGAAGGCGGTGTAAAAATCAACCAACACAATGCGCTTGTCGTTGGCAACCAATGTGGCCAAACGGGCGTTGAATGCTTCCACCCAAGATTTGAACAAGGCCTCGGCTTGTGCGCGAGCACCCGCACCTGTGGCGCCACCGCCATAGGCTGCAGCAATGCCACCCAAAACCATTTGGAAGCGCGGTGTGTTGGTAATGCCAGGCATGTTGAGCAGCGCAATGCGCTGTGCACCTTTGTCCAAAGCGCTAACCTTGATGCTGGCGTACAGCTTGTCGGCCAAGGCCACCATGTAAACCCCGCCCACTTGCGCCAAACCCGCTTGGCCACCTGCCAACATGGGACCCAGTGTGGCCGCAGGAATGAGCGTGCCCGTCATGGCTGCAAAGCTGGCACCGCCATCTTTGGCGGCACCCAAGTAAGCACCTACCAAGTCGGCAGCATCATTGCCACCGCCATCAATCAGCAGCAAATCGGCGCTGGTGTAGTTGCCGGCCGCGCTGGCCACTTGCAACTGGTAGGTGATAGAGAACGGCGAGGCGCCGGCACCTGTTTGGGGGTTGATGTTGTTGATGCGTCCACCGCCGACGGCGTAGCTAGAGCAGCCTGCCACGGGGGCAAAAGGAGTGGCCGGTGCACCGGTGTATTTGAAAAAGTTGCACAGTTGTGGGGTGCCCAGAAGTGCCGCAATGCGCTCTGTCCACAACGTGTTGGGTTCGCTGCCGCTGTCTTGCACCGAGAAAATACGGCCGTTGGTGGGGACGCCTTTGAAGACGCCACTGTCTGCCAGGCTATCGCCCATGACTTTGACAGATTTGATGCCCGCGAGCTGGCTGGTTTGGTCTGCCCCGCCGCCGCCGCAGGCCGCCAAAATGGCCGCTGTCGCCGTGCTGAGCAGCGCTAATTTCCACGTCTTGGATGTCATCGTTTACCTCTTTGCTTGTCTCTGAGTCTGATTAAAAAAGAACGCCCGTTCTTTTTGGTTCATCTTAAGCAGAGAGGTGGCGGATGAAGATGGGGTAACTACCAGTTGGGGCTATGACTTTTTTTGATCGGCCACGGCCCACTCCAACAACTTGTCTAGCGCGGGCCGTGCTGCATTGGCATTGGGGTGGTTGACGATGACCACGAAGACGTAGCGTTGGCCGCTGAGGCCATCAACATAGCCGGCCAACGATGCGACATCTCGCAGGCTGCCAGATTTCAGGCGTGCTCTGCCAATGGCTGGCGAATGAGGCAGTCTGTCTTTGAGGCGAGAGACGGTGCCATCGACACCCGCAATGGCCAGTGAGTTTTGAAGCGCTTGGGCATAGCTGCTGTGCGCGCCCAGTTGCAGCAAGGCCGCCAGTGCTTGGGCACTGCTGCGCTCGTCTCGTGACAGGCCTGAACCGTTGTCGAGAACGGGCTGTTTTTGATCCTTGAGGTGTTGGCGCCACCACTGCAAAACGCTGGCCCGCGAGGCCTCAAAGTTCCCAGTGCCTTGTTGGCTGGACAAGGACAAGAACAGTTGTTGGGCCATCACGTTGTTGGAAAACTTGTTGATGTCGGCCACGATGTCTGACAGGGGCAAGGACGGCGCTTCGTGCCAGAGGTTGGCACGACTTGGCGTGATGCCACTGCGCGCTTGACCCGACAGTTTGCCGCCCGCTTGAAGCCACATCGCTTGCACCATGCGCGAGGCGAAGGTGTGCGGTTGAACGTAGGCCACAGGCCATTTTTGTTCGCCGCATGCGCTGGGGTACGTCCCCGCAAACCGCACGTGGTCTGCGTCTGTGAAATCGGCTTTGAGTTGCGAGCGCCAATCTTGGCAAGGGGCGCTCGACAAAGGCACCGACAGTGACCATTGCACGTTGCGCAGCGGCGGCTCGCTGTCGACCTTGGCTTCGCCGCGTGCAACATCGGGCGTGAATTTGAACAGCATGGCGCTGAAGTTCAGCAACAAGCCTTGTGGCGCGACGTTGTAGGGTCGAAGTGGCTCGTCGTCAAAGCTGCCCGGATTGCGTGCTGGCAAATCGAACACACTGCCATCTAACAGGATGTCGCCACGAATGTCACGCAGGCCCTTTTGCAAAACGGCCTCCATCAAAGTTTGCAAACGTTCGACCACCAGTTTGGGATCGCCACTGCCCTTCAAGTACAGGTTGCCGTAAAGCACACCGTCTTTGACCAGGCCGTCTGTGAACACGCGATTGCGCCAGGTGAAGTCTGGTCCGAGCATGGACAAACCTGCTGAGGTGGTGATCAGTTTCATGACCGAGGCAGGGTTCATGTCGGCGTTGGCACGGTGGTGCAGTCTGGCTGGCGGCAATGCCTCGCCGGGTGATGCGTTGACGGGCGCAACCAAGACGCTGATGGCGTTGAGTGGCACATTGGCCTGCTTCAATGCAGCGTTGACACTGGCGGGCAGTGCCGTATTGCCTGGCGCGGTTGGCAAGGGTGTGGCAGGCTTGGCCTGAGCAGTCAGGCAGACGCTGGCCAAGGCCAGTGCCACACCCAGCGAAGCGCCCGAGGCGCTGCCCAGTAAATACGGATCGGCCAGCGGATT
>ERZ1034363.76-NODE-76-length-67916-cov-7.857869_pt1 | contig 67916 bp, 59 predicted proteins | sample MGYA00520616_ERZ1034363 | MGnify/ENA primary metagenome ERZ1034363 (study PRJEB33736, sample SAMEA104284506) | Azolla filiculoides | biome: Urban; feature: Water surface; material: Ditch water | place: Netherlands | collected 2015-10-28 | depth 0-0.1 m ...
ACGTCAATGAACGCGGCACCGCCGTGGGCAATGGCACCCTTGATCAGCGGAATCAGTTGCGCCTTGTCGCCGCTGAAGCTGCGCGCCACATAGGTCGCACCCAGTTGCAGCGCAATGCCCACCAGGTCCACCGGGCTGTCGGAGTTGATCACGCCCTTTTTGCTCTTCGACCCACGGTCTGCGGTGGCCGAGAACTGGCCCTTGGTCAGGCCATAGACGCCGTTGTTCTCCACGATGTAGGCCATGCGCACGCCACGCCGCATGGCGTTGGCGAATTGGCCCAGGCCGATGGAGGCCGAGTCGCCGTCGCCCGACACGCCAAGGTACAGCAGGTCACGGTTGGCCAGGTTGGCACCGGTCAGCACCGAGGGCATGCGGCCGTGCACGGTGTTGAAGCCGTGCGAGGCACCCAGAAAGTAATCCGGCGTCTTGGAACTACAACCAATGCCGGAGAGCTTGGCCACGCGATGCGGCTCAATGTCGAGTTCCCAGCAGGCCTGGATGATGGCCGCGCTGATGGAGTCGTGCCCGCAGCCCGCGCACAGCGTGCTGATGCGGCCCTCGTAGTCACGCCGGGTGTAACCCACCTTGTTGGTGTGCAGGGTGGGGTGATGCAGACGGGGTTTTGCGATGTAGGTCATGCCACTTCCTTTTTCTTGGCGGCTTCCATGCGTTTGGCAATGGCGCCTGCGATAAACCGGGCGGTGATCGGGGTGCCGTCGTAGTGCAGCACACGCGGCAGTTTGGCCGGGTCAAAGTCGAGCTCGTTGACGATGAGTGAATGCATCTGGCCGTCGCGGTTTTGCTCCACCACAAACACCGTGTCGTGCGAGGCAATGAACTCCTGCACCGAGTCGGGGAAGGGGAAGGCGCAGAGGCGCATCGCATCGAGGTGCAGGTCCTGCGTTTCCAGCACGTCCAGCGCTTCGCGCATGGCGGGGCTGGTCGAGCCGTAGTAAATCACGCCAAAGCGTGTGGGCTGCTTGGCCTTGCGAACAATCGGTTGCGGCACCAGGTCGGCTGCGGTTTTGAATTTGCGCAGCAGGCGTTCCATGTTGTAGATGTAGTCCGGCCCGCGCTCGGAATACATGGCGTAGGGGTTGCGTGTGGTGCCCCGGGTGAAGAACGCGCCCTTGGTGGGGTGCGTGCCTGGAAGGGTGCGCCACGGAATGCCGTCGCCGTCCACGTCCTTGTAGCGGCCGAAGTCTTTGCCGGCTTCGAGTTCCTCGGCGGTCATCACCTTGCCGCGGTCGTAGCCCTTGCCCTCTTCCCAGACAAAGGGTTTGCACAGGCGCTGGTTCATGCCGATGTCCAGATCCGTCATCACAAAGATGGGCGTCTGCAGGCGGTCGGCCAGGTCCAGTGCGGCAGCGGAGTGTGTGAAGCACTCGTGCGGGTCCTGCGGCAGCAGCAGCACGTGTTTGGTGTCGCCGTGCGAGGCGTAGGCGCAGCTCAGAATGTCGGCCTGCTGGGTGCGGGTCGGCATGCCGGTGCTGGGGCCGCCGCGCTGCACATTGACGATGGTGACCGGAATCTCGGCAAAGTAGGCCAGACCGATGAACTCGGTCATGAGCGACACGCCAGGGCCGGAGGTGGCGGTAAAAGCGCGTGCGCCGTTCCAGCCCGCACCCACCACCATGCCAATCGACGCCAGCTCGTCTTCCGCCTGCACGATGGCGTAGCGGTGCTGACCGGTGGCGGGGTCTACGCGGAATTTTTCGCAGTACTTCTGGAACGCCTCGGGCACCGAGGTGCTGGGCGTAATCGGGTACCAGGCAGCCACCGTGGCACCGCCGTACACCAGGCCCAGCGCCGCTGCGCTGTTGCCGTCGGTAAAGATCTGGTCGCCCACGTTGTCGGCGCGCTGCACGCGAATGCCCAGCGGGTAGGCCATGTGCGTCTTCACATAGTCGCGGCCCATGTGCAGCGCCTTGATGTTGGACTCCAACAGCCGTTCCTTGCCCTTGTATTGCTCGGCAAACAGCTTCTCGAACACCTCGGCGTCCACGCCCAGCAGCACCGACAAGGCGCCCACATAAATGATGTTCTTGAACAACTGGCGCTGGCGCGGGTCGGTGTAGGCGGCGTTGGCAATGTCTGTCAGCGGCACGCCCAGCGTCAGCACATCGTCGCGGAACTTGGAGGGCGGCAGGGGGCGGGTGCTGTCATAAAACAGGTAGCCACCGCTTTCGATTTCGGCAATGTCGGTGTCCCAGGTTTGCGGGTTCATGGCCACCATCATGTCGACGCCACCGCGCCGGCCGTGGTAGCCCTTTTCGCACACGCGGGCCTCGTACCAGGTCGGCATGCCCTGGATGTTGCTGGGGAAGATGTTGCGCGGGCTGACCGGCACGCCCATGCGCATCACCGCCTTGGCAAACAACTCGTTGGCCGAGGCCGAACCCGAACCGTTGACGTTGGCGAACTTGATAACGAAATCGTTGACTGCTTCTATGCGCTTCATGCGGCCTCCACGGCGGTTGTGCGAGCTTCGCGGGAGTCACGGCAAAGTGGCCCGGCTTGCGTCGTCGAGAACAAAAACTTCTGCATGTCCCAGGCTCCGGTGGGGCAACGCTCGGCGCACAGGCCGCAGTGCAGGCACACGTCTTCGTCTTTCACCATGACGTGGCCGGTCTTGAGCTCGCCCGACACAAACAGGTCCTGCTCGGTGTTGGTGGCCGGGGCCTTTAGGCGCCCTCGCAAATCAGCCTCTTCGCCGTTGCCGGTGAAGGTGATGCAGTCCATCGGGCAGATGTCCACGCAGGCATCGCACTCAATGCAGGTGTCGCGGTTGAACACGGTCTGCACGTCGCAGTTCAGGCAGCGGCTGCTTTCCTTGAACGCGGTGGCGGCATCGAAGCCCAGTTCCACCTCGACCTTGATGCTGGCCAGTGCAATCTCGGCCTGCGCCCATGGCACCTTGAAGCGGGTGTCATTGGACACGTCGTTGCGGTAGCTCCACTCGTGGATGCCCATCTTCTGCGACATCAGGTTCACGGTGGCGGCGGGGCGCTTGGCGACGATTTCGCCGTGCAGGAAGCGGTCGATCGACACCGCGGCTTCGTGGCCTTGGGCCACCGCGGTGATGATGTTCTTCGGGCCGTAGGCGGCGTCACCGCCAAAGAACACCTTGTGGCGGGTGCTCTGGAAGGTACCTTCGGCCAGCTTGGGCAGGCCCCACTTGTCAAACTCGATGCCGCAGTCGGCCTCGATCCAGGGGAATGCGTTCTCCTGGCCCACGGCCACCAGCACGGTGTCGCAGGGCACGCGCACTTCCGGCTCGCCGGTGGGCACCAGGCTGCGACGGCCCTTGGCGTCGTACTCGGCGCGCACGATCTCAAAGCGCATGGCGGTCAGTTTGCCGCCTTCGTGCTCAAACGCCACCGGCACATGGAAGTTGAGGATCGGGATGCCTTCGTGCACCGCGTCTTCTTTTTCCCAGGGCGAGGCCTTCATTTCCTCAAAGCCGCTGCGCACGATGACCTTGACGTCCTTGCCACCCAGGCGCTTGGCCGAGCGGCAGCAGTCCATGGCGGTGTTGCCGCCACCCAGCACGATGACGCGCTCGCCCACGCTGGTGATGTGGCCAAACGACACAGAGGCCAGCCAGTCGATACCGATGTGGATATTGGCTGCCGCTTCTTTGCGTCCGGGAACTTCCAGGTCGCGTCCACGCGGTGCGCCGCAACCCACGAAGATGGCGTCATAGCCTTCGTCGAGTAGCTTCTGCATGGACTCCACGCGCTGGCCGCTCTTGAAGTCGACGCCCATATTCAGGATGTAGCCGGTCTCTTCGTCGATCACCGATTCGGGCAGGCGGAAGCGGGGAATCTGCGAACGGATAAAGCCGCCGGCCTTTTTCTCGCCGTCGAACACCGTGATCTGGTAGCCCAGCGGTGCCAGATCGCGTGCCACTGTCAAGGCGGATGGCCCGGCACCCACGCAGGCGATGCGTTTGCCGTTGGACGGGGCAATGGCCGGCATGCGGCCCGAAACGTCCACCTTGTTGTCGGCGGCCACCCGTTTCAGACGGCAAATGGCGACGGGTTCGGGTTTTCCCTGGTTGTTTTCCTCAACCCGGCCACGGCGGCAGGCCGGCTCACAGGGGCGGTCGCAGGTGCGGCCCAAAACGCCCGGGAATACGTTGGACACCCAGTTGACCATGTAGGCGTCGTCGTAACGGCCCTGGCCTATGAGGCGTATGTATTCGGGAACGGGGGTGTGGGCCGGACAGGCCCATTGGCAATCTACGACCTTGTGGAAATAGGCCGGATCGTGGCTATTGGTGGCTTGCAAAGTGGTCTCCTTGCCCTGCACAGCTGTGGTTATCCCAGCCCGACGCAGGATGGGCGCAGTCTATAGCGGAGCGGGCGGCCGCGTAAGTGGCAGATTGGGTGATTCGCATGCCCTTTGACATTCGTCAAACGCTCGATGTTTTGCATCTGCACAATCGTCGCGAAGACCTTGCTTAACACCTGATTTTTGGAGTACGCCATGACGACCGCGACCAACCTTCCTTTCAAAGCCCTTGATGCCTGCCACCTCCAAATTCAGGAGCATCTGATCGAGTTGGAGCGCATGGCAAAGCACATGGAAACCGACGCCCTGAACGATGCCGATCGCAAAATGGCCGGTGAAATTGAAGCCTTTTTCTCCAGCACCTCACGCGACCACCATGCGCAGGAAGAAAAAATCGTCTTCCCTCCGCTGCTGGCCAGCGGCACCGACGAAGTCAAGGCCGCCGTGCGCAGCCTGCAACAGGACCACGGCTTTATTGAAGAAAACTGGCTCGAGCTGGGACCGCAAATGCGCGGCATTGCCGAAGGCAACGACTGGTTCACCGCCGAAGAATTCCAGCACAACGTGGCTACCTTCCTGGGCCTGCTGAACGACCACATCGCACTCGAAGAATCCATGATTTATCCCGAGTCCAAGGCACAGTGGGAATCCGCGCTGGCCGCCCGCAAGGCGCGCAAGGCTTCCTGAGAAACCCTGTAGGCATACAACGCGCCGTCTAAGCGGCGCGTTTTTGTTTGTGCCGGAAGAGGGCCGCTTCAGGGCCCTTCAAATCCAAAGCGCTGGAACACCTGTTGCGCCGGTGCCTGCAACAGGGCTTGGGCGAACGCCTGCGCCTGCGGCGATGCACCCGCCGCCACCGTCATGCCATACGGGGCACCCACCTGCAGCGCAGGCGGTATGGAAACCACCTTCAGCCGGGGCACTTCCTTTTGCGCGGCGACCGCATTGGTGCAGTAGGTCAGAAAGACATCGGCCTGCCCCTCGTCCATGGCCCAGGCGTAAAAGCTGCGCCCGGCGGGTGGGCGTGGCGAGTCGGCCGCACCCGTGAGCTTCAGGGCTTTGCGATCCAGCGTGGCATAGGCACCGGGTTGTTGTGCATCGGCCTTTCTGAATAGCGCCCAGGCGTAGTCGCCGGACGGGTCCGACACGGGTGTCGAGGTGCCCACCCGCACACCGGGTTGCAGCAGGGTTTGCAGCAGGGTGCCGGGGGTGGCGTTGATATGCGCGCCGGTCAGGGCGCACAGGCTGTTGCGTACAAAAACGCGGGGTTCCTGCCAGGCGCCGCCTTGCGCCAACCGCTTGGGGTGGTCGGTATCTGCCGAGGCAAACACCTGGGCCGCTTCGCCCTTTTCAATGCGCTCACGCAGCAAGCCGGAAGCGCCAAAGCTGAGTTCCACCGCCTGACCGGTGCGGGCCTGGTAGTCAGTCGCAGCTTGGGTCAGGGCTTCACGCAGGCTGCCTGCGGCATAGACTTTGAACGGGGGAATCGTTGGCAGGTTGCTCATGGTTTGCTTCTCGGTGGCGCACCCGATCAGTTGCAGCAGGGAGAAGGTTCCGATCAGTAGTCGCAAAGGGGTCATGGTTGGCTCAACTTCTTGTAAAGGGTTTGGCGGCTGATGCCCAGATTGCGCGCCGCTTGGGAAATATTGCCGCCGCTGTTGTCCAGTGCCTGCTGTACCAGCACCTTGGAGTGCTGCCTCAGGCTTTGGGGGGCCGCTTTCGGGGATGCCGGCGCGGCGTGGTGGGCAGGTTTTGGCGCTTCCAGCAGTTCTTCGGTCAGATCGTCTGGCAGGTGGTGCCAGTCAATCGTCTGCTCGTCGCGGCCTAGCATGGCGGAGGCGGTGCGCAAAACGGTGTGGAGTTGGCGCAGGTTGCCGGGCCAGCGGTAAGCTTGCAAACAGGCCATCACGTCTGGCGCAATACACACATTGCCGCCCGGTTGCAGGGGGTGCAGGATTTTTTGTATGAGTGCGCCCAGGTCACTGCGTTCGCGCAAGGGCGGCAGACGCAGCGTAAGTCCATTGATGCGATAGAACAAATCACCCCGGAAGTCGCCCAGGTCCGAGCGCTTGCGCAAGGTGGCGTGCGTGGCACAGACCAGCGCAAAGTCCACCGGCACACTGGCACCGCCCCCCAAGGGCGACACCTGGCGTTCTTGCAGTACGCGAAGCAAACGGGTTTGCAGCGGCAAGGGCATGTCCCCGATTTCATCCAGAAATAGGGTGCCGCCCTCGGCCTGGCGTAACAGCCCCGGACTGCCGTCTTTGCGGGCGCCGGTATAGGCGCCGGCCTCGTAGCCAAACAGTTCAGCCTCGATCAAATTGGCTGGTATCGCTGCGCAGTTGATTGCCACAAACGGCCCATTGCGGCGCTGGCTGCTGTCGTGCCAGGCGCGGGCAAACAACTCCTTGCCCACACCGGATTCGCCTTCGATCAAAACCGGAATGCCCTTGTCGAGCACCCGACGTGCCTTGCTGGCAGCCTGGCGCCAGGTTGCGTCGCCGGTGTCCAGTGCAGACAGCGCGTCGTGGTGCGGTTCAATGGTTTCCACCTCCGCCACCGGTGTCCGCAACGCGACCAGCTCGGGCATGTCTGCCCGCGCAAACAGCGTGCGCCCGTTTTGGAGTCGTACGGCCACCGGAAGACGGGTACGCATACGGCGCGGCCCCAGCAGGTCTTGCAGTCGGTCGGCGAAGACGCCATCCCAATGCGTGCTCCCCAACTGTTGCCGGTGCAGTTGCAGCAGCGCAAGACCGCTCGCGTTAGCGCCCACGATCCTGCCACTGTCGGAGGCCACCACAATGCCTTCGGCAATTGAGCCGATGCCTTCCGCCTGGGCATGCAGGTGCACCCGGATCTGGCGTTTGCAGTCCGATAGCAGAAGCTGGTTTTCAATCAGATGGGCGGCGGTTCTGACCAGTCCCAAGGTATGTGGATGGCCGTCGCGTACATCGCCCGACACATCGAGCACGCCCAGCAGGCTTCCGTCATACGACAGGATGGGGGCGGCCGCACAGGTCAAAAATTCATGCGGTTGCAGGAAGTGCTCGGTGCCATGTATTGCCACCCCGGTGCCTTCTGCCAGGGTGGTGCCAATGGCGTTGGTGCCGCGGTGCACTTCGTTCCAGGATGCGCCCTGTGCCAGCGCTACGCGGGCCGCCTTGCTCAGGAACAGCGGGTCGCCCAGGGTATGCACCAACGTGCCCTGGTTGTCCGATAGCACCACCACATTCTGGAAGGGGCGCACCTGTTCAAACAGGAACTCCATCACCGGCCTGGCATGGGCCAGCAGGTGGTGGTTGAGCTGCAATGTTTCCCGCAGCGTGGCGCCGCTTTGATGGGGCTCGGAAGGCACGGGGCGGTCGGGCATCAGGCCCGCAGCCAAGCTGCGTTGCCAGGATCGCTCAACCCAGGGATTCAACGAATGGCCAGGTAACTGACCATGTTGCAGCACGTGCTCTCGCGCATGAATGGCAGTGGTGGGCAGGGGGTCTGTTGGCAATGGATCTCCGCTGGAGGCGCGCATCGGTGCGCCGCATTTTTGAGGCGATGCTATCGATTTAGCGCTTGGCAAGCGATATGAATGCCAATGCATAGACCCTGCATGGCAAGGTTGTTCAATAGTTGGACAACTGCCCAGGAATGCAACGCTCCACGCCGAACGACACAGTGTCACAGTGATCGGGTGATTTCGTGATTTCCCCAATGAAATCAAGCATCAGCAGCACTTGGCATCGACTGGCACAGGACTTGAGACATAGAAAACACCCGCAAGGGAACGTTTCAATTTTTTACTAATTCAGGAGACACGCATGATCTACGCATTCCCCGGCGACGCCGGTGCCAAGGTTGCCTACAAGGCCCAATACGACAACTTCATCGGTGGCAAGTTTGTAGCCCCGGTCAAGGGCCAGTACTTTGACGTCATCACTCCGATCACGGGCAAGGTCTACACCAAGGCCGCACGCTCCACGGCAGAAGACATCGAGTTGGCACTGGACGCTGCCCACGCCGCCGCTGACGCATGGGGCAAGACCGATGCGGCTACCCGCGCCAACCTGCTGCTGAAAATCGCCGACCGCATCGAAGCCAACCTGGAATTGCTGGCTTACGCTGAAACCGTGGACAACGGCAAGGCGATTCGCGAAACCCTGAACGCCGACATTCCGCTGACCATTGACCACTTCCGTTATTTCGCCGGATGCCTGCGTGCCCAGGAAGGCGCACTGTCCAACATCGACGAAAACACCGTGGCGTATCACTTCCAGGAACCCCTGGGCGTGGTCGGTCAGATCATCCCCTGGAACTTCCCGATTCTGATGGCCGCCTGGAAGCTGGCTCCCGCCATTGGCGCCGGTAACTGCGTGGTGTTGAAGCCTGCCGAGTCGACCCCCATCAGCATTCTGATTCTGGCGGAACTGATTGCCGACATCCTGCCTGCTGGCGTGCTGAACATCGTCAACGGTTTTGGCCGCGAAGCCGGTATGCCCCTGGCAACCTCCAAGCGCATCGCCAAGGTGGCCTTCACCGGTTCCACCACCACAGGCCGCGTGATTGCCCAGGCCGCTGCCAACAACCTGATTCCCGCTACGCTGGAACTCGGCGGCAAGTCCCCCAACATCTTCTTTGCCGACGTGATGGACAAGGACGACGGCTTCCTGGACAAGGCCATCGAAGGCATGGTGCTGTTCGCATTCAACCAAGGCGAAGTTTGCACCTGCCCCAGCCGCGCACTGATCCAGGAAAGCATCTATGACAAGTTCATGGAACGCGTGCTGAAGCGTGTCGCTGCCATCAAGCAACAGAACCCGCTGGACACCGACAGCATGATGGGTGCACAGGCTTCCAAAGAGCAGCTCACCAAGATCCTGTCCTACCTGGATCTGGGCAAGCAAGAAGGCGCCGAAGTGCTGGCCGGTGGCAACCAAGCCTCCATGGGCAGCGAACTCGACGGCGGCTACTACGTGCAGCCCACCCTGTTCAAGGGCCACAACAAAATGCGCATTTTCCAGGAAGAAATTTTTGGACCGGTGCTGGCTGTGACCACTTTCAAGGACGAAGCCGAAGCCCTGGAAATCGCCAACGACACGTTGTACGGTCTGGGCGCTGGCGTGTGGAGTCGTAACGGCAATGTGGCCTACCGCATGGGCCGCGCCATCAAGGCTGGCCGTGTGTGGACCAACTGCTACCACGCCTACCCCGCGCACGCTGCCTTCGGTGGCTACAAAGAGTCCGGCATTGGCCGCGAGACCCACAAGGTCATGCTCGACCACTACCAGCAGACCAAGAACCTGCTCGTAAGCTACAGCGAAAGCAAGTTGGGCTTCTTCTAAGCCGACTGACGTTTTAAGTAGATATTGAAAGGGGACAGGTCACTGTCCCCTTTCTCATTGGAGCCAAATAACCTGGAGATCAGCATGGTTGATAAAGTGATTGCCACGCCTGCAGCTTTAGAACTCGTGGAGTTTCTAAAAACCAAACATGGACCGGACTTGATGTTCCACCAGTCCGGCGGCTGCTGCGACAACAGCGCCGCCAACTGTTACCTGCCCGGCGAGATCACCATGGGCGCGGGCGACGTGTACCTGGGGGATATTGGGGGTGCGCCGTTCTATATCGGGAAGGCCCAGTACACCTACTGGCGCCACACGCAACTCATCATTGACGTCATCGAAGGCCACGGCGGCACCTTCTCGCTGGAAGGCCCCGAAGGCAAGGCTTTTCACACCCGCTCGCGGGTGTTTACGGAAAGTGAAATGGCCGAGTTGGAGGCCGAAGAAAACGCCCAGAAAGAGCCGCAAGCCTGACGTTGCCCCGGCCTGAGCCAGGGCACGTCCGGAACGTGTTGCGCCTTCCGGACGTGGGCTTTTGCCAGCGGCGTTTAGAAGCCGAATGCGCGCACGCCGGGTTTGGTCATGAAGGCAGCCACTTCGGGCGGCTTGGCAACAGTGACGCCTTCGATCAGGTCGGCACTGGTGCGGTCCGCGTTGGGTAAAAACAGCGCGCAGACCTCGACGGTGGCGCCGCCTTTGATCAGGCCCGCCATCATTTGCTTCGGTGTCACATTGCGCGGCTTGAGTGCGGCGGGCTCATAGGACTTGAGGGCCAATTGGCCCGCAGGGCCGCACAGCAGCACGCGCACCGCGGCTTTCTGCTCTTGCATCTGGGTCGCCAAAACCATCGCCATGCCCTGGGCCTGGTTGTCGGAATTGGTTACGTTAAAGAACACTTCGGCCTGGGGCTGCGCCATCGCTCCGAAGGACAAGGACAGCAGTGCAGCGCACGCAATTTGAGAAGGTTTCATGGTGTGGTTTCCTAGGTTAAAGAGTTAGTGGCCTTTGATGGTGTAGTTGCCATCCTTTTGCCATTTGATTTCTGCGTCCAGAAACACGGTCTTGAGCTCTGCCTTGTAGAGCTTGACCATGTCATGGGCTTCGCCACTGCGGCCACCAGCGCCACAGAAAAATACGATGGGCTTGTCCGTCGGCAGCTTGTCGATACTCTTTTCCAGGCTGTTGATCGGGAAGTTCAAAGCGCCCTTGAAGGTGCCGGAAGCAAACTCCTGCGGTTCACGCACATCAATCAGGTACACGGTGTCCGGCGCTTCCTTGAAGATGCGCTCAAACGAGGCGACGCTGATGGTGCCCGCCTCCTTGCCGGCTTCAATCTTGGGCGCTGCCTTTACGGCCACTGCCGCTGCTCCCGCCGTGGGACCTGCGCCATAGGCGGCAGCCCAGGCCGGATAGCCTTCGGGAACCACCTTGACGTTGGTGTAGCCCATGGCGATGGCCTTCATCGCGGAGTCGTTGCTGAGTTTGCAGCTCAGGCCATCGCAATAGAAGTACAGGGCCGCGGCTTTGTCGGCCGGGAGCTTGTCTTTTGCGAGCTTTTCAAACTGCGAGTCCGGAATGTTGATGGCGCCCGGAATGTGGCCCAGGTCGTACTTGCGTGCGGCGGGGCGCGCATCCACCAGCGTGATGGGCGCCTTTTCGTCCATCAACTTTTTGATGTAGGCCACGCTGACCGCATGCAGGTTGCCATTCTTGACCCAGTCGGGAAAGCCGTCGGCATAGACCTTGATGTTGGTGTAGCCCAGTTTTTCAGCTTTGAAGGCCGAACTGTGGCTCAGGGTGCACTCGGGGCCGTCGCAATAGAAGACCAACTGCATCGCCTTGTCCGCAGGGAGCAGGGTGGGTGCCAGCTTGTCAAACGCCGAGTCGGGAATGTTGACCGCCGTAGGAATATGACCCAGGTCGAACTTGCGCGCGGTCGGGCGCGAGTCAATCAGCATGGCACCTTCAACCTTGGGCACCTGTGCGATTTTCTTGACGAAGTCCACATTGACGATCTGGCTGTACCAACCGGCTTTGGCCGCCTGCGCCGTTTCCTGTGCCAGGGCTGATGTGCACACACCGGCTCCGCCGGCGATCAACACCGCAAGCATGGAAGCCGAAACGATTGATTTCAACGGATAGAACATGATGGTTCCTTGGAAAAATGGGGTTGATTGAAGGGGATTGCGCGTTAGCTGCAAGACGCGGGTGAGTCACCGTCCTTGGCACCCTTCAGCAAAAAGGCCTTGATGTCTTCCATCAGTTCCTTGTCGGGGGTGTCGGCAAACTTTTCAGCGGCTTTGTTGGTGGCCTTGATGCTGGCGCGGTACTCTTTGCTGACATATTTGGTGACGGTTTCTTTGCCCTTGGCGTGCTTGTCATTCAGCAAATAGCCGGCCCAGTCCGCCTTGGCCTTGGTGCTGGGATTGATGGCACCAATTGGGTTGGCGGTGTGGCACGAGGTGCACACGCTGCGGTAATAGACCCGGCCACGCTTCCAGTCGGCGTCGTACGCAAAGGCGGTGAGCGATGCACCCAGCAATGCCACGGCGGCAACGCTCTTCAGAACAGTAGAACTTTTCATAGCGCTTCTCCTAAAAATGGGGGTAACTAGTCGATTTCTTCCCAACCGGTGACCATGGCCTTGACCTGGGAGGTGATCTTGTGACCGGTCGTGATCAGGTACAGGTGAGAAATCAGGAAGGCCAGCATGAAGAAGGCACCAATCGTGTGGGCGGTCGCGACCCATTCCAATGGCAGGGCGCTCAGACCCCAGGCATTCCAGTCGGCATAAAACAGATACAGCCAGCCGCTGATCCAGATGAGCGGACTCAGCAGGGTCAGGATGGCCAGGTAGGTCAGGCGCTGCAGCGGGTTGTGTTTTTGCTGCGACGTCGGCTTGAACGGGTGGGGCTCATGCTTGAAGATCCCCGATGAGTAGTAGCCCATGATGGCCACAATGCGCTCGGTGGTGGGGATGTACTGACGCCATTCACCGGTGGTGACATGCCAGAAGATGGCAAACACCCACAGCACCACCAGCGCCCAGGCCGCGAACGAGTGATAGCCGACGGCTTTCTCGAACCCGAACAGCTTGTAGCTGCCGTGAATTTCAAAGCCGGTCGTCAACATCGCAAGGATCAGCGCCGCTTGCGACCAGTGCCAGAACCGCTCAAAGCCTTTGAACAGGTAGACCTTTGTAGTCATTTTGATTCTCCTTGCACCTTGTTACGCGACAGTGCGCGAACCAGACCATGCCCCGTGACTCCCAGCAGGGTGAGCAATGCCAGTCCCCAACCGGCCATGTCGATCAAGCCATTGGCATCGCGGCCCGGGATGTAGACACCCGTAATGCCTTCCAGCCGGCCATTCTTGGCGTGGCACTCCACGCAGCCCAGCGCCTTTTCCTTGGGGGCGACCATGTGGGTAATGGGCCAGTACATTTCGGTTTTGATGAAATCAAACTTGCCGGAGTAGGGTGTGCCCGAGGTCTTCATGCCGACTTCGATGGCCTTGTTCCACTCCAGGTTCTTCCAGTAACCGGTGTCATCGTTGCCGGCGGTGTGCGGCGTGATCAGGGTTTTGTTTTCCGTGTCGTAGGGCTGCTTGCCGCCAAAGCGCTTTACCGGCCAGATCATCGATTTGCCATCGCTGGGGCTGCCGCCCAGCGAGTTGATGCGCACCACCGGTTTGCTGGTGTCGATCTTGTCGGTCAGCAGGGTGTAGGTCACGTCACCGTTGAACCAGAGGTATTCGGGCTTGACGTTTTCTTCCAGCGTGAAGTCACCCTTGCGTGATTCGTAGGTGATGCGACCCTTCGCATCCTTGCGCACAATGTGCTGGCCATTGGCATCGCGTTGTCCGGCCGTGGACCAGTCCCAGGTCATTTTGGTGGCAATGCCGCCACGTGCGAACTCGGGGATGTGGCAGGTCTGGCAGGCTATTTTGGTAGCGTGCTGATTGAGGCGTGCCTCTTTCTTGTGTGGTGCGTTGCCATGGCAGGAAGCGCAGGTAGCCGGGTTGCTGTTGTCGGCATTGCCGCGCAGGTGGGCACCAGCGGCGTCCTTGGCGGTCGGTGTGTAGCGGCTGCCGGCCACGTCATGGCTGGAAGTCTTGTGGCAAGTAGCGCAGCTGAAGTCCAGGCCGGACGCGTCCATGTGCACGTCCACTGACTTTTCCGGTGCAGCCAGTGAACTGTCCATGTCGCCGTGCTTGACGCCATCACCGCCGCCGCCGTTGAAGTGGCAGCTTCCGCAGGTGTCGCGGCTGCTCTTGCCCACCTTTTGGGCGATCTTTGACAGATCAATGGCTTTCAGAATCTTGCCCGAGCCTGGTGGATATTCCGTGTCCTTGGTGATGACATTGCCTGCAAAACCCGCCGGCTTTTTGTAGTTGCCGGTGGTGTCGTGGCACACCACGCAGTCCACGTTTTCTTCGGCATTGAAGTCAAAGCTGGCGTCTTTCCAGCCGTAGCCAACGTGGCAACTGTTGCAGGCCGCTTCATTGGAAGCGACCGAAATGCAAAAGTTGTTCACCACATGCTTCTTGCCCAGCAACTGCTGGGTATCGGGGTTCTTGTATTCCCACTTCCAGTGTTTGGTGCGGTGAATCTGGCCGGCAGCCTCGGTGTGGCAACTCAGGCAAACCTTGGTGAGGTCCGGGCCACTGGTGAACTCACGCTGCAGTTCCTTGAACTTGCTGTGGTCTGCAGTGGTGGTGAGTTTGAGGGGCTTGGCTTCGTCCTGGGCCAATGCAGTGCCTGCTGCAAACGCCATAACCAATGCCAATCTGCCCATGGACAGCGCCCTTCCGAGCCAAAGACTTGGACCCGGTTTGGATATAGACATTTTTATTCCCTTCGAACGAACTGGCTTGGGTGCCAGTGCCAGCCCATTCTGGGCGCATTGAATCTAGTTGACCTTGATCCTTATCAAGCAATACTCCACGGAGTAACAATAGGTAAGCGTCAGGTGCGCTTCAACCCGTTGCATCGGAGGGCGTTTCGTCGGGGCAGCGCTTCGAGCCGGGGGAGCAGAACGCCGCCCATGCCTTGGGTTGTGCCGCGTAAAGCTAAAGCGGTGGGAAGGCCTAGTGGAGGGGCCAGGCCCGAGGGCTTAGCGCTGGGACAGCGCCAGTTTGAGTGCCAGGCCGGCAAACACCGCGCCTGCCATGCGGTTCATCCAGGTTTGCGCCCGTGCGGAGCTGCGCAGGTGCTCACCCAGCGTGGCGGCAAAGTAGCTCACTGCGCCAAAAGTGACCAGCGTGGACAGCATGAATATGCCGCCGAGTTGAGCGAGTTGCAGCGCGACGGAGCCGCGCGATGCATCCACAAACTGCGGCAAAAACGCCAGAAAGAAGAAAACCACCTTGGGATTGGTGAGGTTCATGACCACGCCGCGGAGGTACAACTGGCGTGGCGGCAACGACGGGGCCGCTGCGCCACTGCCGTCGGTCACTGGCGCATGCAACGCGCCCCAGGCCAGATAGGCCAGGTACGCCGCCCCCAGCATCTTGAGCACCACAAACGCGGTCTCCGACGCCGCAAACACCGCAGCCAGACCCAAGGCCACCGCTGTGGTGTGGCCAATGAGGCCGGTGCACAAGCCCAGCACCACCAGCATGCCAGCGCGTTTACCGTAGGTGGCCGATTGCACCATCACAAAAATGTTGTCTGGCCCCGGTGAAATACCCAGCAGACAGGAGACGCCGAAAAACGCAATGGCCGTCTGGAGCGTCAGCATTCTGCTCAGGCACCCAACTTGAAGCGGCCCAAGTCATCCTTTTTGACGGCGCCACTGGCCAGAACCCTTTTCAGGGAGATGCCCACCGAACCCATGGGCAGATTGGCTCCGCGGGACATGGCCGAACCCGTGACCCGCGTCCCGCTGCTGCGGTTCAACACGGTCTTCAGGAAGTCCAGCAATTTGCTGTCATTGGCGGTGAGCCCGGCGGCGGCTGGCAGCGTAGCGCCCTTGGCTTGTTTGGCGGCGGCTTTGGATGCGCGGGTGACCGGAACCGGGCGCGGCGGACGCGCAGGGCGGCTGCGGGGCGGCTTGACGATGGCATCTTCGGCTGCGTCTTTGCTGTTGTGGTTGCTGGCAGGCGCATGGGGCAGGGCGGAAACCACGTCCATTTCAGGGCTGGCCAACTCGGACGCCGTGGTGTACAGCGCGCGCAACTGCCCTTCCAACGATTGCAGGTCTTGTGACAGGCGGGCCAGCATCTTGAAGTTGGCAAAGGCCTGTTCGCCCTCGGCCTCAAACGGCTGGCTGGCCACGGTGGAAACCATGTGCTCGGCTTGTTCACGCACGGCGCCGGATACGACGACGGTGGCTTGGTGCAAGGCCTGTCCGGCGCGTTGAATGGCCGACAGCGTGGTTTTGGAAAGAGACATGAGACCCCTTTTATTTGATGAACCAACAAAAACTCCGCCACAGCGGCTGGCACTGTGGCGGAGCGGCGGCCCATTTTAGTGGGCGAATGGCCTGCTGGCAGGCTTAGGCCAGGGTGGGGTAGTCGGTGTAACCCTTTTCGCCTGGCGTGTAGAAGGTGCCCATGTCGGGCGCGTTGAGTGCCGCGCCATTCTTCAGGCGCGCCACCAGATCGGGGTTGGCCAGGAAGGGGCGGCCAAACGCGATCAGATCGGCACCGCCGGCGGCCAGCACGGCTTCGGCAGCAGCAGCGCTCTCGAAGCCACCCACGGCAATGAAGGTCTGCTTGAAGGCGGCGCGCAGTTGCTTCTTGAGTTCGGCGGGCACCGGGGGCGCGCCCATGGCCGAGTGGTCCACCAGGTGCAGATAGGCAAGGCCCAGGCTGGAGAGCTTCTCGGCGAGGGCCACGAACTGGGCTTCCACGCCATCAAAAGCGCCGGTGCCATTGAACACGCCGTGCGGCGAGATGCGCATGGCAACTTTTTGGGCGCCAATCGCCTTGACGCAGGCTTCGGCCACTTCGATGGCAAAGCGATTGCGGCCTTCCGCGCTGCCGCCATAAGCGTCGCTGCGCTGGTTGACGTTGGCGTTCAGGAATTGCTCAATCAGGTAACCGTTGGCGCCATGCAGTTCGATGCCGTCAAAGCCGGCTTCGACGGCCAGCTTGGCAGCGCCCACAAATTCGCCAATGGTGCTTTGGATGTCCGCCTCGGTCATGGCCGTGGGCGCAGAGTGCGGCTGCATCTGCTGGCTGTCGGTCCACATTTCGCCGGGGCAGACTTCGGGGCTGGGGCCCACCACGCGCGCGCCGGCGGGCAGGTTGGCCTGGTGCGCCACGCGCCCGGTGTGCATGAACTGGGCAAAGATTTTGCCGCCCTGTGCGTGCACCGCGTCGGTGACCAGACGCCAGCCTGCAACCTGCGCGCTGTTGAACAGGCCGGGAATGCGGGCATAGCCCAAGCCGTTGGGCGAGGGCGCAATGCCTTCGGTCACGATCAGACCGGCGCTGGCACGCTGGCCGTAGTAGGTGGCCATCAGCGCATTGGGCGTGTTGGCTTCCACGGCGCGGCTGCGCGTCATGGGGGCCATCACGGTGCGGTTGGCCAGGCGGGTGCCGGCCAGATCGTAGGAATCAAACAGCATGGAACTTCTTTCTATAGGAACGGGAAAGCGATGGTTATAGCGGAGCCAGAGCGTTGGGTGCGGGACCGGGGCTATTGGCGTTGTGCTAGGCCAAAGGCGCAAGGCTTTCTGTTGTAAATTGCACCGACCACTCAGCGGGTTTCCTTATGACGCATGCGCCCATCTCTTTGAACATTGCCTTGTTGCCGGCCGACGACCCTTTGCGCCGGACGCTGCACAACGAGGTGCACGCCCGGCCGCAGGCCCGCATCCGCATGCCGGCGATGGTGGTTTATGTGGCCGTCTTGAACGAAGGCGTGAGCCGCGAGGCTGAGTGCGAACACCTGCGCAAACTGCCGGGTCAGCAAGGTCTGGCGCTGGAGGCATTGCAGGCCCACTTCATGCGGCTGCGCCTCGACGGCTACACCCTGAAATGGGAGCGGCACAGCGAGTTCACCCGTTACTCGGTGGTGCTGCCACTGCCGGATTCGGTGCTGGCGGGTGCCAGTGACGCTGAACTGCTGCAGTTGCTGGAGCTGCCACCCGACTGGCTGCGCGACATTCCCGGCCGCACACTGGCCGCCGTTCAGTTGTTGCTGGTGCACGGAGACTTGCAGCAGCCCGAGGCCGCCATGGCGCAGGCCCAAGCGTGGTTTGGCGAGGCACCGGTGGTGGCGTCGTTGATGGGTGTGGCGGGGCATAGCTGGGCGGTGACCGACTTTGTGCTGCGGCCTTCCGGCTTCGAGCGCATGGTGGTGATCGCACCCCAAGGCACCACGCAAACGCGGGCCGGGCGGGTATCGCAGCGCCTGCTGGAACTCGAAACCTACCGCCTGATGGCCTTGCGCGGATTGCCGGTGGCCAAGGAATTGGGGCCCATGCTGCTGAAAGCCGAGGCTGAACTGGCTGACATCACCACGCAGCTCGAAAGCAAAGCCGCAGGCGACCAGGGTCTGCTGGACACGCTGGTGTCGTTGTCGGCGCGGGTGGAGCGCGCCACGGCCACGCATGTGTACCGGTTTTCTGCCACCCGGGCCTATGAGGCGCTGGTGGCGCAGCGGATTGAACAACTGCATGAACGCACCATCCCCGGAACCCAGCCGATAGGCGAGTTCATGCAACGCCGCCTGTCGCCAGCCATGGCCACCGTGGCCGCCACTGCGCAGCGGCTGGCGTCGCTGTCGGAGCGGGTAGCGCGGGCCAGTGCCCTGCTGCGCACGCGGGTGGACATTGCCACCGAACAGCAAAACCAACAGTTGCTGGCCAAACTCACCCGCGGCCAGGAAATTCAGTTGCACATGCAAACCACGGTGGAAGGCCTGTCGATCGCGGCCATCTCGTATTACGTCATCAGCCTGCTGCTCTATGGCGCCAAGGCGCTTAAGGCCACGGGCGTTCCGGTCAACCCGGAACTGGCCGTGGGCGTGTTGATCCCGCTGGTTTTGTGGGGGGTTTGGACAGCCACCCAGCGCATTCACCACAGCGTGGTGAAGCTAACCCAAGAAAAATGAGCGCTATTGGGGCCGATTTTTGATGTACGTCATATAACAATGGCGCAATCGGGGAAGAATGCGCGTATTGCGGTGCCCGACCGCATGCAAACGACAACAGGGACATCAATATGAAACTCACTGACCTCAAGATCGGCACCCGCCTGTACATCGGCTTCGGCATCGTGATCGCGTTGCTCATCGCGGTGGCGCTGGTAACGATTAACCGCATCAGCCACATGAATGAATCGGCGGACCTGATTCTGAAGGATCGGTATGCCAAGGTCGTCATGGCAACTGACATTCAGGAGCGCCAGGCCAACCAGGGGCGGTTTTTGCGCAATGCCATCATTGCCGCCAACAACGCCCAACCGATTACCGACTGGATGACCAAGTCGGAGGGTGAATCCAAGGCCAATAACGAAACCCTGGAAAAGCTCATTCCCATGGTCACCAGCCCCAAGGGCAAGGCCTTGATGGATGAGCTGAAAATCAAACGCGCGGCTTATGCCGCTGCGCGCGACAAGCTGACCGGCTTGCTCACCAGCGGCAAGGCAGAGGAAGCCTCCACCTACTTGCTGGGTGACTTCCAGAAACCCCAGGTCGATTTTTTTGAGGCGGTAAAGGCACTGGTGCAGTACCAGGAAGAGCTGATGGCCGAAGACGGCCACCAGATGGATGTGGACGGCGATAACGGTACCAAGCTGGCCGAAGTGCTGACCTTGATTGCGATTGTGATTGCCGGAGCCGTCGCGGTATTCACAGCGCGCTCCATTACTGGTCCGGTCAGTGAGGCGGTGGAATTTGTTGGCAAGGTGGCCGAGGGCGACCTGACTTCCCAGGTGAAGGTGAAGACCAACGACGAAATTGGTCATTTGCTTCAGGCTATGGAGCACATGCAAACCAGCCTGTCGCGCACCGTGGGCTCGGTGATGCAGGGGGCCGAAGGCGTTGCCACCGCCAGCGCACAAATCGCACAGGGCAATAACGATCTGTCGGCGCGTACCGAACAGCAAGCCAGCGCGTTGGAGCAAACCGCGGCCAGCATGGAAGAGCTGAGCTCTACCGTGCAGCAAAACGCCGACACCGCCCGCCAGGCCAACCAGTTGGCGCACAGCGCGTCCAGCGTGGCGGTCAAGGGCGGTGAAGTGGTGGGCCAGGTGGTGGACACCATGAAGGGCATCAACGACTCGTCGCGCAAGATTGCCGACATCATTGGCGTGATCGACGGCATTGCCTTCCAGACCAATATCCTGGCGCTGAATGCCGCCGTGGAAGCCGCCCGTGCCGGCGACCAGGGCCGTGGCTTTGCGGTGGTGGCGTCCGAAGTGCGCAGCCTGGCCGGCCGCAGTGCCGAAGCCGCCAAGGAAATCAAGGCCCTGATTGGTGCCAGTGTGGAACGGGTCGAGCAGGGCACCGCCCTGGTGGACCAGGCCGGCAGCACCATGACCGAACTGGTGGATTCCATCAAGCGCGTGACCGATCTGATGAGCGAAATCAGTGCGGCCAGCAACGAACAGGCTGCCGGCGTATCGCAGGTAGGCGAGGCCGTGGCGCAAATGGATCAGGTCACCCAGCAAAACGCCGCGCTGGTGGAAGAAATGGCGGCGGCCGCCTCCAGCCTGAAGAGCCAGGCGGGCGATTTGCAGCAGACCGTGTCGGTATTCAAGCTGGGCGATGGCCATCGCATGGCGTCCTTGCCCAAGGCGAACGTCCGCGCCCCGGCCTCCAAGGCGCAGCCCTTCAAGGGCGAAGAGCGCCGCCTGACCGCAGCCAAGCCGGCGCCTAAACCCGCAGCACCCAAGCCCGCGGCTCCGAAGCCCGCCGCCAAACCCGCTTCGCTGCCCCAGCCCGCACCCAAGGCGGCCGCACCGGCCAAGGCGGCGGAAGACGACTGGGAAACCTTTTAGCCCCCACGTTCGCCCACTGCGTGTGGCTCTCTGCCCCCTCAGGGGGCACTCCCCCTTGGGGCGGCCCGGCGGGGGAGATTTTTTAGCCCCCACGTTCGCCCACTGCGTGTGGCTCTCTGCCCCCTCAGGGGGCGCTTCCCCCTTGGGGCGGCCCGGCGGGGGAGTGTTTTTAGCCCCCACGTTCGCCCACTGCGTGTGGCTCTCTGCCCCCTCAGGGGGCGCTCCCCCTTGGGGCGGCCCGGCGGGGGAGTGTTTTTAGCCCCCACGTTCGCTCGACGTGGGCTTTCTTTTTAGTACACGACCACACCGCGGATGGACTCGCCGCGCTTCATGAGGTCAAAGCCCTTGTTGATGTCTTCGAGCGGCATGGTGTGGGTGATCAGGCTGTCGATGTCGATCTTGCCTTCCATGTACCAATCCACAATCTTCGGCACATCGGTGCGGCCCCGGGCGCCACCGAAGGCTGAGCCTTCCCACTTGCGGCCGGTGACCAGTTGAAATGGCCGGGTGCTGATCTCGGCGCCGGCTTCGGCTACGCCGATGATGATGCTGCGCCCCCAGCCCTTGTGCGTGCATTCCAGCGCCTGGCGCATCACTTTGGTGTTGCCGATGCATTCAAAGCTGTAGTCCGCGCCGCCATCGGTGAGTTGAACAATGGCGTCCACCAGGTTGCCGCCCGCCGCTTCGATGTCCTTGGGGTTCAAAAAGTGCGTCATGCCAAACTGGCGCGCCATGTCTTCGCGCGCCGGGTTGATGTCCACGCCAATGATCTTGTCGGCCCCCACCATCTTCAGGCCCTGAATCACGTTCAGTCCAATGCCGCCCAAGCCAAACACCACGGCATTGGCACCGGCCTCCACCTTGGCGGTGAAGATCACCGCGCCGATGCCGGTGGTGACGCCGCAGCCGATGTAGCAGACCTTCTCGAACGGCGCATCCTCACGGATTTTGGCCAGTGCAATTTCCGGCACCACGGTGAAGTTGCTGAAGGTGCTGGTGCCCATGTAGTGAAAGATAGGTTCGCCGTTCAGGCTGAAGCGGCTGCTGGCGTCCGGCATCAAGCCCTTGCCCTGTGTGCCCCGGATCAACTGGCACAAATTGGTTTTTCGCGACAGACAGAACTTGCACTGGCGGCACTCGGGCGTGTAGAGCGGAATGACGTGGTCACCCTTTTTCAGGCTGGTCACGCCAGGCCCCACATCCACCACAATGCCCGCGCCTTCGTGGCCCAGAATGGCCGGAAAAATCCCTTCCGGATCCGCGCCACTCAGCGTGTAGTAGTCGGTGTGGCAAATGCCGGTGGCCTTGATTTCGACCAACACTTCCCCCAAGCGCGGCCCCGCCAGATCCACCGTTTCAATCGTCAACGGTTGGCCAGCCTTCCAGGCCACAGCAGCTTTAGTTTTCATGGGGCTTCCTTTCGTGATGGTGAGCAGTCGAGCCCATTATGGACAGGAACCGCACACAGCGCGGTGTGTACGCGTCAAGTTCAATCCCACCAACGCCCATCCGGTAAGGCGCAACGCCTGTAAGGCCCGAGCCGAAGCGACAAAACCAAATCGGCAGTCCGCATTAGGCTCCCCTTACCCTGACGGGGGGTAAGGGGCGGGGGGGGATGGGGGAGTAAATAAACCAAAGTAAGCTACAACCCAACACCAGGAGAAAAGATTGATCGAAGGACTGATAGCCGGCCACATCTGGGGCGACCCCGAATCCCGCGCCGGCAAAAACAACAGCCTGTTTGTGGTGGCCAAGGTGCGCGCACAGGGCACCCAGCCCGAGCTGGTCATCGTCAACGTGATTGCCTTTGATGTCGTGGCGGGCAAGACCCTGCTGGGCTTGCGCGATGGCGATGCCGTCACCTTGCGCGGCAGCCTGAATCCCAAGGTCTGGGTCGACAAGCAGGGCGTCAGCCGCTCCGCTCTCGACATGGTGGCCACGCGCGTGCAGGCGCTGGGCGACGATTAAACCGATGACCCGTAAAGACCTGAGCGCCGTACCGCCAGAACCTGACGCAACGCCACTCCAGGCCGCGCAACAGGCTGCAAGCCGGGCCATCAGTGCGGCGGTGCTGGAACTGGTGGGCCATATTCCGCACAGCGATGCCACCGCATCTGCGCACCCCCGCGAAGCCGCGCAGGCATTGACCCGTGCCGCAGCCAGCAAGGCCGCCACCGTTTCGGGCAGTCTGGCGTTGGCGCCCGGTCCCTTGGGCCTGCTCACGGTGTTGCCCGATCTGGTGGCGGTGTGGCGGATTCAGTCGCAACTGGTGAGTGACATTGCCGCGCTGTACGGGCAGACCGCGACGCTGAGCAAGGAGCACATGCTGTTTTGCCTGTTTAAACACAGCGCGGCGCAAGCCGTGCGCGACTTGTCGGTGCGGGCCGGAGAGCGCTGGCTGATCCGGCAGGCTTCCGGCACCTTGTTGCAGACCATTGCGAAGCGACTGGGCGCGCGCCTGAGCCAAAAATTGCTGGGTGCCGGAGCGGCCCGCTTTTTGCCTCTGCTGGGCGCCGTGGGTGTGGGTGGCTATGCCTATTACGACACCACCCGGGTTGCAGCCAGCGCGATCGAATTGTTTGAAGCACCGACTCAGCCTGCGGACTGAGCGTGGCCCATTTGCGCAGCCCGCGCTGTGCGTCGATAACTTTCACTTGATCTTGCGCAAGCTTCCTGGCAATGCGACACCATTTATAAGTGGTGACCAATAAAATGAACATGCCGGCATTGAACTCGGCAAGTCTGCCCGCAATGCCCGCGCCGGAGCATGCATGCCATGAAGTTCAGTACGCGCCTTTTTCTTTGTCTTGCCATCCCCGCTGTGATGTTTGTTGCCAGTCTGGGTAACAGTATTTGGGGCCTGACTCGCACACAAACCCAGTTTGACAACTACATCCGCACGGAACAAAGCATCCGAGCGGGATTGTCAGAGATGTATGCGCAGGGCCTGCAAATGGGGCAGGCCCTGCGCAACATGATTCTGGATCCTGCCAATCCCAAAGCGCGCGAAAACCTGACCGCCGCTCTGGCCGCGTATGACAAGGCCTATGCGACCACGCTTGCGGTGGCTCAGGGCACTCCCTTTGAAGCGCAAATCAAGCTGTTGTTGCCGCTGCGCGAAGCACAGGCCAAGGGGCAGGAAAAAGTGATTGCTGCCCTGCAGACCGATGTAGCCAGTGCCATCAAGACCCTCAACGCAGCGGAGACACCGGCTTGGCGCGCGCTCAAAGCCGAGTTGCTGAAGCAGTTGGATGCAGCGTCCAAAGTGTCCCAGGCGACCCACGCCGACATCAATGCCAATGCAAACCATGCGGTGCGACTGGCACTGGTTTTTGGTGGCCTGGCCACGCTGGCCGCCGTGGGCTTGGCACTGGTTGTGCAACGCGCGCTGCACCACGAACTCGGTTGTGAACCTGCCACGGCGCGGGATGCCATGGCACAAGTGGCACAGGGAAACTTGTCGGCGGATTTGCCAACACAGGCGGGAGACGAAAGCCTGTTGGCTGCACTGGGGCGCATGCAGGCGTCACTGCGTGAGTTGGTCGGCAAGATTCGCGACTCGGTGGATTCGGTGTCGACCGCCTCGGCCGAGATTGCGGCGGGCAACCAGGACTTGGCCAATCGCACCGAGCAAACTGCGTCCAGTCTGCATGTCACGGCTGCGTCGGTGGACGATTTGATCAAGACGGTTGGCGAAACCTTTGTGTCCGCCAGCCGCGCACGCGAACTTGCTGCGTCAGCGGCCAGTGTGGCGGTCCGCGGTGGAGCGGTTGTGTCGCAGGTGGTCACCACGATGGAGGGCATCAATGCATCGTCCAAGAAAATTGCGGACATCATTGGTGTCATCGACGGCATTGCGTTTCAGACCAATATTCTGGCGTTGAACGCTGCCGTTGAAGCGGCCCGTGCCGGCGAACAGGGCCGGGGTTTTGCTGTGGTGGCCAGCGAAGTGCGCAGTCTGGCCGGCCGCTCGGCCGAAGCCGCCAAGGAAATCCGGAGTTTGATAGCGGACTCGGTCGAAAAGGTGGAGGCTGGGTCCAACCTGGTGGCGGACGCAGGCCGCACGATGACGGAAATCGTGGAGTCCGTGCAAAGCGTATCGGGCATCGTGGACGAGATCAGCGATGCCACCAACCATGAGTCGGGTGGCATCACACAAATCAACCAGGCCATTGTTCAACTGGATGAAATGACGCAGCGGAACTCGGCATTGGTCGAGGAGTCGGCGGCTGCGGCCGAGCGCCTGCGTGAGCAAGCCAGCACGCTGAGCGAAGTCTGCAGTTACTTCAACCTGGGAGGCGGCAGCCTGGGTTCCATGCGGCGCGCTATCACGCCCTATTGAGCCTTAGCGTCAGCAGCGTGCCACTCAGGACGCGCATCAACTGCAGTGGGTGAGGGGTGGAAAAATGGGGCTAGCCCAGATCAGGGCTTTGCCAGGTAAGCGGCAAGTTGCGCATCGTCCTTGACGATGTGCAGCATGGCCCAGTCGTTCATCAGGGCAATCAGCGCTTGCTTGTTCACATCACCCTGCGCAATGCTTTTGCTGATGACATTCAGTCGCCCAATCAGCATGTTGTGGCCTTCGGTGTGCGCCTTGACGCCCGGAAACTTGACTTCGTGCATCAGCGCTTCTTCGCGCGTGAAGTGCTCTCGTGTGTGCTTGTACAACTGCATGGCAACCGAGGTTTGTTCCGCCTGGTCTTTGGCGGCGATGAACCGGTTGGCCAACTCGAACGCCAGCACATGCTCGGCATCAATAGTGGCGTCACCCAACTTGTAACTGTCATTCCATTCGAGTTTCATAGGGGACCTCATTTCTGTGGTTACGGGGTGGTTTAAATAGGGAGGCTATCGCGCAGTGGCGCTGTGAATGGCGAGTTGCTGCATGATTTCGCGGCCGATGGCGGTGAGCGTGACGGTCTTCTCCACGCCCCCACGTTTGACGGCTTCTTTGGGCATGCCATAGACCACGCAACTGTCTTCATCCTGGGCAACGGTGCGTGCCCCGGCCTGGCGCATCTCCAGCAGCCCGGCAGCGCCATCGTCACCCATGCCGGTCATGATGACGCCGAGCGCATTGGCTCCGGCGCACTTGGCGACCGAGCGGAATAAAACATCCACCGACGGGCGATGCCGGTTCACCAGCGGGCCGTCCATGACCTCGACGTAATACTGCGCGCCGGTACGGCGCAGCAACATGTGTTTGCCGCCGGGGGCAATCAGTGCGCGTCCGGGCACCACACGGTCATTGTTCTGCGCCTCGCGCACCTCGATCTGGCAAATGCTGTTTAGGCGGTTGGCAAATTCGGCGGTGAATTTTTCCGGCATGTGCTGCACGACCACGATGCCCGGTGTCACGCGCGGCAGACTGCGCAGCACCACCTCCAGCGCCTGCGTGCCACCCGTGGAGGTGCCCAGCGCCACCACACGCTCCGTCGTCTGCGCCATGGCCGAGATGGCGGTTTTTTCCAGCCCCGGCATGATCACATCCGCCGTGTTTTTCTCCGTCACCGGAACGGACTGCAAGCGACGCACATTGGCCTTGGCAGCGGCCTTCACGGTGGACACCAGGTCTTCGGAGGCATCCACCAAAAACTGTTTGAGCCCCACCTTGGGTTTGGTGATGATGGCAACGGCACCGGCCGAAAGCGCTTCAATCGAGGTCTTGGCGCCGGCTTCGGCCAGCGTCGAGCAAATCACGACCGGGGTGGGGCGCTCGGCCATGATTTTCTTCAGGAAGGTAATGCCGTCCATGCGTGGCATTTCCACGTCCAGCACCACCACGTCGGGCCAGCGGGCATTCATCCGCGAGATGGCCAGAATCGGGTCTGCCACAGCGGCAATGACCTCAATCTCCGGGTCGGCGTCCAGCATGCTGGTAACCACCTGGCGCACGACGGCGGAGTCGTCAACGACGATGACTTTGATGCGTCCTTTTTCGTTCATGGCTGCGTGTTGATTGTTGAACGGGTGGGGCGTACCTGATGGGCCCACACATCGCCCTTGCTGACGTCAAAAATAATCTGGCGGTGGCCCACACCGAAGAGGCTTTCTGATGCCACCGGAATGCCATGGCGGGTCAGCATGGTGCGGGCGGCTTCGCCATTGCGTTGCCCCACATTGATGGCGCCCGGGTGTGAGTGGTCAGGAAACATATTGCCGCCACCGAAAATCTTGGCCTGGCAGCCGGTGTGCGAAACGCCGGCACGGTTCAGTTCATTGATCATTTGCTGCAAGGCCTCGTCGCCATAGCGACCGTCGAGTTCCTGCCCTGCGGGTGCGCCACCGCGGCTGGGCAGCAGAAAGTGCGACATGCCGCCCATGCGCGCAACCGGATGCCACAGCGTGATGGACACGCAGGAGCCCAGGATGGTGCGAATCTGGTAGTCGGCGTTGGCCACAAACAAATCCCCCGGTTGCAAAAAAATTTCGATGAGTCCTTCCAGGCGTGCCATATCACCCCGGCTTCTGATAAATCGCCGGGGCCACGGCACGCACGGCCTGCGTGACATCGTTCAAGGTTTCCGAGTGACCGACCAGAAAGTAGCCCTTGGGGCGCAGGGCCGTAATCACCCGGTTGACCACCTGCTGCTTGGTCTCGTTGCTGAAGTAAATCATCACGTTGCGCAAAAATATGAAGTCAAACTGACCCAGCTCGGGGAGCGGCTCGTTCAGGTTGGCATAGCGAAACGCAACCCGGCTGCGCAAGCTGCGATCAATCAGCAATTTTCCATGGTATTCGGCGGTGCCTTTCAGGCAATAGCGGCGCAGATATTCGGGCGGAACATGGCGCGCGCGGTCCATCGTGTAGAGGGCCCGCTCGGCGTCCAGCACCATGCGTGTACTGATGTCGGTTCCCACCACTTCCCAGGGCGCATTGCCCATGCACTCCGCCAGCACCATGGCAATGCTGTAGGCCTCTTCGCCACTGGAACTGGCGGCACTCCACACGCGGAAGGGCTGGCTGCGGCCCCGTGCGGCATTGGCTTGCTCGCGTAGAAACTCGAAGTGCTTGATTTCACGGAAGAAATAGGTTTCATTGGTCGTGAGCAGGTCGACCGCAGTTTGTACCTCTTGCGTGTCCTGCCCCGAGGCCAGCAACTGCAGGTACTCGGTAAAAGTCTCCAACCCGTGATGGGCCAGGCGCCTTCCGAGCCGGCCCATCACCAGCGCTTTCTTTTGCGCCGACAGGGTGATGCCGGCCTGCTCGAAGATGAAGCGCTGAAACTGCGCCAGTTCGGCGTCAGTGAGGGGTCTCATGCATCGTGTGTCAGCGCTACATCGGCGGTGGCTGCGGCCTGCCCCATGGCACCGATTTCCTGGGTCGACAGCACCCGGTCCACATTCAGCAGAATGACAAACTTGCCATTCACTTTGGCAATGCCTTCGATAAAGTCGCTGCGGATTTTTGCGCCGAAGGTGGGTGAAGGCTCAATGTCCGAAGCTGGGATTTCCAGCACCGCCTGCACGGCATCCACCACCACACCCATGCTCTGGCGTTCGCCTTCATTGCCCGTGGCTATTTCAATGATGACGATGCAACTGCTTTTGGTGACCGGTGTGGATGGCTTGCCAAAACGGGCCGACAAGTCCATGACCGGTACCACCGCGCCGCGCAGGTTGATCACCCCGCGGATACAGGTGGGCATCATGGGTACTTCCGTCAGGCTGGAGTACCAGATGATTTCCTTGATGCACAGGATGTTGATGGAAAACATCTCGCCACCCAGGTTGAAGGTCAGGTACTGCTTTGCCTCCGTAGCGGCCTGATCTGCCTTGGGATCTGCCGGGAGGTTGCCCCCGGACTTCACCAGTGCGTTCATGGCGGGCTCCTTCAGAACTTGGTGAACTTGGTTTCGTCCACTTCGGATCCGGATGCAAATGCGGGCACGCTGGCGGCCTTTGCACTTTGCAATTTGCGGGCGGGTGCGTTGTTCTTGCGCGGCGCCAGTGCGACATTGCCGCTCTGGCCGTTGCCGTCGAGCTTGAAGAACGACATGGTGTGCTGCAACTGCTCGGCCTGGCTGCTCATTTCTTCGGAAGTGGCGGCCAGTTCTTCGGAACTGGAGGCGTTTTGCTGCGTGGTCTGGTTCAGTTGGCCCACGGCGGAGTTGATCTGGCCCACACCGGAGGACTGTTCGCTGGACGCGGCAGAAATTTCCTGCACCAGGTCGGCCGTTTTGCGGATGGTCGGCACCATTTGTTCCAGCAGCTTGCCGGCCTTTTCGGCCAGGTCCACGCTGGAGCTGGCAACTTCGCCAATCTCTTGTGCGGCCACCTGGCTGCGCTCTGCGAGCTTGCGCACTTCGGCTGCCACCACGGCAAAGCCCTTGCCATGCTCACCGGCACGGGCGGCTTCAATGGCCGCATTCAAAGCCAGCAAATTGGTCTGGGCGGCAATGTCGTCAATGATGCCGATCTTCTTGGCAATTTCCTTCATCGCGGCCACGGTGGCGTTCACCGACTCGCCGCCGTCGGCTGCGTCTTGTGCGGCCTTGCTGGCCATGCCTTCGGTGACCTTGGCGTTCTCGGTGTTCTGGGCAATGCTGGACGTCATTTGCTCAATGGACGCGCTGGTTTCTTCCACACCGGCGGCTTGTTCGCTGGCGGCTTGCGACAGCGATTGCGCGGTGGCGCTGACCTCTTCGGAGGCACTGGCCAGAGCCTGAGCGCCGCTGTTCACGTCGGTAACCACAGAGCTCAGCTTATCCACCATGGTTTTCATGGCAAAGAGCAAGCTGCTATCGTCTTTGGGGTTGGTTTGCACCTTCATGGTGAGGTCGCCACTTGCCAGGCGCGCCACCATGTCGCGGGCATAGTCGGGCTCGCCGCCGATTTGCTTGACCACGCTGCGCGTGATGAACCAGCCCAGCAAGGCAGACACCACAGCCGCGATGATGCCCAGGATGATGATCAGGCGCTCGGTGTCGTTAGCCAAGCTGTCAGCCTCCTTCCCGGTTTTGACCATCAGGGCGTCCTGGAACTTCACCAGCTCGCGAATGTCGCCCAGATATTTGTCAGTCACCGGGCGCATCTCGCCGTACAGCATCTTCAGCGCCGCATCTCGCTCGCCCTTTTGAACGGTGGCCAGGAAGCGATCCAGCACTTGCGCGTAGGCGGTACGGCTGTCGATCATGGTCTTGAGAATCTTCTTGCCCTCATCCGAGGTGATGCGGTCTTGCAGCGAATCGATGTTGTCGGTAATGATCTTGCGCTGCTCGGTCATGCGCGCCAACTGGCTCTGCGTCTCGGCAGGGTCCGTGACCAACAGCAGGTTGCGGTTAAGTTGAGCCACCTGATTCATGGCGCGGATGACGTCCAGCGCATCAATCGTTTTGGGGTACTTGTCGTTAATCAGATTTTCAATTTCTGTGTTCAGTGTGCCCACCCGCGTATAGCTGACCACCGAAATGATGATGAGCAGTGCCAGCGTTGCCGCAAAGCCCAGGCCGAGTTTTACGGCTAATTTCATATTTGCAAACATCACTACTCCTTCTATTTAAACAAACGTCTCGCTAATCGACCCAAACACTCTTCTCCGCAGCTTGGCAGCTACGGCGCGCTTAACGCGAACTCCTGCGGTGGCTTGGCTTTGCCTGCCATGGCCTGACGCACCAGCGCCGGCACATCCAGAATCAATGCCACCCCCCCGTTACCCAGAATGGTGGAGCCGCTGATGCACTTCACCTGGTTGAACATCTCGCCCAAGGGTTTGATGACGGTCTGAAACTCGCCCATCAGGGTGTCCACCACCAGGCCGGCCTTCTGGCCGTTGTACTTGAGCACCACAATGTTTTCACCCCGCGTGGGCTGGCCCTGAAGGCCAAAGAGTTCGCGCAGCCGGATGAAGGGAAGCACTTCGCCACGTAGATTGGTGAAGTCGTGTCCAGACTCTGCCGAAAAGGCAATGCACTCTTCAATCATGTCCAGCGGAATGGCGTACACCGATTTGCCAACGCCCACCAGGAAGCCGTCGATGATGGCCAGCGTCAGTGGCAGACGCACACTCACGGTGGTGCCAACGCCTTCCTGGCTGTCCAGGCTGACGGTGCCACGCAGGGCGGTGATGTTGCGCTTGACCACATCCAGGCCGACACCGCGCCCGGACAGGTTGGTCACTTTTTCGGCCGTGGAAAACCCGGGCTCAAAAATCAGTCCGTACACCTCTGCGTCGGACAGGTGGTGACCGGCCTCGACCAGTCCGCGTTCAATGGCCTTGGCCAGAATGCGGTCGCGCTTCAGACCGCCACCATCGTCCTGCACCGTAATCACGATGCTGCCCGAGTCATGAAAGGCATTGAGCCTCAACGTGCCCTGGGCCGGCTTGCCGCGCGCTACGCGCACATCGGCCGATTCAATGCCGTGGTCCATCGAATTGCGCACCAAGTGCATGAGCGGGTCGCCGATTTTTTCGACCACGGTCTTGTCCAGCTCGGTGTCTTCGCCGTTGATGACCAGCGCCACGTCTTTGCCCAGATCGCGTGACACGTCATGCACCACGCGCTGGAAGCGGCTGAAGGTTGCACCGATCTTCACCATGCGCAGTTGCAGCGCGCTATCACGCACTTCTTCCACCAGCAGTGACAGCTTGGAAGTGCTTTCCTGCAAGTCCGCAACCTTTGCCCTGTGGGCAATCATGTTGACGTTGGCACCGGCAATGATCAGTTCGCCGACCAGGTTGATGAGCTGGTCGAGCTTGTCGGCATCGACCCGGATGGACCGGCTCTCGGCCGCGCTGATGTCCTTGATCTGCTTTTGTTTGGTGAGCGCGGCCTCCACCACCTCAGGCTGCACCGAGCCCTGCTCGACCAGAATGGTGCCGATGGGTTTGGCCGGCGTGTCGGATTGCGAGTTCAGCGCCAGGTCCAGCTCCTGCACGGTGAGCGTGCCGCACTTCACCAGCATGTCACCCAGGCGCGAGCCTTCACCCTGATGCTGTTGCAACAGGCTTACGTACTCAGAAATCAGGCTGTTGGGTGGCAGGATCACCAAACGGCAGTCGTCGCGCACAAATTCAAACACCCGCTCAATTGCCGCTTTGTCGCACTGGCTTTGAAACGCGATCTCAAACCCCAGGTAGCACAGCTCGGGGTCCATCTCCTCGACGGAGGGCAGGGCATCGGGAATGGTCACAATGCCGCTGATGCGCCCCATGGTTCCCAGGTAGCGAATGAACGAAAGCGGGTCCATGCCGTTTTTCAGCACGTCCGAGCCGAAGCGCACCGATATATGCCAGTGGTCCGCATTCACCCCGTTACCGTTGATGCGCTTGACCTGCTCTTCGGAGCCGACCACGGCATTGGCTGATGCCGTTGTTGCTGCTGCTTTGGGGGCGGGGTCCAGATAGGAGCGCAGTTGCGCAACCAACGGGTCACCCTGCTGTTGCAACTCCGGTGTGCCCTCGGTTTCTCCGGCCGCTACGCCGTCAATCAGCGAGCCGATGTGGTCACAGCAAGCCAGCAGCAGAACCACCAGCTTGTCGGCGATTTTGAGTTTGCCTGCGCGGACACGGTCCAGCACGCTTTCCACCACATGGGTAAACGCCACCACATGGTCCAGACTGAACAGGCCGCTAGAGCCTTTGATGGTGTGGGCCGCGCGAAAAATGGCATTGACCAACTGGTCCTTGTCCTCGGCCTGCTCCACCGACAGCAGTGCTGTCTCCATGTCTTCCAGGAGCTCGCGGCATTCAAGGATGAACGTCTCAAGTGCGTCGTCGAGGTTCATTTTGTTTTCTCGCTGGGTTCCATGAGCAGCGGGTCGCCGAAGTAGCCGACCACATTCAGCAGCTCAAACACTTCAATGACCGCCGGGCTGTGACCGACCAGGTGCAGTTCGCGTTCTTGTTCCACCGCGGTGCGCTTGGCCACCATCAGCAGTTGCACGCCGGCGGAATCAATTTCAGTGACACCGGACAGGTCAATTTCCTGCGGCGGGGGCGTGCAGAGCACCACCGGCTTGAGTTCAGCCGCGGTGAATATGGTGAACTCGCCTTCGATGCGAATAGCAGCGGTACTCATGGCAGACACAGCCTTTGCACAGCGTTGATCAATTGCTCCGGCTGGAAGGGCTTTACGACCCATGCGCGGGCTCCGGCCGCCTGACCTTCGCGCTTCTTGGACTCTTCAGACTCGGTGGTGAGCATGATGACCGGGGTGAACTTGTAGGCCGGCATCGCCTTCACGGCCTTGAGAAAGGTGATGCCATCCATGACCGGCATGTTCACGTCGCTGATGATCATGTGGACTTTTTGCCCGGTGAGTTTGGACAAGGCGTCTTTGCCATCACAGCCTTCGATGACGTCGTAGCCCGCGCCCTTGAGCGCAATGCCTACTACCCGGCGCATGGAGGCTGAGTCGTCAACAATCATGATGGTTTTTGCCATGGTTACTTCCTAGAAAAAACTGATGTCAGTGGTGTTCTTTTGTTCCACTTTTCCACCCTGGTGGATGATGTGCTGGTCCGCCATGACGTAGCTCTTTTGCAAATTCTTGAGCATGGTTTCGGCATCCAGACGCTCCAGTCGATGGGTTTGCTGGTAGTCACGGAGTTGATCCCGCAGCGTGGTCGGCAAAGTGTCGATGCTCTTGGTGACCTGCGTCATGATCTGGCTCACGCGGTCCTGAAACTGGAGTTGAACCAGCGACTGGTTGACCTCGGTTTGTATCCCCATACTTTCTGTTTTGAGGAGGGAACTGGAGCGCTGCAATGCGCTGGTAATGCCGTTGAAGTCAGCCATCACACGGGTGATGGTTTCTTGCGAGGTTTGTGCGCGTGCTTCGCGTGCTTCGGCCGAATCCTGAACAACCTGGCAGGCATCGGCGATGGCGGCGCTGATAACGGCGACCTTTTCTGCCATCAACTTGCCGGTCTCGCCCGACTTGTTGGACAGGGTGCGGAACTCCTTTGCAACCACCGCAAAGCCGCGACCCAGATCGCCGGCGCGGGCCGCTTCAATCGCAGCGTTGAGGGACAAGAGGTTGGATTGATGGGCAATCTGTGCCACATCTCCGGCCATGGACTGCAACTCCGCGATGTAACTGTCCAGGCCCTGAACCTTTTCGATCATGCTTTGCATGCTGGCAGCGGCGGCCTTCTGGGCTTCGAGAATGGCGCCAAGCTCCTGTTCACTGCGCGAAAAAAGCGCCAGGAGGCCGTTGTCCTGATCGTCAATGGAGGTGGTTTCGAGGGCGGCTGTGCGCAGGGCATCATCCAGCTTGTCAACTATTCCGCCAAAACGGTCGGACAGTGCATTGATGGCGGTTTCCATCTGTTCGCGCGATGACTCGATGTGACCCTTCCAGACGGGTACAACCTGGTCGCCAAAATCTACCTGCCCGGCCAAATAGTCTTCAATGGAATGGAGGAAGGCGGTTTGCTGCGCTGCCAGGCGCATGCCCATCCATGCGCAAATCGCCATCAGTCCCAGCGATGTAAACGCTGCGCTCCAACTCACCTCGTGGATCACGAAAATGGCCACGGATCCGATCAACCCCAGGGAGACGGGGTACATGATCATCGGGTTCTTGAAAGCTGAAAGGGTGCGCATTGCCGAGAGACTTGATATGGACCGGCGCTCATCGCTGGTTTGCGACAGTTTAGGTGACTGGGTTATGGCTCACTGTAATACCCCCGACAGTGCATCCATTGATAAACGTCAATGTTTGAACTCTCACCCATGGTTTTACCCAAAAAAACAACAAATCAACCAAATCAACTTAAACAAACCTTGGTGAAGGGCGCTTGCGCCGCACCATGAGGGGCCGGATTTAGCCCACCAGCGCTACTGCCTTCACCTGCGCCCAGACCGCCATGCCGGTGTGCAGTTGCAGCGCATCCGCAGCCCGCGCGGTAATGCGGGCCAGCAGCACGGCCTGACCACAGCGCATGCGCACCAGCACTTGGGACGGGTGCGCGTCCCCTTGCATCGCCTCGATCACGCAGGGCAGCACGTTTTGAATGCTGGTGTGGTGCGGCGCTTGGGTGGCGATGCTCACATCGCGCGCCAGCACACGCAGGCGCACCGCCTCGCCCAGCGCTCGTGGCGTGTCGCGCAGACACAGGCTGCCTCCGTCAAAGCTAACGTGGGCCAGATGCCACCGCGTGTCCCGCTCGGTCAGGCGGGCTTCCAGCAAGGCACCCACGTCATCACCCAGCGTGATGGGGGTGTCAATCTGAGAAAGCACCTGGGCCACCGGCCCAGCTTGCACGACGCGGCCCTTGTCCAGCACCACCAGCGTGTCGGCCAGCCGGGCGACTTCATCGGCCGCGTGCGTGACATACAGCATGGGCAGGTGCAACTCCTTGCGCAGGCGCTCCAGCCAGGGCAGGATTTCTTCGCGGCGCGGCTGGTCCAGCGAGGCCAGCGGTTCGTCCAGCAGCAACAGTTCCGGTTGGGCGCACAGGGCGCGGGCAATCGCCACGCGCTGGCGCTCGCCGCCGGACAACTGATCGGGCCGGCGCTGCAGCAGCGATTCCAGGCCCAGCAACGCAATGGCGCTGTCCAGCAGATTCGCTTGCTTTGCACCACGCAGGCGGTTTAGCCCGTATTCCAGGTTGCCCTGCACATTCAGGTGCTCAAACAGGCTGGCTTCCTGGAACACGTAGCCCACGGCACGCTTCCAGGTGGGTACAAACACGCCATTTGCGTCGTCTTGCCACAGCGCGTCGCCAATGCGGATGTAGCCGGCCTGCGCCCGCTCCAGCCCTGCCACACAGCGCAGCAAGCTGGTCTTGCCCGAGCCGGAGGCGCCGAACAGCACCGTGATGGAATGCGCCGGTAGTTGCAGGTCCACCTCCAGCGCAAATGCCGGGCGGGCACAGCGCACCCGGATGTGCAGGCCGTGTGCGTTCATGCCAGCAGACCGGTGTTACGGCGCTTCATCAGGCCCAGCACCAGCAAGACCGCAAAGGAAAACAGCACCATGGCGGCTGACAACCAGTGGGCCTGGGCATATTCCAGCGCCTCCACATGGCCGTAAATCTGGGTGGAGACGACGCGGGTCTGGCCGGGAATATTGCCGCCCAGCATCAGCACCACACCAAATTCGCCCACGGTATGGGCGAAGCTCAAAATGGCCGCGGTTATCAGGCCGGGCCGTGCCAGCGGCAGCGCCACCGAGAAAAACGCGTCGAGCGGGCTGGCGCGCAGGCTGGCCGCTACTTCCATGGGGCGCGTGCCCATGGCCTCAAAGGCATGCTGAACGGGTTGCACCGCAAAGGGCAGCGAGTAGATTACCGAGCCCAGCAACAGGCCGCCAAAGCTGAAGGGCAAGGTGCCGAGGCCGAGCGCCTGCGTGAGCTGCCCGCCCCAGCCTTGCGGACCCAGTACCAGCAACAAGTAGAAGCCCAGCACCGTGGGCGGCAGCACCAGCGGCATGGCAACCAAGGCGCCAACCGGCGCACGCCAGCGCGAGGTGGTGTGGGCCAGCCACCAGGCCAGCGGCGTGGCAATCAGTAGCAGCAGCAACGTGGTCAAAGCGGCCAGGCGCAGGGTGAGCCCGATGGCCTGGAGATCGTCTGCGCTGAACATCATGGGGGCATTCTAAGCAGGGCAACGGGAGGCGCAGGGGCTGCCGATAATCGGCCGATGACCCACCCCACGCTCTCCATGCTCGACCTGGTGGCGGTCCGCGAAGGCGGTACCGTGTCCCAGGCAATCGCCATTGCCTTGCAGACCGCACAACACGCGGAACGTCTGGGCTTTGCCCGCTACTGGCTGGCCGAGCACCACAACATGCCGGGGCTGGCCTGCTCGTCGACGGCGGTGCTGGTGGGCCACATTGCCGGTGGCACCCAGCGCATCCGCGTGGGAGCCGGCGGCATCATGCTGCCCAACCACGCGCCGCTGGTGGTGGCCGAAGCGTTTGGCACGCTGGAGGCGCTGTATCCGGGTCGTATCGATCTGGGGCTGGGCCGTGCGCCCGGCACCGACCAGGTCACCATGCGCGCCCTGCGCCGCAACCGCGTCGAGACTGAAGAGGACTTTCCGCGCGAGGTGGCCGAGCTGCAGCAGTTGCTGGGCGACCCGCAACCGGGCCAGCGCGTGATTGCTTCGCCGGGCGCGGGCTCCCAGGTGCCGATCTGGCTGCTGGGCTCCAGTCTGTTTTCGGCGCAACTGGCGGCGGCGCGCGGCCTGCCGTATGCCTTTGCCTCCCACTTTGCACCGCGCATGCTGATGCAGGCACTGGAGATTTACCGCAGCACCTTTGTGCCGTCGGCGGTGCTGCGCAAGCCGCGCGTGATCGTGGGCGTGCCGCTGGTGGCGGCGTCAACCGATGACGAGGCGCAGTTGCTGGCCAGCAGCATTTTTCAGCGGGTGTCGGGCATCGTGCGGGGCGAGCGCCGTGCCCTGCAGCCACCGGTGGTGGGCTATCTGGAGTCGCGCAGCCCGCAGGAGCGGGCGGCTATTGCGGACTTTCTGGCCATGGCCGTCATCGGCGGGCCGCAGACGGTGGCGGATCACCTGAAGCGGATCGCCGAGGTGACCGAAGCCGACGAACTGATGCTGGTGTGTGACATTTTTGAGCCGGAACTGCGCTTGCGTTCGCTGGACATTGCACGGGCTGCGCTGCCCGTTTAAGCCTTTATTTGTGCTGAATGTGCCATTGGCATTGAAGCGCAGGCTCCAAAGTGCCGAAAACAAGGCATAGGCTCCGGTTTTCGGGGCCATGGACATTCAGGATAGGAGCAGTGCCATGACAAACACCATTACAGCAGTGGCAAGCAAGGCCCCCCGGGGCAGCGACAACGCCCGCATGGCCGCCCGAACCGCGGCGCGCATGGTGGAAGAACTCGACGCCAACAAGGACGGTCAGGTGGACAAACGCGAGTTTGTGGCCGCCATGACCGCCAAGGGCATGTCCGAGCAGGACGCCATCAAGCAGTTTGATGCGATTGATACGCAAAAGTCGTCGCGCATCAGCAAGGCCGATATTGAGTTGGCGATTCGTGAACGGCGCTTCAAGCCGCCGGCTGCCGTTCGGGCACCAGCCGTGCAAGCGCCAGAAGAAGCTCCGGCAGCGCAAGCGCAAAAGCCAGCCGCGCGGCACCCCGTTAGCGAAACCTTGGGTGCCAACGTCGACGAAATCGTCTGACGCGCGCTAAATCGCCAAAGAGGCTTTGATCTCCAGCAAGCGCTCCTTGCGTGACAGGGCAATGTGGGCACAAGCGTCAATCACCGCGCCGACCAAGGCCGGTGGCAGGGTCTGCAAAAAGGCCATCGGCGTCAATTCGCCACGCACCATGCGCAGGCCGTCGGTGATGGCCGTCTGGGTCGCGGCGTGGCCCAGGCTGCGGTAAATAAAGGCGGTCAACGGGGATACGGCCAGGTCGTTGCTCACGTCGCCAGGGCGGCCGTGTTCCAGAACCTGCAGCAACTGGGCATCCAGATCGGGCGTGTCGGGGCCCAAGGGCAGGTAGTCTTCTACGCGCTCGGGGCGGTCTCCGCTGGCGCGCATATCGCCCAGAAACATGGATACCGGGCAATTGCCGCCGGTCGCCAACGCCAATGCCTCCACGATGGCGATCGACACAATCTTGAGCTTCAAGAATGACACGGTGAAGCGGATATTGGCGCCCGCTGCGGCGGTCAACTGCAGGTATTGCTCCGCGTTCGGTGTGCCACCGAAGTGATGAAAAACACGCTCGGGCAGCAGCGTGTTCAGAAAGTCGTGCATGCGTGTCAGCGCGCCCCGGTAGTCTTGCAGGGTGTAGACCCCCACCGCAGCCAGGGGTGCGTTGGACTCCTCAATCAACAGCCAGGTGCCCGACACAAATTTGCCGGCATTGGGTTCGGCGAAACCGCCCACGTCGCGGTTGGCGATGCCGATGGCGTCGTGCATGACGCTGCTGACGAATGCTTCCAGGGCGCCGTTGTCGGCCAATCCCAGGTGGCTGCGCCCCAAGGCGTGCAGCCGGTCGGCCAGCACACGGGTGCTGTCACGGCCGTCGGCGTCGGGGGCGCGAAAGGGAATCGTGGCCTCGATACAGGCCACGACCGCCATCAGATCGGTCAGCGAGAGGTAGGGCTGCAGCATGCGCACGGCCACCGCTGCGCTCATGAATTCATTCATGCCTTTGAATAGCGGCAGCACCTGTCCCGGCTTGAAGTCAAAAATTTCCAGACACAGGCGCATGGTGTCGTCGTCTCCCGCCGTGCGGCGCAACACCAGATCGGTGCCCTGCCGGCCCACCAGCGGCGCCAGCAGGTGGGCCACCCGGGGAGGAAAACCATCGTCGAGCTGAAAGTAAACCAGATCGTGAAACACGGCGGCCAGAACCTGACGCGGATTCATGCCTTCGCACATATACAGCGCATGGTCCGAGCAGTGGTAGCGCCTGCGGGAGCTTTCCATGGAGCTATGCACCACCATGGCCATTTGTTCCACCTGCTGCAGGGTGACCTGGGCCTGCAAGGCCTCCAGTGCCGCGCTCATGAGCTGGATGAAACGATTGATATTGGCTATCTTCATGTCGTTCCCGGGATTGTTGTTCGCCGCCGTGTAAGGGCACTGCGATGGTATCGTAAGCCACCAAAATGATGAGACGCCTCGACAGAGAAGTTGCCCATGAAAAATAAGTCCGGCACGCGCTGGTCCCTGCTGTTGCCCCTGATTCCGGTGCTGCTGGGCCTGCTGCTGCTGGTGCTGGAAAGCCCCGCGCAGCGCGCCTTGCGCAATCTGCAGTTTGATCAGTTTCAGCGTTGGCATCCGCGCGTGGCGGCCCCCGCGCCGGTCTTGGTGGTGGACATTGACGAAGCCAGCCTGTCCCGATTGGGTCAATGGCCCTGGCCCCGCACCCGTATGGCGCAGTTGCTGGACACGTTAGAGGCCGCAGGTACCGCAGCCGTCGGCTTTGACGTGATGTTCCCCGAGCCGGATCGCACCACGCCCCGCGAGATGGCGGCGCTCTGGAATCTAGAGGAGACTCAGCGCGCGGCGTTGCTGGCCCTGCCCGACCACGACAGCGTTTTTGCCCGCAGCCTGGAGCGCTCGCATGCCGTGCTGGGTTTTTCGGTGTTGCAACGGGACGGCGGAGCAAGTCAGAGCGCGCTGCCGGTTCCTGCAACACCGGCGACGCCGATCGAACAAAAGGGCCGCTTTGTGTTTCTGGGCGAAGGCGGGCTGCCGTGGCTGCACGCGTTTGACTCGGCTGTGCTGTCGCTGCCCGCATTCACAAAAGCGGCGCCCGGTCAGGGGGCACTTACTTTTGTTCCGGATGGCGACGGCGTGGTGCGCCGGGTGCCGTTGGCGTTCAGCGTGGCCGCCGCTCCGGTCGGTACGCTGGTCAGCGAAACCCTGCGCGTGGCACAGGGTGCCCGCAATGTGATGTTGAAAGCCGCCGGCCATGGCAGTGGCCTGGAGGAAATCCGCATTGGTGACGCCACCATCCCAACCACGCCGCAGGGTGAAATGTGGCTGCACTACCGCCAGCCGGACCGGGCGCGCTATGTACCGGCCTGGAAGGTGTTGGCCGGCGAGGTTCCGGCCAGCCAACTGGAGGGGCAACTGGTCTTGGTGGGTAGCTCGGCACAGGGGCTGATGGACCTGCGCTTTAGTCCGATGGGCCTGATTCCGGGCGTGGAGTCCCATGCGCAGGCGCTGGAGCAGGTGGTGACCGGACATTTTCTGCAGCGACCCAGTTGGGCGCGGGGGCTGGAGTCGGTGCTGCTGATGGGCTGTGGTTTGGTGGTTGGCTGGCTGGCGTTGCGCACCCGGGCGTTGGTGTCGGCCGCTGCCGCCGCCTTGCTGCTGGCAGGCATCGCGGCCGCTTCCTGGTGGGCCTTTGTGGCGCAGCGCTTGCTGTTGGACGCAGCCACACCGGCCATCGGCGTGCTGCTCACCTATGTGTTGTGCAGCCTCTGGCACCACCGGAGCAGCGAGCAGGAGCAGCGCTGGATCAAGGAAGCCTTTTCGCGCTACGTGTCGCCCAACCGCGTGGACTATCTGGTGTCCCATCCGGACGACATGGCGCTGGGTGGGCAGCGCCAGACCTGCAGCTTTATCTTTACCGACCTGGCGGGCTTTACCGGTCTGATGGAGCGCATGGACCCGGCCCAGGCAGTCAGCCTGTTAAACGACTACCTCGATGGCATGGTGGCCATTGCCTTCCGGCACGAAGGGACGCTGGACCGCATCGTGGGTGACGCGGTGGCGATTATGTTTTCGGCCCCGGTGCCGCAGCCCGACCACCGCAAACGGGCGCTGGCATGCGCCCTGGAAATGGACGCCTTTGCCAACGACTTTGCTGCGCGCCTGCAGTCGCAGGGCATTGCCTTTGGCCACACCCGCATCGGCGTGCACGCGGGCGAAGTGATTGTGGGCAACTTTGGCGGCAGCACCATGTTTGACTACCGGGCGCTCGGCGATCCGGTGAACACCGCCGCCCGGCTGGAGAGCGTGAACAAACACCTGGGCACCCGCCTGTGCGTATCCGAGGACATCCTGCAGGACAGCCCGGATGCGCCGGTGCGCCCGGTGGGCCGTTTGGTGCTCAAGGGCAAGAGCCACCCGCTGGCGGTGTTCGAGCCGGTCACCGGGAGCGATGATTTGCGGGCACCGCTGGAGGAATATCGCCGCGCCTGGGACGCCCTGCACCAGGAAGACCCACAAGCCGCAAGTTTGTTTTCCCGATTGGCCCAAGACTGGCCACAAGACCCCTTGGTACGACTCCACCACCAGCGCCTACAAGCTGGCGAGCGCGGCGACCTGATCGTCATGACCGCCAAGTAGGTCCGAAGTTCAAATCACCTTATGGTCACTTCCACGCGCCGGTTGCGCGGTTCGGGTGTCCCGTCGGGTGTCGGAACCAGCAGGTTGCGTTTGCCATGCGACTCGACCACCAGCGCGTCCACCTTCAGGCCCATGCCCTTAATGATCTCGGCAACCGTCTGTGCGCGTCTGAGTGAGAGGTTGTCATTCAGGTCGGTCTTTCCAACCGTGTCAGAGTGGCCAATGACGGACAGGTCCACCGTGCGGCGATGGGCGGCGCGGTCCACGATGCGGGGCAGAAGCTCCATGGATTCCGGTGTCAACTGCGTTCCGCCGGTCTCGAAATACAGCATGAAGTGCAGCGGCAATTCGGGCCGTGCGGCAATGGCATCGGCAAAGTCGCGCTTGAAGCGTGCTGCGTCAACGGGTGCCGGTGCTTGCGAGCCGTCCAGCAATGCCGCGTCGTGCGCCCGCGTGAGGCGCTGCGTGCCGCGCGTGCCTTGCACTTCCACAACCCCTACGCTGCCATCGGGGCTGGGCAATAGCGCCACATAGGACAGCTTTGGTACGGGTTGGGGCGACGACGGTGGGGGCGCTGCGCAACCCGCCAAAGCACCGATCAGCAGAAAAGGCGCGAGCCAGGTGCGCCAGGCGGGGCCGCTCATGGCGCGGTGTCGTCAACCTTCACCACAAACTGGGTGCCGCGCACACCAATGGTTCCGGTCGGGGTCTTGACCGACACGGCATCGGGCTGCAACTTGGCAATCACGCCGGACACGTAATTCATGCTGCCCTTGGCCAGACTGCTGCCGAGTTTGAGCTTGCCCTGGCTGGGGGCGTAAAGGTATTCGTCCACGGTGAGTACGGTATCGGCGCCGAAGGACATGACGGTATCGTCCTTGAAGGTCACGCCCAGGCTGCTCTTGGGGCCGGTTTTGAGCTGGCTGCCCTGGAACAGCGGGGTACCGAGTTGCGCGGCCACCTTGTTGCTGCCGGTGGTGATGGTGGCACTGCCGGTGAGGGTTTTGACGTAGCCGATCGGCGCTTCATCTGCCAGCGCAGACAGGGCGGCTGCCAACAGGGTGATCAGGGCGAACAAACGCATTTTCATGGCGGGCTCCCAGCAAGTGTCTTTAGTTAGTGGGCGGTCTGGCCGCCGGCACCGGGTGTTGCGTGGGCATCTTACCGCGCTCGCGCGCTGCGTTCCACCTCCACCGCGCAGTCGTAAAAGGTGGGGGCCAGGCCCATGTCGGTGAGTTGCTGACTGGTGACTTCGTTCACATTGCTGCCATCGAGCCCCAGCTTGCGCCACCAGACGCCCAGGCCGTTAACGACGCCGGGGCGCGCCCGTTGGCTGACCTTTGCCACGCAGCGGTAACTGCCACGGGCGTTGAAGATGCGCACCACATCGCCCGACACAATGTTGCGCGCGGCCGCGTCGTCGGCATGCATTTCCAGCAGGGGCTCGCCCTCGATGTCGCGCAGACTCTTTACGTTGACAAAACTGCTGTTGAGAAAGTTGCGGGCCGGCGGCGAGATCATGGCCAGCGGATAGGGGTCGCCGCTGCGTGCCACTTCGTAGTTGGGCAAGTAGTCGGGCAGGCCGTCCTGGCCGGCGTCGGCCAGGCGTTGGCTGAAGAATTCGCATTTGCCGGAAGGGGTAGGGAACTGCCCCAGCGCGAACGGCGCCTCGGGCAGCGGCAGAGAGGCAAAACCCTGTTGCAGCAGGGTGTCAAAGTCCACGCCCGACTTGAAGGCAGCGCGCGCCAGCGTCAGGTCGTCGTCGGCAAAACAGGCATCGGCGTAGCCCATGTGCCGCGCCAGATCGCGAAAGATCTGCGTGTTGCTGCGGGCCTGCCCCAGCGGCGCAATCGCCGGGCGGTTCAGCAGCACATCGGTGTGGCCGTAGCCACCATGAATGTCCCAGTGCTCCAGTTGGGTGGTGGCCGGCAGCAGGTAATCGGCGTAGTCGGCCGTATCGGTCTGGAAGTGCTCCAGCACCACGGTAAACAGGTCTTCGCGGGCAAAGCCCTGCACCACCTTGGGCGACTCGGGCGCCACGGCGACGGGGTTGCTGTTGTAAACCACCAGGGCCTGCACCAGTGGCGTTCCATCGGCGGCTTGCTGCAGCAGCGCGTCGCCAATGGTGCTCATGTTGATACGGCGGGTGGCCGGTGTGCTGCGCAGGTCCGGTCGCTCCAGCGCCTCGCGGTCATAGGGGAAGGCACCGCTGGAGGACATCAGCAGGCCGCCGGCCCGGTGCCGCCAGGCGCCGGTGAGTGCCGGCAGGCAGGCCACGGCGCGCACCGCGTTGCCGCCGCCGCGCACCCGCTGCATGCCGTAGTTGAGGCGAATGGCGGCGGGCTCGCCGGCCTTGCAGGTCTGGCCGTAGTCACGCGCCAGGCCTTCAATTTCGGCTGCCGTAATGCCGCAGACTTCCGCCGCCCGTGCCGGCGGCCATTCCAAGGCGCGCGCGCGCAAAGCGTCCCAGCCCAGGGTGTGCTGCGCAATGTAGTCGTGGTCCAGCCAGTCGTTGCGGATCAGCTCATGCATCAGCGCCAGCGCCAGCGCCGCGTCGGTGCCCGGGCGCAGGGCAATGTGCTGGTGGCATTTTTCGGCGGTCTCGGTCTTGCGCGGGTCGATGCAGATGATTTTTGCGCCGCCCCGTTTGGCGGTTTGCACATGGCGCCAGAAGTGCAGGTTGCTGGCAATCGCGTTGCTGCCCCAGATGAGGATCAGCTTGGACTCGGCAAAAAACTGCACCTGGGTGCCTAACTTGCCGCCCAGGGTGTAGGTGAGTGCCGCGCCGCCGGCGGAGGCGCAGATGGTGCGCTCCAGTTCTGCCGCGCCGAGCTTGTTGAAAAAGCGGCCCGCCATGCTTTCACCCTGCACACAGCCCATGGTTCCGGCGTAGCTGTAGGGCAGGATGGCCTGCGCATCCTGTGCGGCAACGGCTTTCAGGCGCGCTGCAATGTCGGCCAGCGCGGTCTCCCACTCCACCTCGACAAACTGGCCGCTGCCCTTGGGGCCGCTGCGCTTGCGGGGCTTCAAAAGGCGCTCCGGGTGGTAGCTGCGTTCGGTGTAGCGCGACACCTTGGTGCACAGCACACCCGCCGTGTGCGGATGGGCCTCGTTGCCGTGGACGGCGATCGCCACACCGTCCTGCACTGTGGTGCGCAGCGAGCAGGTGTCGGGGCAATCGTGCGGGCAGGCGCCCAGCACGTCAAAGGTGCCAGAGGCCGGTGGGGGCAGGGTAGAGGCTTGCATGGCGCAATGGTAAATCGGCTCGCGACATAATGCTTTTCATGAAACTCATTGAACCGATTGTTTCCAGTGCACCTGAGATGGCGGCCATCCGCCGCGACCTGCATGCGCACCCGGAACTCTGCTTTCACGAAGTGCGCACCGCCGATGTGGTGGCGGCCAAGCTCACCGAATGGGGCATTCCCGTGCACCGGGGGCTGGGCACCACCGGCGTGGTGGGCATCGTCAAGGCGGGCAGCAGCGACCGGGCCATCGGCCTGCGCGCCGACATGGATGCGCTGCCGATGCAGGAGTTCAACACCTTTGCCCACAAGAGCACACACCCCGGCAAGATGCACGCCTGCGGCCACGACGGCCACACGGCGATGCTGCTCGCCGCCGCCAAGCACCTGGCAACCCAGCGCCACTTTGACGGCACCGTGTACCTGATTTTTCAACCGGCCGAAGAAGGCGGCGGTGGCGCCCGCGAGATGATCAAGGAGGGACTGTTCGAGAAGTTCCCCATGCAGGCCGTGTTTGGCATGCACAACTGGCCGGGCATGCAGCAGGGCCAGTTTGCGGTGAGTGCCGGGCCGGTGATGGCCTCCAGCAACGAATTCAAAATCACCATCCGGGGCAAGGGCGGCCACGCCGCCATGCCGCACAACGCGCTCGACCCGGTGCCGGTGGCGGCGAGCATGGTGCAGGCGTTTCAGACCATCATCAGCCGCAACCTCAAGCCGATCGAGGCCGGTGTGATCTCGGTCACCATGATTCATGCCGGCGAGGCGACCAACGTGATCCCCGACCACTGCGAAATGCAGGGCACGGTGCGTACCTTCAGCATTGCCGCGCTGGACTTCATTGAGCAGCGTATGCGCACGGTGGCCGAGCACACCGCCTCGGCGTTTGGCATGGCCTGCGAGTTTGAGTTCCGCCGCAACTACCCGCCCACCATCAACTCAGCCGCTGAAGCCGACTTTGCGCGGGGGGTGATGGCTGAGCTGGTCGGCGCCGACCGGGTGATTGCGCAGGAACCCACCATGGGCGCGGAAGACTTTTCCTACATGCTGCTGGAAAAGCCGGGTTGCTATGTCTTCCTCGGCAATGGCGATGGAAGCCACCGCGACATGGGGCACGGCGGCGGCCCCTGCATGCTGCACAACCCGAGCTACGACTTCAACGATGCGTTGATTCCGCTGGGCGCGAGCTATTGGGTGCGCTTGGCGGAAACCTGGCTTGCACCCCAGGGCCGATAAAGAACTTAGCGCTGCCGGTCGCGGTAACTTCTTGTCTTGCGGTGGTCATTCTTGACCGTGTACATCTTGGCATCTGCCGCAGCAATCACCTCGTCGGCCGACTGACCGACTTCCGCGCAGGCCCAGCCGACGCTGGCGGAAATGGTCAAGGCACCGCCTGGAATGCCGCTCAAAATATTGGTCAATTGCTGTGCCGTTTCCGCCACGGAGTCCGGCGCCATGCCGGGGCAAATGACAGCGAATTCGTCACCGCCCAGTCGACCGCAGATCCAGCCCTGATTGCAAAAACCTTTCAGGCGGCGTGCCACCTCACGCAAGGTGGCGTCACCTGCCGCGTGGCCAAAACTGTCATTCACGGCCTTGAAGTCATTCAGGTCCAGCATCATCACGCAGAGCGGCACGTCGTTGGCGGTCCGGTCTGCGATCGCAGACTCCAGGGCGCGATACAGGCCGCCCCGGTTGAGTAGACCGGTCAGCGCGTCGGTAAAGGACGCGGTTTCAGCGGCAAACCGGGCGCGGTACATGCCACGCAGGATGATCGAAAAATTCACCAGCGACAAGATGAACGCCACGGTCTGGGCAATGCGCAAGCGCGACACCGAAGCAATCGACTGCCGCTCCAGTTCGGTGGTGAACTGATTCATGGCGTCCAGGATTTCGCCATTGTGATCGGTCATGAATTGCGAAAAATTGGCCAGCTCGGCCTCGTCGCTGGGAACTTGCGGCCACTGGTTCAGCAAGCCGTGTACTTCACCTACCAGCAAGGCTGCTTTGCCTTCTACGCTTTGCAACTGAACCGGGCGACCGTCGCCGCCAATGGTCTGGCCGCCATTGGCAAAGGCCGACAGCGTGCGGCGAAAAGTCTGGTCGGCCTGAATCAGTTCAGCGGTGGACGCCGCGCGTTGCGCTGCGTTGCGCTTGGGGCTGGTTGCCAGCAAGGCTGACTTGGTGATGCGCTGCGACAGCATGCGCTGGCGTCCTGCCAGATTAATGGCAATAGCATCCCGTTCCGCCTGCCGCGCGATGGTGTAACTGAACGCCAGCGTACCGAGGTCCAGCACGACAAATGTGGCGACAGCCAGAACAAGTCGGTTTTTCATAGGTGTGGCGCCGTTAGCAAGCGCCTTAGTCAAGGGTACCAGCATTGGTACGCGGCTGACTAGTCAACCTACAAAGCGCTTTTGTCCGATATACAACAGTCCGTCAAAAATCAGGTTGTCCACCAGTTCAAAGGGGCGGGTCATGCTGGGTGCCATTTTCCAGGCGGCGCCGCCGGTCATGATGCACTTGGGCTCGGCGTTGCAGTGCTGGCGTACGTGCTGCACCATGCACTCCACCGCACCGGCAATGGCGTAGGTGCCGCCGCTGGTAAGTGCATCGCTGGTGTTGGTCGGGAAAGGTTTGACCTCGCCGGTGGGGACATGCAGCCCGGCGGTGCCGGACTCCAGCGCGCGCAACATGATGCCGTGGCCCGGCAAAATCAGGCCGCCCAGAAACCGGCCGGTGGCATCGACGGCTTCCACCGTCACTGCGGTTCCGACCATGACCACCACCATGGGCTGGTTGACGCCTTGCAGACGCATGTGCTGGTAGGCGCCGATCATGGCAACCCAGCGGTCAGCGCCCAGGCGGGTCGGGTGGTCGTAGCCGTTGACCAATCCGGCTTCGGCTTCACTGGCCACCACCCATTGGGGCGCGGCATCCCAGGGTTCCATTTGTTCTTCGACGCGGCGCCGGATGACGTCGCCGGCCACCACGCAGCCCAGAACCTGGCTGGGCGGCTGGATTTTGCTCCAGGGGCCCTCGGCCAGTTTTTCAATTTGCTCCAGAAATTCGGCGCCGTGGTCCAACAACCGGGCTCCGCTACGGGGCGACTCGTACAACGCCCATTTCAGGCGCGTGTTGCCGATGTCTATGGCGAGAAAGCTCATAACGGCGATCAGCCTTGGCGCCAGGGCAGGCCTGCAAGGCGCCAGCCACCCTTGTTGCCACGGTGGGCGTCGCCGTCCGGATCGCCCTCGAAGCCTTCGAGAATGTTGTAGGCAGTAAGCCCCAATTCGGTGGCACGCTTGGCAGCCGCAACCGAGCGCACCCCGCTGCGGCACAACAGCACCAATTTTTTGCCGGCTGCTGCGACCTGAATGGCGGCGTCAAAGTCGGCGTTCATGGCCATGCCAGGCCATTGCTTCCAGGCGACCGCCACAGCGCCCGGCACAAAGCCGACCCATTCGCGTTCGGCATCGGTGCGCACATCGACCAATACCGCTTCACCGGCCTGAAACCAGGCATAGGCCAAGGCGCCACTGACGTCGCCGGCATAGCCTTCGGCGGGCCGAACGCTGGTGACGGCCGCGCCGTCGGCATCGTGGCGCACGCCCGAAGTCAGGTTGGCGGGCACCGCTTCGTCGATGCGGCGGGGCTTGGGAAGATTGAGAGCATCCATGATGGCGATAAATTCTTGCAAGGTTTTGCCGGCAACCCGGGCGTTGTGTTGCTTTTCGTGCCCGATCGTGGAGTGGGTTCGGCCCTGGTAGTCGTGGCCGGGCCAGACCGTGGTGGCATCGGGCAGGGTGAACAGAACCTGGGTGAGGCTGTGGTACATCGCCTCGGCGCTGCCCGACTGGAAGTCCGTTCGGCCACAACCATTGATAAGCAGGGTGTCGCCGGTAAAGACGTGGTCGCGCCAGACAAAGCTCATGCTGCCGCTGGTGTGGCCGGGGGTGCTTAGCGCCTTGAGGGTTTCGCCACCAAATTGCAGGGTGTCACCGTCATGCAATTGCATGGCTGCGGTGTGAATGCCACAACCCGCCGGGGCGGCGGTGCGGGCGCCGGCATGCTCGGCCAGTTGGCCCGCGCTGGTGATGTGGTCGGCATGGGCGTGGGTTTCAACCGACCACAGCAAGCGAAGCCCGTGCTTGCGCAAGAGCGCCAGATCGCGTTCGATCTGCTCGTCTACCGGGTCAATGATCAGTGCCTCAAGCGTGATCGGATCGAACAGCACGTAGGTGTAGGTGCTGGACGCGGTATCAAAAAGCTGTAGGGGTTGCATGGCGAGCGGGCTGTTTTGCCTCGCAGTGTAGCCATTTGTAACTGGGAAAAGGCAGCGCCACAGCCGAATTGGCCTGCGGTTTACCCTAGGCCAATCGGTTACGGCATGGTTACACCGCTTAGTTGATGCGGGCCAGTAGCGTTTCCATGTCCTTGATCATGGCGTCGAGATCCGTCTTTTGCGCCTCGTCGGGTTGCATACGAACGTTGAGTTCCTGCTCCAGGAAGCACACCGTCATGCGCAGGTAGGTACTGTCCAGCGCTTTGCGCACGGCCGAGAACTGCTGACCAATTTTCAGGCAGTTCTCGCCTTCTTCCACCATGCGCTGGATGCCGCGCAACTGGCCTTCGGCGCGGCGAAGGCGATTCAGTACGTCGGTTCTTGCAGATTGATCCTTTAAAACGCTCATGGCGCATTTCTCCGAGAAGATGCTAGTGGGTGCCATTGTTGCAGTTCTCCCGGTGAGTTTGAAGAGCCATGAAGGCGTTTGGGAACTATTTGCTGCAGGCCAGGTTGGACTCCGGCACGCCCAGCTTCTTCAGGATGAGGCCCATGGGGCAGAAGTTGGTAATGCCGAACTGCAGCAGGTTGGCTCCGACAAAGGCGGTAAATGCCAACCACCAATGCGAGACAAAAAGCGGGCTGGCGTCAATGCCCAGCGCCAGCGAAATGAGGATAAAGCTGCCGGCAAAAATGTGGATATAGCGGTCTACGGTCATGGTTGGCTCCTGGTTTAGTGGTGATGGTTAGTGGTGGGGGACTGGTTCGGCCTTATGGACAATGCCTGGCGCAACGTCAGCGCGCAGTTCCATACGACGCCGGAATAGCGCGAAATACAGGACCGGTATCACCACCAGTGTGAGCAGGGTGGAGACCAGAATGCCAAAAATCAGGGAGATCGCCAGACCGTTGAAAATCGGGTCGTCCAGAATGAAGAAGGCACCGATCATGGCCGCCAGGCCGGTCAACACAATCGGCTGGGCTCGTACCACGGCGGACTGCAGCACGGCGGTCTTGAAGTCCATGCCCTGCGAGACCTGCAGTTCAATAAAGTCCACCAGCAGGATGGAGTTGCGCACAATGATGCCCGCCAGCGCAATCATGCCGATCATGCTGGTCGCCGTAAATTGCGAACCCAGCAGCGCGTGGCCCGGCATGACACCAATGATGGTCAGTGGAATCGGCGCCATGATGACCAGTGGCGTCAGATAGCTCTTGAACTGCGCTACCACCAGCAGGTAAATCAGCACCAGTCCGACCGCGTAGGCAGCGCCCATGTCGCGGAAGGTTTCATAGGTGACTTGCGATTCGCCGTCCCACTTCAGGGCGTACTGGCGGTAGGTGTCGGTGGGTTGCTTGATCCAGTATTCGCCATGGTTGGCCTGTGCCATGGCCGCGTTGGATTGCATGGTGGAACGGATGCCGAACAGGCCATAGAGCGGCGAGTCGAGCTTGCCGGCCATGTCGCCGAAAACGTAACTCACGCCGTGCAGATCCTTGGTGTAGAGCGGCTTGTCGATGATGCCGCGTTCCACTTGCACCAGCGCCGACAAGGGCACCAGTTGGCCATTGGCGGCACGCAGTGGCAGCGCCAGAATGGCGTCGAGCCCCACTTGTGACTGCAGCGGCAACTGGATGCGCACCGGCACCGGGTACTTGGAAACTCCGTCGTGCAGGTAAGCGGCGTCAGCGCCGGACAGGGCCGACGAAACCGTTTGTGCAATGGCGGCAACCGGTATGCCCAAGGACTCGGCACGCTGGCGGCGCACCCGCAGGAAGGCGCGGGGGGCGTCTTCACGCAGGCTGCTGTCAACGCCCACGATGTCGGGTGTGGCGGCAAACGAAGCGGCGACTTGCGCGGCCAGTTTCTGGCGTCCGGCTTCATCGGGGCCGTAAATTTCAGCCACCAGCGGTGACATCACCGGCGGTCCGGGAGGCACTTCCACCACCTTCACACGGGCATGGTGGGCAGCGCCGATTTTTTCGAGTGCCGGGCGCAGACGCTGGGCAATCACGTGGCTCTTGTCGCTGCGGTGGTGTTTGTCCACCAGATTCACCTGCAGGTCGCCCTGCTCGGCGTCGGCACGCAGGTAATACTGGCGCACCAGCCCGTTAAAGGTGATGGGGGACGCGGTGCCGGCGTAGGCCTGCAGGTTGGTCACTTCGGCCTGGGTCGCCAAAAAGGCACCCAACTCCTGCAGCGTGGCCGCGGTTTCTTCCAGCGGGGTGCCAGCAGGCATATCGACGATGACTTGAAACTCGCTCTTGTTGTCAAAGGGCAGCATCTTCAACACCACCAGTTCCACGACCGCAAGGCCAACCGACAACAACAGTGCGGCCAGAATGCCGCCCAGCAGCAGCCAGCGCTTACGGGCACTTTCCAGGAAAGGCGACAGGATGGCGTTGAACAGGTGTTGAACCTTGGTGGTTTTCACCTCGGCCTGGTCGTGCTCGGCGTGGGTGCCGTGCTCGCGCATGAACTTCAGGGCCAACCACGGCGTGACCGTAAAGGCGATGGCCAGCGACAGCGCCATGCCCAGGCTGGAATTGATCGGGATGGGGCTCATGTACGGGCCCATCAGGCCCGACACAAAGGCCATGGGCAGCAGCGCGGCAATCACGGTGAGGGTGGCCAGAATCGTCGGGCCGCCGACTTCGTCGACCGCGCGGGGGATGATCTTGACCAGGCGCGCGTCGGGCGTGAGCTGCTGGTGCCGGTGGATGTTTTCCACCACCACAATCGCATCGTCCACCAGAATGCCAATCGAGAAAATCAGCGCAAACAGCGACACGCGGTTGAGCGTGAAGCCCCAGGCCCAGGAGGCAAACAGGGTGGCGGTGAGCGTCAGAATCACGGCGGCGCCCACAATCACAGCTTCGCGCCGGCCCAGGGCAAAGCCCACCAGCAAGATCACCGAACCGGTGGCGAATGCCAGTTTCTGGATCAGTTTGTTGGCCTTCTCCGCAGCGGTCAGGCCGTAATCGCGCGTCACACTGACCTCCACGTCGGCAGGGATGACGGTGTTGCGCAGTGAGTCCATGCGCGTCCGAACGGCGCCGGATACATCGACTGCGTTCTCGCCCGGCTTCTTGGTGACCTGAATCGTCACCGCTGGGTAACTCTGGCCGGTGACGGGGGTATTGGCCTGGCCGTTCTGGCTTGTGGCGGCCTCTGCCGTGCCATACGCGGCACCGGGGGTAAACCAGACGTAGGCCCGGGGCTGCTGGGCGCCATCGGTGATGCTGGCAACGTCGCGCAGGAACACCGGTTTGCCATTGCTAACGCCCACCACGATATCGGCCACATCTTCGGCGGTGCGCAGGAACTCGCCCGCATCCACCGTCAGCATGAGCGAAGTGCTTTGCTCGCCCGAAGGCGGTTGCAGCACTGCGCCAGCGGGCATGCCGTAGTTGGCGGCAGCCACAATTTTTTGCAGGCTCAACACGTCGACACCGCGCGCACGGAGGCGCTCGGCATTCACTGCAATCTGAATGGAACGGCCTGGCCCGCCAATCGTCTGAACCTCGCGCACACCGGGCACCGATTTGAGGTCCGCCTCCACGGCGTGGGCAACGGTTTCCAGATCGACGGCGCCGCTGGCGTCTTTGCTCCACAGGGTCATTGCCGCGACCGGCACATCGTCAATGCCCTTGGGTTTGACGATGGGGGTAAGCGTGCCGAGGTCGCGTGGCAACCAATCCTGGTGCGCATTCAATACGTCATACAGGCGCACCAGCGCTTCGGTGCGGGGTACGCCCACCTTGAATTGCACCGTGAGAATGGCCATGCCGGGGCGGGCCACCGAATACGTGTGTTCAATGCCGGCAATTTGCCCCAGCACCTGTTCGGCCGGTTTGGCCACCATGTTTTGCACGTCGGTGCTGCTGGCCCCGGGGAAGGGAATCAGCACATTGGTCATGGTCACATTGATTTGCGGCTCTTCTTCGCGCGGAGTGATCATCACGGCGAAGAGTCCCAGCAACAAGGCGACCAACGCCAGCAGCGGCGTGAGGGCATTGTTCTGGAAGCTGGCCGCGATGCGACCGGAAATTCCCAGGTTATTCGGATGCGTCATGGCACGCTCACTTGGCCGCTGGCGTTGCGCCAGCTTGTGCTGCGCGAATCGGGTCGGTGGCCACTACGTCACCGGCGCGCAGGCCCGACAGCACTTCCACGCCAGACGGACCGGCATGGGCTCCCAGTCGTACGGCGCGCAGGGCAAAAGTATTGCCAGCCGCCACGTACACCGCCTGGAGTTCGCCGCGGCGCACGATAGCGCTGGCCGGCACGGTCAGGCGTTGGCTGGCGCTAGCGCCATCTACGGCGAAGTTCACCCGAATTTGTTGCCCGGGGAGCAGCGCCGCGGTATCTTTGGCGGGCAAGTCCATGCGCCATTCGGTGGTTTGCGAGACGGGGTCGCTGGAGGGAACTTCCAGACGATTCAGGGGCGTGATGGATTGGGCCGCCGTACCGTTGTCAATCAATACCGAGGTTTGTTTGGCATTGCGAACGGCCTGCGTGCGGGAGGCGGGTACCTGCACCACGGCACGCAGGGGTTGTGGCGCGTACACCACCAGCAAGGGGGCTCCGGGCATTGCCAGGTCGCCGGCTTGGGCAAAGGTTTGAAGCACCCAACCATCCAACGGAGCGGTGACACGGGTATAGCCCTGCGCCAATGCCGATTGTTTGGCGCTGGCCCCTGCCTGTTCACGCTGGGCTTGGGCTGACTTGAACTGTGCGCCGGCGTTATCCAAGGCTGCCTTGCTGACGAAACCCTGGTTCTGGAGGTCACGGGTGCGATCCATCTGGGCCTTGGCATTGGCCAGTTCGGCATCGGCCTGGCTGATCTGGGCCTGGGCGCGCTGTGCACCTACCTGGGCCTCGCGGTCGTCAATGGTGGCCAGAACCTGACCGGCGCGAACCTTGTCGCCGGCTTTGACTGTGAAACTGACGATCCGCCCGGAAGCCTGGGCTGCCACGGTACTTTGTTTCACCGCTTGAATCACGCCGTCCAGCACATAGCTGCCTGCTGCCGCACTATTTTGCACAGGGGCGGTGGGAACCGGACTACTCTGGCCCCAGGCCAGCGTCATGGCAGTGGAAAACAGACCAATGGCTGCAGCGCGTGCCATGCTGCGGGGGCACAATAGGGTGAAAGTTGAATATTTCATGCGGCGATTGTATACCCCCCACCGTATATCAAGCTAGGGGGTATCCCTTTCAATTTGTCGGGTTTACGAGTGTTTGGTTGATGTAAGTCAGCCGTTTATATACTGGTATGGGTATTATTGGCGTTGTAATTTCAAGGTTAGAGGCTCCACGTGTCTGAATCCAATCCTCCGGTCAAAAAGGTCATTCCCCTCACGGTTTCTACGGAGCCGATCGAGCCGCCGCCCGGTGCGGACCCGGAAATGGTGTCGCTTTACCAGGCGCACAAAAAGATCTATCCGCGCAGTGTCTCCGGTGTATTTTCACGCTGGCGCTGGATTTTGGTGTATTTGACGCAAATCATTTTTTATGGCCTGCCATGGCTGGAGTGGGGTCAGCGTCAGGCGGTGCTGTTTGACCTGGGTGCGCGCCGCTTCTATATCTTTGGCCTGGTGCTATACCCCCAGGACTTTATTTATCTCACCGGCATTCTGGTGATTTCGGCCTATTCGCTGTTTCTCTTCACTGCGGTAGCGGGGCGCCTGTGGTGTGGCTATGCCTGCCCGCAGACGGTGTACACGGAGATGTTTCTCTGGCTGGAAAAACTGGCCGAAGGCGACCGCTCCATGCGCATGCGCCGCGATGCAGGCCCTTGGACCCTGGAAAAATTTGGTCGCAAGGCCTGGAAGCAGGCGATGTGGATCGCCGTGGCCCTGTGGACCGGCTTTACGTTTGTCGGTTACTTCACCCCGATTCATGTGCTGGCGGGCGAATTCTTAGAGTGGAACCTGGGTTCCTGGGAAATTTTCTGGACCTTCTTCTACGCGTTTGCCACCTATGGCAACGCCGGCTTCATGCGCGAGCAGGTCTGCAAATACATGTGCCCGTATGCGCGCTTCCAGAGCGCCATGTTCGACAAGGACACCCTGATCGTTACCTATGACAAGGCGCGCGGCGAGCCGCGCGGTGCCCGCAGCAAGAAGGCCGATCCGGCCGCGCTGAACCTGGGGGCTTGCGTGGACTGCAGTTTGTGCGTTCAGGTGTGCCCGACGGGCATTGATATCCGCAATGGCCTGCAATACGAGTGTATTGGCTGCGGCGCCTGTGCCGATGTGTGCGACACCGTGATGGATAAGGTGGGATACGCCCGGGGCCTGGTGAAGTACAGCACCCAGCACGCGCTGGATGAAAAGTGGAGCAAGGCAGAAACCATTCGCCACATCTTCCGCCCGCGCGTGATGATTTACACCGCCATCTTGGGCGCCGTGGTGGCCGCCATGACCATCAGCATTGCCATGCGCATTCCGTTTAAGGTGGATGTGGTGCGCGATCGGGGCTCGCTGGCACGTATTGCTGACGGCGGCAAGATCGAGAACGTGTTCCGCATTCAGGTGATGAACGCGACGGAGGCAACACAGCGCTTCCATATTGATGTGGAAGGCATGCCGGGCCTGAAGGTGGCCAGCGAAACCGACATCAGCATCGAATCCACGCAAGCGCGCTGGGTTCCGGTTCGCCTGCAATTGCCTTATGAAGGGGCTCAACCCGGCTCGCACACCATTCACTTCCAGATCAAGGCGACCGACCTGGGCTCCAGCGTGACCGAAAAGGCCGTCTTCATCGTGCCTCGCTAAAGCACAGAACTACCCAGGAGACAAGTTATGAAGCAGAAGTTGATGTGGGTAATTTGGCCGTCATTCCTGATGGCTGGCGTGCTCGAACTGCTGGTGTTCGCGGTGATCGATCCGCAGGACATGAATTGGTTCGGACAGTCTTTCGAAATGTCGCGGCAACAGGTCTACACCTTGGGGTTTGCGGTGTTCTGGTTTGTGATTGCCCTGTCTGGAGCCCTCACGCTGTTCCTGTCGTTGACACCGAGCGAAGTCAATAAAACGCCGCTCTGAGACGCGACCCGGTCCTGGTCGGGGGCGTGAAAATGCGTATCGCGGGGGCGGCGTAAGCCATTGTTGGCTGAAATGGTTTACAGTTGACGTTTACGTAAACGTCAAGTGCGCCACGCTCTTTGCAGTGATAGGCGCCACCCGAGGAAGACCATGACTGATTTATCCGCTGAATTCAAGGCGCTGGCGAACTACCGCCCGACGAACAAGGTACGTTTTGTGACGGCTGCGAGCCTGTTTGACGGCCACGATGCGGCCATCAACATCATGCGCCGCATCCTGCAAAGCATGGGCGCTGAGGTGATCCACCTGGGTCACAACCGCAGTGTTGAAGAGGTCGTGACGGCCGCCCTGCAGGAAGACGCCCAGGGTATCGCCATCAGCTCGTATCAGGGCGGGCACGTGGAATATTTCAAGTACATGGTGGACCTGCTCAAGGTCCGCGGTGGCGCGCACATTCAGGTGTTTGGCGGCGGCGGCGGCGTGATCGTTCCGTCTGAAATCCGCGAACTGCATGACTACGGCGTGGGCAGGATCTACAGCCCCGAAGACGGCCAGAAAATGGGCTTGGCCGGCATGATTGGCGAAATGGTCATGCGCTGCGACAAGGATCTGAGCCCGCTGGCGCCCACCGAGGTGGCGGCTATTCAAGGCCACGGCGAAGCCAACTGGCGCGCGCTGGCCCAATTGCTCACCGCCGTGGAGGCTGGCAAAGTGGAAGCGGGTCTGATGGACGCACTGCGCGCGCAGGCTGCCACCAAGACCATTCCCGTGATCGGCATTACCGGCACCGGCGGTGCCGGCAAGTCTTCTTTGACCGATGAACTGATTCGCCGCCTGCGCCTGGACCAGAACGACAGCTTGCGCGTGGCCGTGGTGTCGATTGACCCGTCGCGCCGCAAGAGCGGTGGTGCCTTGCTGGGCGACCGCATCCGCATGAATGCCATCAGCCCCTGGAAGAATGGTTCGCGCATCTTCATGCGCAGCTTGGCGACCCGCGATTTCGGGTCTGAGATCAGCGCGGCGCTGCCCGATGTGATCACCGCCTGCAAGGCTGCCGGCTTTGACTTGATCGTGGTGGAAACCTCCGGCATTGGCCAAGGCGACGCGGCCATCGTGCCGCTGGTGGATGTGCCCTTGTATGTGATGACGCCCGAGTTTGGCGCCGCCAGCCAGCTTGAAAAAATCGACATGCTGGACTTTGCCGAGTTCGTGGCCATCAACAAGTTTGACCGCAAGGGCGCCAGCGACGCGCTGCGCGACGTGGCCAAGCAAGTGCAGCGCAACAAGGAAGCCTGGACCACGCCGGCCGACCAGATGCCCGTGTTCGGCACCATGGCCGCGCGCTTTAACGACGATGGCGTGACCGCTTTGTACCAGGCCATGTTGCCGCGCCTGCAAACTCTGGGCCTGACGACCCAGGACAGCCTGTTGCCCCGCGTGGATGTGCGCCACAGCTCCAACCAGACGCCGGTGGTGCCACCGGCCCGTGTGCGCTACCTGGCCGACATCAGCGACACCGTGCGCGGCTACAAAACCCGCGCCCGCGCCCAAGCGCGTCTGGCTCGCGAAATCCAGCAACTGCGTGCGGCTGCCGCCATGCTGGAAGTGGGCAAACCAGGCAAGGCCAAGGCTTCCGAAGCAGCCCTGGATCTGGCCGCACAGCGCGAAACCACACAAGACCCGTCCGCCAAGAAGCTGTTGGCCCAGTGGCCCGAAATGCAAAAGGCCTACGCCGGTGACGAATACGTAGTGAAGATCCGCGACAAGGAAATCCGCACCGCACTCACCAGCAAGTCCCTGAGTGGCACCACCATTCGCAAGGTCGCCCTGCCGCAATACGAAGACCACGGTGAAATCTTGAAGTGGCTGATGCTGGACAACGTGCCCGGCAGCTACCCCTACACCGCTGGCACTTTCGCCTTCAAGCGCGAGGGCGAAGACCCCACCCGCATGTTTGCCGGTGAAGGCGATGCCTTCCGCACCAACAAGCGCTTCAAGTTGCTGAGCGAAGGCATGGCCGCCAAGCGCCTGTCCACCGCGTTTGACTCGGTGACGCTCTACGGCAATGACCCGGACCGTCGCCCCGACATTTACGGCAAGGTGGGTAACTCGGGCGTGTCGATTGCCACGCTGGACGACCTCAAGGTCTTGTACAGCGGTTTTGATTTATGCAACCCGGCCACCTCGGTTTCGATGACCATCAACGGCCCGGCACCCAGCATTCTGGCCATGTTCATGAACGCCGCGATGGACCAGAACATCGAGAAGTTCAAGACCGATAACGGCCGCGAACCGACCGAGACCGAAACCGCCAAGATCAAGGAATGGGTGCTGGCCAATGTGCGCGGCACGGTGCAGGCCGACATCCTGAAGGAAGACCAGGGCCAGAACACCTGCATCTTCAGCACCGAGTTCAGCCTCAAGGTGATGGGCGACATTGCCGAGTACTTTGTGCACCACGACGTGCGCAACTTCTACTCGGTGTCCATCTCGGGTTACCACATTGCCGAAGCGGGTGCCAACCCGATTAGCCAGCTTGCCTTCACGCTCTCCAATGGCTTTACCTTTGTGGAAGCCTATCTGGCGCGTGGCATGCACATTGACGACTTCGCGCCCAACCTGTCGTTCTTCTTCAGCAATGGCATGGACCCCGAGTACACCGTGATGGGCCGCGTGGCCCGCCGCATCTGGGCCGTGGCCATGAAGGAGCGCTATGGCGCCAACGAGCGCAGCCAGAAGCTGAAGTACCACATCCAGACTTCAGGCCGGAGCTTGCACGCGCAGGAAATCCAGTTCAACGACATCCGCACCACCTTGCAGGCGCTGATCGCCATTTACGACAACTGCAACAGCCTGCACACCAACGCGTTTGACGAAGCCATCACCACGCCCACCGAAGACTCGGTGCGCCGCGCCATGGCGATTCAGCTCATCATCAACCGCGAATGGGGTCTGGCCAAGAACGAGAACCCCAACCAGGGCGCCTTCATCATCGAAGAGCTCACCGAACTGGTGGAAGAAGCGGTGCTGTCGGAGTTCGAGAAGATTGCCGAGCGTGGCGGCGTGCTGGGAGCCATGGAAACCGGTTACCAGCGCAGCAAGATTCAAGACGAATCGATGCACTACGAAATGCTCAAGCACACCGGCGAACTGCCCATCATTGGTGTGAACACCTTCCGCAACCCGCACGGCGATGCGGTGCTCGACAAGCTCGAACTCGCCCGTAGCACCGACGAGGAAAAGCAAAGCCAGTTGCAGCGCCTGGAAGCCTTCCACGCACGCAACGCCGACAAGGCTCCGGCCATGCTGAAAGCTTTGCAGCAAGCCGTCATCGACAACAAGAACGTGTTTGAGGTGCTGATGGACGCGGTGCGCGTGTGCTCACTCGGTCAGATCACCAGCGCGTTGTTTGAGGTGGGTGGTCAGTATCGTCGCAGCATGTAGCGCGACGACGCGGGGCGGCTAAACACTCCGCTCCGTGTCCCCCGCCCGCCAAGGCGGGCTCCTCCTTTACCTGCGCGGAGCGCTTAGCCGCACCGCGTCTTCAGGCCTTCTTTGTGATCACCACTTTCTGGTACAGGCCGGCAAAGTAGGTTTGCTTTTCGAGCTTGGCCACTGGCGCGCCTTCGGGCAACCAGCTTTCGATCTCGTTGTTCCAGACATCCATGGCAAAGGGTTCCAGCGTCGTCAGCACAGGAACCATCAGGTAGCGCCAGGGGCTGTAGGACTTGGGCTTGTGGTAGTCCACAAACACCAGTTTGCCACCCGGTTTGGTCACACGCAGCGCTTCGGCAATGGTCTTGCGACGTACGTCGGCCGGTTGCTCATGCAACAGGAAAAACACCACCGTGGCGTCGTGCGTGCCATCGGCGAATTGCAGCGCGGTGGAGTCCTGCAATTGCGCGTTGACGCGCCGCATGTCGGACAGCTTGGTGTGCAGGTTCTTGATCTGGATGGGCGCGACGTCGATCACATCGATGCTGCCCTGCTTGCCCAGGCGGCGTACCAAGTGCTCGGTGAAGTCGCCATAGACGCAGGCGACCTGCAAGACGCGCCCGTTAATGGAATCGCCCAACTCGTGCAGGGCGGCGTCGCGCAGCTTGGCAAAGTTGCCCCACAAAATCAGGTTAACCAGCCACTGGCGCTCAAAAATATGTACCGCACGGGGGTGGAGGTAGGCCCACCAATAGGTGTTTTCAAGGTATTGGGGAATGCTTGCTTGCGCCAGGGCGGGCATTGTTGGAGATTCCACGGTATTTGCGGAAGGGGTGGGACTCACTAGATGACCTTAAAGAAAGGACCCGGAGCGACAAGGCTCCGGGTTAATTAGAAGTTGCTTATGCAAGAGTATCGCTTCTGCTGGTTACAGGCTGGTGAAGAAGCCGATACCAACCAGCGTTAGTAGGGTTAGTCCAAACGCAATCAGGGTGAAGCCCAGAATGCGTGAGGCCTTCATTTTGGCAGGCGACGGTGCATCCACCAGGCGACTTTCCAGTTCGCCGCTGTCTACCAGACGCTGGTATTCCAGCGGGTGTTCGTGCTTGAACTCTTCCAGCGAGAAGGTGCCGGTGAACATCACCACTTCCAGCGGGAACTTGTCGGGACGGAAGTGGTTGTTAAAGAAGTGCACGGTAAACAGGAACACCACCGCCAGGAAGGCTTCTTCGCCGTGGAAGATCGCGGCCACGTTGAACACCCAACCCGGCAGGAAGCTGCCAAAGAAGCCGGGCAACCACATCACCAAGCCGCTGACGCCGATGATCGTGACCCCCCAGAACGGAGCCCAGTAGTCAAACTTCTCCCAATAGGTCCAGCGGTCAAATTTGGGGCGCGGGCCCTTGCCGAAGAACCACTTGAACATGCCCAGCATGTCGGCGGCATCTTTCAGGTTCGGCACCATGGAATCGGGACCAAAGAACTTGAAGTTCTTCCAATTCTTGCCAATCCGGTATGCCATATAGGCCAGGTGCCAGAAGAACACGCCTGCAAAGATCACTGCAAACACGCGGTGGATCTTGCCGGCAATGTGGGGCCCGCCCAAGGCGCTCATCAGGTGCGAAGCCCAAGGTGCTTCAGGGTAGAACAGCGGCATGCCAGTGAGCGTGAGGATCATCAGGCTCAGCGCAAACGTGAGGTGGCCCAGGCGCCAGATCGGGCTGAAGCGCTGGATGTGTTTGCCGGCCATGTTGGCTGGAATATCTGACTTAATGTGCGGTTGGCCCTTGCGTGCCTGCCGCTCTTTGTATTCACGGAAGAACCACAGCAGGGTGTGCAGCCAGAAGAAGCCGAAGGTGCCCACCAGGAGCTGCACCATGATCTGGAAAGCAATCCAGATCTGCGGGTACTTGTTGAAGTCGTTGTGGTGGCCGTGTGGTTGGAAAGTGGCAAAGCCATCGGGAGCCAGCGGAACGTCCTTTTTGCCGCTGTGGCAACTGCGGCACATCTTCATGCGGTTATCCGGGTGGACCTTGGACTCGGGGTCCTCTGCCCGCAGGATGTCGTGGCTGCCGTGGCAGTTGTAGCACTTGGCGGTGTAGGCATAGCCCAGGGTGCTGATCTGGCCGTGGTAAGTGGCTTTGTACGATGCAAAGTTGGCTTCGTGGCAGCTACCGCATTGCGAAGAGATGGCCAGCTTGAAGGCGTTGCTGGAGGTGCTGCCCACGGCGTGGGCGCTGTGGCAGTCACTGCAGACGGCGGCCTTCGGGTTGTGCTTTTCCAGGCTTTCCTTGCCGTGTACCGACTCGCTATAGGTTTCGAGTTGCTCGGTATGGCAGCTTTCGCCGCAGTTCTTGGAAATGCTCAGGCGCCAAGCGGCGCGTTCAGGGGAGTCCTTGGGCAGATTGGCCGCAGGAACATTGAAGCTGTGTGTGTCGTGGCAGTTGTCGCAGGAGGCGTTGGGCTTGGTTTCGTCGTCCTGATTGGCCTTGGCGTGGAAAGACTTCTTGTATTGCGCGATGTTCTCCACCACCGTGCCCAGGCGTGGGTGCTCAGCGGCTTTGCCTTCCTTTTGAACCTTTTCCCACAGCACCTCGTGGCAGCCGGCACAGTCCACTTTCTTGAGTGGCTCGGCCGTGTTTTTCTGGTGGGACTTGCCGGTGCCGGCGTTGTCCTTGATGTCGGTATGACAGATGACACATTCCATCTTGCCATGGACACCCTTGGCAAAGGCGTCAGGTGCTACAGCGTGCAGGTCATGCTGCTTGCCCTGCGCATCGGCCCCTTTGAGCTTGCCCTTGCTGCCATCGTGGCAGGTCAGACAGGTGGCGTTATCCAGGGGAGCAGGGGTCGCTGTGGCGGTGGCCGCCTGCACGGTGGCAGTCGACATGAGGCCGAAGGCGAGAGCCCCCGCACAGAGTACCTTGAGCAATGTACGCATTTTTTTCATGGCTTTATTGGGTGTGGCAGTGCACATACTGCGCAATTATGGGTGGGCAGCAGCGCGCCCTTGGCGGGCGACTAGAAAAGAAGACAGGCTTCACATCAAATTCATCAAAATTTGAAAAAATCAGCATACTGCGACGACTGCGCATCGTCCAGTCGCAGGTCCCAATAAGTTCCTTTCGGTTGATTTGAATCAATCGATTCACACTTTCCGTGGCACGGGTGCCAAGGCCTCCACCGCCAACGGGGTTTGGTCGGGATGCCACAATCGCGCTCCTAAACGACCCTGCTCGCCAAAATTAAGCATGCCCCAAGCCACCGATCGCTCTTCAATGGCCGAATTCGCCATCACCCACAAGTGGCCGCCCCGGCATCCGCAACGGATTCAGCTGTATTCGCTACCAACCCCCAACGGAGTCAAGGTGTCGATCTTGTTGGAGGAAACCGGTCTGCCCTATGAAGCGCATCGCGTGGACTTCGGGGCCAACGACCAGACCTCGCCAGAGTTTTTGTCACTGAACCCCAACAACAAGATTCCAGCCATCCTGGATCCGAACGGCCCCGGCGGGCGGCCTTTGCCGCTATTTGAATCCGGTGCCATCCTGATTTATCTCGCTGAAAAGACCGGTCAATTGCTGTCCAAGGACCCGGCGCAACGCTACGAAACGCTGCAGTGGTTGATGTTTCAAATGGGCGGGGTCGGCCCGATGTTTGGGCAGTTAGGTTTCTTTCACAAGTTTGCCGGGAAGGACTTCGAGGACAAGCGCCCGCGTGACCGCTATGTAGCGGAGAGTGCACGGCTGCTTGGTGTCTTGAACCAGAGGCTGGAGGGGCGCTCCTGGATCATGGGCGACGATTTCAGCATTGCGGATATCGCCATCTTTCCGTGGGTGCGCAATCTGGTGACGCACTACAACGCCGGAGACCTGGTGGGCTATGAACGTTTCCCCAATGTCGCCCGCGTGCTGGAAGCCTTTGTTGCCCGGCCTGCCGTTGGCCGGGGGCTGCTGATTCCAAAGGCTCCGACTTGACGCCGCAACGCGTGCCGGTGCCATCGCCCTGGCGCGGTTTTCTGTTGCTGGTGGCCGCCATGCTGTGCTTTGCGGTACTCGATACCACCACCAAGAGTGCCATGGCGCAGGTGCCGACCCTTATGGCCCTCTGGGTGCTTTTTCTGATTCAGGCGCTCGTGACCAACTCCTTTGTGTTGATGCGGCGCGGGGTGGCGGGTCTGAGAACGCAGCGCCTGAAACTCCATGTGTTGCGGGGCTGCTTGCTGACTGCGGTGCAGGGGCTGGCCTTCCTGAGCTTGCGCTATTTGCCGGTCGGTGAATTCACCGCCCTGGCCATGACCACACCGCTCTTGGTGACCTTGCTGGCCGCGCGGGTGCTGGGTGAACATGTTTCACCGCTGCGGCTATTGCTGGTTTTTGGGGGGCTGGCCGGAACCTTGGTTATTGTGCGTCCGGGCGGTGACTCGATGGGCTGGGTACTGGCACTGCCTTTGGGGCTGGTATTGGTGAATGCAGCCTATCAGTTGCTGACCAGTCGGATGGCGCGCACGGAGGATGCCGTGGCCACCCTGTGCTACACCACGTTAACCGGCCTTCTGATTACCAGTGTGCCCCTGGCCTGGTATTGGGTACCCATTGCAGAGCCTGGCCTATGGCTCCAACTGCTGCTCATGGGGGCAGCCGCTACCGCCGGTAACTTGCTCTTCATTCTGGCTTTTGAGCGGGCGCCTGCTGCCACCTTGATGCCTTATATGTACCTGCAAATTGGCTTCGGTATTTTTGGTGGCTGGTTGATATTCCAGCATGTCCCCGACACCCAGTCGGTGCTGGGGATGGCGCTGATTGCCCTCTGTGGCATGGCGGGCGGCTACCTGACGCTGTACGAAAAACGCTTGCGCAGTGCCGCTTAGGCTCGCGATGGCTGCGTGCGCGTTCCCGTGTCTGCTTCTGCGTGCGTGGTGAACCAGTCCACGTACTCGCTGCGCTCTTGCCACGACTCGTAGCCGAAGCCCTGCGCAATGGAAATGGCGCTGGCCAGGCTGTCACGGTGAATACCCATTAAGGCTTCGTCGATCGACTGGCTGAATAAGAAGAGCCGGTGCATGGGCGTGAAGGCCTGGCCCATGCTCGCGTCCATGAGTTGCTGGCAAGTGGCTTGCCATGCGTTCTTGTCAAATACCGTCGACGCCATGATCGACCTCCCGTCCTGAATATCGGTTCAGTTTATGCAAGACGGATGGAAGACTGAATCCCCCAAACGGGTGAATTTGAGCCAAGCGTAGCCGCTGCCCAATGGGGGCACCTGCGCACCGTTTTGATTCTGGTGTGCACCGGAATACCAAGGCGGCTGCACAAAGCGGGTGCGTTTTGCATACAGTTGCACGCCAGATTGCATACAAACCGCTGGCACGCCGTTTGCGTATTGCACTGCAATATGACAGCAGCTCCTTCGCAACCCAGTGCCATTGAAGTCGTTGGTTTGACCAAGCGCTACGGTACGGGCAAGCCCGCCGTGGACAGCATCAACCTGCGCATTGCCAGCGGCAGTTACTGCTGCCTGCTGGGGCCGTCGGGCTGCGGCAAGAGCACCACGCTGCGCATGATTGCCGGGCACGAATCGGTGAGCAGTGGCGACGTGCTGCTGGAGAACCGCAACATCACCAATTTACCGGCCGCCGAGCGGGGTACGGCCATGATGTTTCAGAGCTTTGCGCTGTTTCCGCACCTGAGTGCGCTCGACAACGTGGCCTTCAGTTTGAAGATGAAAGGCGTGGGCAAGGCAGAGCGACTGGCGAAAGCTCAAGACCTGCTGGAACGCGTCGCCATGGGGCAACTGGCAGGGCGCAAGCCGGGTGAGTTGTCGGGTGGGCAGCAGCAGCGCGTGGCGCTTGCGCGCGCACTCATCACCCAACCCAAGGCCTTGTTGCTGGACGAGCCCTTGTCGGCGTTGGACCCGTTTTTGCGTATCCAAATGCGTGCCGAATTGCGGCGCTGGCAAAAGGAATTGGGGCTCACGTTTATTCATGTGACCCACTCGCAGGAAGAGGCCATGGCCCTGGCCGACACCATGGTGGTGATGAACCACGGCGTGATTGAGCAATGCGGCTCACCCCACACGATTTACAACAAACCGCTTAACGAATTTGTGGCCCGCTTCATGGGTGGCCACAACGTGATTGCGACCAGCGCTGGCAAGATCGGTGTGCGCACCGACCAGACCCGCATCGCCCATGCCGACTCCAGCGAGACCGCTGGTCTGCCCAGTATTGCGGCCGTGGTGACCGATGTGGAATACCAGGGCACCTATGTGTTGCTGGGGCTGCAAAACCCAGGGTCCTCGCACGCGGTGGTTGCCACCGCGGAGTACGCCGTCATGTTGTCCGAAGGCCAGTTTTCCGCCAAGCCGTTTGCGGTGGGCGATGCCGTGCACCTCGCCTGGACCCCCGAATCAGCCCATGCCTTGCAGGGCTGATGGCCCTATTGATTGTCCGTTTCCCCAACCCCCAAAGGAGTTACTCCATGTCCGATGCAAAGAAAGAATCCCCCTTCAGCGCACTCTCCGTGCAGCGCCGTTCGATCCTGAAAGGCACCGCCGGTATCCTGGCAGCGGGCATGTTCCCAGCCATCCACGCACAGGAAAAAATCGTGCTGCGTTATCTGGGCACCGCAGTGAATCAGGACAAGCTGATTGCTGAAAAGTTCAAGGCCGATACCGGCATCGAGATTCAATACGTAGCCGTCACTACCGACGACGTTACCAAGCGCGCTGTCACCGCGCCGAACAGCTTCGATTTGATCGACACCGAGTACTTCTCGCTGAAGAACATTGTGCCCACCGGCAACCTGAAGGGCATTGACACCAAGCGCATCAAGAATGCCGACAAGATCACTTCCCTGTTCACCACCGGCATGGTGGCTGGCAAGGCAGTGGGCGATCAGGGCACTGCACCCAAGAAGACCATTTACCTCGAAGGCGAAAAGAGCAAGGTGTTCGCCAAGAGCCCCACGCAGTTCATGTCGCTGATTCCCACGGTGTACAACGCCGACACGCTGGGCATTCGCCCCGACCTGATCAAGCGCCCCATTTCTTCCTGGGCCGAATTGCTGAACCCCGAGTTCAAGGGCAAGGCCGCCATTTTGAACATTCCTTCGATCGGCATCATGGACGCTGCCATGGTGGTGGAGGCCATGGGCATCTACAAGTACCCCGACAAGGGCAACATGACCAAGAAGGAAATTGACCTCACCATCAAGACCCTGATTGAAGCCAAGAAGCAAGGCCAGTTCCGCAGCCTGTGGAAAGACTTCAACGAGTCCGTCAACCTGATGGCCTCCGGCGAAGTGGTGATTCAGTCCATGTGGTCGCCCGCCGTGACTGCGGTGCGCACCAAGGGCATTGCCTGCACGTTCCAGCCGCTCAAGGAGGGTTATCGCGCCTGGGCTTCCGGCTTTGGTCTGCCAGCCACCCTGTCGGGCAAGAAGCTCGATGGCGCCTATGAGTTCATCAACTGGTTCCTCGATGGCTGGGCGGGTGCTTACCTGAATCGCCAAGGCTATTACAGCGCCGTGCTGGACACCGCCAAGGCCAAGATGGAAGCCTACGAATGGGCCTACTGGATGGAAGGCAAGCCCGCCACCCAGGACATCAAGAGCCCGCACGGCGACCTGCTGGCCAAGAAGGGCGAAGTGCGCGACGGCGGTAGCTACGAACAGCGCATGGGCGGCATCGCTTGCTGGAATGCAGTGATGGATGAGAACGCGTACATGATTCAGAAGTGGAATGAGTTTGTGGCCGCGTAGCGGCACCCCCCGTCCAGGCGCACTGCGTGTCGCCTGTTCCCCCCCTTAAAAGGGGGGCGACACCAGCGGCCCGGCAAAGCCGGTTCCGCGGTGTCCTGGAAGGGGCTTCGCGTTGCTCGCCCCTTGGGGGCAGTGGTGTGAGATTCTTTTGTAGTCACTTCGAGTTAATGACCCAATTTTTATGAGCGCACCTGCTGTTTCTCATGCACCGTCCGGGACCGCGCCGGGTCGCAGTGTTGCGGCTTGGTGGCAGGCGTTGCCGTTGGCTACGGTGTTTGCGCTCTTCTTCTTGATTCCGCTGGCCTTGGTGCTGATGGTGAGTTTCTGGGACTACAACCAGTACGAAATGCTGCCGGCGTTTAGTTTCAAGAACTATGTCTCGGTGTTTGAAGGCTGCCTCTCGGGTGACGAGATGTGCGTCACTTTCAAGACCTATCTCTCCACCTTCAAGTTTTGTTTGTTGGTCTGGTTTCTGACGCTGGTGATTGGTTTTGCGGTGTCGTACTTCCTTGCCTTTCATGTGCGCTCCAGCGGCATGCAGGTGGTGCTGTTTGTGTTGTGCACCATTCCGTTCTGGACATCGAACGTGATCCGCATGATTGCCTGGGTGCCGCTGCTGGGGCGCAATGGCCTTGTCAATTCGGCCCTGGTCGGTGTGGGTGCGGTGGATCAACCGGTGGAATGGTTGCTGTTTTCCAATTTCTCGGTGGTGCTGGCCTTTGTGCACCTGTTCACCACCTTCATGATCGTTCCCATCTTCAACTCCATGATGCGCATTGACCGCAGCCTGCTGGAAGCGGCTGCCGACAGTGGCGCCACGG
>ERZ1034363.77-NODE-77-length-66904-cov-5.496386_pt1 | contig 66904 bp, 48 predicted proteins | sample MGYA00520616_ERZ1034363 | MGnify/ENA primary metagenome ERZ1034363 (study PRJEB33736, sample SAMEA104284506) | Azolla filiculoides | biome: Urban; feature: Water surface; material: Ditch water | place: Netherlands | collected 2015-10-28 | depth 0-0.1 m ...
GAAAAATCAAATTGACTTTCTTTAGAAATTGCCATCAAGAAATCGGCGAAAATTTCGAAATGATTCCAATCAAAATGAAGACGATCCAAATGGGAAATCAATTGCTCTTCACTAAAATTTTGGAGACTTTCGACATTCATTCCCAAATCTTTTAACTCATTTTCAAGTGAAAGAATGTCTTCTAAATTCCAAAATTTTGGAACAAAAGTCAACGATTGCAACACTTTTAGAATGTTGTCTATTCGAATAGTTTCCTGATCTCGTAAGCCTTTGTTGAGCATTTTTGAAAATTATTTCTGCTTGTATTCCTTCACAGCATCCACAAATGCTTTTGCGTGATCTACTGGAATATTTGGTAAAATTCCGTGACCTAAATTGGCGATGTATTTGTCTTTTCCGAATTCGTCGATCATTTCGTGAACCATTTTCTTGATAGTCGGAATCGGCGATAGCAATCTTGACGGATCGAAATTTCCTTGTAAAGTTACATTTCCACCTGACAAATAACGGGCATTTCTAGGCGAACAAGTCCAATCTACTCCAAGAGCAGAAGCCTTGCTTTTTCCCATTTCGCCAAGGGCAAACCAACATCCTTTTCCGAAAACGATAACAGGAGTAATTTCAGCCAAGGCATCAACGATTTGATTGATGTATTTCCAAGAGAATTCCTGATAATCTGTTGGTGAAAGCATTCCGCCCCAAGAATCGAAAATCTGGATGGCGTTGCAACCTGCTTTTACTTTTTCTTTCAAATATAAAATAGTCGTATCTGTAATTTTTTGCAATAAAGTGTGCGCAGCTATTGGATTTGAAAAACAAAATCCTTTGGCAGTGTCAAAACTTTTCGAACCTTTTCCTTCTACAGCATAACAGAAAATCGTCCAAGGAGAACCAGCAAAACCTATCAAAGGCACCTCATCGTTCAGCATTTCTTTGGTCAATTTTACGGCATCAAAAACGTAGCCTAAAGTTTCATTTACATCTGGAACATAGACCTGATTCACTTGTTCCATCGTGCGAATTGGATTTGGGATAATCGGCCCCAAATTGTCTTTCAATTCTACGTGAATTCCCATCGCTCTTGGCACCACCAAAATATCCGAAAACAAAATCGCAGCATCTGGGCCTACAATTCGAATGGGTTGAACCGTGATTTCAGCCGCTAATTCTGGCGTTTCGCAACGAGTGAAAAAATCATATTTATCACGCAAAGCTCTAAATTCTGGCAAGTATCTTCCCGCTTGACGCATCATCCAAACCGGTGGACGTTCTACTGTTTCTCCTCTTAATGCTTTTAAAAATAGGTCGTTCTTTATCATTTTTCTTTTTTATCATTTAACCCTTTCAGAGTTTTGAACTCTGAAAGGGTTTGTTTTTATTTATATTCTTCGATTACATCCTCAATCAAGTTATCTACCGATGGTTGATCCGCAACTATTATATTTCTGGTTGTTTTTTCCAAAGTTTCGGCAGTGGTTTCACCAATGCAAAAGCAAATTTCGTTTTTTATTTTGTTATCCTTTAAATAACTTTCCACGGCTGACGGACTAAAAAACAGAATTCCATCGACTGGAGTTTTTATTTTTTGTGGTGTTAAAGTCGTTTCATACACTTGAATTTCATTGAAATTGACTTTGGCGGCTTTCAACGCTTTTGGCAGAGTTTCTTTTCGCAAATTTCCGCTGAAAAAAGTAAAACTTTCATTCGAATATATCAAAGTGATAATTTCTGCCAAATCGGAAGCGTAATCAACGTAAACATCAACATTAAAACCGTTTTCTTCTAATAAAGCTTTGGTTTTTATACCAACACAAAATACATTTTTCGTTTTTAATTCTTGGCTTTTTGGATGCAACAACACGCTTTGAGCCGCATTTTGACTGGTAAAAATCAATTTGTCTTTGATTCCATTTAAATCAAAATCCGAGTTTTCAGTTTTGATAAAATTGGCTTCAGTAACTGAAAAACCAACATCCAACAAAGCTTGCTTTTGATGACTCAAAAGTATTTTTGTGGATAGAATGGTGAGTTGGTTGTTCATGTTATTTTGTTTACAAATTGTAAATTAATCTTTTTTAATTTGATTTAATAAAAAAACAAAATGGCAAAAGGCAATACAATAATTAAAAACAGTAAAAACATAGAAAATATTCTATCTGATGATTTTACCTTTTTGCCTCCACTTAATTTTTTATCATCAATATCTCCTGAATGCCTTAACCATAAATATAAATCTCTATTATGAATTGCAAAACTTAATTTCATAATTATGAAATCAAAAACTGAGAAAACCAAAGGGGTAATAAATGCCCATTGAAATAGTTTCTCAGTTGCTTTAACTTCATTGTTATTAATATAAAAACTAATCCCAACAATAGATAATGTCATTACAGCAAACCATTTATATTTATTTTTAACCCATTTTTTCTTCCTGTTAAATAATAATAAAAAGTTTATTAATAATGGAGCTACGATTACAAAGGTTATCATATTTGAATTCATTGTTCTGAAATCGTATGTTTATTTAAAGTAAAACATTTTATTTATAATCAATCACTTCTTCAAACTTTCCTTAATTGTTTTCATCAATTCCGCTCCGCCATTTTCCAAAATTTCATTGGCACAATTGAACCCTAATTTTTTCCATTCTTCAACAGGCACAATTTTTTCGATATCCAATTTCTGTTTTCCGTCAATAGACAACAAAGAACCTTTGAAAATAAAGGTATCCTCTAATTCGCAATACCTTGCCAATGCGCCAATTGGTGCTGTACAACCACCTTCGAGCGTTTTTAGAAATTGTCTTTCTATATAGGTACAAATCTCGGTTTCGATATCATTCAGTTGAGAAACTGCATCGAGGGTAAAATCGTCATTTCCCATAGCAACAACTACCATTGCACCTTGAGCAGGAGCAGGAATCATCCAATCGAGATTGATAAAATCGGTAGGTTTTAAGTTGATACGTTCGAGTCCGGCTGCTGCAAAAACGGCTCCGCTCCAATCGCTTTCGTTTAGTTTTTGCATTCGAGTATTCACGTTTCCTCGCAAATCGACTACGGTATGATTTGGATATTTATGCAACCATTGCGCTTGACGACGCAAACTTCCTGTGGCGATGGTTGCGCTTCCTTCAAGAAAATCAAGATTTCCTTTGTGAACCAAAATATCCAAAGTATTGGCTCTTTCGAGAACTGCGGCTTGAACAATCCCAATAGGCAAAGCTGTTGGCACGTCTTTCATCGAATGCACAGCAATATCGACTTGGCCATTTATCATAGCAATGTCGAGTGTTTTCGTGAAAATTCCGGTGATTCCGAGTTCGTAAAGTGGCTTATCAAGAATAATATCGCCTTGCGATTTTACGGCAATAATTTCAGTTTTATAACCTAAATCGTTTAATTTTTTTTGAACGGTATGGGCTTGCCAAAGCGCAAGTTCGCTATCGCGAGTCCCAATTCTTATTGTTTTTTTTGAATTCATTAAACCTTTTTTCTTTTTTTAAACCATAAAGATATTAAGGTTTGATTAGATATTTACTATGACAGGGTAATTTTGTATTTTTCTTCGATTGGCGAAGTTGTTTTTTGAGGAGTTTGTAGTCCTATTTGGAATACTTTTTCAATAAACTCTATACTCTCATCAACCGAAGTGTTTTCATCTTTGAGGTGACTGGCGAATTGGTTGGTAATTTTTTGGATAATTCTAGAAGTGATTAATTCGGCTTGTTCTTCATCGAAATTGGATAATTTTTTACGTTGAAAAGTCAATTCTCCAGCAACAATATCATTCAATTTTGCTTTCAATGCGTGAATAGTTGGCGCATATTTGCGACCATTCATCCAAGTATTCAATTCCAATTTCATATCCTCGATAATGGCTTCAGCAGCAGGGATGTGTTGTTTTCTTCTTTCGAGCGTGTCATCTGTCATTTGGGACAAATAATCCATATGAATTAATGTTACACCAGGAATTTGTTGTACATCAGCATTCACATTTTTTGGAATAGACAAATCCAAGACCAAAAGGTCCTTTTTTAAATTCAACAAAGTTTTATCGATAGTTGGATTCTGTGCACCGGTTGCCACTACCAAAACATCGGCTTTTTGTAATTCGAGATGTAAATCTGAATAATCTTTTACGACTAAATTCAGTTTGCCAGCCAAAATTTCGGCAGAACTTTTGGTTCTATTAATTAAGGTAATTTGCTCGTTTTTAGTATGTTTTACTAAATTTTCGCAAGTATTTCGACCTATTTCTCCTGTTCCGAAAAGCAAAATATTTTTATTTCCAATATCTTCAATATTTCTAATGATGTACTGTACTGCGGCAAAAGAAACAGAAGTAGCACCCGAACTAATTTCGGTTTCGTTTTTAATTCTTTTGCTGGTTTGAATAACCGTATTGATCAATCTATCTAAAAAGGCGTTGATTAATCCCAATGAACGAGCTTCTTCAAAACTATTTTTTATTTGGCCAATAATTTCGAAATCGCCAAGAATTTGACTGTCTAAACCTGTTCCTACTCGAAACATATGATCTATAGCTTCTTGACTTTTATATACAAAACCTACTTTTTGAAATTCTTCGACTGTGCCATTGCTGTTTTCACAAATTAATTTTATCAATTGAAAAGGATGATCAGCATAACCATAAATTTCGGTGCGATTGCAAGTAGAAGTAACGATTAAACTTTCGATACCTTCTTCTTTGGCTTGGAGTAAAACTTTGGTTTTTGTTTTGGCATCAAGACTAAACTTACCTCTAACTTCGGCATCTGCTTTCTTGTAACTCAACCCTATAGAGTAGAAAGTTTTGTGTTTGGGTATGTTTAGGTTTTCCATATTTGATGTTTTCTAATCGGATTGGCAAAGTTAGAACTACAGTTTTTATTAAAACAACGCTCAAAGTACTAATAGTATCGCCAAATGATTTTTGTTTATAAGTCTGAAATTTAATTTAAAAACACTATTTTTGTAATGAAATCAGGCATTTATAAGACAAATGTAAAATTTATTTATTAACAATTACCTGATAATTATCATATTATTTTTAAAAAATGTCGCAATGAGTTCACAGGATATTATAACAATCGAAGACGACTTTACCCTACTAAGGTTTCAAAATGACAGTGATGAAGTGTATTGTACACAGCGTGAAGTAAAAAGCGGATTGATTCAATTTCATTTTGGTTTGAAAGGAAAGGCCAAATTTCTTTTCAATCAAGGAAGCTACGCTTTAGACTTAAAGGAAGAAAAGTCTTTATTGCTTTACAATCCGCAAAAAGAATTGCCTTTAAACTTAGAAATTGCTCCTAATTCTTGGGTGATTTCGGTTATCATTTCCATTCAAAAATTTCATAATTTGTTTTCTTCAGAAGCCAATTACATCACTTTTTTGAGTGAAGACAATCGGGATAAAAAATATTATAAAGAAGGCGACATCAGTCCGTCGATGGCGATTGTTTTGACCCAATTGTTTCATTATAACTTGCATCCATCCATAAAAAACTTGTATTATAAAGGCAAAGGATATGAATTATTAAGTTTGTATTTCAACCGAACCGAAGATCCAAACGCAGAACAATGTCCGTTTTTGATTGATGAAGAAAATGTGTTGAAAATAAAAAAAGCCAAAGAACTCGTTCTTGCCAATATCGCTGAACCACCAAGTTTACAGGAATTAGCCGACGAAGTTGGACTGACCTTGAAAAAACTAAAAATGGGTTTCAAACAAATTTATGGAGATACCGTTTATGGTTTCCTTTTTGACTATAAAATGGATTCTGCCCGAAAACTATTAGACAGCGGTTCCTATAATGTCAATGAAGTAGGTTTGAAAATTGGCTACAGCACAGGAAGTCATTTTATCGCGGCTTTCAAAAAGAAATTTGGCACCACCCCAAAGAAATATTTGATGTCGATTAATCCGAATACTTAAAAAATAATTAACAAACCCTTTCAGAGTTTGAAACTCTGAAAGGGTTAATACCAAAAACAAAATATGAAAGGAGTATTATTAGTTAACCTTGGTTCGCCAGAAAGCCCAACAGCAAAAGATGTAAAACCGTATTTAGACGAGTTTTTGATGGACAAATACGTGATTGACGTTCCGTTTTTGTTGCGAGCACTGCTAGTTCGTGGCATTATTCTTCAAACAAGACCTAAAAAATCGGCGGCGGCTTACGCCAAAGTTTGGTGGGAAGAAGGTTCGCCTCTTGTGGTGCTTTCCAAAAGAATGTTCGAAAAAGTAAAACCTCAGGTTAGTGTTCCGATGGCACTGTCGATGCGATATGGTAACCCAAATATTTACTCTGGACTAAAAGAACTGGCCGATAAAGGCGTTACCGAAGTATTGCTTTTTCCTTTGTATCCGCACCACGCAATGTCGTCAACGGTTACAGTTCTCGAAAAAGCGGAAGAAGTTCGAAAAAAGCATTTTCCGAACATGAAATTCTCTTCAATTCCTGCTTTTTACAACAAACCCGATTACATCAAAAACCTGTCTGATTCTATTAAAAAGCATTTAGAAGGATATGATTATGACCATCTTTTGTTTTCGTATCACGGACTTCCAGAGCGTCATATTCGCAAAACCGATATTACGAAATCACATTGCAAAATAGACGGTTCTTGTTGCAACACGCCTTCGCCGGCACACGAATTTTGCTACCGTCATCAATGTTACGAAACCACGAAATTGGTAACAGAAGCATTAGGAATTCCAAAAGAAAAATACAGCCAAACTTTTCAATCGCGCTTGGCTGGAGACAAATGGCTTACACCCTACACGGATGTCGAAGTGAATAAAATGCCCGAAAAAGGCATCAAGAATTTGGCTGTTGTAACACCCGCTTTCGTAGCCGATTGTTTAGAAACATTAGAAGAAATCGCAATGGAAGCCAAGCACCAATTCAAGGAGCATGGAGGCGAAAATTTTATGGCAGTTCCGTGTTTGAATGACGATGAAGAATGGTGCAAAACGGTGGGAAATTGGATTAATGATTGGGCGAAATAAAACACTTATTATGATTAAAAAAGTTTACACAATTATCCCTTTCTTAATTTTTTGTAATTTTTCTTTTGGGCAAAATCAATTTTCAGAAAAAATTATATCTGAATGTAAAATAATGGCTGACGCAATGCTTAAAAAAAACTATTCAACTATTATTGATTACACCTATCCCAAAATAGTTGAAATGGCAGGTGGAAAAGCAGCTTTGCTAAAAGCATCTAGACAAGCATTAAATAATACTGATAGCGGATTTGAACTAGATAAAATTACTTTTGGCGAACCTCAAAAGATATACGTTGCTGGAAAAGAATTACATTGCATTGTTCCTGAAACATTGATAGTAAACACAAATAAGGGAAAAATGCAGGCGACCTATTCTCTATTAGCAATTAGTAGAGATAATGGAAACAAATGGTATTTTATAGAAACTCATAATTTCACACCTGAAAAAATAAAAAAGATATTTCCAAACTTTAATTACAACATTGTTATTCCTGAAAATACCAAACCTAAAATCATTGGAGAATAAATGGACTACTACAACTACCTCAAATCCCTACACCTTATCTTTGTCATCACTTGGTTTGCCGGACTTTTTTATATTGTTCGATTGTTTGTTTACCAAATTGAAGCCAACGACAAACCTTCGCCGGAAAAAGAAATCTTGCAGAAACAATACAAAATAATGACCTATCGCTTGTGGTACATTATCACTTGGCCTTCAGCTGTTTTGGCCAGTTTTTTTGCGTTTTGGATGTTACTTTTTACCTCGACTGGAAATGCTTGGTTGCAAATGCCTTGGATGCACGTAAAACTTGGCTTTGTTTTTGTGTTGTATTTGTACCATTACAAATGCCACAAAATATACCAAGAATTGCAAAACGACCAAGTAAAATACACCACAAATTATATGCGTTTGTGGAACGAAGGAGCAACAATTATCCTATTTGCCGTAGTGTTTTTAGTTATTCTGAAAAATGCCGTAAACTGGATTTATGGTGTGGTCGGAATTATGTTGTTTTCTATCTTGATTATGTTGGGCTTTCAATTTTATAAAAGAATTCGAGAAAAAAGTAATTAGTAATTAGCGAATAGTAATTAGCTTTTAAAGCCCTTGACTATTCACTAATTACTATTCGCTAATCACTAAAAAAATGCTAAAAACCTTCAAAATATCAATGCTTTCGTTGCGAATCAGGATTTTCCTTTCGATGATAGTATTGATTATTGTGGCTTCCATATTATTAGCATCCATTTCTATAATTCAGTTCAAAAATGAGGCCAAGCAATACCATCAAGAACGCTTAGAGCATAAAGAAGACGCCATAAAAGAGAACATCAATTATGTGCTTTCAAACACCACTTATCCGCTAACACCTAGTAATTTAGCCTTAATTTTTAAGGATAAAATTCACGAATTGTCCGATATTCACAATCTTGAAATCAATATTTATAGCCTTGACGGAATACTTTTGAAATCTTCGAAATCAAGATTTTCTATTGACCCCGTAACCCCTCCTATTCCAAAATACATTCTAAAACTGGTTCAATCTTCTATCGAAAAAAGATATGTTGACATCAAAACCATTGACGGAAAAAAGAACCGTTCGTCTTATAGCTTAATCAAAGATGACAAATTCAAACCCCTAGGAATCCTGAATTTGCCTTATGTAGAAGACGACAGCTATTATCAAGCTGAACTACAAAGTTTCTTGATTCGATTGGCGCAAGTGTATAGTTTCATGCTTTTTGTGGCTTTTGGGGTGGCTTATTTTCTTTCATCCTATATCACAAAATCGTTAAAAACCATTTCGGATAAATTGAGCGAAACGAGTTTGAATCAGAAAAACGAAAAAATTGTACTCGAAGCCAACAGCAAAGAAATCAATCTTTTGATTAAAGCTTATAACGGAATGGTCGATGAACTCGAAAAAAGTGCCCTCAAATTAGCCCAAAGCGAACGAGAAGAAGCTTGGCGAGAAATGGCCAAACAAGTGGCACACGAAATCAAAAATCCGCTAACGCCAATGCGATTGACCGTACAAAGTTTTCAACGAAAATTTGATCAAAACGATCCGAATCTAAAACAAAAAATCAACGATTATTCCGAAACCTTAATTCAGCAAATTGACACGATGAGTTCTGTAGCTTCGGCATTTTCAAACTTTGCTTCGATGCCAGCTCAACAAAACGAAACTTTGAATGTGGTGGACGTGGTGGAATTGACAATGGATATTTTTAACGAAGAATACATCCATTTCAAAGCCGAACAAGAAGAAATTATTTCGAAAATTGACCGTACACAACTCGTTCGAATTATTACCAATTTGGTCAAAAATGCTCTTCAAGCCATTCCAGAAAATCAAGAAAATAAAGCAGTTTGTGTCAACATCAAAAAAGCATCCAGCAATGTCATTATAACAATTGCCGACAACGGAATTGGAATTGATGCTCATAATTTCAATCGAATTTTTGATCCAAAATTCACCACAAAATCCAGCGGAATGGGATTGGGTTTGAGTATCATCAAAAACATTATCGAAAATTATAACGGAACCATTACATTCGAATCTCAAAAAGGAAAAGGAACTACTTTTAGGGTTTCATTGCCATTAATAAACCCATAAACTAAAAGCAAATGACATTAGAAAATATAATTTTAGAACACGAAAAAGGCATCGCCACGCTTTTTATCAATCGTCCTGAAAAATTGAATGCATTAAACAAAGCAACGATTCAAGAATTGCACGAAACCTTAAAATTAGTCGATGAAAATCCTGATGTTCGTGTGATAATCATAACCGGAAGCGGGGAAAAAGCTTTTGTTGCAGGCGCGGATATTGCTGAATTTGCTCATTTTTCAGCCGAAGAAGGAACTCAACTAGCCGCTACAGGACATCAAATTTTGTTCGATTTTATTGAAAATATGAAAACGCCTGTAATCGCAGCCATCAATGGTTTTGCCCTTGGCGGCGGATTGGAATTGGCGATGGCTTGTCATTTTAGAATCGCTTCCGAAAATGCCAAAATGGGTTTACCAGAAACTTCCCTTGGCCTTATTCCTGGCTATGGTGGAACGCAACGATTGCCGCAACTTATTGGCAAAGGCCGTGCGACCGAAATGATTCTAACCGCAGGAATGATTGATGCCGAAACCGCCAAAGTGTACGGATTAGTCAATCACGTAGTGCCTCAATCCGAATTATTTTCGGCCTATATGACCATTGCCACCAGAATTATGAAAAATTCTCCCTTGGCGATTTCGAAAGCTATTGAAGCTATCAATGCCAATTTTATTTCAGGTGTAAATGGATTTGATGTCGAAATCAACGCTTTTGGTGACTGTTTTGCCACCGAAGATTTCAAAGAAGGAACTACAGCTTTTTTGGAGAAACGAAAAGCGGAATTTAAAGGAAAATAAATCTTAGTGTTCAGTTAACTTCCAAATATCAAATTATTATACTTTTTTGATATTGTAATATCAAATTATTATACTTTTTTGATATTGTAATATCATTTTATTATATATTTGCATTGTAATTGGATGCAAAAATGATAAATAGAACGGCACAATCAGAAATTGACAGCTATCTTTTTAAAGGAAAAGCAATCTTGGTATTTGGCGCAAGACAAGTAGGCAAAACCTCTTTGATAAAAAACACCATCAAAGACCAATCCTATTTGTGGCTCAATGGCGATGAACCCGATACCCAACTTTTATTAGAAAACATCACTACCGATAGACTAAAAGCCTTAATCGGGGACAATAAAATATTGGTCATTGACGAGGCACAAATGATTCACAATATTGGTTTACTCATCAAGCGAATGGTCGATAATTATCCCGAGATTCAAGTGATTGCTTCGGGAAGCAGTGCATTTGAATTGGCAGACAAAACCAAAGAATCGATGGTTGGAAGAAAACAAGAATTACAACTTTTCCCTTTGAGTTATAGCGAAATGGTCAAACATTCTAATTTTATCGAAGAAACCCGTTTGGTTCCTCATCGTTTGGTTTTTGGCTATTATCCTGAAGTGGTTACCAATGCTGGAAAAGAAGAAAAAATCCTAAATGATTTGGTCGAAGGTTTTCTGTATAAAGACATTCTAAATCTGGAAGGCGTGAAAAAATCAGCGACTTTACAACGACTAGTTCAAATGTTAGCGTATAGAATTGGTAGCGAAATTAGTTATAATTCTCTAGCCAATGATTTAGGAATAAACCGATTGACAGTGGAGAAATACATTGATATTCTGGAGAAAAACTTTATTGTTTTTAGCTTAAATGCCTTTAGCAGAAATCAGGATAACGAACTCAAAAAAGGGAGAAAAGTGTATTTTTGGGACAATGGTTTACGCAATCGAATTATCAAGAATTTTAATCCAATAGAACTCCGGGACGACATTGGTGCTTTGTGGGAAAACTTTATTGTAAGCGAACGTAAGAAAAAATTATCTTATGAAAATCAGTTCAAAGACACCTATTTTTGGAGAAATACCCAACAAGCTGAAATTGATTATTTAGAAGTGAAAAACACCGAAATTGAAGCTTTTGAAATCAAATACAATCCGAATCAAAAAGTACTTTTTACAAAATCATTTACAGAAAAATACCATCCAAAAACGACTCAAGTCATTCACAAAGAGAATTTTTGGGATTATTTGATTTAAAATTATTAACATACAAAACAATTATATTATGTCCTTCCAACCTGTATTTGCCCAATTTTGGGAAAAAGTAAAAGAAAGCATCGAAAATAAAACCTACGCCAAATTGACTTTGGCCAAAACCATTGGCGACACCGAGTTGAAAAACATTTATGTGCGTCCCGTTTTGTTGGAAAATGATGTGTTCAGTCTTTCGGTTACGGCGCGTTACAAAACCGAAGAAATAGAAAGTTTTCATTCGCTGGAAGAAGCTTTTTTTGTTTTGGCTCCCTATATGAACAATCCTTTTTTGACGGCATTGTTATTCACAACCGAAAACGACATTACCTTTAAACTCAACAAAAAACGTGTGGGAAGTATTATCGAACAAGCACCCACTTTCAAGAACGCTTCGGATGTGATTTTGGAAATGAAGGAAAAAGGAATTTAAAAAAGTTTGCAGTATTAGTGGTCAGTACTCAGTTGTTGGAATAAATAAAAGTATCCGTTACTAGACTGCAAACTGCGACTGAATACTGAACACTCAAAATCTGCCAACTACTTCTCCCCGTCCCATTCCGCATAAAACTGCGAAAGGAAACCTTCCATAAAACGATGTCTTTCCTGCGCAATTTTTCGCCCTGTTTCCGTATTCATTTTGTCTTTCAACAACAATAGTTTTTCGTAGAAATGATTGAGCGTCGGTGCTTGGCTATTTTTGTATTCTTCTTTGCTCATATGAAGTTTTGGAGCAATATTCGGGTTGTAGATAGGTCTGTTTTTGAAACCTCCATAGTTGAACGTTCTGGCAATGCCAATGGCGCCAATGGCGTCTAATCGGTCTGCGTCTTGAACGATATCCAATTCGATAGAAGAGAATGCCTTTTCAGTATTTCCGCCCTTAAAAGAGATGTTTTCTATAATATCGATAACGTGCTTAATGGTGGCTTCATCAACCTTATGGGATTCTAAAAATTCACGGGCTATTTTTGGACCCACAGTTTCGTCGCCATTATGAAATTTACTGTCGGCAATATCGTGAAGCAAAGCTCCCAATTTTACGATATCAATATCACAAGTTTCTCCATCTGCGATTAATAATGCGTTTTTATAAACTCTTTCGATGTGAAACCAGTCGTGTCCGCCTTCGGCATTTTCTAACTTCTCTTTTACAAAAAGAATGGTTTTATTGACTATTTCTGAATAACTCATAATTCAATCGTGTTTATAAAAAAAGCTGATTTTTAAAGTCTCACATTCAAAAATCAGCAATTCAATATTTTAAAAAAATCAATTTCAATGGCAATGACAATTTCAATGGCAAAAATCAAAAAATCTTCAATCTACAATCTCGCTGGTTCTACCCATTTGAACTGAAATGATTCTTGGGGAATGACCAATCTTTCTGAAATTCTTGCCATTCTAGCAGGTAATTTCATCAAATAATCTCTAGCTTTTTCGGCTTCGTCAGTCAAACCACCTATTTTATCAATTTCCCATTTGTCAATTAATTTTTGCATAATCTCCACATAATCATTGGCGGTATAAACCCCGATTCGTTGTGCAGAATCTGAAAAATGTTCAAAAGCGGAACTGATTTTTTGTCCTGATTCTCTCAAGAAATGCGCTGGCATCACGATTTTAGCTTTCATCATGTATTGAAAAGCAAGCATCATTTCGCTCGGGTCAATTTTGAAAATTTGATTCACAAATTCGCTATACGCCAAATGATGACGCATTTCGTCTCCGGCAACCATTTTACACATTTTGGCTAATTTGGTATCACCATAACTTTTGGCCAATTGCGAAACTCTGTTGTGCGAAACATAAGTTGCTAATTCCTGAAAACTAGTATAAACAAAGTTTTTATAAGGATCTCTTCCGGTACCAATGTCGAAACCATCATTAATTAGATGTTGGGTTGTCATTTCAATTTCTTTCATATTCACACGACCTGAAAGATAAAGATATTTATTTAACAAATCGCCGTGACGGTTTTCTTCGCCAGTCCATTGGCGCACCCATTTAGACCAACCATTTCTTGCTTCGTTATCAACCCCTTCTACTTCCATCAACCAGTTTTCGTAGGTGGGCAAAGCTTCTTCGGTAATCATATCACCTACCATAGCCACCCAAAAATCATAAGGCAAATCTTTTGATATTTCTCTCAATTCTTTTACTTCTTCCAGAAAATTATCACTTTCGGAATTTGGTAAAAAATCAGAGGGTTGCCATATTTTTTCAACTGGTATTAGATACTGGTCAACATAATCGCTGACGTTTTTCTCTAGAAGCTGCATCACTTCTAAACGTATATTGTGTATTGACATATTTGTTTTTGGTTTATTATTTTCAACTTGAAATCGCTCCCAAGAAAGGGCAAAGTTAGTACTTTTTTAAAGTTTTATACCTTGAACGATAGCATTTTCTGTTTTTTCCATTATTTCATCAAAAGGATAATCCTTGACGGCTAATGGTTGGTGTATGGTAAAACTGATGTTATTCCCTAAACCATAAGGGAAAAACCCAAATCGGAAGAATTTCCATGAGTTGTTGATACTCACTGGAACAACATAGGCTGAAGGGGCATATTTGCATAAAATTTTCAATCCGCTTTGAGCAAATTCCTTTGGTTTTCCGGTTTTGCTTCTGGTTCCTTCGGGAAAAATTACTGCCGAACGTTTGTTTTTTTCTATGTATTCGGACATTCCTTTGATAACCGGAATGGCTTGTTTGGGGTCTTTTCTATCAATAAGAACTGAACCTCCGTGTCTTAAATTATAGGAAACACTTGGAATTCCTTTGCCTAATTCGACTTTGCTGACAAATTTGGGATGAAACTTTCTCAAAAACCAAATCATTCCAATAATATCATACATTCCTTGATGATTGGCCACAAAAATGATAGGAACTCCCGTTGGAATATTTTCTCGACCTTCTATTTTGAAGGTATTGAACATAACATGTCCTATTCGTAATAGGAAAAAATTCAAATAATCGACACTTTTCTTGTGGGCTTGGTATCCAAAAACATTGAAACAAATCCACTGAATGGGATGAAATACAACTAATGTCAACAGAAATAATAGAATTGCAATAAAGGATATTGGGTAGGATATGATTTTTTGCATTAGGTGTTTTTTTTGGTAAAAATAGGAAATATATTTTTGAGAGTTAGATTGGTTTATTGATTTAAATGAAATGATTTTTTAGATTTAAAATTAATTCTTTATTCCATCGATAATCGATTTTTCAGTCTTTTTCAATATCTCCTCAAAAGAATAATCGCTCACTTTTAAAGGCTTTTGAACCGTAAAAAAAAGATGATGACCAACACTTAAAGGAAAATAACCATATTGATAGACTTTCCAAGAATTGTTGATGGTTATGGGAACAATATAGGCCGATGGCGCATATTTGCACAATATTTTCAATCCGCTTTCGGCAAATGTATTAGGAATTCCTGTTTTGCTTCTGGTGCCTTCGGGGAAAATAACTGCCGAATAGCTTTCTTTTTCGATGTACTCTGCCAAAGATTTTATTTTGGGAATGGCTTGTTTGGGATTGCTTCGGTCGATACACACATATTTTCCGTTGCGCAGAAAATAGGAAATACTCGGAATTCCTTTTGCTAGTTCCTGTTTGGTTACAAAAAGACAATTAAATTTCCGCAAATACCAAATAATTCCAGCAGTGTCTAATAAACTTTGGTGATTGGCAACAAATATAACGGGTACACCTTTCGGGATCAGTTCTCTGTTTTCAAAAGTAAATCGTGTCCCTAAAATATTATTGCATCTTAAACTAAAAAAAGCCACATAATCAAAAGAGATTTTCAATCCCTTGTCGCCAAAAATCTTAAAGGCCAACCATTGAAGAGGCTGAATCGTACACAAAACCACCATATACACAAAATAGTAAAATAGTGTAATTGGATATAATAAAATTTTCTTCATTCTGTTTTGATAATACGCAAAAGTAATAAATATTTTTGTCTTCAATTTTAATCCCAAACATTTATCTATTTAGGGTTTAATTGTACCTTTGTCTCCTAAATTTTCTATTATTTAATGGAATTCACTTATCCAAAAACCGAAAAGCTCAAAAGTAAAATCACAATCGATTTGCTTTTTTCCAAAGGCAAGTCTGTGTCCAAATATCCTTTGCGACTAGTCTTTGTGGAGAGTGATTATGGCATTCCAGAGGATTCAGACCAAAAGCTGAAAATGGGTGTTTCGGTTTCTAAGAAAAATTTCAAGCACGCTGTTGATAGAAACTATTTCAAGCGAGTGCTTCGCGAAACTTATCGATTAAACAAACACATCCTAATCGATAATTTGGACAAAAAATATGCTTTTATGTTTTTTTACCAAACCAAAGATCGATTGACTTACGAGGAAATTAATACCAAAACCATTCAATTGTTTGAAAAGTTTGTACAACAGTTGAAAAACGAGGAATAAAACCTTTTGTTTTATGGGAGGTTGTTATTGACTATAAATTCCTATTTTAGTGGTCTAAAACTAAGCCAATCTTAAATATGACTTCTCTTTTCAAAAAAAAATATATCCTTCCAGTAGTAGCCTCAGCATTTTTGTTTGTAGGTGTTAGTTTCAAAGATGATTTTTTTGAAATTGCCAAGCAAATAGAAATATTCACGACACTTTTCAAAGAGTTGAACAAAAATTATGTTGACGAAACCAATCCGGGTGATTTAATGGACAAATCCATCAAAGCAATGTTGGCTAGTTTAGACCCTTATACCGTTTATTTTAACGAGCAAGATGTGGTTAAATACAAAATAAACAACACTGGCGAATATACCGGAATTGGCGCCATGATTACTCGAAAAAATGATAAATTAATCATTCGTGAACCCTATAAAAATTTTCCTGCCGACAAAGCTGGACTCAAAGCTGGTGACGAGGTGATTCAAATTGGTGATATTCTTTTGTCCGATTTCAAAGAGGATGCATCACAGCTTTTTAGAGGTTCCAAAAACACTAAAATCGAGGTGAAATACATTCGACAAGGCAAAACCAATACTACTCAAATCGTTTTGGACGAAGTAGAAATCAAATCGGTGCCTTTTTTTGGTAAAATAGACGACAAAACAGGTTATATCGTTTTGGCTCGTTTCAATCAAAAAGCTTCTTATGAAACCAAACAAGCTTTAGAACAATTAAAAAAAGAGGGAGCCGAAAGAATCGTTCTTGATTTGAGAGGAAATCCCGGAGGCCTTTTGAACGAAGCCGTGAATATCTGCAATTTATTTGTTGCTAAAGGTGAAATTATTGTAACCACAAAATCGAAAAACGAAAAATACAACACCACTTATAAAACGTCTAAAGAACCTGTCGATACCGAAATTCCGTTGGCAATCTTAGTCAACGGCAAAAGTGCTTCGGCTTCAGAAATTGTTTCGGGAGCTTTGCAGGATTTAGACCGTGCGGTAGTGATTGGCAGTCGAAGTTTTGGTAAAGGATTGGTGCAAAAACCTATTGATCTGACCTATGGAACGCAATTAAAAGTAACGATTTCGCGCTATTATACTCCTTCTGGCAGATGTATTCAAGCTTTGGATTATGCTCATAAAGACAAAAATGGTGTTGCCACAAAAACTGAAGCAAAGAATTATACTGCTTTCAAAACCCGAAAAGGCAGAACGGTTTATGATGGCGGAGGAATTCAGCCCGACATTGAATTGGAAGAAACCAAATGGAGTCCAATTGCCGAAGCTTTGCAAAAAAATGACGGGATTTTCAATTATGCCACTTCCTATTATTACAAAAATCCAAATTTAGGCAACCAAATCCCAACCTTTTCGGATGCCGATTTTCAAAATTTCAAACAATTTCTAAAAACCGAAAAATTCTCTTTTGACACCGAAACTGATTTGGCTTTGAAAAACACATTGGCTAAAGCCAAAAAAGAAAAAATTGACGAAAATATTGCTGCAGAATACCAGCAATTAGCCATTGCTCTTCAAAAAAGTGAGGAAAATTTATTGGATAAAAACAAGGCTGAAATCAAGAATTTAATCCTTGACGAAATCATTAAACGCTATCAATATCAAGAAGGCTTGTATCAATATTACTTGAAAAACAACGCCGAAATTAAAAAAGCAACTAGTGTTTTGAATAATAGTTCCGAATACAAAAACATATTAAAAATGTAATGAAAAGGAGCCTACAAATAGTGTTGTTATTGTTTTTTAGCTCACTTGTAGCTCAAATTAACACGGCTCAATCGGTGTATTTTGAATTTGATAAATTCACATTAGATAAAAACGATTTATCACCCATTATTACCTTAATTAATTCGCCTGATTTTTCACAATTTGAAGCCATTCAGCTTTATGGTTATTGTGATGACAGAGGAAGCGAAGCCTATAACGATAAATTATCCAAACAAAGAGTCGATTTTATTCAAAAATTATTGATTTCGAATGGGATTTCGCAAAATAAAATATTCATTTGCGAAGGTCGAGGAAAAGTAAATCTAGACATTGACACCACAAAAAATTTAAAAGAAGTTAGAGAAAAAAACAGACGTGTCGATTTGATTTTTATTAAAAAAACGACTTATACTTCCTTTCCAGAAAATCCAAAAGTGGGCGACAACATCATTCTAAATCAAGTTCTGTTTGAAATGGGGTCGAGTGAACTTTCTTTAACAGCAAAAAAGGAATTAGATAGAATTTCAGTGCTGTTACAAAAACACAAAACCCTTCGTTTTGAAATTAAAGGCCACGTTTGTTGTACATCAAACAAATATAAAGACGCAATTGACAAAGAAAACCAAGTTAGAAATCTATCCGAAAATCGAGCCAAAAATGTGTTTTTATACTTTCGGTCTAAAGGAATAAGCCCTTATCGAATGTCGTTTAAAGGCTATGGAAATCTATTTCCTCTTGGAAAAGAAGATGCTCAAGACCGTCGTGTAGAGCTCTATATTACAAGATTATAAAGGGTTTCGAAAAAATTTTAACCATCACGAAACAATCACTTTGGTATGGAATTTATAAGTGTTATATTCTAATTCTAAAATGTAAATTCCAGATGCCATTGAATGATCAGGAGAGAATTTTAAGGTATTGCCATTTACTCTGAATGCTTTATTAAAAAACTTTGTTCCTTGAATAGTAAATAATTGCACGTTTACATAGCCATTCAAACTATCTTTAAAGTTAATATTGATCGTGTTTTCGGTAATTGGATTTGGATAAACCGAGAAAAAAGTATCACTTTCAAACGAAACTGTATCTAAAGCGGTGTTTTTAAATAGGGCCAATTTTGTAAAAGAACCTCCTAAAACATCGGTAGTTTGAGATTCACTCATACAGAGCCAATCTTGCATAATCGAAGAATAAATTTGTCTGAAATCGAATTGCATCGCCACTTGGTCAGAAGTTGTAGCATTCAACGGCAAGTTAGGTGAACTTCCTATCATCCCCGAAACAGGGTTTTGTGAAGTTATAGAACTTGGTCCGGTATTCAAAGCGGCTCCAAAGAAAATTACTGGTGCTCCAGCTCCGTGGTCAGTTCCTAAACTTCCGTTGCTTTTTATTCTTCGGCCAAATTCACTAAAGGTCATTCCTGTCACCAAATTCGATTTACCCATAAGCTCCAAATCTTGTTGAAAAGCATTTATGGCTTGAGATAAAATACTTAAATTATTGGCGTGAGCTCCTTGGGTCTTATCAGTAACATCTACTTGAGCACTATGCAAATCAGAAGTATTGGGATGATTGACAATATAAATTGGAGTTTGCAATCCGCCGTTGATTAATTTGGCAACAATTTTTAATTGGTCGCCTAATTTATTCGAACTTGGATAAGTTGCTGATTGGGCTTGTGTGGTGTTAAAAGCGTTTTGAATGGCTGCTCGATATACATTACTTTGGTCTTTCATTAAACGAAGAAAAGTTAACTCGGCTCCATAATCAGAATTGGGTGCGGGATCTGTGATTTGATTGATTACATTCAAAAGCGAATTGGGATCTGGAACGCTATACCCCATATTGATATTTGGTCCTTGTAAAGAAAAAGGCAAGGTAGAACCAATTTGAATTGCCAACGGGTCAGGCATATCGCTATTAGGATAACCTATAGGATAACCTGGATATATTTTATCTAAAGATCTTCCTAGCCAACCGCTGTCTAAATCTTGATTACTATTCGAAGCCGTAAACCAAATGTCGGTCGCTCTAAAATGACTGTAACTCGGATTGGGATATGATACCCCTTGTACAATCATTAACTTACCGTTGTCGTGCAGATTTTTCAAGTCTGACATAGCCGGATGAATTCCAGTAGTGGTGTTATTAGCCAATGGTAAAACCGAACTTTGATTCATCAAAATATTAGAACGGGCATTGTTCAAATTCGTCCATTTGTCTAAAGGGAAAACTGTGTTTAATCCATCGTTTCCGCCATTCATTTGAATGATTACCAATATTTTTCCGCAACTCACCGCTGCATTTGCCAAAATATCCAATGCATTACTTTCAATAGAGGAGGATGCCATTACAGGAATTCCGTTTAATGCCAAAGGAATTGTGGCCAATGTACTTGTTTTTATAAAACTTCTTCTTTTCATGACTTCAAAGGTTACATTAATTGGTATTCTGCAAGTTGAGTAAGGGTGACAAGCAAGGATTTTAGTCTTGTTTTTACACTGTTTTTATAAGTCGTATTCGAAGTGTTGCTAAGATAAAGCGACCACGCAGAAGTCCAATAGCTATTTGTGGTTTGATTTGAAAGTAGTGACTGTATTTTAATCTGTTCTTTTTGAGTAGCGCTTAAGTCAATTGGCAATAAATAAGCAATACATTCTGCTACCAATAAATCGGGGTCTTCACAAATAGCAGGATCAAATTGTTGAATAAAAGCTATCAAATCAACTTCGATACGCGTTGTAAGCAGATTGTAAGTAAGATTGTAACCATTGAAAATTCTGTTTAAGAAATCAAATCTTTTTTGAGTCGTATTTGAATTTATCCAATATTCATGAAAAGAGGGATTTTGATAAAAGGCAACCCAACCCGAAACATTGGGAATTCTTCCCATAGTTTGCTCTAAACCGCTAGAAATACTATTGTTGTAATAATTCCAAACTTTATATTGCGCTTCAAAATTGGTTTGATCAGCAACCGTATAATTCAAATTGAACGTTCTCAAACTACCAATAACCAAATCGAAAGGCGATTTTATGTAAACGCCTCTATTGGCCATATCATAAAAATGTTGGCTTTTAAAAAGTTGGTCTAATACTGGTGCGATTTCCCAATTGTTGGCTACAAATGTTTGTGCCAATGGTGTTATTATAGTTGATTCTATTGTAGCATCAATATCATAATAGACAAAATAACGATACAAACGGCGGCAAATATATTCTGAAACCACTTGCGATTTTGTAAAAATCATATTGATAAAAGCATCTAATTCTGAAGCTCCTGCATTATTGATAATGGTGTTATTGAAAAATGAGGAAAATTGTTTGTTACTCGTTTCGTGATAAGTATTATCAAAATTAGTACTAGGAGTAGCGGTATTTAAATTGACAACCCTCCATCCTGTTAAAACTTTGGCAGCTTGCACCACATCGACTTCTGTGTATTGACTTAATGGGTCTTTTCCTAAAGTAAAAAGTTCCATGATTTCACGAGCAAAATTCTCATCTGGTGAGGTTTTTGTATTGGCTTGATTGTTCAAATAATACATCATTGCAGGCTGAGTTGCCATAGTTCTTATAAGTGTTTTAAAATTTCCAAGAGGATTATCCCGAAACATTTTCATATAAGTGTACAATATTCGGCAAGAATTACTCCCTGCATACGAAAATGGAGCCGTACGAACAGTTTCAAAATCTACAGGAATAAAATGATACCAAAACCAAGTCATTTTTTCCTTAATAGTAAGGTCCTGATTGCAAGCCAAACCAAAATTCCATTGCGATAATGAGTCTATTCTTCTTGAATTAGTGGTGTTTGTTCCAGAAGGCAATGGGTTGGTTGTCCAATCAGCACCGTAAGGCAAACTACTTTCATCTGGTGAATAATTATTATACGAATTTACAGGCGGAGAAGGTGGCGTTGTGTTTACATTTAATACGGCATTTACAGCATTGGTCATACTCAAAGCTAGCAAAGTATCAACATCCGATTTTTTGAATCCATATCCTGTTCGTCGCAACAAATGCAAAACTTGTGATTTTTCCCAAATGCCAGTATAAGGGCTCAATCCGCTACTTACGGGAACCACTCTATCTGTAAAACCTGAATTTTTTGACTTTGTATTGCTTTGGTATCGTCGTCCGTTGAATATTTTTCGAGAATATTTTTCAAATAAAGGATCTCCTGAATCCTGATTTTTTTTAAACTTATTTAATACCGATTTAAATAAATTTCTTCGATTGATAGTATTGCTCATATAAACTTCCTAATTTGATGTGTATAATTCGACTCAAAAAACATTCAATAGTTTAATCAAAAATATGTTTTTTTACAATACGTTCAACGTACTAAAAATCTGTGGGTTATATTATGCAAAGAAGCAAGCCATAGCTAGGCTTTCACAAGATTATAAAGCGTTAAATTACTCTTTTTTCATCTCAATATGCGGAATATCGTCTTCCAAATACATTTCGCTGGTTTGGACAAATCCGTGGCTTTCGTAGAATTTTTTCAAATATAATTGGGCTCCAATGGTGATTTTGCTTTCGCCAAAATGACTCTTAATTGCCGCAATTGATTCTCTCATTAGATCGTGACCCCATTTTTTGTCTCGATAATTAGCATTAACAACCACACGCCCGATGGAGGCATTTTCAAAAGTAATTCCAGGTTGGAAAAGCCTAGAATATGCCACAATTTTACCATCGAATTCACCAAAAAGATGCAGTGATAATTTATCTTTTCCATCAAGATCAAGATAAACACAGTTTTGTTCTACGACAAATATCTCGCTTCTCAATCTCAGAATATCATAAAGTTCGTTTACCGAAAGGTTTTCGAAAGACTTTATTTTCCATTGTAGGCTGCTCATAAATAAACTGGTTTATGTTTTATCAATGCAATTGATTTTCTCTTAGTTCAAAATAACAATTGATTTGATTACGGCTTCTAATTCGTGTATTAAATCCCGCTCTTCTTTGGACGGTGAATAGCAAAATCCTTCCAAAATTAATACTCTGTTGCGTTTCTGATCTATAATGGCATAATTTACAAATGGACCGGACATAAAATCGTTTTTCAGCTCCCAAGTTCCTTTGGTTTCGAAAGCTTCTTTGCCGTTTATTTTGGTTTTGAAAAAATAAGGCGAATAGCCTTCTTCAGTAATCATTTGAGTATCTGCTTCGGTTCCTCTAATGTATAAATTGCCAATAGAATCTCGGGTTTTGATGATGTTTTCAATTATATTAGAGCTGTTTTTAATTGTGTTTATAGGAACTTCATAAATCAAAATACTGGTGTTGCCACTAATAATTTCTTTTTTCAACCACAGAAATTTGCTGCTTTGAAGCGCATACAAATAGCCGTAAGGAACTTGCAACGAAATCTGAAACTTGTTTCTAATGATAACTGGATTCATCAAGGAAAGTCGGTTTATTCTTTGACTTTCGGCAATTTCAGTTTCCTTAATGATTTGGATAATTTGAGAAGCATTTTTTTCGATTAGTTCTAGTATTTCACCATTGGTTTTTCCCGAAATATGAAACACATTCTGAGGCGAAGCATATTGGTTTTTTCGAATTTCGAATTTGGTTTTGGTGTCTTTTTTTACAACAATAATTGTTCTGCTATCGGTCATAAATCCTTCCATTAATTTTACTGGATATTGATTTATGGTAAAAAGAGGTTCTTCTTCGGGCAAGCCAATAACGGGTGATGCAAACTTATTTCGAATGCTTTCGCCAATCTCACCGTTCCAGAGTTGGTCGTCAATAATTACAGAAATTGTATTGATTTTTCCGGTTGCTTTTCGCGGCAAATTGTCCTCTTGCTTTTTACAAGAAAAAAACAAAAGGGCTATTGCTGATAGAAATAAAAAGAAATTTTTATTCATTGATACGGAATTGTTCCTCAAATAAAGCGAAAAAAAGACTTGCTTTTATAAAAAGTGACAAAAGTATTTTGGCAATTTGGCTTTATTCTTTAGAAATATTTTTGATTTGAATGTTTCTAAAATCAATTGGGGAACCTTCATAATTCAATGAAATTTTACCTTCTATAGAAGAAGCTTCAACACATTCGTTTATTAATTTTCCGTTCAAAAATTGGGTGATTTTTCCATTATAGGATATGATTACGATGGAGTTCCATTCGCCATAAGGCTTCTCGTTTTCGCTAAATTTTGCCGAGGTAACACTTGCACCTGCTTCAACTAATTTTCCGTTAACAACGGCCGTTATTTTGTCTAAAAAGATAAAGTCTCCTGTGGTATTTTCTTTAATTTGAAATTGAATTCCTTTTGGCCAAATGTTATCTGGAGCATCTGTTGGAATATTGTACATCACACCGCTATTCTTTTTTACATTCCCTCTACTAAATTTTGGGTCTATATTCCATCTAAAATCAAGACTAAGTTCAAAGTTTTTATAACTTTTTTTGCTCATTAAATAGCCTATATTTTCACCGTGCATTCGAATCATGCCATCGGTAAACTCATATGTTTTTGAAGGTTCTACTCTTTCGGAACTGGTTTTAGTAAAAGCATACCAATCGCTCTTGGAGAGTTTTTTTTGCTGAGAAGCACAAGAATTTAATAAAATGAGTAATGAAAAAACGAAAATTATTTTTTTGAACATTGGGGTAATTGTATAACTTTAAAATGAAGTTTTAACCGTTAATTTTTAGTTTCATTCCGGGTTTTAATTCTTCGCCGCTGATGTTGTTCCATTTTTTAATATCTGAAATACTAACTCCAGGATATTTTTTTGAAATACTATACAAAGAATCTCCTTTTTGTACTAAATAATTGGTGATATTGGTTTTTGAAGATGAAGCTAAATTTGGTTTTTTAGTCAATGTTTCAGCTACAGCTTTGTTCTCTAGTGGCACTTCGCTTTTAGCAACAATCAATGAACTTCCCAACGCAATGGCATTGTCTTGCAAATTATTCCATTGTTTCAAATCGTCTATTGTGCTTCCGAATTTTTTGGAAATATTTCCAAGATTATCTCCTTTTTTTACAATATATTCAACATTTTCTGTCTTGGTTGTCAAGGCAATCTCCTCCTTTTCATTTCCTTCGATTTTACCTACTTGCAATGATGCACCCAATTGAATTGAATTAGTAGCAAGATTATTCCATTCTTTGATTTCGGCTACAGAAACATTGTTCTTTTTGGCGATACTACTTAAATTATCTCCTTTTTGAACCACATAATAAGAGGCAACAGCCGTTGATAAAGTATCCGATTTTATATTTTTATTCGTTTTATCGTCTTTATTAACTTTGGATTCTGAACTAGCAACTTGTTGATTTGTTTTAACTTCTAAAGGAACATTGTTGGTTTTTGGTTCATTTTTAACCGTTTTTGCAACGCTTTCATTAGTAATTATTTTTAAACTTTTTCCACGTGCAACTGTACTTCCTTTTAAGTTATTCCAGTTTTTAATATCATTTACTGTAACGCTATATTTATTGGCAATTTCAGTTAGATTATCCCCGCTTTTTACAGTATAATATTTTGTTTTAGGAAGTGATACTCGTTGCGTAGCATTTAAAGTGTCATTCAAGACAATGGCTTTTGTAACTTGAAATGGTTTTTCACGAAAATCTAAATCCCGTTGTACATAGGCATAAATTTTGTCTTCGTTTGAGGCGAAAACGGCAATTTTATCCTTTGGTAATCTTAAAAAATGATCTTGATCTCCATAATACGGAATCACATTCATTTTATAAGAAGGGTTTAAAAGTTGTAGTTGAGTCACAGAAACATCTAGCAAATCAGCAATTTGCTTGAACGACATTTGCTTTTTTATTAGTATTGTATCAGTAGCAAAATTCTGTACTAATGCTCTTTCTGGCTTAATTCCGTGTTCTTTGTGGTATTCATAAATGTACATTGTTGCTAAAAAAGCTGGTACATATCCTTGAGTTTCTTTGGGTAAATTTTTTCTAATATTCCAATAATTTTGTTGTCCACCCGATCGGCGAATTGCTTTTGCAACATTGCCTGGTCCTGAATTATAAGATGCCAAAACCAAATCCCAATCGCCAAAAATTTCATACATTTTGCTCATGTATTCAGCAGCAGCATTACTCGATTTTAAAGGATCACTTCGTTCGTCAACATAGGAATCAATTTTCAGATTGTATTGTTTTCCTGTTTGATACATAAACTGCCAAAGTCCGGTTGCTCCCACTCTTGAAACTGCTTTTGGATTCAAAGCTGATTCTACAATGGCTAAATATTTGATTTCCAAGGGAACGTTTTGTTTGGCCAAAGCCTCTTCAAACATTGGAAAATAATATTCTGAAATAGCCATTAATCGTCCAAAAGATTTCTTTCTGTTCTTTAAAAATGACTTTATAATATTTTCTAAACCAGGATTGTATTCAATATTAAATGGAGATTTTGCATCCATTGCCGCTAATCGTTGTTTCAACAATTCGGTTGGCAATTCATAATCCACCTTTTCGTCGATATTGATATTTTTTATATCGTCAGAAATATCATTGAATAAATCGAGACTGGTTAATTCCTTCAACCACAGACTGTCAACGCAGGAAGCGAGATTATCTTTTACAAAAGTTTTCTTGATGGAATCTAAGTAGTAGTTTTGAGTTTCTGTTTTGGTAACACCTTTATTTTCAACATACTTTTGCGAAAACGTTTGAATTGAAAAAAACAAAAAAAGTATTGGGGCTATATTTTTTATCTTCATAATTTTATAATCAACATATTATGCAACAAACAATTATAAAACTGTTTGTTGCAAATTTAATATGTTGTAACTGTAATTTTCACTAAATATTGTTAAAAACGCAGTTTTTAGTTCAAAATAGCTGCGATTCCAGGTAAAATCCTACCTTCTAACATCTCTAACATGGCTCCTCCGCCTGTAGAAACATAACTTACTTTGTCTTCAAATCCAAATTGTTTCACGGCTGCTACTGAATCTCCACCGCCTACAAGTGAGAAAGCTCCGTTTGCTGTTGACTCAGCAATAAAGTTGCCAAGTGCAATGGTTCCTTTAGCAAAACTTTCCATTTCAAAAACTCCCAAAGGACCATTCCAAAGAATTGTTTTTGATTCTAGAATTACTTTTTTGAAGTTTTCCAATGATTTTGGACCAGCATCCAATCCTTCCCATCCATCAGGAATTTCACGAACATCAACAACTTGTGTATTGGCAGTATTCGAAAAATCATCGGCTGCAACAACATCAACAGGAATGTGAATTTGAACTCCTTTTTCTTTGGCCAATCTCAAAATTTCTAAGGCTAATTCTTGTTTGTCGTCTTCGCAAATAGAATTACCTACTTTTCCTCCCAAAGCTTTAATGAAAGTAAAAGTCATCCCTCCGCCAATAATCATATGATCTACTTTGTCCAAAATGTTTTCGATAACGGTAATTTTCGACGATACTTTTGAACCACCAAGAACTGCTGTAACGGGTTTTACAGAATCTTTTAAAACTTTGTTCAAACTTTCGATTTCTCTTGCTAACAATAATCCGAAACATTTAGCTTCTGGAAAAAACTGTGCAATGATAGTTGTCGAAGCGTGTGCTCTGTGTGCTGTTCCGAAGGCATCGTTTACATAAACATCTCCAAATGAAGCCAATTCTTTTGCAAATTCAACATCTCCAGCTTCTTCTTCTTTATAAAAACGAAGGTTTTCTAACAATAAAATTTGTCCTGGTTGCAAATTACTTACCGCTTTCTCGGCTTCGCTTCCTATACAATCTGGCGCAAAATAAACTACTTGACCCAAAATTTCTGAAGCTTTTTTGATGATATGCCCCAATGAATATTTTCTATCTACTCCTTTTGGTCTTCCCAAGTGAGACATCAAAATTACACTTCCACCATCGGCAATAATTTTGTCTATTGTTGGCTTTGCAGCTTCAATACGAGTAGCATCGGTTACATTAAAATTTTCGTCCAAAGGAACGTTAAAATCAACACGGATTATGGCTTTTTTGTTTTTGAAATCGAAATCGTTAATAGTTTTCATCAGATATTATTTTTATTATTTATTATTTATTTTGAAAGAAAAACAAATGTATAACATTTCAAGAACTTAAAAATAAGAATAGTTTAAAAATTAGAAGGTCATATTAGCGAAAACGTTGTAAAAATTTAAATTTATTCCATTTTTGATTGCCTTTCAAAAAATCCATACATTTATTGAATCTCATTTTAAAAAAACATTAGTTTTAACTTCGTAAAAAATCTATAATGATACATACTCTTTTAAATGATTTAGACGCTCTATATGTTGTTATTTTTTTGTTTATTACAATGTTGACGGCTATTTGGATTGGATACAAAATTGGCTTTAAAAAAGCAAAAGTCGATAAAAAAAACTCCGAAATTTCTTCATCCCTATTAGGGTTGTTGGCGTTAATTTTGGGATTTACATTTGCAATGGCTGGTTCTCGTTATGAGAATAGAAAAAACAATTTAATTGATGAGGCTAATTGTATTGGAACTGCGGTTTTGAGAGCTGATATTTATCCTGATAGTTTAAAAAATGAATTCAAAAAAGACTTTAAAGAGTATTTAAAATCACGAAAAGCATATTATCTTTTAGAAAATGATGAAGAAAAATTGAATGCTTCATTAAAACAATCGGCAGTAGCAAGTGAAAAATTATGGAACCGAGCCACTTTCTATGCAAAAAACAAAGACTACTTTATTCAATCGAATATGATGGTGCCTGCGCTTAATGATATGTTTGATAGTGCCTCAAAATCGAATATGGTTTTGAATTCAAGAGTTCCAGAAACTATCGTCTATTTACTATTTTCTTTTTCGATAATAATTTCTTTTTTTATTGGATATAATTCAGGTTTAGAGAAAAAAATAAACGTCAAATTCGTGACTGGTTTTTGTTTTCTTATCTGTGTCGTGATTTTTATCACTTTAGATTTAGACCGACCAAGACGCGGTTTGATTACTCTAGACTCTGAAATTTCTTTGTTGGAAAAATTAAATCAACCATAAAAGTGATACTTAATTGTTTCAAATAAATGAGACCTATACATTTCTCATAAACCTGAAAAAAAAATTGACATTCCATTTTTGTCCACAGCAAAATATTACTGACGACAAAAAAATCATTATTTCAAATGGCTGTTTGTTGACGGTATTTGCCAGGAGTTAAACTAATAATTTGCTTGAATATTTTTGAAAAATGAGGCAAATTAGAAAAACCTGTATCTAAAGCAATTTCCAAAAAACTCTTGTTGGTTGTTGCAATAAGGTATTGCGCTCTTTCGATTTTCTTTTCGTGAATGTAATTCAAAGGTCTTTGCCCAGTATGCAGTAGAAATTGTTTTGAAAAATAATCCTGATTCTGATTCACTCTTTGAGCCAGTTTTGTTACCGTGAGATTTTCGCCCAAATGAAGCTGCACATAACTCATTGTGCCTAAAATTTTGGAAGGCACCGATTGTGAAGCACTAGATTTAAAACCATTAGAACTCAAAAACCGGGAAATGAGTTGCAATAAAATCCCTTGGTTTTCAAACTTATGATGGGTTTTCATTGCCTCATTCAGCGACCTATATTCCTTATAATAAGCCTCTTTTTCATAGACTTTTGGATTATCTGACCGATTAATTCCTCTTCCTGGATTAGTCTCCAGCAATCTTTTAATAAGGATGATGTCAATTGCTGTAGTGGCTAACTTCATCACCAACCTGTTGTTAGTAAACAAAGAAATACCATCGGGAGATTCTTCAAAAAATTGAATAAAATACTGGCTCAAATAAGCTTCACAATTCAAATTGCACAAGGTAAAACTTGGAATTAGATACAGATAACCAGGTTCTAATATCAAACGATTTGAGTTGTCAGAAACAGTGCCCATTCCTTCATCAATATAATACAACCTATAATATGGACTGATAACATTGTTATAATTCCAATTCTGATTGAGTTTCACATAATCGATATGTAATAAGGAAAAGGAGTGTTTGAAAATAGCATTTAACATTCTGTTATTTTTAAGTAAAAGTCGGTTTTGAATAATAAAAAATCGGTTTTGAATAAAAAATTAGCCCTGTAACTGATTTACATTTGTTTTTTTAATTCAACGAAATTGATTTGTAAAAATACGAATTTGTAAATTTTAAAGCCTAATAATAGTATTTTTGATTTTTAAAATTCTTAATGCAATTAAAATATGAAAACGATGTTTTACAAAATTCAAAAACAAATTAGTCTAAAATCAATATTTTTATTTTTGCTGCTTTGTGCTCTCAAAAGCAATGCGCAAGAAATAATAAATAGTCCCGATAATAAACTCAAAGTACAAGTATCGGTATTGAATGGAAAACCAACTTATACGATTTTCTATAACGAAAAAGTAGTTTTAGAACAATCGCCACTTGGATTAAAAACAAATGTGGGCGATTTTAGTAACGGATTAGAATTAAGCACTAAAATTATTCCAACTAAAATTGATGAAAGCTATGAATTGCCTAACATCAAACAAAGCAAAGTGCGTTATATAGCCAATGAAACTTCTTTTTCTTTCACCAAAGAAAATAAACCTGCCATAGACATTATTTTTAGAGTAAGCAATAATGATGTAGCTTTTAAATACAAGGTTTATCCGCAAAACAAAGCCCTTTCGGCTGTGGTCAAAGAAGAAGCTTCAGGATTTGTATTACCTGCAGGAACTACCACTTTTCTTTCAGCTCAAAGTAATGCAATGGTAGGTTATGCCCGAACAATGCCTAGTTATGAAATTCCTTATACGGTTGATGCGCCAATGGGCGAAAACGGCATTGGTAACGGTTATACTTTTCCTTGTCTTTTTAAATTGAAAGACAGCAAAGGTTGGATTTTAATTTCGGAAACAGGCGTTGATAGCCAGTATTGCGCCAGCAGATTAATAGGGCGTGAAAACGGTTTATACACTATCGGTTTTCCAATGGAAGGCGAAAACAACGGAATCGGTTCAGCCACTCCCGGAATCGCTTTGCCTAGCGAAACTCCTTGGCGTACTATTACTGTGGGCGAAACTTTGGCTCCAATTGTCGAAACTACGGTTCCGTTTGACTTGGTTAAACCTCGTTACGAGGCTTCACAAAAATACGAATACACCAAAGGTACTTGGAGCTGGATTATTGGTATGGACAAAAGTATGAACTATAACGAACAAATCAGATACGTTGATTTTAGTGCTGATTTGGGTTACAAAACACTTTTGGTTGATGCGCTTTGGGACACTCAACTAGGGCGTGAAAAAACCGAAACATTAGCAAAATATGCCGCCAACAAAGGTGTTGGTTTGTATTTATGGTATAATTCTAACGGAAGCTGGAACGATGCGCCGCAAACGCCAAGAGGCATTATGAACAACAGCATTGCCAGACGCAAAGAAATGGCTTGGATGAAAAAAATCGGAATCAAAGGAATCAAAGTCGATTTTTTTGGTGGCGACAAACAAGAAACGATGAAGTTGTATGAAGACATTTTATTCGATGCCAACGATTATGGAATTATGGTCATTTTTCACGGTACGACCTTGCCTCGTGGTTGGGAAAGAATGTATCCCAATTATGTTTCCAGCGAAGCAGTTTTGGCGAGCGAAAATTTGTTTTTTACACAAAAAAGCTGCGACACCGAAGCCTTTAGTGCCACATTGCATTGTTTTATTCGCAATACTGTAGGAAGTATGGATTTTGGAGGAAGTGCGCTGAATAAATTCTACAACGACAAAAATATTCCCAACAAAGGTTCCAAAAGAATGACTTCGGATGTATATGCTTTGGCTACAGCGGTGTTGTTTCAAAGTGGCGTACAGCATTTTGCATTGGCTCCCAATAATTTGACCGATGCTCCAAAATGGGCAATCGATTTTATGAAAGAAGTACCAACTACTTGGGATGAAGTTCGTTTTATTGATGGTTATCCTGGTAAATACGCCATCATAGCGCGACGTAATGGAAACAAATGGTACATAGCAGGAATAAATGCTCAAAAAGAAACCATTAAAACCAAAATAAAATTAGGGATGATTCCAATGGGTGACAAACTAAAAAAATACAGCGATGACACTCTTTTGAATGGTTCGGTAAGCGATTTGATTCAGAAAAAAAATCAAGAAATAGAGCTAATAATTCCTTGTAATGGGGCAGTTCTTATTACGAATTAACGGCTCATTAATCTGTTAAAATTAAGAAAATGAATAGACGTAGCGCATTAAAATTAGGTGTTTCAGCATTAGCTGGACTTTACCTATCTCCTTTATTAGGACAATCCAAAATTCTTGAAACTCCTGCTTTCAAAGGCACGTTTGAACCTACTTGGGATTCCTTGGCAAAATACCAAACACCTACTTGGTTCAGGGATGCTAAATTTGGAATGTGGGCACATTGGGGACCGCAATGCGAACCAGAAGCTGGCGATTGGTATGGGCGAGGGATGTATGAAGAGGGTTCACGCCAATACAAATTTCATTTAGAAAAATACGGTCATCCATCGAAATTTGGATTTAAAGATGTGATCAATGTCTGGAAAGCCGACAAATGGAACCCAGAGGAATTAGTCAATTTATATAAAGATTCGGGAGCCAAATATTTTATGGCGATGGCGAATCATCACGATAATTTAGATTTGTATGATAGCAAGTTTCAACCGCATTGGAATTCGACCAAAATAGGCCCTAATAAAGACATTATTGGCGGTTGGGAAAAAGCGGCTCGAAAAGCAGGATTACGTTTTGCGGTGAGTGTTCACGCCGCCCACGCTTGGAATTGGTTTGATACTTCTCAAGGTGCTGATAAAAATGGTGCATTAGCTGGAATTCCTTATGATGGAAAAGGAACTAAAGCTGATGGAAAAGGAACTTGGTGGGAAGGTTTAGACCCACAAGAATTGTATGCTCAAAATCATCCGTTAAGTGCGGTTTCTTCAGACAGAGGATCCATTCACAAACAATGGGACTGGGCAGAAGGAGCTTCGATCCCATCGACTGCCTATTGCGAAAATTTTCACGATAGAACCATCGATTTGATTGACAAATACAATCCCGATATGATTTATTTTGATGATACTGCCTTGCCACTCTGGCCTGTTAGCGATGCTGGTTTGCGCATAACGGCACATTTGTACAATAAAAGTCTTGAAAAAAATAAGACCGTTCAAACAGTTGTTACTGGAAAAATTCTTAATGAGCAACAACGCAAGGCGATAGTTTGGGACATCGAAAAAGGACAAAGCAACAGCATCGAACCCTTGCCTTGGCAAACCGATACCTGTATTGGAAACTGGCATTACGACAGAGGCATTTACAATAATAAACGCTACAAATCGGCCAAAACAGTGATTCATACTTTAATTGATGTGGTGAGCAAAAACGGAAATTTGATGCTCAATATTCCGGTTCGAGGAGACGGAAGCATCGACGAATTGGAACGAGAAATCGTAAAAGAAATCGGTGTTTGGATGAAATTAAATAGTGAAAGCATTTACGGTACCCGTCCTTGGAAACTATTTGGAGAAGGCCCACAACAAGCAAGTGCCGGAGCTTTGACTGCCCAAGGTTTCAACGAAGGAAAAGGAAAACCTTATACGTCAGAAGATATTCGATTTGCACAAAAGGACAAAAAGCTTTATGCCACTGTAATGGCTTGGCCAGAAAATGGAGTTGCAATTATTAAAAGTTTAGCGAAATCCAGTCCGCATCATACGGAGAAAATTAGACAAATAAAATTAGTGAGCACAGGAGAAAAATTGAAATTTAAACAGACGGAACAAGGTCTTGAGGTGTATTTCCCAAGTCAAAAACCGGAAGCTTCTTTTGCCAATGCTTTGGAAATAATATAAATTAAAAAAAGTAATTTATGAGTGCAAAGAGATTGTGTTATGCCTGCGATTTAGTGGATAATCGAGAATTAATAGAACAGTACAAAAGTTACCATTCTAAAGAAAACGCTTGGCCTGAAATCACCAAAAGCATCAAAGATTCAGGTATTATTGATATGGAAATCTATCTCTTCGCTAACCGCTTGTTTATGATTATGGAAGTCAATGAAACCTATACTCCCGAACGCAAACAAGAAATGGATGCCGCCAACCCTAAAGTTCAGGAGTGGGAAAATTTAATGTGGCAATTTCAACAAGCACCTCCAGGAGCCAAAGAGGGAGAAAAATGGTTGCCAATGGAGCAAATTTATAAATTACCATAATTCAAATAAAAACAACATCATTTCAAATGAAATACTTTTTAAATCGTTTTCAAAGTTTAGCTCTTATTATTCTTGTCACTAATATAACTTTTGCCCAAGCATCAAAAGAAAATAAAAATGCGGTTCTCGGTGTTATTTTAGAAGGAGGATTAACCAATTTACAAGAAGCAAAGGGAATTTTAGGAATACAATTTAAAAATGTAAAATCCGATAATTGGTCTGAAGCCGAACTTATTGTAGAAGCTTTTGACAACAAGGAAAAACAGATTAATCAAATAAAAACTGAAATAAATTTCAACAAACTACCAGAGGGTTATCAATTTATTTCATTCGAAAAGGAATTAGATTTAACTCAAGCCGATTATTTACGTGTTACAATAGTATCAAAAGCAGGAAAAAATCTTTTTACAGCAGATTTCATAAGCGGAAGTTATAAAGAAATTCCAATCTATTCCAATTGGATTACACACCCAAAATACGGCAATGGTCCCGGAGTGATGAATCCTCAAAAAGTTCCCGCTGGTATTGATCCTGCGCTAGTGAATACTAAAAATCTTAATGTCAATTATCTTTATGATGATTCCTATCAAATTGGCAAACAAGACAATATGCTTTGGTATAAAACGGGTGCTTATGACCCAAATGCAACTATTTATGACCGCGACGGAAAAGATTGGGAAGAACAAGCATTGCCTATCGGTAATGGATATTTAGGAGCGATGCTTTTTGGAATGCCCGGAAAAGATCATATCCAATTCAATGAAGAAAGCTTTTGGGCTGCGGGCTATCGAGGAGTTCAAGAAAAAGTTGCTTCCGACAATGTGAACAAAAAAATGGGCGAAGGCATTAACGGTTTTATGAATAGTGGGAATATTTTTGTTGATTTTAATCTACCTCAAAATCCTGATATTCTCAATTATTACAGGGAGTTGGATTTAAACACCGCCGTTTCTTCGGTACGTTACCAATACAAAAAGGTCAATTATAAAAGGGAATATTTCGCCAGTTATCCAGCCCAAGTTATCGTTTTGCGATACACCGCCGATGAATCAAAAGCATTGAATTTTAGTGTAAAACCAGTATCCGCACATCCCGGAAATATTCAGGTTGCTAATGGAATTATAACCATAACCGGTAAACTAAAAGATTCTGAACCCTATACTGGTGGTGGAAAAGCTACTTTTAGCCAACCGTCGGATTTAGAATATTGCACCAAAATAAAAGTGATAACCGATGATGGAGAAACTTTAGACCATTACGGCAATGTTGAAGTCAAAAATGCAACGGGAGTAACCATAATTATTACTTCAGCAACCGATTATGACCCGAATGCTTTTTTAATAAATTCTGATGGAAAAGTGAATTTGGATATTCCACAATTCAAGCACAAAGATGGTTTAGAATTTGCCCTCCAAAAAGCAGAAAAACGACTTTCCAATGCTAATAATAAAACATATGAAGAGCTAAAAAAAGAACACATCATCGATTACCAGACTATATTTAACCGTGTGAGTTTTAATTTAGGAGAAAAAGAAGCATCAAAACCAATTCCTACCAATGAGCGAGTTGCGGCTTACGCCAAAGTAATTAAAGCAATAAAAGCAGGGGAAAGCATTGCCTATCCAAAAGCCGAATATGATAGTTTAGACACGAGCCTAGAAGAATTATTTTACCAATATGGGCGTTACCTGATGATTGCCTCCTCGAGAGAAAATACGCTTCCAGCAACACTTCAAGGAAAATGGAACCAATCTGTTGCCGAGATTTGGGGTTCTACTTATTGCATTAATATCAATTTAGAAATGAATTATTGGTTTGCTGGAGGCGCCAATCTTGTTGACAGTGGAAAAGCATTGGTAAACTGGATTGAATCACAAATACCCTCGGGTTCCTTGACCGCCTGCAATATGTACAATGTAACTCCTTCGACTTATCATTTGGACAAACAAAAAAACATTGTTTTTGAACCTTCGAAAAATGAATCAGTAGATGGCGTTTTTGTAATGCACACAAAACAATCCATCAACGGTCAAACTGATTTAACCGGTTCAACAAGCATTCAATCTCCCGGGAATACTGCTTTTTTGATGTACAATCTTTGGGATCTTTTTCAACACAGTCAGGACGAAAAATGGTTGGCCAATCAATTATATCCAATATTGCGTAAATCGGCCAATTTTTATACTGCTTATTTAAACAATCATAAAGTAAAAACAGATGATTTAAAACAATATCCTCAAGGTTATTTTTACACCACAGGCAAAGGAAGATCTCCAGAACACGGGCCTTATCAAACGGGTGTAAAATACGATTTACAATTAATAGCAGGACTATTGGATTATACTTTAGAAGCAGCAAAAATTTTAAATATTGATGTAGAAAAACAAGCCGTTTGGCAGGAATTGAGAACCAATATCGAAAAACCTATCGAACTTGGAACTGATGGACAGATCAAAGAATGGAGTCAGGAAACTACTTATAACAAAGATGAAAACGCAAAAGATTTGGGCGATCCGCACCACAGACATATTTCGCATTTAGTGGGTTTGTATCCCGGAAATTTAATCAATCCTAAAACTCCTGAATTTCAAAAAGGAGCTCAAATTTTGTTAGAAAAACGAGGAGATGATGCTACGGGTTGGTCTATTGCCAATAAATTTTTGATGTGGACTCAAGTACAAAAAGGAGACAAAGCTTTAGAATTATTACGTTACCAATTGGCGCAACGCACGTATGCTAATTTGTTTGATTTTCACGCTCCTTTTCAAATAGACGGTAATTTTGGTGCAGCAGCTGGCATTCAGGAGTTGCTTTTGCAAAGTAATAATTCCGATATTTATCTTTTGCCTGCATTGCCAACACTTTGGAAAGAAGGAACTATCAAAGGATTTATTGCCAAAAATGGTGCGCAAATCGATATAACTTGGAAAAATGGAGAACTCGAAACTGCCAAAATTTTGAATGTAACCGGAAAATCTATGAATATTCATTACAGAAATGCAAAGACAATTCAACTACTCGTTGATGGAAAATGGAAAACTTTGAAGGCATATAAAGGACAATTTGTATTGCCAAAAAACAAAGCAGAGCAACTATTTGAATTAAAATTTTAAAGTCACGACCGCTCCTGCACGAATCCTTTTGTGTGGATATTACAAATATGCAACTACAACAAAATTAAGCTTCTATTTTCTTTTTAACCAAAAAACTACGCCTTTTTATTGATGCAGTTTTTTTGATTTGTTTTGTCTGCTCTCGTTATTGCCACACAAAAGGATTCGTGCGGAAGCAGGGCGTTCTTGTTGATATCCATACAAGGAAATTATTGTATGTCTGAGCGATTGGATTTGTCTCTCCATCCCTCTTTTAATACCCCCAACCGTGGTGATCTACAGATTGAGTACAAGGACAGTCGCTAATTCCTTGAAGGAAATCCAGTCCAATGGTAATCATATGTGTTCCTGAATTAAAGGAAGCCATTTCATTAAAAGTCATTTGATAGGAATATCCAAAATAAAAGACCGACTTCTTGAACCCAAACATTGGCCCTAAATTCAAGGGTTTTAAGACCTGATCGTTCAGAAAACGATAGGATGCTCCTACCCAATAATATTCGTCTCTGTTGTTGTATTTTCGATATTTAAAATTCAAATCGGTACTCGAACGTCCATCACTAGCAAAGTATTGAAAAAATGCCGAAGGTTCAATTTCGGAGTAGTTCGCAGTTTTGATAACATATCCGGTATAAACTTGATAATTTAAAAGCAAATTAGGTTCTATTTTATATCCTGAAAACTGGTCGATGTTTTTACCTAAAATATTAGCTCCATTTACGCTTAAGTAAAATTGATCCCAACGATATAAAAAGCCAACATCGAAGTTGTTGTTTGTAGTTCTCCTGTCGTTTGTAATGCCGTAATCAGGATCAGTAGGGCTTAATTTTGCGATGTCAATATTAAAAGTATTGATGTTGAAAGACATCCCAAAAGACAAATACTGCTTAGAATAATAATCCAATATGATATGGTGTGCAAAAGTGAATTTAGCTCCAGCCTGATTGGTATATCCATTTTTGTCATTGTAAAACGAAGCTCCAACTCCGGATTGATTTGCAATTCTAAAATCGGCATACACGGATTGATTGTCTGGTGCGTCTTGTATTCCGACCCATTGGGTTAATCCATTGGCTCTTATCCTTAAATTATCACCAATTCCAGCATAGGTAGGCGAAATAACGAAAGGATTATCGGCTAGATATTGCGTAAAAACGGGTATATTCAGCTCTTGACTATAACTCGAAGTTAGCGTCAAGAATAAAAAGGATAGTAGTGCTATTTTTTTCATTTGAAATCTTTTAATTGGAAGCATTGTTTTCCGTCTTTACTATTATCTATACAAGGTGAAATGTCCAACAAATTCACGAGCATCTTTTTCATTTCGCAATTTAATAATGTACCAGTAATCGCCTGTTGGTAACTCATTACCATTGTATTTACCATCCCAGAATTGTCCTTCTCTGTAGGTACCCACTTTGCGTCCGTAACGATCAAAAACATAGAATATCAAATCTGGATAATTCATTGTATTTGTTGGTGTCCATCCATCATTGTCGCCGTCACCATTTGGTGTAAACACATTAGGAATTTTAATATCGACAAATTCAAAATATCTGGTAGCCGATGCCACACAACCATTGGCATCAGTAACCGTAACCGTATAGTCACCCGATTTGTAATAAATAAATTTATTTTGACTGCCCATTGAGTCACCATTTAGCGTGTATTGATATCCGCCTGCTCCGCCAGTTGCAGTTGCTACAATTTCGTTCAGTCCTCCATCTGTCAAAGTTAATGTTAATGGCAGAATTTGTACAATCGTGAAATCAGGCGTGTCTTTTTCGCAACCATTCGTGTGTCTTGCCGTAATATGATGCACTCCAGGAGGCACATTGGTAAACACATTACTGGCTTGATAAGGGGCAATTCCGTCTAAAGCATAATCGACATCGGCAGGATTTGTAATACTGGCATCAATCGTTACTGTAACTGTTAAAGTAGGTGCATTATTACTACAACCATAATCAACAATCGCTTGTGGGTTTAATTTTACTGATTCTGGTAATGGAACATCAAATTCATACGAACAGAAATTGGCATCACGAATGTACACCGTATGTATTCCTCCTGATAATCCTGTAAAATCAAAATCGGTTTGGGTTGGCGTGCCAGTTATGAAAGTTCCTCCATCTATACGAACGCTGTACGGAGCAGTTCCACCACTAACCGTAATGCTAAAAGCACCATCTTTGTCACCAAAACAGACTTCAGGCATTAGAGTTCCCGTAATTACAGCTGAACTTAATGGTGTTGGCTCTGCAATGATAATTCCTGTTTCATATACATAACATCCGTTTTGGTCTTGTGTAATAATATCATAGCTTCCTGGCACTAAATTATCAAAAACACCTGTATCAAAAAACTGGTTCAAATCGGGCGAAATAGCGTATTTGATTTTACCTGTTCCGCCAGAAGCGGTAACCACAATTTTTCCGTTATTCAAGCCATTACAAGTAGCATTTGTAGGAACGGCTATGGCAGATAATGCAGTGGTTGGTTGTGTAATGGTAACAGGTATTGAAGTTGCTGAACAATCGCCACTTTCAACATATACCATATAAGTTCCTGCTTTCAATTGAGTGAAATTACCCGGTGTGGCTTGTACCACCCCAATAACATCATATCCTAATCCGTCTTGCAAATAATATACATAATTACCTAACCCTCCAGTTGCTTTAGCTACAATAACTCCCGTGGTTTCTCCATTACAGTTAATAGTTGAAGTAAAATAATCTGTTTGAACAGTCAAAGCTGGCAAGGGCTCAACCTCAACATCATTAGAAACCACACTTTTACAACCATTGGAATCTTTCACATAATAACGATTTGTTCCAACTGGCGCTGAAACCGTAACTGAACTATAAAACACTGAGGAACTATATGTTACATTATCCGTACTATAAGTATATGGTGCTATACCTCCTTTGGCAGTAAGTATCAATGTTGAAAGTACTGTACAGGTTTGTGAAGTTGATTTTACTAGACTTGCCTGAACTAATTTGGGTTCGTCTATTGTAATTATTCCAGAAGTAGTTCCGCTACAACCCCAAGTGTCTGTTACTGTAACACTATAAGTTCCAGCTCCTAAACCGGTGAATACATTTGAAACTTGAGGGCCATTTGAAATAGTTGGTGTCACTGACAAATAATTCAAGGTATATAAATAATTACTTCCTTGACCTCCTGTTACCGATGATACAGTAATAGTTCCTGTTTTGTCTCCAAAACATGAAATAATTAAAGGACTTGCAGCAGCTGTAACTGCAATTGGTGTTGGAACTACTAAAGTTACTGGAACTGATCTTACACATCCTCCAGAATCTTTTACATTAACTGTATAGGAACCTGCTGTTAAATTTGTAAAATAGGTTTGAGAACCATAGGCTACATTTACTGGGCCAACTAATTCATATTGATATCCACCTGGCCATCCTCCTGTTGCTGTCACAGAAATACTTCCATTATTACCTGGAACACAAGTGATTTCAGTATGGGTTTCACTAATTACCAAAGCAGCCGATGGTTGTTCGATTGTAAAACTAGTGCTGACAGAACAAAAAGGACTGTTTTGCAATGTAGCGGTAACATTATACAAACCTGCAGTCAGACCCGAAATTGCCCAAGGTCCAGCAGTTGTTGAAGTACCATTAATTGGCGTTGCCAAAGCTACACTCGTAATCACATAATCGAAAGCGCCGGCATCGTTTGTTGGTGTCAGTTGATTATCTACTATTGTCAATTCGACCCTTCCTTCATTCGATCCATAACAAACAACATCGTTTGTTTTTACTGCTTTTAACTCGAAGGTGTTTGGATTGTTTACAAAGTGAATTGCTGATAGACTACATCCAGTAACCGTATTCAAAACATCGATTTGATATTGACCTACAATTAAATTATTGAAAATTCCTGTTGTATTCGTAGCATTATAAACGGTTCCGTTCAATCCAGAAACTGTATAGCTAAGTGTATTTGCAGCCGGAATACCTCCTGTAGTAGCAACGGTAACGGCTATGCTTTCGTTATTAGAACAAGTAATTGCAGCAGTAATCGCAACATTTATTTTGTCTAAACTAATAAATGGATTGATAATGATTGGCGCAAGTGTACTTCCCATACAGCCTTTATTATCAAAAACATTGATAGTGAAACTTCCACCTAATAAATCGGATTCGATATACGAATTAGATGCTCCGCGTTGCACTAATACACCATTTTTGATAAATTCATAAATAGTATATGTTCCTGAGCCACCAACTACTGTGTTTGCTGAAATACTTGCATAATTCGTACCGTTAGTTCCAGCGGTACAACCAAATTGTACTATTGTTGATGCTCCCAAATCGATTACGGCTGGCTGAATTACATCTATCAAAGCCGTTGCTTGACAACCTCTTGCAGAAGTAACTGTTACAGAATATCCTGTAGCCGCTGTTAATCCTGTAAATATATTAGAAGCTTGAGGCGTTCCACCATTCAAACTGTACATATAAACAGGGTTGTCGTTTATTCCCACTGCTGGAGTAGCCATTGTTGCTGTAATCATTCCATCGTTTCCGCCGTTGCAAGTAACTGGGGTAGAAGTCAAAGCAAATCCAGTAATTGTTGTAGCTGGAGTTATAGAAATTGGAACATAAAACTCGCATAAAGTAGTCGTATCACGAACACCCATCGAATGATTTCCTGATGTAACTCCCGTAAATGAAGTTGTTGCTACAAATGTGCCTCCATCAATATTGAATTGATAATTCGTAGAACCTCCTGTTGCCAAAACATTGACAACGCCATCATTATTGGCACAACTAGGAGTAGTTGCAACTACCGCAGTCAAGCTTAATGGTTGCAAAATAGTTACTGGAGTTGTTGTTGAAAGACATCCATTGGCATCTTTTACGGTTACATTATAGATTCCTGGAGCATTTACCGTAAGGATATTGCTGGTTTGGTAACTAACTCCATCTAAACTATATTCTAATGCAGGACTAAATCCGTTTGCGGTTACGGTAATAGTATAAGAACCTGTTGCACTTGGACATTGAGTTGCTACGGCAGAGGTTATTGTTGGATTAGCATCTAAAAGAATGTTTTGCGGATTATTTGTAGAACAACCATTGGCATCAACAACATAAACCACCCAATTCATATCGGCTCCGTTGTTAGTATCTACGACTAATTGGTTGCTCAAAACAAAACTTGTTGGAACAGGATCAGAAGCTCTAGCAATTGCATATTTATACGGTGCTGTTCCTCCTGTTGCAGTAATAGTAACTGTTGCAGTATCATTATTACAATTAATATTAGTCGCTGCTGAAATGGAACTTAAAGCCGCCGATGGTTGTGTAATAGTTACTGAAGCATTAGCCGAACAGCCCGTAACATTATCCGTAACCGTGACAGTATAATTTCCAAAAGCCAATCCTGAAAGGGTAACTTTATTTCCAGATTGTACCAAAGTGCCTATTCCTGTTGTTAATGAAGCTGTGTATGTTCCTGTAAAATTGGCAACTGTAAATTCTGCCGATCCATTGGTCAATCCAAAACAAGTCACTTCGCTAGTGATTAAACCAGAAACCGTGATATTATTTATTGGTTTAACTTGATATGCTTTTTCGAATGAACAGCCGTGAGCATCGGTAACTTTAAATAAATAAGTATTTGGAGCCAATGAAGTAAATACAGGATTTGTACCATTATCAACACTAATTGGCGAAATAATTTCATATTTAGCTATTGGCGTATAACCTCCAACCACTGTCAAAGTCACATCTGAAGTAGGTACTGGACAAGTTGGAGCAGTTCCCACAATGGTAATGTCGGTGATTTTTTGATACGGATTTACAGTCGTACTACCGTTAAAAATACAGCCATTAGCATCTTTTACAGAATAATTTATTGTTTGAATCGTACCATTATCAACCACATACAAAAGATTGATTGCATAATAATTAGCCGAACCATCAAAATTATAGGTGTAAGGAGCAGTTCCTGTTCCAACAGTAGCATTTACTGTTACTATCGCAGTTTGAGGAATGTTACCTGCATTACAAGCAAAATCAGTAACAACAGCCGTTGCATTTAACAAAACTGGATCTATAATGGTTTCTGAACCGTTGAATAGACATTGTTTGGAATCTCTAACAACATAATTCACTAATCCAGCTCCTAATCCTGTAAAAGTATTGGAGGATTGCCAAGATGTTCCCGCATTAATACTATATTCATATGGAGGAATTCCAAGAGAAGCCGTAATAGTAAGCGTTCCATCTAGAACTGTTGGACAAGAAGGTTTTGTATGTGTTGAAGTAGCCGTTGGATCCACTTTTGGATTGACAGTAACCACGGTTGTTTCGACCGAACAGCTATTTAAATCGGTGATTCTGAATTGGTAGGTTCCGGCTGTACTTGTGGTATAAGTTGCCGTTCTAGAATCATTAGCAAAAGGAACAGCAGCGCCATACGGAGAACCGTTTATAGCAACTTCATAAGTAAAATCGGGCGTAGCATTAGCAGGGGTAAACAATCCATCAATTGCATTTAATGTTATAACCGCATTTGGAGAAACTGTACAATCTATTTCTTTGGTTAAGGCAACATTTATGGATAGTTTTTTATCAATTTTGATGGTTTGCTCACTGAAACATCCATTGGCATCAATGACTCTAACGGTTTGCAATCCTGAATTTAATCCCGTAATAGTATAAGGGAAAGCAGCAACATTTTGAGAAGCCCCTCCATTTACCAAAATGGTGTAAGGTGCAATTCCAGGAGTTGTTAAACTAACATTTATTTCAAAAGTTCCTTCGTCCACACATTTGTCAACAATGGCTAAAGCAATTACTGGTTCAGGATCTTTGGTTAAAACCACTACAGTACTTGGTTGAATACAATTGTAGGCATCTTTTACGTGAACATAATAACTTCCAGCCGCTACATTAAACGTACTTGACGAATTCCAAGCAGGATCATTTGCCAATGGCGCAGTTGCTGAACTGGTAATCATATACGAATATGGAGCAGTTCCGTCTTTTGCCAAAGCATTGATAATTCCTAGATTATTACAATTTTCGTTTTGGACAACCGCGGCAGTAACCGTAAGAGGAAGAGCCGATTCTTTGATTTCAAAAATAGCCGAAGCCGATTGACAACCATTGAATGCTCCAGTTCCATTTTCAATAAATTTGATATAATATTGCCCAGGAGATAAAGTTCCAGGAGATGGAACGGTTACAGTAAATGGCGGAACACCTAGAACTGAAATATTGCCCGAAGTACCCGCAACTGCCACATTTGTATAAGCTGTGAATATTTGATAATCTACACTAGTAGTTGTAGTATCGAATCCAGTTAAGGTAAAAGTTGCACTACCATCATTGGCTCCGATACAAGTAACATTGGCAGGAGTAACGGCTGCTGTAAGCAATGATGCTGCTGGAATTGGCTGGTTGGCAGCTTTTACATAATAGCAATCTGTAGTTAAATCGTGAACTACAAAAGTATAAGTTACTCCAGGAACAAGATTGGTAAACGTTCTAGTGTCGCCACCAGGAGCATCAGGCGCGAACCAAGTTGAGGTGTAAGGATTAGTATTGGTTTCTAAAATTCCAAAAGCATAACTACCACTTCCTAATGTTGAAATCGCTTTGACAATCGCCGTACCTCCGTTTGTACAATCGGATGTTATCGTAGTTACATCTATCGTTAAATCAGAAGGAGGAGAAGCAATGGTAATTTGTTTGGTCAAACTACAACCATTAGCATCGATAACATTGATGGTATAAACTCCATAATTAATAATGGAGAACGTATGATCTTCTCGAACTGTAGCCACATAAGGATTACCTGCAATTATATCTCCAAAATTGTTAGTGATAAAATACTTAAATGGTGCTGTTCCGCCCAAAACATTTTCTACAGTTATAGAACCTAAACTTGACCCTCCAGGATTGTTACAAGTAATATCAACTTTAGTCAAATCAAAACTAATTGGGTCAGGTTGTGCAATTGTAATACTTGCAGGAACAGTATTGATACAACCTTTACTGTCTTTTACGGTAACGGTATAATTTCCAGCTGTAAGACCAGTAAATACATTCGAAGATTGATAATTAGTACCATCTATGCTGTAAGTAAATGGAGCAACACCTTTGGTAGCATCAATCGTAACTTGTATTCTTCCATTAGCATCGCCATTACATTTGATAGATTGTGTTTCTGTTAATGCCGTAATTACTGGATAAACTATCGGATTTACAGTGATAAGATTAGAAACTTTTGTACAAGCAGGAACATTCGAATCGGTGATTAAAAACTGATAAGTATTAGCCGATGTTACTGGATAGGTAAAGCTTGTTCCTACTATTGGAACGGCTATTCCATAAGCACCTCCACCAATACTCGTTTGATAAGAGAAAGGCGCTTTGCCACCAGTTATTGATACCGTAATTACACCATTTGGAGAAGCTGTACAATCTAAATCTTTTGTCAAAACAGCTGTTGCATTTAACACTTGGTTTACTGTAACCGAAGTGGTATTGGTACAGCCATTGGCATCTTTTACAGTTATGGTATAAGTTCCTGCTGCCACAGTAAAAGTATCGGCAGGACTTGGCACTACACCAGAATTTATAGTGTAAGTATAGGGCGCAATACCATTGGCGCCAACAGCTTTAATTTGGAATGTACTTCCCGAAGCAGAACATTGATTGGTAACTGAAGCCGTAACCGTTGGAATAGGATCTTTGGCAATAGTAACATCTGTTTTAGTGGTACAACCATTGGCATCTTTTACATAAACATCCCAATTTAGATTTATTGTAGGATCAAGATTACCAGTATTTGAACTAGAGTAAGTTCCTGCTGCAAATCCATCTTGTACAAAGGAGTATAAATATCCAGGAGTTCCACCGCTGGCTGTTGCTGTTACTGTTGCTGTTGCTACATTACAATTAGCATTTACATTAACAACTGAAAGACTCAATGGAGTTGCTGGGCCTGTAATGATAACATCGGTATTGGCAGTACAACCTGTGGTATTATCGGTAACTCTTACATTGTAAGTTCCAACGATGAGGTTGGATAAGGTAATCACATCATTAACATTGGTAAAAGGAACTGCTGGTGTTACCACAACCGCATAATTTCCTGTAGAACTAAATCCAGAAACAGTATATTTTGCAAGACCGGTATTGCCTCCGTTACACAAAACATTCGAAATGTTTTGACCAATAATGTTTATGGGTATTACTGGAGCAACTGTATAAGGTTCAGAATAAAAACATCCATTGGCATCTGTAACTTTAAAAACATATGTATTTGGTACTAATCCTGTAAAAACACCTGTTGTATTAGAAGTGGCTGAAGCAACTGGCGAAACAATTTCATAAGTCAATCCTCCCACTCCATTTGTAGCCGTAACTGTTGTTGAAGTAACCGTACAACTTATCACATTGCTCAAAAAAGCTAAATCTGTTGGTGGATTTAATGGTGCTAAAACAATTTGTTGCACTGAAGACAAACAGCCATTGGCATCTTTTACAATAATATCAAATGATTGGCCACTTCCGTTGTCATTTACCGTCAAAGTATTACTTGGAGTAAATGAGATTCCGTTATTATAGCTATAAGTATAAGCCCCTGTTCCTCCAGAAGGTGTAACGGTTATTGTTGCCGATTGTTTAGTATTTGTTGGGCTACAGCTAAATGTAGTTGCCGTAGCATTGGCAATAATTGGATTTGGATTCACAATAGTCACATTAGAAACTGCCGATTCACAACCTTTGCTATCAATTACTTTAATGTTGTAAATTCCAGCTGTTAAACCAGTTAACACATTAGAAGCTTGGGTAGTAAACAAAGTGGCGGTACTTGACTTAATAGCATACGTATAAGCCGATGTAAAACCATTTGCCGCTGTTACTGTAATAGTTCCATCATTGGCATTATTACAAGTGATATCCGTTTTAGAAGTGGTTATCGTTGGAGTCGTTTTTGGAGAAACTACAATTGCAGTACCATTTGCTGAACAGCCTTTGCTATCCGTTACCGAAAATACATAACTTCCCGCAGCCGCAGTTGTATATGGGAAAGAAGCAACCGCAGTTGGCGTTCCTCCATTAAATGCGACAGTATATGTATAAGGAGCACCGTTACCTCCAACGACAGTAGCATTTATAGAAGCATCAACTAAACACGTTAAATCTTGAGTCAAAGCAGCATTCAATTGTAATTGTGGTGCAATAATGATATTCGAAATCGTGGAAGTACAATTTTTACTGTCGGTAACAACTATGGTATGCGTTCCAACGCCAACGTTTGTAAACGTATTGCTGTTTTGAGCTGCTCCTCCGTCTAAAGCGTAAACAAATGGACCCGTTCCACCAGTTACATCTACCACTAAAGTTGATTGATTTACTGAATCATAACACAAATCCGAGGAACTTGCCAAAGTAGCTACTGGAGCTATTATTGGACTCACAATTACAGGAGCGCCAACATTAGTAACACATAAATTGGCATCTCTTGCAAATACTGTATAATTACCCGAAGACACATTGATAAATTGACCATTGGTTTGATAAGGACGAACAACAGCACCTCCCGTAGTATTTCTTAATTCGTATTGATAAGCTGGTGTTCCTCCGTTTCCTACTGCATTTATTGTTGCTCCGTTGGAACAACTTGGCTGTACGGTTATCGAAGCTGTTACGGTTAATGGTGTTGGTGCAGTTATAGCTTGAGGCAATGTAAACAAACAAGGACTTGCGGATAAATCATATTGCACTCTTATACTATGCGACCCTGCTGACAAGCCACCAATTGTTAATGGAGAAGTAGCACTTAAAACAAAAGCTGCTCCGTCTAACGAATAATAAAAACCTGTTGGTGCAAAATTTTGTACTGCAATGGTAATTTCGCCATCGTTATTTCCAGCGCAAGTAATGTCTTTATGTCCAATTACTGCCGCTGAGAATGCTTTGTTAGCATCAATAATTAAAGGAAAATCTTTTTGTGTAATACAGGATTTTGGCAGCTGATACACCTTGATGTCATCAATTAAAGCGTCATTTCCGTTATAAAGAATGCTACCTGATTTGATTCTAAAAGTAAGATTCGTATTGTTACCAGGATTTAGGCTTAATGCTTTGAAAACCCATTTGTTTCTGTCAGGATCATTGATAGGTCCTGCAATTATTCCTGTAAATTGTGAAGCAACCACTGTTCCTGATGGATCTACCAATTCTATAATAAAATCTGGAGAGGCTCCATTAATACCCAATTTTAAAAGATTGGCAAGATATACTTCGACTTTAATGGGCTGATTTGGAATAACATCTACTATAGGTTTGCTGTATAAAACACCGTAAGGACCTGCAGCACTTCCAATATTTACTAATAAAAATCTTCCGTTGGCATCAGCGCCATTGGTCGTATGGTCTTTAAAATGATACCAAGCACCTGAATTATTACTCAAAGGGTCATCACTTCTCCAAAAGAAACTAGCAACCGAATAAGCATTGTCTTCTACAGATCTACTTGGCGTACCATTAGGATAATTACATAAATAAGGAGGGTTTACTCTTTGATCATTAAAACAATAAGCAGAAGCAATACCTGAAGTGGTTGTTGGTGCTCCCGATCCAAAATCTTCTTTCAATAAATTACTATAAGTTGGCACTGATAATAATTTATATGTAACACTTACAGTATGTGAGCCTGAAGGCACATTTACAAATACATTTGGTGGTGTATTGGTATTGACCACTCCATCTAATAAATATTCATAACTAAAATTGGCGCCTCCATTATTGGTTACTGTTACGGTGCTTGTTGCAGTTCCATCGCAATTAAACGCTGGAGAATTTACAGAAACGGTTGGGTCTGATGGTTTTGGATCTAAAATAATTCCTGACATTGGAAAAGTACATCCCAAAGCATCTTTGACCATTAAAGTATAGGTTCCAGGTGCAACATATTTTTCATTCGAAGCTTGCCAAGTTAAACCTCCATCAAAACTATATTGGTAGGGTGCAGTTCCTCCTTGTGCATTAGTAATTCGTAATTTTCCTTCAGTGCCAGAAGGACCACAACCTGCCAATTCTGCCACTCCACCAGAAGCAGTAACAGCCGAAGCTGGCCCTGTAATTATTAGGGTTTGGGCTGGATCTGAACAATATTTTAGGGTTGGGCTTCCATTTTGAGGCGTATAGGAAACGCCATATCGTACCACAACATCATAAGTTCCCGGTGTTAAATTAGAAAAAGTTGAATTGTTTTGAAAGGTAACTCCATTATCGATGCTGTAAGAAAGGCTATTTCCATTGGCATTAGTAACATTTACATTTATTTGCGCATTATCATTATAACAGATACTGTTGGTGCTTGTTATGGTATAAATTGGCTTTGGAAAAGTAGTAACTGTTATTGAAGTTGTAGCGCTACAATTTTTAGAATCAAGAACTAAAATGTCATATTGTCCTGGTGCAGTAACAATAATCTCATTGGAAGTTTGAAATGAAGTAGAACCGTTTATAAAATAATAATAAGGGGCTCCATTTCCTCCTTGGGCAGCAATAACAATTTTACCATCACTGCAAGAAGTTAAAGGTTCTGCCAAAACTGCTGTAGCAATAACGGCATTCACGGGCTGATTGATAGTAACCATTTGAGATTGATTACATCCATCTGTGGTGGTCACTCTCACTTGATACGTTTTACCGGGTGTTAGATTTGCAAAAGTATAATCGGCAGCCACTATGGGGCCTACACTATTTACTAGAGTCGCTCCATCATATATATAATAATTATACTGAGGATCGCCTTCATTGGCAATCACTTTTATACTTCCTTTTTCGTTAAAACACAATGGATGCGTTACCGAAGTGGTAACCGAAAAATTTCGTTGTCTAATTGGAATGTTAGGAATTGTAAAAATACAAGGATTACTCACTATCCCAACTTGTCTGATATAGGCAGTATATAATCCTGGTGTAGTGATCGTGAAGCTATTACTAGACTGATAGTTTGTGCCATCAATACTGTATTCATATCCAGAGCCAACACCTCTAACGGTAATGTTTCCACTGGTGCTACAAACAATATCTTTGTGCGTTTCCGTAGGATTCAAATCATTTTTATAGACATTGAAATAAAAACGGTTGAAACATCCTCCTGGATAATTCAAAGTAAGTCTAAACTGCCCTGAAACAGTGGCAGTATAATCAGCACCTGTTGCTACTTGAGTCCAAGTACAAGTAGTGCCTTCGTTGGCGCAATCGGTGTTGGTCACTGCAGTACAACTTGCTTCATTCAATTTTTCCCATACAATGGTTGAACCATCAGAAATATTGGTTTTAATTAATCGACTGGCATTGGCTCCACACAAAAAGATATTGGGTAATAATTTACCATCATTAGGGCAAACTACTACTTGGTCAGCATAAGGAATTACTGGATTTGTAACTACTCCTCCAAATTTGGTAACCGTTATTGTTTCAACTATTGAAACACAAGGAGCAATGGCCGTATTGCGAACATAATAAGTTCCAACTGACGTCACCGTAAGCGATTGACTGGTTCCCAACACTGGAGTGCCCGTTGGACTAGAAGACCACGAATAGGTGTCATATCCGTTGGCGGCTTTTAAAACCACACTATTTCCGCACAAAACCTCACTTTTATTAAACTTACAATTCTCAAGACCAACAAGAAAATTAGTGGCTTTAGGAGTTACTAAACATCCGGTATAAGTGTTGACACTAGGATCTTCTGAAAGCGAAAAGGCGATGTTTTTATCTCCTTTATAAGTTGCATAAGCTTGATTGTCTATAATGTTCGAACAAGCATCCGTAAGTTTTTCACAATCAGCAACTACAACTTTTAATCGTATTTGAGTTAACCCATCTCCTATTTCAACCAAGGATTTATTGATATCAAAAACAATGGTTCTCGTTGCTGGATTGTAACCCGAAAGTTGATTGCCTGTTATGGGGTCAAAATTGACTACTGGATTTACAGTTACTCCTGCTGGTAAAGTCATTCCTGTAGGATAATTAAAAATCGTGTTTACTGGTAATTGATCTTTTATGGTAAAAAAAGTAGCATTATCATTTCCTTTGTTTTGAAATCCAATTACATAATTCAGAATGTCTTTGGGTTGCACATTAGAATTACCAATATCTACTCCTGCCGAGTTTTCTACTGTTTTTACTAGTATAATTTTAGGCTCAATAACTTCTACCGCAAAGGCACTGAAATAAAAATAATAAATATCTTTAGTGCTACTTAAATGAATTAATGCAGAAGTATCTCCGTTTTTTATTAGCGTATTTCCTCCGTTTGGAATATTCAAAATCCCCGCATCAAACCCTAAAGTATTCGAACTCTTTGGATTTCTTGTCAAAAAAAGCTCGGGAGTATTTGTAGCTGGATTTATATAAGAAACCGAACTATTGAAAAAATCATTTGAGGGTCTAATTACAGTTCCAACAGAATTTGTTGCGTTTATGGTTGTTCCGTTTATTTGCAAAAAATCCCCTGTAAAACCTTTGTCTCCTTCTAAAGCACTAAAAGCATATTTGGCATTTACTGGCCCTGTGGGTATGGTTTTAAAGCCTGAAACAGTAACGTCTTGATTATTAGTACTGCTAATGATGCTGTACCCATCAAAAGAAGTAATGTATTTACTTGGCAAGGCTGGATCTTCATATACAATAAAAAGAGACCAACCAGCAGAAAGTCCTTCAACATTTGGAAATTTACCTGTCAAGGTAGAAACATTTGCAACTGTATAAGTTCCTTGAGGGTTAGCAAGAGCCGTAACATAAGAAGTTACATCTGCATAACTTGCATAAGTATTCGATTTAGAATTCGAAGATGAATTTTGATAATAAATAGATGTTCCTGTAATATCAATATAGGAGCCTCCTGGTACTTTAAATTTAACTTTAGTGTTTGAATCGGCGCTTCCTTTTATAACAGCTCCCCAATACAATCCTGCATATTTTATTTTATAACAACCAGATGTACTTGGCACTGCTAAATCGGCACTACTAGAATTAAAAGTACTTGCATCAGAATCAACATCAACATTAACCATATTGTTAAGGTCGTTGTTTTGATTGGTTGTATTATTATAATCGGCAGTTTTATCAACACTTAATATATTGTTACCTATAAGAAGCATATCCCCTTTTATAGTCTGGTTGTATCTTGGTGTAAACGGAACTATCGGAGCCTGTGCAAATGAATTTAAACACAACATTAAGAATGCTACAAAGAGTAAATTTTTGTAATAAAAAGAAGGTTTTATCGTGAGGGAAAGAGCTCCTTTCGATGACTTCTTTATAATGTTAAGAACCAAACTATTGGTAAGTAAGTAGTTGTTTTTCATTTGAATAAATTGTTTGTTGTAAACAAAAATCAATTTTAATATTTATGCTTTTTAAAATTAGCTAGTGGCCAGTACCTAATTTTAAAATAAGTTGGGCTCCTTTTTTTCAATTATAAATTGAATAATTAGTTCTCTATTTTAGAGATAGACATCTTACCGTTGTAAGAGGTGCTGCCTTTAGTTTCTAATGCTTTTTTAGCTTCTTCAATATTGTCAAATTTATCATAATAAATATAGTATTTACTAGTGGTAACGTCATAAAAGAAGTTAATATTGTTTTGTCCTGCCGCTACTGCTTTTGTTAAAAATTCATCTCTTTTGGCTACATCGCTATGCACGGCCACTACTAAATAAAATCCTTTCGGTACACTTTTATCCTCTTTCAATATTTGCATATTAGGTTGCTCTTCACCATAATCAAAATCTGTTGATTTAATTGGAGTGGTGCTAAAAGGAGTTGTTTTTTTGATACGTTCCAAAGCCGCTTTGTCTTGTGAAAGTCTATCTTCTGCATTAACAAAAGAAGCTCGTTTTATTCTTCTTTTTTTCTCGATCTCGGTGGCAATTTTAATCTTTTCTAATGATGAAACCAAATCTTTGTTTGATTGTATAGCTTGTGATTGTTCTGCTTTTAATGTTTCAATAGCTTTCAAATAATATTGGTTCAACGGGTCATTTTTATCCGAAACTTTTTGGATTCTTTGATTGTATATTACTTCAATCTCTTTTATTTTTTCTGTTTGAATTTTGTTTACCTCAGTTATTTGAAGAGTTAAACTTTCTAATGCTGCATTTTCTCCAGTAGTGCTTTTGAATGGTTTTGGTTCTTTAAAAATACCTTTATCACTCAAATCATTTTCCTCCTTCATTTCCTGAAGGTCTTTTTCTTTAGCTGATACAGTAGCGTTCAAATTAGTCAATAATTGTTGTTGTTTCTTTTTGGAACTTTCTAATAATACGGCTATATTATCCATTGATTTTGTGTACTCATCTTTGGCTTTTGCTTTGGCATCTGCATCAGCTTTGGCTTTATTATCAGCAGCTAATTTTTGTTTAGCAAGAGCATCTGATTTGGCTTTAGTGTCTGCTGCAAGTTTGGCTGCAATAAGAGCATCGGCTTTGGCTTTGGCATCAGCTTTGGCTTTATTATCAGCAGCTAATTTTTGTTTAGCAAGAGCATCGGCTTTGGCCTTAGCATCTGCATTCAATTTTGCTTGGGCAGCTGCGTCAGGTTTAGGCTTAGTATCAACCGCTTTGGTATCTGTAGCTAATTTTGGTTTTGGAGCATTCAATTTAGCTAATGCAAGCGCATCCGATTTGGCCTTAGCATCAGCGGCTAGTTTTGCTTTAGCTTTGGCATCGGCTTCTAATTTTGCTTGTGCTACTTCTGCTCTTCTAGCTTTAACCTCAATAGCTTGTTCTTCTTTTCTGGCTTGTTCTTCTGGAGTTAGTTTTTTTACTGTTGGCGCTACCGTTCTTTCCTCTGCTGGCAAAATGATTGATCCTTCTTCATTGTCATCTGCATAATCGTATTTTTTGTTTTTGAATTTATAGGCTAAAGCTATTTCGTGTGAAGCACCAAAATTGGACATATTGCCCATCCCTTGTTCATAATTGTATTCGAAAGAAATATTTTGCGTCAAGTTAACGCCAAAACCTCCTGAAATTCCGTGTAAACTGTTGTAACCAGCTTGTGCCCAAACTCCAATTGGAATACTAAACATGGCTAAACCTGACACAACGGTTTTGTCTTTTTTAAATTCTGTTCTGAGTATGCCTGAAAACTTACTTTGGTCAAAAAATCCATAACTTTCAATATATCCTGTATGCATAATGTGAAGTTGAATCGCTTTTTCAGGATCGTCTGCTACTATTTTTGAATTTTGGAGATTGTATAAAACCAAATTATTCAGAGACAAACCAAAATCAAGAAAATCCATTCCGTAATTGATTCCTGGATTTATGGTAATTAAAGTGCTAGAAGGAATGTTATCTAAGGATGGATCTGGGTAATTTGTGATTATTTTGGCATCGTTTAAACCACTTTTGTAAAATCCTAAATTGAGTCCAAAAGTAAGGTTGCTGTCATTTCGAAGTTGTACATTATGAGCATAATTGGCCACACCACCAAAAGTGGTTAACACACCATAATTTTGCTGAAATAAACTAAAGGCAATGGCTTCATTTTCTTTAAATCTTCCTGAATAACTAAATAAATAGGTTTGCGGAGAATCCTCAAATTGAGTAAACTCTCTTTTATTATAAATACTTACATAAGGATTTTGCTCTCTAACGAAACTAAAGGTTGGATTGAGAATGTATTTATTGAACTTTAACGAATTTCTTACGGGTAGTGCAAACGAAACAACTCCATCCTCTTGAGAATGGAGTATTTGCATCGCAAATAAAAATAAGATAATGGGTAAAATTCTTTTCATATTACTTCACAATCGTTATTGAACCCTTTTTAGTTGCACCATCTTGCGGCTTTATGAAATAATAAAAAACAGGATTTATTTGCTTAAATTCAATTGGACTTTCGGGCCAGTTGTTCAAGTAATTATCGGAGGTAAATACAAGCTCGCCATTCGAATTTCTTATCTCAACCTTGGCATTACTACCCACTGAAAATTCTTGTGGAATAACCCAAGTATCATTTATACCATCGCCATTCGGGCTAATCAAATTTGGAATCTTGACAACATTAAGATCTATGACAGAGTTCACAAGAAAAGAAACTTCGTCAACAACTGCACATCCTGATTGTTGGGTTATCTTAACTTTATAATTTCCTGTGCTAGTCACATCATAGGTATTTGTAGTAATGCCTGAAATTAAAGTGTTGTTTTTATACCATTCGAATGTTGGACTTGCCGCATTTGTTGTTACTATAACTTTTATGATTTCTCCATCCGCAATAACGTTTGTATCAGGAATGTTGATAGAACTTACTGTTTTCAATTCTTTCAAATCAATTGTAAAAGTGCTGGAACAACCTCCAAAATCAACAAAAACGGAATAGAATCCTTCTTGGTTTGCTAGTAAGGTTTTAGTAGTAGCTCCATTTATTTTCACATTATCCTTATACCATTGATAGGTATTTCCTGTAACAGAACCCAAACCAAGTGTTGTAGCGCCGCCTGCTGAACAAAAAGGATTTCCGAGACTTGAAACAACCGATGCTGAAGTTCCTCCTGAAGATTGAGCTACTGTTACCGAGTTGGATCTAAAATTAGAATCAGTACAAGTTCCGTAATCAAGCATTACATAATAAACTCCGGCTGACTTTGCTATTAAAGAGGAAGAAGTCGCTCCAGAAACAACCACATTATCTTTGTACCATTTATACTTAATACTCGAATAATTTACTGGAGAACTGTTGGGAATAGTTGGGGTTGAATTATCGATTGCCAAAGTAACGCTACCGCCTGTACAAATACTAGCTGATGCTTGTTTGTTATTAATAAAAAAAGATTCTTCAAAAGGTTTGTAATAGGCTGGAAAATAGGTTAAAGTTCCGCCAACATTAACAGCGTCTTTTACAAAAAAATTACTGCTTATGAATCCTGTGGAGCTTTTTACTCTTAATTTATAACTATCAGAACCAATTAAAGTGGTTGGAACCGCAAAAGTTATTTTTTTTTGACTAGCCGTTATATCTGTAGATGATACAATTGTTGTGCTAATTGGATTGGTAAAACTACCTGTATTATCTGAAAGCTGTACCTCAAAAGTAGTTCCAGCTGGAAAACCCGAATGATTAAAAGTAGCGTCAAATTCATTAAAAGTCCCTGCACAAATTTTGTCAAACGGTAAGATTTGTGGTGCTATTGTTTGTCCGTAAACGATTGTGGTTAAAGTCGAAACCAAAATCAAGAAACAAAAAAAATATTTATTTAAAATAGGGAATTTCATTGACTAAAATATTTGCTTAGTCGAAATTAAATAAATATCTTTATAAAAATCGACTTAATTAATTCAAAAAGTTCATTTTATTTCGTTTTATTTAATCTTCGTTTGATACGGTTATTCTTCCTATACGCAATCTAAAATCGGGTCTTTTATCATTCATAAAATCTATGAATGTCTCACTGTTTTCGGCTTTGGAGTAAACATTAGCAAAACCCACATTTCCATACCAATTTTCTAAATCTTCATTATTAGAATTGTTTTCAACAAAAATATTACCCTTGCAAAGATTGAAATACATTTGCTCTAATTTTACTTTTTTAAGATTTAAATCATTAATCGCAATTTCTTTGCTCAACAATATAGCTGGATTAAAACCAGAAATAACACTTTTCTTAAAGTCAATTGAAGCATTCTCGGCAACATAAACACCTTCTTTAATAAGTCCTGATTCTATATCCACTTTAACATTTTCACTATTGTTGACCAATGTTAAATTTCGTGCTGAAACTAAAGTTTGTTTTTTAGTGAAATCTACTTCTTCTTGTTTGTCATAAGAACGGACATTCATACATCTTGAACCGGTAGTACTAGTCAAATAAGAAGAGCGAATTGCCAATGAATTTTCGATAGTACATTGGGTTCCATAATTAAATTTATAGTCATCGCTGCTCGATTTAAAAGAGATCAACTTGTTCAAATTAACTTCTCCTCCTAATATTTCAAATGAATCACCAGCAGAATAACTGACCATTATGTTTTCAAAGATAGTTTTGTTACCAACACCCGCCAACAACAATCCATTAAAATTATTGAATCCCTTAATTTTAGCACCTGCATATTCTATTCTCACAAATCTTAAAACACCTGAATTGCTAGCTGAATTATTACCACCATAATAAGATAAATTAGCATCTGTATCAAAATTCACCGCTGCCAAATTTCCAAATTTGTTAATCGGCGCATCACCAAGAATAATCACTCCACCCCAATCACCTGCTTTTCTAACTACTTTATTAGACGTAAAAACTATCGGATCGGTTTCTAAACCATCGGCAACAATGGTAGCTCCTTTGGTAACGATTAGCGACGCTTTAGACTCGCTGTCTGCCATTATAACTGTTCCAGGCTCAATTGTTAAAACGGCATTGTTCATTAGATAAACATTACCTTGTAGTAAATACACATTTCTTTTATACAGTTTAGTATCAACCTTTATATAACCTGTTAGAATTTGACTTACATCATTATAAACCACTTTGTTTGGTTTAAATTCGGTCCAATTGTTTAACCAGCTTTTAAATCCTGTTATTCCTTTTTCTTGTTGTGCATTCATATCACAAACCACTAAAAGAAGTATGACGATTATTTTAATTAATTTTTTCATGACTTATCAACTTTATATTTTCAACACTTACTCCTATTTTTTTAAATTCTAATAAGCGTTTTAATTTCTTTTTTTTCGTTTTACATATCATCAAATTCGTGTAGCGATTTCAATATGTTTTCATAAAACAGAATGGCTTTTATCAAATCGTCTTTATCACCATAAGGCAATATCTTTTTTTGATATTCGGCTGTATTATCCAAATACTCTTTTGTATTCTCCTCTTGCCCTTCAAATGCCTTTCTGTATTCAGAGGTTTTTGGAATTCCAAAATCTTCCAAAGTAATACCCGGTTTTGTAGCCAATGAAATATAAGGCAATGTTTTAGCCAAAACGGCTACACGTTCTACGCACAATTCAATCAACTCTCCTTTTGGCAAACTGGACAACTCATTTTTATCGTAATATTTTTTAATTATTGCTGTTCTGCTTATAATACTTAGTGGTGCCTTCTTTTTATCTTGAGCAAAAGAAGCTGTTGAAATAAATAAAAATGCGATACTGATATAAAGAATTTTAGCTTTCATAATTAATTAGATGTTTTATTTTAAACAAATTTACAAAACAAAATTTAATCTGCAATTTTATTTAACACTAAAAATAAATAAATTACTACAAATGCTTAAAAAAAATACAAATAATCGAATAAATATGCTTTTTATCGGATATTTTACGCTTGGATAAAAAAAATTTAATAAGTTTTATTTGATTAAAAAAAATTAAACTATCAACATAATATTTTAGTTATTAACAATTGTAGTTATAAAACTACAAAATATTAACGAAAAAGAATACGCCTAACAAATATGCATTTAGTCGAATATTTAACCCGATGATGGAAAATTTTAAGTCTCTCCTAATAGTTTTTTATTTAAAAAAAGAGTAATTCATAGTTTATAAGTACTAGTATAATAAATCAACAACAACGAAAACTTTGCCATCTAAATTTCGACACTAGACCAATTTCTTCTATATTTGCCTTATGCAGTTTTCAGAAATTTTAGGGCAGGAACACATCAAAAATCATTTGACACGAAGTGCCGATTTAGGTAGAATTCCACACGCCCAATTGTTTGTCGGTCCTGAAGGATGTGGCGCTTTGCCAATGGCGATTGCCTATGCACAATATATTTTGTGCAACAATCAAAACGGAGAAAATTCGGGTGCCAACGAAAGTTGTAATCTTAAATTCCAAAAATTATCGCATCCAGATTTGCATTTCGTTTATCCAACAGTAAGCACCGAAGACGTAAAAACAAAACCCAAAAGCATTGATTTCATTGCCGATTGGAGAGAATTTGTAGCCCAAAATCCTTACGGAGGACTTTTCGATTGGTATTCTGTTTTAGGAGTTCAGAACAAGCAAGGCGAAATTCGGGTAGATGATGCACAGGAAATCCTGAAATCACTTTCGCTAAAATCCTACGAAGGCGGTTATAAAATCATGATTGTTTGGATGGCCGATAAAATGAACACAGCAGCCTCCAACAAATTATTGAAATTATTAGAAGAACCGCCAGAAAAAACCATTTTCATTCTCATTTCCGAAAACGAAGAAGATATTATTCAAACGATACGTTCGCGTTGTCAAGTATTGAATTTCATTGGATTGAGCGAAAGTGTGATCAGAGAAACATTAGTTTCTCGTGAAAACATCGATCCCAAAACGGCTACAAAAATCGCCCATCAAGCACAAGGAAATTTCAACAAAGCCTTGCATTTATTAAAAGACGATAGCGACGAATTTCCGTTCGAAGAATGGTTCGTGGTTTGGGTTCGTGCGGCTTTCAAAGCCAAAGGAAATGCGGCCGTGATTGCCGATTTGATTCAATGGAGTGAACAAATTGCCGCTTTGGGAAGAGAAACCCAAAAGAAATTCCTGCAATTTTGCATCGATATTTTTCGTCAAGCGTTGCTGCACAATTATGAAACGCCGAGCTTGGTATATATGGAACCCGCCGTCGAAGGCTTTACAATTGCAAAATTTGCACCTTTTGTAAACGGAAACAACATTCACGAAATATTTCAAGAATTGTCTGATGCCATTTATCATATCGAGCGCAACGGAAACGCTAAAATAATCCTAACCGACTTATCAATAAAATTGACTCGTTTAATCCACAAAAAATAAGTTATGAATAACGCTGCCTCCATTTTGCTTCTCGTTTTTTTGGCTCTTACATTTATACAATCCGCTTATGAAAAAATCTTTTATTGGCAGGAAAACGTCGATTGGCTCAAAGAACATTTCTCAAAAACGAGACTAAAAAACTTGGTTAATCCATCACTGGTTCTTCTTGTTATTTTTGAGCTTATTTCAGGTATTTTATCTATAGTTGGTATCATCGAACTTTTGGTCAACAATGGCAGAACTTTTGGTTTCTACGGAGCCATTTTTTCAAGCATTACCTTACTGATGATGCTCTTCGGACAACGATTGGCCAAAGATTATGACGGCGCCAGAACCATCGTCATTTACTTTATTCCAGCAGTAATGGCGGTATATTGGCTGAATTAGACTTTTACCATATAAGTCATATAAGTTCTTTAAAGACAACAAAAACTTTTGACTTTTTCAAAAATACCTATTCAACAAACTTATATGACTTATATGTTTAAAAAAATCACATAAAATGACTCCAAAACATCCCTCAGAATCCTTGACCATCCTCACAGATTTGGTTTTACCCAGCGAAACCAATGCCTTAAACAACCTTTTTGGTGGCGAATTATTGGCTCGAATGGATCGTGCAGCCAGTATTTCGGCAGGAAGGCATTCGCGCAGAATTGCCGTAACGGTTTCGGTCAATCACGTGGCTTTCAACAAAGCTATTCCGCTGGGAAGCGTGGTTATTATTGAGGCAAAAGTGTCAAGAGCATTCAAAACCTCGATGGAAATATATATTGATGTTTGGATCGAAGACCGAGAATCTGGACAAAGAATCAAATCGAATGAAGCTATTTACACTTTTGTAGCGGTAGATGATACAGGAAAACCCGTTGAAGTTCCGCACATCGTTCCAGAAACCAAACTAGAACAGCATCGTTTTGATGATGCTTTGAGAAGAAAACAATTGAGTTTGGTCTTGGCTGGAAAATTAAATCCTCACGATGCCACGGAATTGAAGGCGTTGTTTGTGTAAACATTATCAAAATAAAAAATGGGCGAAAAAGAATTTGTTTTCAAAAGAAGCTTTACAGACGGCAAACAAAGACGATTAGTTTTTAATGAAAAGGAATTTAAATTTGAAGATAAAGACTTCGGAAATAATTTATTTACTGTTTTTAAAAAAGAAGAAATAACTGATTATCGGTTTGGTATTCGGTGGATTCGCTTTGAATTTACTTACGGAAGAGAATATCAAATATTTGTTCGAAACAAAGAAAACAAGGTTATAAAAATAAGTTTTAAGTCCTATTTTGGCAGAAAAAAGAATATACTTCACAATCTTTACAGAGATATTTTAACCGATTTATGGAATTATTATTTCGAAGACATTATTGATAATTTCATTAAAAAACACAATAACCACGAGCAATTTTCAATTGGTGATGTTTTGTTTACAAAAGAACATATCGAACTAAATATTAGCGGCATTTTTAATCAAAAAAAGGTCGTTATTCCTTGGGATAAAATTAGAACACGAGTTTATCATACTTATTTTTCAATTTATTCTGTGGAAAATCCTTCCGAAATAAATAGAGGTTATAACTATAAAGAAGATTGGAATACAAATGTTCTGCACAGCGTTTTAAGAACATTATTAAAACAAAAGAAAATTGAAACTTACGATTAAAAACCATAAAAATCTGTGAATCTGCGGCCAAAAACAAAATAATAATTTGCGAATTTGCGGTTAAATACAATTGTTAAAAGCTATAAAAAATTCCCCTTGCTTCTTCCAAAAAAAGAAGTATTTTTACAAAAAGATAAGTACAAAAATAAATGAAAGAAAAGATGAGTTCAGAGAAAGAAGCCAAATTAAAAGCACTACAACTTACACTTGACAAACTAGATAAAACCTACGGAAAAGGCACCGTAATGAAAATGGGCGACAAAGCCATCGAAGAAGTAGAAACTATTTCTTCTGGATCTTTGGGAGTGGATTTAGCCTTGGGAGTTGGCGGTTATCCAAGAGGAAGAGTTATTGAAATATACGGTCCAGAATCTTCAGGAAAAACAACTTTGACTTTGCACGCTATTGCCGAAGCTCAAAAAGCAGGAGGAATTGCAGCTTTTATAGATGCTGAACACGCTTTCGATAGGAATTATGCCGAAAAACTAGGAGTTGACATCGAAAACTTAATCATTTCACAACCCGACAACGGGGAACAAGCTTTGGAAATTGCTGAGAACTTGATTCGTTCTGGGGCAATTGATATTGTAGTAATTGACTCCGTTGCGGCTTTGACTCCAAAAAGTGAAATCGAAGGCGAAATGGGAGATTCTAAAATGGGTCTTCACGCTCGTTTGATGTCGCAAGCCTTGAGAAAACTTACTGGAACCATCAGCAAAACCAATTGTACGGTTTTCTTCATCAACCAGTTGAGAGAGAAAATTGGCGTAATGTTCGGAAATCCAGAAACGACAACGGGTGGAAATGCCTTGAAGTTTTATGCTTCGGTACGTTTGGATATTCGTCGTTCGACTCAAATCAAAGATGGTGAAAATGTACTTGGTAACAGAACCAAAGTTAAAATTGTTAAAAACAAGGTGGCTCCGCCTTTCAAAACTGCCGAATTTGACATTATGTACGGAGAAGGAATTTCGAAAACGGGAGAAATCTTGGATTTAGCCGTTGAATTCGAAATCATCAAAAAAGCGGGTTCTTGGTTCAGTTATGGCGAAACCAAATTAGGACAAGGTCGTGATGCGGTGAAAGCCTTAATCAAGGACAATCCAGAATTGGCCGACGAATTGGAAGAAAAAATCAAAGCCAAGATTAAAGAAACAAATGCTTAAAATTAGAAAAGAGTCTCGCAAATTGCGGGACTTTTTTTTCTTAACTTTTTGAAAAACAACAAACCGCAAATTCACAAAATAAACTACCTAGGGACAGAACCTCAGAGGTATTAAGAATAATAGCCACAGATTCACAGATTTTCAAAAAATATTTTTAATCTGTGAATCTGTGGCTAAAAAAATCGAAGCAGAGCTTCGAGGAATTAAAAAAGTCTTAATAGATATTCAATTTGCGAATTTGCGGTAAATGTTTAATTTTCTTCCTTTTGAAACTCCAACAATTGTGCGTGAATAACTTTCCAAGATTGCTCTTTAAGATTGTTTTTATCCGCCATTGTTTTTCCTTCCGTTTCAACAAAAGAATGCACTTTAACCCGCATCAAACCGGGACTTCCGCTCAAAAAAGTAAAGGAAAAACGTTCTTTGTTATCGCCAAAAGTCATTGGAACAATAGGCAATTGGTGTTCTATAGCCAATCGGAATGCACCATCCTTGAAATGGTCTAAAAGTATCGATTCGTCATCAGGAACACCTCCTTCGGGAAAAATACAAATGCTAAGTCCTTGATTGATGCGCTTTTGGGCTCTGTCAAAAACACCGTGTTTACTTCTAGAACTAGATCTATCGACCAAAATACAGGTTCGTTTGTAGAAAAATCCAAACAAGGGAATTTTGACCAATTCTTTTTTTCCCACAAAAACAAAGGGTTTTCGAACCGTGACAAGCATCAACATAATATCGATCATCGATGTGTGATTGGCGATAAGCATATAACTTTGATTCTTTTCGAATTCCTGTTCTCGTTCGATTTTGTAATAAAATCCCATTCCGATAAGAATGAATTTAGCCCAAATTCTTGCCATTTTAAAGAAGTAAGGATAACCCCTTTCAGTCAAAATAGACAACACCAAAAAGGGAAGCATAACCAAAATAGGAATGGCCATTAAAACGTAAAACCAAACCCGCCAAAGCACCCAAAAAATAATTTTCATTCCTCTCATAGTTTTCAAAAGTAAGTAAAAGTGTGTAAGTTTGACTACTTCTAACCGCAAAGTGCACAAAGTTTTTCGCAAAGTAAAAAAAGAAGCTACTTAAACTTTTAGTAAAACTGTTAAATTTGTTTTACAATAATCGCAAAGTGCACAATTTTTTTTACGAAGTAAAATAAGGTAAGATGACAGAAAATGAAATTTCAAAAATTATAATTGGTTTAGCTATTCAAGTCCACAAAGGTCTAGGCCCTGGTTTGCTGGAAAACGCATACAAAGAATGTTTGTTTTATAAAATAAACCAATCTGGTCTTTTTGTTGAAAAAGAAAAAGTTTTGCCATTAATATTTGAAGAAGTAAAATTAGATTGCGGTTATCGAGTTGATTTATTGGTAGAAAACAAATTTATAATTGAACTTAAAAGTGTAGAATCATTGAATGAAATTCATTTGGCACAAACCTTAACATACTTAAAACTTGGAAACTACAAACTCGGACTTTTAATAAACTTTAACGAAGTGCTTCTAAAAAACGGAATCAGAAGAGTTGTAAATAATTTATAATCTTTGCGAACCTTTAAAAAAACCTTTTAAACCTCACCGAATTTCGCGAAAATCTTTGCACCCTTTGCAGTAGAAAAAATTGAAACTATTGCAATCTTTGCGAAAAACTTTGCGAACTTTGCGGTCAAGAAAAAAAATATAATGGCAAAAATACTCACCGGCGTTCAAAGTACAGGAACACCACATTTAGGAAACTTACTTGGCGCAATCATTCCCGCAATCGAATTATCAAATAATCCAGCAAACGAATCCTTTCTTTTCATTGCCGATTTGCATTCGATCACCCAAATAAAAGACGGAAAAACATTAAGAGAAAACACTTATAGCACCGCTGCTGCTTGGCTGGCTTGTGGTTTGGATGTAAATAAAGTAGTTTTTTACCGCCAATCCGATGTGGCACAAACGGCGGAATTGTCTTGGTATTTGAGTTGTTTTTTCCCTTTCCAAAGATTGACATTGGCCCATTCGTTCAAAGACAAAGCCGATAGATTGGAAGACGTCAACGCAGGATTATTTTCGTATCCAATGTTGATGGCTGCCGATATTTTGTTGTATGATGCCCAATTTGTTCCTGTTGGAAAAGACCAATTACAACATTTGGAAATCACTCGGGACGTGGCTTCTCGTTTCAATCATCAAATGGGCGAAACTTTTGTGCTTCCCGAAGCCAAAATCCAAGAAGACAGTATGTTAATTCCGGGAACGAATGGCGGAAAAATGAGTAAATCAGCCAATAATTTTATCAATATTTTCTTGGATGACAAAGCCTTGCGCAAACAAATCATGAGTATTGAAACAGACAGTACGCCGCTAGAAGAACCAAAAAATCCTGAAACCTGTAATGCTTTTGCGATTTATAAATTATTAGCCTCCGAAGAACAATTAGCCGTTATGAGGGCTAATTATTTAGGCGGAAACTACGGTTACGGTCACGCCAAACAAGCGTTATTTGAGTTAATCACAGAGAAATTCAAAACCGAAAGAGAAAAATACAATTACTACATTAATAATCTTGCTGAAGTGGATGCTTTATTGAAAATTGGCGCTGCAAAAGCCACCATTGTTGCTAATGGAGTCTTGAACAGAGTAAGAGAAAAATTAGGATTCGAAACAGCTTAAAAAAGCTTCTTTATAAAAAAACCGCAGATGCAGCTTTAATCCGTTCATCTGCGGTTTTTTGTATTAAATCGCCTCAAATAATTTCCCGGGCAGCGGTCGAATCACGCCTTTCAGTTCCATATTCAACAGCAGTCCTGATATTCTGTAAATCGGAAAATCACATTGTAAGGCAATAATATCCATTACTTCTTTTCCGGTTTTAAGAAGGTAATCGTAGACTTTTTGCTCATCGGCATCCAGAGTTACAAATAATTGTTTTTGAACGGGTTTGGTTTCTTTTTCTAAATCCCAATTCAGGATATAAATTAAATCAGCGGCACTGGTCAGCACATTTGCTTTTTGCGTTTTTATCAAGTTGTTGCAACCTTGACTGTATTTATCCGTAACACGGCCGGGAACAGCAAAAACATCCCGATTGTAATCATTCGCCATATTGGCCGTAATCAAAGAACCGCCTCTATCCGCAGATTCTATTACTATTGTTGCCTCGGACATGCCTGCTACAATACGATTTCTACGCACAAAATTTTCTTTATCGGGATTGGAAGAACTCCAAAATTCGGTCATAAATCCACCATTTTGTTCCACTTTGGCTACGTATTTCTTATGCGTTTTGGGATAAATTTGATTCAGACCATGCGCCACAACACCAATAGTTTGCAAGTTATTTTCGATGGCCAATTGATGCGCCACGATATCAACGCCATACGCAAAACCACTCACAATAATAGGATTTAAAGGCGCTATATCTTCCATCAATTTTCTACAGAATTCTATTCCGTAAGAGGTGATTTGGCGTGTTCCAACAATGCTGATTATTTTTTTATTCTTTAAATCAATGTTTCCCGAAGTAAACAACAAAACCGGACCATCAATGCAATGTTTCAATCGCTCCGGATAATTTTCGTCTTGAAAATAAGCTACATTAATTTCATTTTTTTGAATAAAATCCAATTCTTGGTTGGCTTTTTCGAAAACAGATTTATCTTTCAAATTTTTTATTAAAACCGAACCTACGCCATCAATTCCGGTTAGTTGCGAAGCTTTTGCTTTAAAAACAGATTCGGCATTACCAAAAAGAGTCAGTAATTTTTTGGCCATTATATCGCCCACTCCTTCTACTCTTTGTAAGGCCAATAAATGAAATAAATCTTGTTCTATCATAAATAAAATTATACCGTATGGTTACTTATCAAACTGTTTTTTATGATTTCAATGCCATAAACAGTTGTTTTTTCTCCATCTAAAGATAGCTTTTTTATTACATTTATAAGATAAATAAAGTTATTTTTCGATTGCAGACAGAACGGCTTTTAAATAACTATTTGAAATTGAAATGTATAAAATTTAAAGCCGATTGTTAATAACAATTGTGAATAAAATTTTGATAAGTATTTTGGTTGTATAACTTTGTTACTATGAAAATCG
>ERZ1034363.78-NODE-78-length-66459-cov-7.158823_pt1 | contig 66459 bp, 84 predicted proteins | sample MGYA00520616_ERZ1034363 | MGnify/ENA primary metagenome ERZ1034363 (study PRJEB33736, sample SAMEA104284506) | Azolla filiculoides | biome: Urban; feature: Water surface; material: Ditch water | place: Netherlands | collected 2015-10-28 | depth 0-0.1 m ...
TGTCATAATTAAAATGGTATATCATCAAACGCATCTTTAGGGTCGATGAATATTTCTTTTTTAGGTTTATAAATAGGTTCTACATCGTCATTATACTCTCCTATAATGTATGGTAGTCCGTTATCATTAACAGAATAATCAAAGTCTGCTATAGGAAACCCTCTAGTATGTGTAAAGTGAGCAGTAATGTGTGTATCGTTGTTAACAACTGAACAAACTGTCTCTGCTTTCTTTAATACCGAACTACCAATATGCCCAACAGCCTTAGCACTACCATAATTAGAGTGAAGAATAGTTGTCAAGTGGAATTGCTTATCGTCTGTCCACTTCATAATCTTTTGTATAGCGTTCTGACTTTCTTTTAAATCATTGAAGTCATCAACTAAATCCGCAAGACCATCAATACCAATAAGCCCAATGTTATCTTTCATGTCGCTCTCATATATCAACCACTCTATAAACTCAAGTCTTTGCTTTGGTTCATAAGGTCTTAACGCAAATGGTTTGTAAAAGTCACAAGACTCCATACCAGTCATACGTAGTACCCTTTTAAACACGTTCTGAGCATGAAAAGCTGACTGCTCAGTGTCTATGTCTATTACAAAACAATCTCTGTCTCTGTGGCTTTTAATTGAGTCTGCATATTGATTGGCTTTACCACCTATATATGATGCTATAATCATAGACTTTAAGAAAGTCTTTTTAGATTTAGAAGCACCTACTATACAAGAGAAGTTTCCATACGTACCGAATGGTATCGGGAATACTTTACTACCTAAGTTGTGCTGACCTATACTTATAGCTACTGGTGGGTACTCAATCTTTTTTCTTACATCAACAAAAGAACTATCGTAGATATTCTGAAAGTTTATATTTACTTTTTTATCTACTTGTACTGACGATGGGGTATAGTCATCGAACTTAACATCATCACTAAATGTTTTAGTGTTGAATAGATGTGATTTTCTATACGCACTCTCTACGCATCCCTTTATCTCTTCCTCGTCAAATCCATGATGAGCGAATTGTATCATAAATCCTTTGGCTTCAAACTCACTAATACCAAACTCGTTGAATGCCATAGCCAAGATGTAAACATTTCTGTTTCTCTCACCCTCTACCATTCCGTACCTTTCGCTCCACCACTTCATTAGTCCAGATATAATCTTTTGATTATCCTGAACCTCAACTTTAAACTCTCTCTTTACGATTTCTTTAGGCTTTGCTTTATCTTTAAATACCTCGCTATCTTTGTTTACAAAAATATCTTTATCGGCACTCATGTAGCAAATTCTACTCTCATTAACACAACTGGTATCGAAATACTTTGAATTGTAATAATCTTTAAGACCTAAGAAATATAATCTATGCTCTTCAATGCTCTTTGGTATTTTAACAATAACTTTTAAACCGTCTCCTGATGGAGATATAAACACAGAGTATGTATACTTATTAGATATAAGATAGTCTCTGTATTTGTTTAATGATTGTGAATCTTCAAAGTTGTCAAAGTCTAAACAAACAAAGCCACTATGCTCAACGAATGCTTCATCACTTCTATTACTAAACTCACCAGAAAACAATACACAAGGAAGTTTCTTCTTTATCGGACCTCTCTTTGATTTATCTACCTCAGAACGAACCTCATCGACTATCTTCTTACATCTCTCCTCTTTAATTCCGTTAAGAACATAGTCTATTGTTGCGTATCTAGGGTTGTCTAATCTAAAAAGATTGTCGAATATGGTTAATTTACTCATTTTTTATAGTTTAAAGGCTTTTATTGTGTATTTAAATGGATCTCCATCTATCTCTTTTACTAAGTCAAGCATCTTCTGAGCTAATTCTCTAACCTCTACTTGAGAGTGTTCAGAGTTTCTTAGTCCTTGAAAGTGTGCAAAACTTCTCCAATTAAAAGATATATCCATAGTTATCTGAGAGTTGAACGTCTTAAAGAAACGTGCTGATTCTTTAGCTCTCTTTCTACCTAGCAAAGGTGTGAGTTCTTCAAGGCATTGATGATACAAAGCATTACTGGTTTTAGTGAATATTCTTAACTCATCTATCCAATTATATTTTGCATCGCTTATCTTAATACCTTCCCAGTCTTTAGGGAAATAAGACTTATCTTCCTTTAGTTCCTTATACCTAGCACTCTCTCCATTAATAGATACACCAATGCGATGTTTTAGTAAATGAATATGGGTGGCTTGGTCTACCGTAACTAAGAAGTGTAATTGGCTTTTCTCGAATGGTGTGTGATGTCCTTCCGATGCCAACATATCTAGTAAGTTAGGTATTCTAACCGTTTTACTTTCTGTCAATTCTCTTGATGTAGATGTCCATGCTGACTGAGCATGTACTTGATCGCTACCATACCATCCTAATAATTCTACTTTATTGTCGCTCATCTGCTAATTCCTTTAATGATTCATCAATACTACTTGGGTGATACCCCATCACAACTAACAAGTTAGCCATGTCATTTAAAACATCTGTTGAACTACTACCATCAGGTATCTCAACAAACATTACTTTACCATAATACTCTACTGTTATCTTCATAGTTAATTTACTTTATAAAACATTACAAATACTTTTCTACTATTGGTAAACTTATTCGGGTATTTACTATGAAAGTAATTACAAGGATATGATACCACTCTGTTTTTCTTATGACCTATAACGGTTCTTAATTCCCAATAACTAGGGATGTCTGCATGGTGAACTATCATTTTATTAAACTGATCCTCATCTCCGTGAAATGTATCTCCAAGTTCTTTATGCTCCCAGAATGCTGTACCATTCAATCCCATCTCCTCAATATCTGATATAAATAATACCAATGCTCTATCAGGTTGCTCACCATTTATTATAGAGTCGTTGTGTATTCTCCAATCATCATCTTGTCCATCCTTAGCTTCTCTAAAGAATGATAGTACATTTGTTATTCTATCTCCCTCTATTGAAGATATTTTATCACATATCATCCTTATAAAGTCATTTGTAGGATACTTAACCCAAAATGATTTGCCTGGCGTATCTACTTTCTCGTACTCTGATTCATCTTTGTTTAAGAAATCAATCAAGTAGTCATCTAAAAAATTATCTTTTATATAAATCATATTTTACTTGTTTAAATTTCCTCTTTTTTTATGAGACTCTGAATCAACCATATCTTCAAGACTTTTTTTCTTAATACCGAAATCTTCATGAGTCATCTGTTTTATCTCTTCATGAGTAAACTTTCCTAAGTCTTCATAACCCTTGCAGTTTCTACAAATAACACTATCAGTCCAACCAGTGCTAATCATTCCGTAGCAAATATTACATAATGTAGCACCAATGCCTCCGTTTAGTTTGTGTATAGGTTTCATAGCTTCTCTATTTCTTTCCTTACATTGTACCAATACGAAGATCCAGTCTCTGATATCAATTCATCTACCGCTATAAGTGCACACTTCTTAGCCTCAATTACTCTTCCATCATAAATCTGTAGATACTTATTTACTAACTCAATTGCTTTATCTTTTACTATCATTTCAGCATATATTTAATTGGTTTCTTATCTACGTGATTCTTTGCTAACTCTTTAGCTTTCTCTTTCAACTCTAAGTTTAATTCAAAAATACTTTTCTTATCCTTAATTGATCTTTCTTTTCTTACTGGCATAATATCTATTTTAAATTCCCATTGATTTTAACAACTCTTTTCTTTTCTTTAATGCTAAGTCCTCTGTTGATTCATTAGGACTATCTGCATTTACATATTTCTCAAACTTATCTGGTCTTGATATAAACTCAGGAGTTAGGTACTTAGGGTTTGCTTTGTGAAAGTCATCTTCAAAACAATTCTTAATAGCTTTCATTATATCTTGCTTTGAATACCCTTCTCTAAGACGTGCTCTAAATTGCTTCTTAGCTTTTTCATTAATAACTTTCATCTTCTTACCAGTAATCTTATTGAATACCAATAACAACGATTGAAAGTCAATGTCATCTATATTACTATTTATAGTAATATTATTATTATCTTTAAACTTTTCTTTAATAGGGGTATCAAAGTTTTCTTTCATACCTGAAGACAATACTATGTTTCTGTTTTGTATTTCTTTTGAGCCATCTTTGTATATCATCGTGGTCTCAATGTACCCATTCTTCACTAATTGAGAAACCCAAGTAGAAACAGACACAGTACTTACCTTATACAAGTCCGAGAAGTACTTATTTGAGGCTTTACAGACACCATTCTTATTGCATAGACAAGTTATCTCTGCAAACAATAATTTTGCGTTAGGAGACAGATTTTCATCGTATCTAACCTCAGCTGGTATTATTGCATAATAGCTAGGATTTTCCATTATTAGAAATTAGGGGTTAAAAAACCACCTAAAGAAATTAATCAATAGGTGGTTGTAGTTGTGTTGTTTGGTTGTTTTAGTTAGAAAGGTAGATCGTCATCATCTTCTTCTATTTGCTTCTTAGCTTTTGGTTTTGATGATTGTGAATTATCTCCAGCTACTTTAATACTTCCGTCAGTCCAGAAACATTTTCCATTACCGATGTAATACTTTGGCTTCTCAGCTTCTCTATCTTCTTTTGTTTGAGATACGTATGCTGATACGTTTTGATAGATGTCTCCATTTTTACCACTAAACGATTTAGACTCGTCATTGATAGATACTGTTACGTCTATACCAGTTGCGTCTTTTTTGTTGATGCTTTTTAACATTACTTCTAAAGCCTCTTTCTTTAAATAAATACTACTTAAACTTCCCATTGTTTTTAAATTTAATTTGATTATTGCGATTTTTATAACCGTATCGCATTTAACGGCTGCAAATATATATAGTAATTATATAACTAACAATACAATTACAAATTATTTTAAAGATTTTAAATACTCTCTAGCATTAGCTACTTTGTCGTCAATAGCCTTGATTATCTCTTCGTTTCTAGCCACCTCGAATATCTTTATTCTTTTCTCGATAGGTATATGAGAATATGTTTGAGATTCCCTAACCTCTTCTATTAAGATATCTAAGAAGTCTTCAGGTAACTTTTCTTTGTACATGATACTCTTAGCCTCTCTAACAATTATATCTTCTGGCGTATCTAATAAAACATACACTAACTTAGCCTTACTCTTACCAGTCAACCTCATATAACCTTGAAGTTGATAGTCGTATGCTTTATTAGGACACTTTGTCTCTAAAGCTGGAAAGCTAGATAGAGAGAAGCTACACTTAATATCTAATACCTCATCATCAGATACTATGTCAGGTGTCCCTTGAATAAAATCATCCTCAAAGTACTCGTCATTCTTGACGTGATTGGTTTTGAATAACTTGTTGTATTCCCTAATTGCCTCGTCTTCTAACTGGATTCCTTTATCAGTATACCTAGAAGTCATATCGGTTCTAACTCCGTACTCTTTTTCTAAATACCAATTGTTTAGATGTGTCTTAAGTGTTGCTGATATAGTTTCACTCTTACTTCTTGGTTCAGTGAAGAGAGCTCCTAATGCGGAGCATCTCATCTTAAATTGCTTACTAGACATTGTCAAGTTCTTTTAGCTGTTCGTCTGTCAATGTGAATGCACCAGTCAACGCATCTTTAGAATACGTACCAGCTTTGATAGCTAATAAAGCCTTGTCGAATCTATCTTTATTAATAGACATCTTAACACCACCCGACTTAGTTCTTGATGGGTTGTCAATATCATCCTCATCAGTATTGATGTGGAAATACTTAAGTAAGAAGTATCTCTCTGCGTATGTTAACGCACTACCAAGACCTTTCTCCCAATCGTTCTGACCATTAGCACCAAAGAAATTCTCATCTCTCTCGCCACTAGCCGCATCGATCCAAGTAAACTTCATCATAACCTTAGATAAGATCTCTGACTTAGCACCATTCTTTGTAACGTAGTCTTGTCTTGTGTTCTCAATATCGATAATCTCTTGCTTAAGAAGGATACCGTACTGATTCATAAGTGGTTTTACATACTCAAGAACTTTACTACCTGATACGTATTGGTATCCAAAGCTCTTACTGTCTTTGCCTAATCCAATAACCTCTTGCTGTATCTTTAATAGTTTTTGATACAGATTTAGCGATTGTGCATCGCTTGTTGTAACTTGTTTTGCCATAATTCAATTTTATTTAAAGTTCAAAGTTAATTCTAATAATCTACAAAAGCAAATTATTCTTCTAATAATTTAGGGTATCTTAACAATATATCTTCACACCTCTTTGTGTATTCTTTCATAACCTTAACTGCTTTCTCCACAGTTTTATAGCTAGACCTCTTACTCTCTGATGTGCTTCGATACCTATTAAGTAGTTTGTTATATGAGTTGTAACTAAACAAAGATGCAGCTTGAAATATACCTTTGCTTATTATTATATCTAACTCATTATCTTTCAGTTCTTTATAAACTGATGCTCTAGTACTATACACTCTATAGTCAAATCCGTCGTCTAAAATTTCTTTTTCAAACTTAAATCCCCTATAAAATATGCATAGATAATTACCGAATTTGTGCTGTGGCATCTTAAATGACAAGGCACTATTGTATATCTTTTCTTGTTTTGTCATAATTTTTTTTTACTATAAATAACTTTCTAAGTACTCCTCTAAGTCCTCGCCATTTTCATTTTGAAAAATATCTGGGCACATCCCTAAAGTATACCACTCTAATACTACTGAGTAAACCTGTTCGTCAGTTAACTTCAATTCCTTGATAGTTGATCCATTCTCTTCCACACTAATCTAAAAATAATCGTTTGATTTGTTTTGAATCCATAGATAATATACTTGTCAAAGCCTCATCTATCTCGTTTTTTGTGTTTAAAATCTTGAATAATAAATTTACCTTATTGCTTGTTAGCCTTCTACCTCTAGCAAAAGAACTTACTCTTTTTAGTGTGTCTTGAAATTCAATGTGTTCTTGTGGTGTTGATAAAGAATCTCCATTATCATTAACCCATTTTCCATTAATTACTTTCATAATTGATTTTTTTTTAAATGTTTCTACGTTTTAATTCAAGTATATAATCTTTATAATTCAATTGTTGTTTTGCTTCTTTTCCAAATAAAATGTCTTCATCATACCACATGTCCTCAGCACAACATCCACCTCCTCCGAAACTAACACGCAATCCATCAATAGATTTTTTTTCAATCCACTTTACAATATTTTCTAAATGACTTAATTCTAAATCACATAATGGTATTTTATCACCAAGTTTTGTTTTATGAATTTTCATGATTTTCTGATGATTGTGAATCGTTAATAATTACTAAATACTCTGTATTGTCCTCTAATGATTTTATCTCTCCTTGTGGTATTAAAGACATTATCATATCTTTTGGCATCATATTCAATGTAGATGCCATGTATATAACCTTATCCATTAAAAAACTCTCCATGATGTAACACTATCTGTTAAAGTACCGCTTGTTATTTGAGCCCAATGACCTTGCTTGTACACACAAAACCCTCCGTAGTTCTCTGGTGCAGTATATAAAGAATCTCCCCTCTCTTCATAATACCAAGAGTCTATTGGGTGTTGAGCATCAACTGCACTACTACCTGATATTGGTGCAAAGTTATGTTCAGTATACCCCTCATTTAAACAGTGTTTTCTCAACATATCTTGTATTTGCTCATGAGTTGCTGGTAATGCAGTACTTAGGTGCATAAAACTCCAATGCTGACCCCAATTACCATCAAAGAAACCTCTTGAATTACCCATGTCTTGAGAGTATATCATAAAGTAGCCACCTGTATCAGTATACCATTTACCCTCCACCATGTTTACTCCGTTTCTGTCTACTCTTTGACGATCATCTCTAGCAACAACTGGCTCCGTAAATAAATCAGGATACCATTGTTTTACCATAACTTTAGCTCTAGCATTTGAATTTGCTAGACTAATTAACCTAACATTGCTTATCTCGTACATATCTTATTAATTAAATATTAAATCTTCTATAACATCTATCTTTTTTCGCTCATTATAAATAAGCCTTGCATCGTTGAAAGTAATATCATTCTCCGTCTGTATCTTTCTTATCTGATTGATTTCCTCGTAATAGTTTTTATCAATCTTCATTACTTCAAGTGCAATGCAAAGCCTATTTGTTCTCTTTCTTCTAGTCATTAATAACCTCCTCTAATTTATAAATTAACTCTCCTTTAAAGTAAACCTCCAATACATCTTCCAATGTATTAGCGTTTATATCCTCTAATAACTTGTCGTTATCATACCAATCAGAACATACTTGTGCTGTAACTTCTATCCCATTTGATAGTTTGTATGCAACATCTACTATATCTCCAGTGTTAAATTGGTCTTCACCTGTTATCTCGTTGTATAGGCACTCATCTACAAGGCAATAAGTATCTTCATTTAATTGAATAGCATCATCATCGTAAACATACTCTTCATATCTAAATGAATTCTCGTTGTCTATGTATGTTACATTGGCATTAGAACTAACCCAAATACTTTTGTATTCTAACCAAATACAATCATCTTCTAAGTCCCATTCGTCAATGTCATCTGCATACACACAATATTCTTCTCTGTAATACTCTCCTGCACTTGGTACAAATCTAGCATCGTCTATGTGAATTCTATCATCACTTCTTGCACAATATACGTAGTCGTCATCATCATTATCTCCATAAGCCTCTGAGTTACCATCAGTATCTGTAAAGCAATATTCACCTCTGTCGTTACTAAGAACCATTGTATTACTACTAGTGTCATCTGTATACTTGAAACTATCCATATAAGGCATTTTTCTAATGTTGTTTACAGTTATTAAGTAGTCTTGTGTAAAGCATCCGTCTGCATTTACCCACTCTGATGATGAGTCGTATGATTGTGATTCTTTGTGTACGTATCCGTTCTCAATAGCCCACTTCTTAAACTTCTCTATCATAATTTCTGTACCATAGATTCTATCCATAATCTTAGTACCGCAGTCAGCTGTCCATAAGATAGCACGACCACATAATCTATCATCGTCATTCAATGCTATCAACATATCTACTCTCTCTGTGTTAGCAGCATAGAACTCTATGTACTCACTACAATGATCGTATCGCATACAGCTATTACCTAATGATGAGGTATCACCGCTTACATAGTGTCGTTGGTCGTAGTATTTTACTATATCACTACCATTGACAACTGATAACGTAATCTTGTTTGAATATGCGGCTACTACTGCATTGTTTAGTAACTCATAAAACCTATTTGAATATTTGTATCTCAAAGGAATCTTTTTGATAGCCTTAACAAACTTAGCATTGATACGATTGGTTTTACTCCATTTACCACTGCTCTCACCAATTATTGTAGCCTTACCCTTTGGTATGTATGAAATCTCAAAGTCCTCATCAGTTTCTTTGGCGTCAAAGTTTCTGTCAAACAATTTTGAGAAGTTTGTATTTTTATATCTACCAACTATCTCATTATGAAATAATCTACCCTCAATAGTTCTGAATTGTTGGTCGTTAGATAGAATATGACTTAGTTTTGAAGTAAATCTATTTGACATAAGTGAATTTGAATACCTACAATCGTAACTATCTATCATAAGCATCATGATAGGCTGTGATTTTGCGTTTGTCAAGCAATACAATACATCTAACGAGTCGTTAGTCTTATCATAAAACTTCTCGTTTGATAAGTCCATTGATTCGTTTATGTAATCTCTCATGTATGTATAATGAGTCAATCCATCATCTACACTTAGATTATTTACTCTATCTAAAAACATAGCTATACATCTTCTAAAGCCACTGTAGTTGTCATAATACCACTCACTATCGTTCTTAATTAACTCATCAAGAGCATTAGCCTCTTTATCTTTACCTAATTGAAATAGAATTTCTGCAACGTTGATTATATTATATCTGATTTCCATTTTTATACTATGTTATGTTATGTTATTTTAATTCAGCTATGAAATTTAAGTACTCGCTCTCTGTCATAAAAGTACCACAGCTATGACAATAAACATCTCTATTGTACTCATCAAAGTCAGTGTGTAAACTACCGCAATAGCCACACTCTAAAGTATCGTTTAGCGACTCTATATCTCTTTCAGGCTCTACACCGAAAGACTTATTCCAATCGTCAAAGTCAAAGTCATCGTTACTAGCTGGGATGTATGATTGTGAACGTTTGCCATAAGTATTGGCATAACCACCTCCATAACCTTTATATGAATAACCACTATAATAATCGTACTCGTTTCTATCTTCTGTAACTCTCCATAATTCATTACCTAATGAATCGTATATATCATGACACATTTGATACGTTGCAAACACATCGTCTATATTAACAAACTCGTCATCTGAATGAGGGTTATAATACCCACAAGACATATTGGCTACACATATCTTTGTTTTGTATGCAATCTCTAATACATCTGTCATACCACCACTAACCTCTTTTCTTCCGTATATACTTAAGATTGGTTTTAAAGCATCTGAGAACTCACGAGAATATAATTTAGTACCACTGATACTATTCACAAAGTCATCGTTACCTTTTCTATCACATTCTAAAACAAAGGAACTATTGCTAAAGAAATCAAAGTCACATGCTCTACTACCTACACAACCTATCTCCTCATCCACAAAGAATGCAGCCTTAAAAACTTCTCTATCTTCTAGCATCTTTAGTGTCATAAACACACCTACCTTGTCATCACCACCTACACCCATTTTGTCGCAATTGATTTTGTTTACTGCGAATATGTTACGACCCGCTTGATGCACTTGATAAAAGGGGCTAAACAGATGTACTGTATCGATATGACACACCATTGTAGGATATACATCTGCCTCGCCTTTTGTAACGTATATGTTACCCATTTTATCTTTTGTATATGTAAGACCTAACTTATTAATCTTTTTACAAATAAACTTGCTCATGTGCTTAAAATCTCCACTATACGATTGGATTCTTAAAACATCTATCAGTTGTAATTCAAATTTTCTCATCTTATTTTTTATTTAATTGTTATACTATTCTAATGTTTTGAACACCGAACTTTTCGGCAATCTGTTCAAGAGTTAACTCTAATGGCTTGATTGGTCTTACATAACTCCAATACTCAAACATTCCGTTCTCGTCTTTTGATACATACACATCTCCAATCTTACAAAATACTTCTCTTCTTGCGGGTCTACCTACAAAACTAACATTGTCTGACACCTCCATAAGAGTACTTGCGTCAATCACTGGCACTAATTCCTTGATTGGTTCTTTCGATACTTCTGGATAGAACAATTTAGGTTTAGTTTCAACTAATAAGTTTTTAATCGCTAAATCATACGGATAATACCAATTATCACCGTCTTTGAATTCAACGTTAACTATTACATCTCCACTAGCTGAATTTCTCCAACTAATGATAGTACCTACTTCTCCTACACGTTTTTTCATACGGTCTGAAAACCCTGGACCTCCAATAAATTCAAACCCAACCATCTGTTTACCTACTAATTCTTCTTTTTTCATTTTTACTTAATTTAATTGTTAAACTTACTCGTGTTGCATATATACATTTATGTATATATAATTAATATTATCTTTAAAGTTTTCTTTAATACCTATTAAACTTTTCTTTAATACGTATGATTGTGAATTATACCATTTGTAATTCCCTACGCATCAAGTCGAACCTCAACTTTATCGTTAATAATCTTTTAGCCTCTCTGTAAGGCACGTTCTTTTCTTTTACGATACTTTGTATAGCATCGGTAAAAAGCTCTCTTCTACGCTCGTATTCTGCGTTACTCTTATCTACAAATTCTTGTATATCTACTTTAAGGTAAATTCTTCTTCGCATAATACTACCATTTAGTTTCTTTTGGTGCATAACTTTTGCCTCCACCTATAAGATTAGACATGTAGTCGTAAAATTTTTCAAAGATTCTTGCTAATTTCTTCATGATTTTGGTTTTTTTTAGATTAATTCAAATATTACATACAAAAACACTGTCAAAGCAGTGTAAAAAGAGAATACTATTAAGAAATTCTCCGCAAAGGTCTTTACTCTATACTTGTTAAAGTGAAATAGACTTTGTGAATACAAAACTATAGCCGCACATGCTACAAACATAACAGCGAAACTATACAACAAAATTTGTGGTGCTAATTCCATAATGATAATTTTAATGATTGATAATACTTTACTTGTTCTTCTATTGCATCTATGTACTCTTGTTGCAATAATACTACTTCATTTACATCTGCTATATACTTATTAGCTGATGAAATAACTCTTTGCTGTTGAGCAACTAACTCTATTAATTGCTCGATTGTTTTTTCGTCATCCATTTTTTATTGGTTTTAAAATCCTGCTTTGTTGCATTGTGGTAGGCGGGGAATCGAACCCCAATTTACCATACCTACCTATATAAAAGCCTCTACTAAATTAATAATAGAGGCAATTAAACTTACTAAAATTGCACCTATGTGCATAATGATTATGATTGTGAATGTGCATTTTTACCCTACATTGTGGTGTTGATTAAAAACCAATCAAGTACTATTGATTGTAAAAAATCCTACAAATTTTCCTCGCACCCTATTAAGATACTTTTGTAGCCTCTCACAAAAACATATAAAAAGAGGTTATGAGTACTAAATTAATAGTACTATCAATTAGACAAAGTTTTGCCTAAATATGTTTTTATTTCAGAATTTCAAAGAAGCATTTTAAAGGCTTTCAAATTGTGCAAAACACAATCGAATACTATTGCAAAACAATAGAAAGAAAACCAATAAAAGAAAGTTTATTTTAGTACCTACTTTCAAAGTACATTTTGAGGCGTATGTTAACCGAATAACACAAGAGGGCAAACCCTTACGCCTTATTTAGAATCAATCTAAATAGTTTATTCAGTTAGTGCCTTAATCATTTTCGCTTTTTCGTTTCTACTTATTGCCGTATTTCCTACAATAGCAATAACGTCAACTTTTTTCGCACCTTTCAAAATTGCGTCTTTTTGCACCTTTAAAAATTTAGTATCTAAATAGTTTTCGGTTGATTTTTTAGACGCATTTACGAAATTCGCATTCGTATTATTTTGATACTTTGCGAATCTATTTAGTAAGCTATTTGCATTCGCTACAAAATAGGCAATATTAAAAAATGATTTTGCTTCTATAATGTTACCGTCAAAATCTAACTTATTCAATTCGTGCAAATAACCGAATTTAAAAAGTTGTTTGTTAACTTGATTAATAGTAACCTTTGACGCATTCAATTCGTTAGTAACATTTATAAACTTTTCAAATTTTGCCGTATTGTCACGCACGTACTTTTCAAGTGCCGTTTTACTTTGCGTATCATTCAACCAACTTAATTTTATTTTGTCGGCTTCAATTTGTTTTTCACTTTTTTTGGCTTTCGTTTGTTCGGCTTGAAATTGTTTTGCCTCTTTCAAACTTTGTGCAATAGCTTTTTTTGAAAGGCTTTCAATCTTTTTAGTGTTTTGTTTTGCTTGTGTTAATAAATTTAAAGTTTTCATTTTTTTTAGTGCCACTTTTATAATGCGTTTGGCTTCACGCTTTTGTTTATGTTATTTTGATGGGGCTATATTAATAATAAAGAATAGAACAAAAAAATTTCATGGCTGTTTTTTCGCATTTTTATTGATATTTAGTTGTTTTAACAATTTTATTAACAATAATGCAATAGAATGCATGTATTTTTATGATATTCTAACCAAAAAAATAGCAAAATTTAACATAAAATGTTTGCTTTTATAGTATCCTAGTGTATAGGTAGACTAATAAAGAGGCGTTTTTGTATGGTAAAAAGTAGCAAAACACAAGCCAAAACAATAAAATAATCTATTCAAAAAATCATTTGTTAATATACTGAATACCAAAACACAAACCACAAAGAAAGCCAAAACGATAAAGTTTGAAATAGTTATCAATTCAAGTTTAAAAATGTAGGTATAACGCAAAGGCTAACCAAACGCAATAAAAAAATATAGTTAACCAATAACGCAAAACAATAGTACCACATATAAAAACGTAAAATAATAATAGAGGCAAAAATTTGCATCGTTGAAAGATAGTAGGCAAAAAGGTAAAAAAGTCAAAATCATTTTTGAAATTTCAGAGGGTAGGGCATCATTTAGAACGGTTTTTCTTTTTAGAGATTGAACGTAGATTGGGGGTATAACCCAAAATGTATAGATATCTGACATGTGAAAAAAAACTCTCTTAGTATGAATTATGTTTTCGTATCTGGTATTGCGATATAAAATATATATATCATATGTGGTGCATTTATTATAATTTACAGTATATTTGTAGGGTACAAAGAGAAGATAAGATAGAAAAACACTTAGTTCTTTGGTATTCAAAATGTTATAAAATTGAAAAAGGGTATAAAACGCGTGTTTCGACGCATCCCATGCGCCGTATGAGTATAAAAACGATATATATTGACACTATAAACAGAGATACTGGTGAAATAATAGAGACTAACACTAGTGTATATTCTGTTGCAGATGAGAAGTTCTTTATGATGATGCTAACGCATGACGATGGTAAGTGGATTCAAAGCTTTTCAAATGAGTTGTATGTTTTGGTATTGATTCTAAACAAGCAAGTGCAGGGGGAATTATATTGTAGTCTCACAGCAGAGGATAGAAACGAGATAAGAATTGAAAGTGGTCTTACCAAAAGCCAAGTGAACCGCATTATAAACTCACTTAAGAAGAAGAACATGATAAAAGTTCTTAGTCCAAACAGAGTATCAGTGAATCCGTCGTTCTTACACTATGGAAAGACAAAGGAAATCAAGAATAAAAAACACATGTATGACAGAGATTATTAATGAGTATATAGCAATGCGTAACGAGAGGATGCTTAACCCTGTATGGTTCATAAGATACGCACTAAAGAAGACAGGAAATCAATATCAATATAGAGATATACACTCCTACTTACAATTTACAAATCACGAGGGGATATTTGACAAATTAGATAGAGAATTTAATCTTGACATCCTATACGATAAGTCAGGTCGTTTCCTGAGGTGCTACTCTGGATCCAATTAAAGCGATTTAAGACACTATTATTATCTTCAGGTACTTCGCATCCATCATCCTGCAAATAATCCTCTACAAGATCGTTTAGAAAGTCGTTAAGTATTCTATTCATCTTGAATAAGTATGTTGCATCTCCAGTTTCTTTAAAACCAAAGATAAGATAGTTCATCTGTGTGGTAATATCCATTGTGTTTTGTTTGACTTAACAAATATATAAAAAATAATCAAGAGGCACATAGTTATATATATTTATATATATATTAATATTATCCTTAAAGTTTTCTTTAATAGGTATTAAAGATTTCTTTAATAGGGTAGAGTAAGTTTTTTTCTTGGTTTTAAATAAAAAACACTATATTTGCCTATCAAAACACAAAAACTATGGAAATTGAATTAACTTTTGCACCAAACTACTTCCTTTTCGGACTAGATTGGTATCAAAAAGACGAAGTTTACGATTTTAACGAAATTAACTTGTACTTCCTATTCTTGGAATTGAAGTTTACTTGGTAACAAACAACACTAAAATTTAATCAAATGATCGAGAAAGAAATCCTCTACGATAAAGAGGCGAAACAAAAACTAATCAACGGAGTAAATTCTGTAGCTAATGCAGTTAAGGTTACTCTTGGAGCTGCTGGTAGAAATGTAATCATTGAAGACGAGAGAGGATTACCTCACGTTACTAAAGATGGTGTTACAGTAGCTAACTCAATTAACTTGTCTGATCCAGTAGAGAATCTAGGAGCTAGCATCATCAAACAGGCTTCAGATAGAAGTGCACGTAACAGTGGTGATGGTACTACTACAACATGTGTACTTACACAGGCTTTAATCAAAGAATCTTTTAATGTAATCGATGAAAACACAAACATTACTCAATTCAAGAAAGGAATGGAGGAAGCTTGCGTTGCAATTGTTAAATCTTTAAAAGACCAAAGCAAGAAGGTTAGCAACAAGACTCTTAAGAGCGTATCTAGAATCTCAGCTAACAATGACACTGAACTTGGTAATATTATCGCTGAGGCTTATATCAAGGTTGGTAAGGATGGAGTTGTTACAATGGAGGAGAGTTTAAACAGTGATACTTATGTAAGTGTTATTGATGGTACTAAAATCAAGAAAGGGTACACATCTCCATACATGGTTACAAATCCAGAGAAGCAAGAGGCTGTACTAGATAATCCATTGGTGTTTATATCTGATCAAGAAGTAAGAAGCCTTGAAGACATCACTAATGTTTTAGAAGTAGCTATCAAGAACAAAAGAAGCATCTTGATTATTGCAGACGTTGAGACTGCTGTAATGAATGCTTTGAATGTAAATAAAGCAAAGGGGGTGATTAAAGTTAATGTAATCGCACCTGAGGGGATTGGTATCAAAAGATTTGAACTACTTGAAGACTTGTGTGCTTTGACAGGCGCAGTGTTAGCTTCTGATGAAACTGGTAATGATTTATCAGCAGTTGACTCAAGTTATTTAGGAGAAGCAATCAAATCAATCTCTACAACAACTGATACGGTTCTTATCGTAGACCGACCAAAACACAAGATTGATATTGACGAGAGATTAAAGAATATTAATTTGTCAATAGCAAATGCAGAGAACAGAATGAATCTGTGGCATTATAAAGATAGACTTAGTAGATTGAGTGGTGGTGTGGCTGTTGTACATGTAGGAGCTAATAGCGAGCTTGAGATGAAAGAAAAGAAGGATAGGGTAGATGATGCTATCCATGCAGTTAAAAGTGCCTTAGAAGAAGGTATTTTGCCTGGAGGTGGAATATCGCTTAAAAACCTTAAGATTAAAGAATTTCCAGCATTAGCAAACAATAGCTATAGAGCTGGTTGGCATTCTGTATTGAAGTCATTACCATATCCATTCACTCAGATTATAGATAACTCTGGTGCTAATGTTAAAGAAGTATTGTCTGGTTTAGATAGAGACAAATACTCTTTTGGATACAATGTATTGACAGAGGAGTTTGGAGATATGTACAAAATGGGAGTTATCGACTCAACTAAGGTTGTAAGGAATGCTATTGAGAATGCTGTGTCTGTATCAGCTACATTATTAACTACGGAAGCAACCGTAACAAACAAAAGAGCATAATGAGAGCATTTGGAAAAACACTAGTTATCTCTGAAGTAAAAGAAGAGGTAAAGAATAAGTTGGGTCTTATTATAACAGAAGCTAACGATAGAGACATTCGTTATAAGTTGGGCGAAGTCTTTATGGTTGGCGAAGATATTGAAGGAGTAAGCGTAGGAGATAAACTTTACTACGATAAAGTAAACGCAAGCGAGTTGAGATTGCAAGGTAATAAATACCTTATAATAAATCTCAGTGATGTGAGAGTTGTACTTTAATAATAAGAGGGGGTTGGTTATTCTACCCCCTTTCTTTTTTCATTCATTTTCTTTATCAATCTAGAGTACATCTTATCACTAAAAGATTGATTGCTTTTAAACAATGGATTTATCTGCGAGTTCTGCGGTATAGGTTCTCCTTCTAGATGTTTGTACATCTTAGCACAAGCCATCTTATATTTCTGAGTAAGTACATACATCTTTGTTTCTTTAGTACCTTCTCTCCATACCTTTATTACTTCTCTCTCTTCAAGCTTCTGTAACCAGTTCATTGTTGAGAATCCAAGAGTACATGCGTAACTGTAGAACGTCTCCTTATTAAATACATTCTCATCGTATAAGAATAATACCAATTCTAATTCAGATAGTGTAAGTTCATACTTCTTTTGTATGTACATTCTAACTACTCTAAAGTACTTCAAGTATGAAGATGCTTTTTCCTTGAAGAAATAGTTTTGAGGTTTATCATTAAGCTTTTTCTGTATACGAATCTGCTTATCCTCGCCTATCCTCTTCATTTTTCTATAGACCTTTTTTGCCATTATATTTGATTAGATTAGTGCAAATGTAAAATAAAAAAATATGTAACTTTGCAAAGATTTATAATTTAATAGTTATGCTCGATAAAAAGAATATGCCTTGTAACTCTCCTAAAAGGACTCCTAGTGATCCTAAAAAGTCGCATGTCGTTAAGGCTTGTTACGATGGGAAAGAAAAGATAATTCGTTTCGGAGAACAAGGAGCTTCTACTGCTGGTAAACCTAAAGCTGGTGAGTCTAATAGAATGAAAGCTAAGAGAGCTTCGTTTAAAGCTAGACACGGAAAAAATATAGCTAAGGGTAAATCAAGCGCTGCTTATTGGGCTGACAAAGTAAAATGGTAATATTATGGTAAGAAAATCAAAAGGGTTAGGAGACTCAATAGAGAAACTAACAAAAGCTACTGGAATAAAAACTTTAGTAGAAAAAACGGTTCCAGATTGTGGATGTAAAGCTAGACAAGAAGCTTTAAATAATCCAAATTTATTAGTGAATAAAATCTTTTACAAAGAGAAATAGTATGCCACTAAAGAAAGGAAGTAGTAATAAAGTTATTAGTTCTAACATAAGATTAGAAATAAAACACGGTAAACCTCAAAAACAAGCAATAGCTATTGCATTAAGCAAGGCTGGTAAAACTAAAAAATAAATAATTATGGCAATTGATCCACCTGTAAAGACAAAAGTGACTGTAGATCCTGATACTGGAGCTAGAGTATTTAACCAATCATGGAGTTCTGAAATAAAGAAGAAAGAACCTATAAAAAGAACACCTGTTAGTAGAGAGACATTTGTAACTGAACCTAAGAAACCAGTTGCTAAACCTGTTGTTAAAAAAGTTGCTAAACCTGTTGCTAAAGAAACTACTGAAAAAACTTCTGGTAAAAGAAAGTTTAGTGAAGTTATAGTTCCGTCTCCAGCTAAAGCTGTTGGTATGGAACCTAAAGCAGGCGTGGATGTTTCTAAAATGGCAAAACCTGATACTAGATTTCTTAATAAAAAAATGATTGAAGCTAAACGAGAAACAGCAACAATTATACAAAAAGAAAAAGATGATGCTTTATTAGAAAAAAATCCAGGTAAAACTCTTAAGCAAATACATAACAAACAATATAGAGAAGAACAAAGATCTTATAGACAAGGAGAAAGACAACTACATAGAGAAAACCAACGTATCTACAAAAGAGATTCTGCTGGTGGAGGTTTTGGCAGCAAAGCAGCTAAAAAATATGGTTGTCCTGGAGGTTGCAATTAATGATTTTTAAAACATAAGATATGAAAAAAGTAATGCCAAAAAAAGCAGTTGTTGAAAAAGCAACTGGTGAAAAGTATCCTTCTAAAAAAGCCATGATGAAACATGAGAAATCAGAAGGTAAAAAAATGCAAAGCAAAGAGCAATCTGCTTTTTTAAAAATGATAGCTGCTAAATCTAAAAAGAAATAAAGATGTTACAACCTAAAAAGAAAAGTACAAAAGTAATTGTAAAGCCAAAGTTTACAATGTTTGGTCAAGCTAATGCAGCTAGAAATATGTCTGAAGGAGAGTATCCTGATACACCTGCTAAGAAATCAGATAGTTTAGAATACAGAGCTGGATTTAATCTAGGTGTTAGAAATAAATTAAAAGGAGAGAGTAAAAAAATGTACCAAGAAACCGAATTCCAAAAGATGGGTAGATGGGAAGGTCAGAATCATTCTTTTAGAAACGAAGACGCAAAAGTTATCTCTAAAAAAATAAATAAGTAATGGGATTAGGTAGAACTGCTAAATACTATAGAGAGAATCCAGAGGCTAGGAAGAAGCATCAGAAAACTTCTAAAGAAGCAGCAGCTAAACCTGAAGCTATTAAGAAAAGAATTGAGTCTAATAAGTTCAATAGAATGAAAGGAACTTACGGTAATGGAGATGGAATGGATGCAAGCCATGTAAATGGTAAAGTAACTAAGCTTGAAAAAGCAAAGACAAATAGAGCTCGTGGTGGAGCTTTAAAAAAATAATAAATGGCTAGAATAAGCACTTATGAAATAGATTCTCTTGTTACGGCTAACGACAAATGGATTGGTACTGATTTTAGTGGTGGGATAACTAAAAACTTTACACCACAGACGTTAGCTAATTTTTATAATGAGTCTGGTGTATTAGGAGTTGTCAATCAGATAAACTTTAAATACCATCAAATATTCATTGGAGAAAGACCTGTTGGATCTATAACTACATCAACTCAAGCACCCACTTTCTCTTCGTTAACTAACATCAAGGTTAGTGAAAAGAATAGTGGGTTAAAGTATATAGTAGACGTTCTTGAATCTTTCTTGAATGATACTATAATGATTGGCGATACGTCAGACCCAAACAAATTTGCTATATATAATTTAAAGAATATACAGCAAGATATATTAGATCCAAAATTCTACAACCTAACATTACAGTTTGTAGAAGGAAACGGAAGTTTACAAGACACACATGTATATGGAATAACTTCGTTAGCAGATAGCTCTTCTAAAGACAAGCATTTTGTACATACTCAAAATACACCATCTAGTTCTTGGAGTATAACACACGGTCTTAATAAATACCCTTCTGTATCAATAATTGATTCGGGTAATAATATCGTAGTTGGAGATATAGAATACACATCATTGAATACATTAACATTAAGATTTAGCGCTTCTTTCTCTGGAAAAGCATATCTAAACTAATCATAAAGAAAACATGAAACACTTAAGTAATTTAGATTTAACGGGTAATCAATTACAGAACGCTGTAATACATCCGCTTGGAACACCTCCTTCTGGACCTAGTGAAGGTCAGATATATTTTGATTCTTCTGCTGGAGATAAGAAATTATACTTTTTTAACGGTACTCAATGGATCGCTATACAAGATACAGATAACTACGTTGATGAGGTAGCTTTTTCAACTGGTACTGGTACATTAACTTTAGGTAGATCTGGAGCTTTAGCAAACTTAACTGTTAGTTTAGAAGGTAGATATTTGACAGCTCACCCAGCTACAAGTCCATCTGCATCTGTAAACAACTCTGGAAGAACATATATTCAAGATATTACATTAGACTCATTTGGTCACATAGTTGGTATTACATCAGCTACTGAGACTATGGAGGGTAAAATATATAGCGTATCTGTTGGTGCTGGTGGAGCAAACTCTGCTACAATAGTATTGGCTGATAACGAAGGCGGTAGTGATACTGTTACTATATCTGGTACTACTGGTGAGATCCAAGTTACTGAGAGTGGTGATCAAATAAACATAGGGTTACCTGATGATGTAAACATCACAAACGATTTAGTAGTTGGTGGTAACTTAACTGTAAATGGTACTGTTACAACTGTAAACACAGAGACTATTTTACTTGCAGATAACATCATAACTTTAAATAGTAACGCAACTGGAACTCCAACTGAAAACGCTGGTGTTGAGGTTGAAAGAGGAGATTTAGCAAATGTATATATTAGATGGAATGAAACGAGTGATAGATGGGAATTCACAAATGACGGTACTAACTATAGTGTTATACCAGTTGGTTCTGACTCTCATTACGCTACATTTATAGGAGGGGCTACTTCAATACCAGTTACTCATAATTTAGGTACAAAAGACGTTAGAGTTGAATTATACGATGTGTCTACTTCTGAAACTGTTTACTCGGATATTGTAAGAACAAGTACAAGTGTAGTAACAATTTCATTTACAACTGCTCCAGCAACTGCTTCAATAAGAGTATTGATTAGCAAGGTTGGATAATAAATAATAAAACTCAAATATGAGCCAAAAAATAAAAACATCCGTTGAAATCGACGGCTCTTTAAGTGCTTCACAAATAGCTAATGCAACTACAGATACTGATAAGTTTTTAGTATCTGATGGTGGTACTGTAAAATATAGAACTGGAGCAGAATTAGTTTCAGACCTTGGTATTACAGTAGGAACAGCTAATCATATTCAACATCAAGTTAAAGCTGGAGTTGCTATAAATAAAGGTCAGGCTGTTTATGTTACAAGTGCTGACGGTACAAATATGATTGTTGGATTGGCGTCTAATGCTTCAGAAGCAACGTCATCTAAAACAATGGGATTACTAAATGCGACTGTTGCTGCTAATGGTTTTGCTGATGTAATCACTGAGGGTTTACTTGCTGGTTTAAATACAATTGGTGCTAATGCTGGAGATGCAGTATGGTTAGGTACAGGTGGTAATCTTATCTATGGATTAACTAATAAACCTTATGCTCCAAATCATTTAGTATTCATTGGTATTGTAACAAGAGTTAACGCTAATAACGGTGAGATCTTTGTTAAAGTACAAAATGGATTTGAGCTAGATGAGTTGCATGACGTAGATCTTAAAACCACAACACCTGTAAATGGGCATATACTAGGTCATAACGGAACTTTATGGGTTAATAAAACAATTTCTGGATGGTTAGGTTATACGCCTTATAATGCATCTAACCCAGCTGGATATATATCTTCATACACTGAAACGGATACTCTTTCTAGTGTAACAGGCAGAGGAGCTTCAACATCAAATCAGATTACTTTGTCAGGTGGTGGCGATAATTCTAATACTTATTCTTCATTAAGATTTGCTGGATACAATCAAGGTGGTGGTACTGGATACCATGGGTTCTTTGAATTAGAGAATACGTATTCTTCTGGTACAAACAAAAAGAAATTCTTTAGACTAGATAGTTCAGGTACTATTCAAATTATTAATAGTGCATATACTTCAAATATATTCAATCTTACTGATGCTGGTGATTTAACAGTAAATAAGATTATAAAATCAGGTGGTACAAGTTCTCAGTATTTAATGGCTGATGGATCTGTTAGTTCAGGTGGTGGAGGTGGAGTTACATCTTTCAATACAAGAACAGGAGCTGTTACTTTAACGTCAGGTGATGTTACAGGAGCATTGGGTTATACACCTTATAATAGCTCTAACCCTAACGGGTATATTTCTTCTTATACGGAAACGTCCACGTTAGCAAATGTAACAGCAAGAGGCGCTACAACAACAACGTCTTTAACAGCAAATTCATTTATAAAAACAGGAGGAAATGGTGCTCAGTTCTTAATGGCTGATGGCACTACATCTACTAACCCTGGATGGTTAATAGGTATTAATAGCCTTATGGTTACTAATGCTTTAGGATACACACCATATAACTCAAGTAATCCAAATGGATATATTTCTTCTTACACAGAAACTGATACATTAGCTACAGTTACAGCTAGAGGTGCTTTAACATCAGGAAACATATTTACACCAGTTAATGGTGGATTGTTTTTTAATGGTAATGGATTATATGGAAGTGGCGTATACGGAAGTGGCAATGACTTGTGGTTCAACGCAGGTAGCACTCAGAAAGCGTCATTAAATTCTTCAGGTGATTTTACAGCAAATAACTCGCTTAGATCTCCTATATTCTACGATTCAAATGATACAGCTTATTATGTAAATCCCGCTTCATCCACTAGACTAAATGGATATTTATCATTTGGTGTGCCGGGAAACGGAGCAAATGCAAATGGTAGATGGCTTTCAATAGAAGGTAATACAGATGTTGACGGGGAAGGTTCTGGAAGAATATTTTTTACAGAGCATAATTCAACAACAGCAGCTATGGATGCTTATGGCTTGTCTATCGGGTATAGAGGAGGAGCTACTAGTTTAACTACGGCTGGTGGTAATACATGGACTGGATTATCGGCAATAGATAATGGGGCATGGGGATTCTGGGGTCATAATGGTGACACTACTGGTACTTTAGCTATGTTTGGACCTAGAACAGGTGAATACATAACAGCTACAGGTTCTTTTAGAGCACCTATATTTTACGATTCAAATAATACCTCGTATTATGGTGATTTTGGATCTACAGGAAACTCTTTATATTTAGCAGGTCAAATATATACAACAAAGTCAACAGGAACATTAATTTCTATTAACGGTGTTGATACAATTGGTTATAACTCTACAACTGGAGGCGCATATTTAAAAGGTACTGGTAATTCATATATATATGGTGGAGGTTTGTATTTTGACGGATCTGTTAACCAAACATTAATACACACAGGTAACGTAGGTTCTTACGCTGTACCAACATCAAGAACAATAACTATTAACGGGACATCGTATGATTTATCAGCTAACAGAAGCTGGACTGTAACAGCAAGCGAAACTGATACATTGGCTACTGTAACTGGAAGAGGATCTACAACAAGTACAAGACCTTCCTTTGATGGTGGTATAACCGTTAATGGTCAAAGTTATGTTACAGCTAATGGATATTTCGTAAGTGGAGCTCAAGGATTTAGATGGAATGATTCTTCTGGTAATTACAATAATGTAATTATGAGAGATAATGGTACGACTTGGTTTAGAAATTACCTTGAGACACCAGATTCTATGAGATCTCCTATATATTATGACGCAAATGATACGGGATACTATTGGAATCCAGCAACTGATACATCACATAGATTTCAAACACCTAGTGGGTATATAGATATAGGACCTAAAAACAGTGGGACTTGCCATATATATACTGATAGACCTAGTTTTTATTTCAATAAAGACCTTATAGTAAACGGAAGCACTGTACTAAATACAAGCAATGCTCCAAGAGCAGCTAATTCTTATCTAATGTTTTACGAAGGGTTTACTCTTAATGCTAATGATATGAGTACTAACTCAACAGGGTTTACTTATTCAAACAATGCTCCATGGACTGGACCTATTGCTAGATTTAGTACAGGTGGTGGGTATGACTTATGGTTAAACGCTAGTTATGGTGGTAATGGGACTGGGTTATCTTATAGAACTAGAAATGGTGATGCTGGAACATATAATAGCTGGCATAGAATATATTCAGATTCTTACAGACCTTATGCTGATGATTCTGGTACAACTGGTCAAAGAAGTTTTAATTACTTATATGCTAGTTCTTATTTAGAGTCTGGTGGAGCTGTTTATGGAACAATATTTTACGATAATAACAACAGAGGTTATTATATGGATCCAGATGGTACATCGCAATTATCTTCTATATATACAAATAACTGGGTAAGAGTTCAAGGGGACAGTGGTGTCTATTCTCAAGATTATGGAGGACATCTTAGAAGACCAGTTAATGCTTCTCATGGAACATGGGAGATTTTTGGATATAACAAAAATGGATATGCTGGAATGAACGTTTACGATCCACAGGGATATAATAACAATTATATGCATGAAAGTGGTAATGGTGGACTTTATCAGCAAAATGGTAATGGATGGGTATTCTACCATCATAGGGGTAATGCTTGTTTTGGCGTAATGACTTCTACTACATCATCATCATATAAACTATATGTTGGTGGATCAATTTATGCTGAAGGAGATATTGTTGCGTACTCTGATAGAAGAAAGAAAGAAAATATAGTTACCGTTGACAATGCTTTAAATACTGTAAATAAACTAAGAGGAGTATACTATAATAGAATAGATGATGATTCTAAGAAAAGACAGATAGGGGTAATTGCTCAAGAAATACAAGAAGTATTACCCGAAGTTGTTACTTATGCTAAAGATCTTGATGAATATGGAGTATCTTATGGGAATATAACTGGATTGCTGATTGAAGCAATAAAAGAACAACAAACACAAATAGAAGAATTAAAAGAATTAGTAAACAAATTAATAAATAAATAATGGCAATTACGTACACATTTAAAGTAAACAAGATTGAAGTAGCTCCAGTACTTGGAGAATTAACAAACGTAGTAACAAGAGTTAGATACGATTACAAGGGTATTGATGAGAATGGAGTAGATGGTATATTCCCTGGTGTAACTCCAATGCCAGCTCCTGGAGACTCTGCTTTCAAACCTTTAGCTGAATTGTTAGAAGAAGATGTTATATCTTGGCTTGAAGTTCATGCCGATAAACCTCACATGCAGGATGTAATTTTAAAACAGATTAGTAGTAAAATTGCTCCTAAATATGTTGATACTGCGTTACCATGGGTTGAAGTTGCAGAACCTACTGAAGATCAATCTGAACCGCAAGAAGAAGTATAATTATGACTATGCCAGCATCAGGTACCATTAGAATGTCTCAAATCAATACTGAATTGGGACGTTCTAGTACTGCAACAATATCACTAGATACAGCAGAGAACGGTGGATATGCTACAATTAATACAGCTAGTTCAAGTAGACCTAACGGTAGTAATCCAGCATCTATGTCTGAGTGGTATAGTTATAATCATAGCGCATCATCTGGAACAACAATTACATGGAGATTAATAAGACCAACTACTACTGGTGGATTCCTTACTATTAATAAAAATGGATCTCAAGTAGTTCAAACAAATACTAATGGAGCTTCAGGAACGTTTGTTGCTGCTATTGGAGATACTATATCAATAACACTTACAGAGGCTTTAAAAATAAGTGATAGAATAGATATTCTTGTAGACCAATATTCTTATGGAGGAGGTCAATTATATGAAGCGGTAGGTATAAACAATGGACCACAGTCTTTAAGTTTTACTGTTCAAGCTATTTTTACTCCATATTTTATAACAGGTCAGCAACAATTCTGGTAGAATTATTTAAAAATGATAGATAAAAACATATTATTAGAAAAATTACAGGATAATCAAATATCAGGTGTATTAAATATATTACCAGAAAATACTATAGTAAGTAATGACTATAAAGTTGAAGTTAGTTATAGTAATAACTATCTTAACTTATACGACAATAATGGTAAATTAATATTAAACGACTTACCTGATTATATTATTGAATTTACTCCAGAACTTATTAATAAAGAATTTAACTCTATATTAGTAGGAGGATTAGGACTTGGTATAATTCCATTTGTAGTTCAAGATTTTTGTGAAACAGTTGATGTAGTTGAGAATAATTCTGACATAATAAGTATTAATCAACAACTAAATGCATTAAAGTCAAATGTTACTATAATTAATGGAGATATATTTTCATTTGAACCTACTAAAAACTATGATGTTATAGTGATGGATATATGGTATGATCATATATCACAAGACATGATGGATAATTTAAACTCAATATATCTACCATTCTTGAATTCAGGAGGATTTATATATTACCCAATAAATGGGATAAGTAAAGAAGGTAACTTAACATTTTTAAAATGGCAAAATTAAAAAACGAATCTATTAAATTAGAAAAGAAAAAAGTAAGTCGACCTGGTATTCATGCTAAGTCAAAAACGTCTTTGTCTAAAGGGTCAAAGAACTATAAGAAACTGAACGTAGGTCAGGGTAAATAATAACAATTTAAAAAACAAAACTATGGGATTTTGGAGAGATTTAGTGTCAGATGACAACAACATTAATGAAAAATCATTTGTAGGTGTAGTATCATTCTTTGCGATGATATTCACTTTGATTGCAGATGTAGTAACTGGTATCTTAGGTCAAGACCTAGTGATTAAAGAATTCATCTTTGACGGATTTCTTATTCTAACATCTGTTTCTTTTGGTATCTCAATGGCTGGTACAGCTTTTGCTAGTAAAGGTAACAAAGAAGAAGAAGAGGAATAATGTATAAAAGGATACTAATATTAATTTCAACATTAATAGGATCAGTATCTTTTGCACAGGAAGTACAGATAGGACCTATCAATAATAAAATAGAGATAGGTCCTTTATCTGGAAATAGAGATCTTTCTTTTGGTGTTAAGAACATACTAGAAGAAGTATTGCAAGAGAAAGGATATGATCTACTTAAAGATGCTAAAAAAGTATTAGAGGTAGACATATTATACTTTGACGTTAAAAGTACCAATATGCAATTAGCATTGTACGCAAACAATAAAGAAGTTACTGAGATAATAGCTAAAGGAAAATTATTGATTGATGGTAAAGAAGTTAAATCTGTCGTGTCAAAAGGACAGGCTACATCAGTATCCACATCAACATTAGTAATTGATAAAGGAGGTAAATTTTCTCAAACAAATGTATCTTCAGCTTTAAAGAAAGTTTGCGAACAAATAATTGATAAATTAAAAATATGAGAAAGCTATTATTACTATTATTTATGCCTATGTTTTCGTTTGGTCAGGTTATAATTGATCAAGTTGTTGCAGAAGCAGGACCATATAATGTTGGTGACATTATAACATTACATTATGTTGTAGATAATCAAGGATTAGATGTTAACTATTTATGGTTTAGGTATCATTATTCAAACAAACATCTAGAACTAGTACCAGAATCTACGGTATTTAAACAAGGAAACTCTACACAGACATCATATTATCAGTGGAATAATTATACTTATAATTACAACCAAACAACTGCTGTAGGAGCTTTATATGATCAGTATAGATACGGGATGAGTTATTCTCAAAATCAAGACTGGAACGTTGCTCAAATATCTATACAAAGAACAGATGGACCTATAGCTGGTATTATAGCTACACAAAAATATAAGATAAAAGATAATACAGCATTTCAGCAAGTACATAAATTGCATTCGGCTTATGGAACTAGCAGAAATGGACAAGTTGTACCTAATATCGGATCTACTATATTATGGTTAAATTTAGATAATGTATCAAGACTTGTATCTAGTGTTAAGTTTAAAGTAGCTTTCCCTACAGGGTATGATATTACAAAACATACTATTCAAGTTATGGCTACTAACGAACAAGGTACTGTAGATTGGACAACAAATCCAACACCTGTAGCTGTAGGATCATTAGATTCTTCTGGTGAATTTTTAACTGATAAGCTAGAAAAGAATAAACAATATATGGTAATGGTTAATCCTTCATGGGGACAGAACGTACCATCAGATATAATTACTGTTACAGACGCATACAAAGCTTTTAAAGCTATTACTGATAGAGGTATTGATAATACCAATCCATTCTTCTCTACTCTATTAGAAGAAAGAATAGCAAACGTTACACAAGACCAATCATTTGACAGTCAAGATGCATACTACTTATTTGCAAAAGTAATGGGTGTTGATCTATCTACAGTACAAGGATTACTACTACCAACTACAGACCAAACTAAACCAACCAAATTCTTATCAGGACCTACATCTACATTTTCTAGTATTTCTGGTCCAAATAACATTACACCTACAGCAGACAATGAAACTTATAATCTATCGTATGCTTGGGCAGGAGATCTTGACTTCTCCCATTCATCTCCACTGTCAATCTCTAGCACTACTAGCAAAGGAATTAATACTTCTAGTATAGTCTCTCAGATAACATCTACTGCTGACACGTCAATATCTACATCAATAGTAAACGGTAAAGTAATTGTAACAGTAGGTTTAAATACAACAGGATTAGTTGGAGCAGAATATAAAATAGGATATGACGATAGTAAATTAAAACTAGATGATATATCTTTTAATACTGGTAATGCTGTAACAAACTTCTCTACACACAAAGAAAACATTATAACATTTGGATCTATGGATAAGACAGGTAGTTCTTCTATAAAACAAGGAATTCCTTATAAGTTGATATTCAATCCAAAAACAGCATTAACAAACACCTCTGGACTAATATTTACTTATTTTGCAGAGGCTGTAGATAATAAAGCTAATAAAGTAATTTTAAACGTAAAATAATGATTAATAAGACATTTATAGCGGTAACAATATTTGGAATTATATTTGCCTGTTCTGAGGCAGAAGAGCCATTAGTAGTTACAAAATCATCAGTACCTTTGGAGCTTGGATTGAACTCTGTTGGTATTAAATTAGAATCTAACTTTGTAACAAACGAAGCTAGAATGAATGTTAGACTTGATGCAGCTGATAAGGTTACAATAAAGATTGTAGATATAGCTGGTAAAACTGTTTCTTCAGAAACTGTTCAAGCTAAAGAAGGAGACAACTTATTAAACGTATATACAAAAGCATTGCCAAGAAGTTCTTATGAGCTTCAACTATATAACTCAAACAACAAACAAATAGGTAAAACAGTAATTAATTTATTATGAGCGAAGAACAAGGAGGAAACTCAATGAAGAATATTATAATGGGACTTGTAGGTACTATAACAGTAGCTTTAGGTGGATTCATTACAACAAAGTTAAACGGAGAAGATAAAGAAGAAGCTAAGACAGAAGTAGCTGCTCCTGCTCCAGTAATTAACATTACAAATACAAACCAACAAAAACAAGAGAGTGCACCAGCTGGTAAAACAGTTATCATAAAAGAAAAGGCAGTTCCAGCAGAACAACCTAAACAAGAAAAAAAGAAAGAAAGTGAAGAAGATCCTTGGTAGTATATTGTTATTAGTTACAGGATTTGCCTCTGCTCAGGTAATAGGTAAAACTGTAACTGAAGACTATCAAGCTGGCTTTGAGGGAAAGGAATCTATTTATGCTCTTCCTGAGTATAATGGGAAACCAATCCCTATTGCTCTTCTTGATATTGGTGTTTTAAAAGAGATACTAGAACAGTATCCTGAACTGGGAGATTACAGAATAGGACTTGGTCTTACTAATATAGTAGTTGCTTATTTAGAGGAGACATTTAGATTTGAATTCGTTGAGACAAAAAGCGATATCAAACAAAGAATGATTACTCAATATAAAGCCTCACAGAAGGGTATATCGACAGAAAAAATTGAATTGAAGGGAAACATCGTTTTAGCAAAATACTTCTGTTATATAGAGGTATACGATTTCTCTGTATCAGAAGATGAGACAATCAATTTAAAAGATGGTGTGAAAAACAAGCTTGTTACTAGATTAGGATTACAAGTTAAAATGGTTGATGCTCAGTCTGGAACTTATATGTCTGGAAGTGGATTAGGTAAGGCTGTTACTACTAGAGAACTTACTCTTATGAATAATGACAATATTGATGAGGTAAAGTTCAATCAATCTAGTATTGGAACATCAACAAAGAAAGCTTTAGAGAGCGCTACAGCGAAAGTTGTTAAGCGAATGATACAAAAACAAATCTTTGCAAATTAAAAAGATATTATTTATATTGTTTATTTTTATTGGAGTAAGTGCTAGTAGTCAAACATTGACACAGACTTATTACGATAAATGCACTGGTGAGGTAAAAATATTTACTATAGCTCTTCAGGGATCTACTGTAATTGTATTTTACAATAAGAGTAAATCATTTACTGCAAGCGATGTATCATCTGGTGTTTTGCAAGCTTGGTTAGAAGAAACATATACTTGGTGGTCTACATACAATCCTTGCTCTAGCGCTCAAGCTACTCAAACAGTTGTACAACAGACTACTACGCAAGCTACTCAAGCAGCTACATCAGCGGCAACAGCAGCAGCTTCAAGCGCTATAAATATTCCTCCACCCCCACCAGCAGCTCCTCCTCCACCTCCAGCAGCTCCTCCTCCAGCAGTTAGTTCTCCACCTCCTGCAAAGACTGAGACTAAAACAGAAACTAAATCAGAGACTAAACAAGAGGAGAAAAAAGAAGAGGCTAAACAAGAGGAGAAGCAAGAAGAAAAAAAAGAAGAGTCTAAAGAGGAAAAAAAAGAGGAAGAAAAGAAAGAGGAGAAGAAGGAAGAAAAGAAAGAGGATAAGAAGAAAGAGGATAAGAAAAAACAATCTGTTCAGCCAGTATTACTTGCGGCAAATTACATGACAATGCAAAACTTGGATGGAAGTTTCAATCAAGTTGCGTCATTTGGTCTTTCAAAAAGCTCTCTAACTGGATCTACTTCTTATGGAGCAAATGCAATGGTATGGAGTAATTTAAAACAATTTTCTTTATCTTTGTCAAAAACTAGCATTTTATTCAATTACGATAGGAAGATTCCTGTCATGGTTGGTAAAGAGATTTTAGGACATACTTATGTAAGGGGATCTATTTACAAGATAACAGGATTGAATATGACTGCTATGTTGATGTTTGATACTAAGGTATTATCCATTGGAATGAATGATGTGTTCTTATTAAAAAAAGGAACGGTATTTGGATATGCTGTAGGAGGTACATTTATAAATATTGGTAAAGACATAATGGCATCACCATCGTTTACTGCATTTATAACTAAACCATTTCCGTTTAAGAGATATACAATATCTCCTATGATAGCTGCTTCATCGTCACCAATAAGTTATACAACAGCAACAAATAAATTTACATACAGCGAATATGTTACATGCATTGTGGGAAGTAATTTTGATTTCAATATCACGCAAAGGTTCAAAGCGAACTTAGGAATAAATACAATAGGGAATACAAATAAGAACATACCTATAACGTACGCAATAACGATAGGTAGTAAAATAAAACTTTAAAACATAAATAATGAGTAAAAAAATTGCAGAATTTCAGGCAGCTAATGGATTAGGCGCTGATGGTATTTTAGGTAAAGCTTCATTTGCAAAAATGAAAGAACTATGGGGAGTAAATGATGAGCAACTTGCACATATATTAGGACAGTGTCATCATGAATCAGGTGGATTTAAAGCAGAATCAGAAAACTTAAATTACGGAGCAAAAGGATTACTAGGCATATTTAAGAAATATTTTCCAACGGAGGCGTTGGCTAAGAGTTATGAAAGACAACCGGAAAAAATCGCTAATAAAGTTTATGCAAATCGTATGGGTAATGGTGATGAAAAATCTGGCGATGGTTGGAAATTTAGAGGACGCGGAGCAATTCAGACAACAGGGAAAGATAATTATAAGTCATTTTCTGATCATATTAAAGAGGATTGTATTAGTAAGCCTGAGCTTGTGGGTTCTAAGTACTATTTAGATAGCGCTGTCTACTTTTTCAAAAAGAACGGATTATTACCATTATGCACTACTGTAACTACTGACTCTATCACTAAAGTGTCTAAAAGAGTTAATGGGGGTACGCATGGACTAGAAGATAGAATTGTACAAACAAATAAATTCTACAAACAAATTAAAGGATAATGAATATAAACTTCATCAAAAACCAATGGTTAGCTGGAGTTATCATAATCGTTTGGATACTTGCCTCTCTACATAGCCGAATCAATAATGATAAGCTAATAGATGAGGCAAATCATCTAAAGGTAGAGGTTGATAGCTTACAAGAAATATCAGCAGAAAAAGCCAAGAAGATAGATAGTCTATCTAAAGTCGATACTGTTATAGTAGACAAAATAAAAACAATTAAAGAAAAAGAGTATGTTGAAATTAAAGTTATTGACAGTTTGCCTATTAGTGGGCTTCAGCAGTTTTTCACAGACCGCTATCCAGAAAGATAGTGTTGTTGTATTAACTGAGAAACAAGCTAGAGCGGTTGCAACTGATCTTGTAAGATATGACGCTTTGAAAAAAGTATCGTCTTTACAAGAGCAAAGGATAGGTTTGTTTCAGCAAAAGGAAAAGTTATTTGGTGAGCAGTTATCTATAAAAGATACTATCATATCAAAACAAACTTCTATTATTGATAAGCAAAATAAAGTTATTAGTAATACAAAGAAAATGCATATACATGGGTATGGTGGTGTTCAAACAAATGAGTTGACGATAACTGATCCATCACTTCGTGGAAGTATAATGTTAGAATATAGAAAGATTAGAACTGGATTGATATATACTATACAACAAAGTACTCCTGCTAATTGGGGTATATTATTTGAATATAAACTATTTTAACTATATTTGCACATAAATTAAATCAAATTAACATGAAATCAGAAAAGAAAATCGCAGACATGGTAGAAAACCGTATTACAGAACACCAATTAGGAAAGTTACGTAATTTCGAAGAATCATTTGCTAAAGGAAGAGATATGGTTGGAGGAATGACTCTTCAGTATGAGTTCCAAAAATCTTCTTTATTAGCTCAAATCGCAGAGTTGGACAAAGACTTTCAAAAACTTAAGTCAGATTTAAAAGATCAATATGGAGATATTGATATAGATTTAAGCACTGGAGTCTATACTCTGAAAGAAGTTACAGAAGAATAAAGAATAAGCCATCCTAACCGATGGCTTTTAAAATTTAATATAATGCAAGAAATAAGAAAAGTCAGCATAGGAAACGACTACAAGAATTCTATGCACTACGTTGTCGGACAACCTGTGTTCGGAAACTATATCATACACGTCATACAAAGAGTAGAGGCTGGTATAGTTATATGGATTGAGAAAGATAAAGAGGTTCTTTGTTGGAAAGAAATAAACAACAATGTCCCAATGGTATTAGAATTTAATATCAATTTCTAATGAGATCTCCGTATAACTTTATAGTTTCTCCAGTTGGAGAACAGTACACCAATACAAAGAATATCGGAGGAGTAGAGGTAACATTTAATACATCTTTAGATTTAGCTAAGTATGTAAATAGAGTTGCTGTTGTTATAGAACTTCCTGTATATTACAAAGGAGATATTCAAGTAGGGGATGTTGTGGTAGTTCATCACAATATATTTAGAACCTATCACGATATGAAAGGTAGACAAACTAAATCTCCAGAATTTTTTAGAGACGATTTGTATATAGTAAGTTCAGATAGAATATATCTGTATAAGTCTAATGGTATATGGAAGTCTCATTTAAACTATTGTTTTGTAAAACCAATTGCAAGAATACAGAATGAATTACTACACTCTACAGAAAAAGAAGAGAAGCACGTAGGAGTTGTTGTGTATCCTAGCAAAACTCAAGAGAACATTTTAAATCTTAAAAGCGGTAGTCTTGTGGCTTTCACAAAGAATAGCGAATATGAGTTTGAAATAGAAGGTGAGAAAATTTACAGAATGTACGATAGAGACGTTGTAATCGAATTAAATTAATTATGAAACACGATCATGCACAATTAAAAGAAATGATCATAGAAGCAGCGTATAAGTCTGTAATAGAGCTTATAAAAGTGCTAGCTGATGAGATCATATCTGATGACACACTAGATGATATATCTGCTGATAAAATGAGGAATGCTGTCTTAGCAAAGAAGACCGCTTTAGACGATGCGTTCTATATATTATCAAAGATAGAGAGTGAGAAAAATATGCTTGAAGGTAATCAAAAAGAAGAAGTAGATGAAGTTAAATTCCAATCATTCGCAGAAAAAAGAAGTAAAGGAAGATAATAGTCTATTTAGAATCATTGATAAGATAGACTCAAAAGATATTGATAGATTAAACAAGAAGAAAGAATGGAAGTATGGGTATAACCCAGAGTTCGATGTTGTTGTTGTATCTAAAGACGGTACTATTGGAGAAGTGTATGAGATACAAGGATTGCACGTAGCTCTACCATCAGTACCAAAGAATGTATATAAAAGAGATAAAAAGAAAGAGGAACAATACTGGGAACCATTTGAGTATCCTAAAGAACTTCAAAAGATAACCTCTGTATTTCAGTGGAATGAATATCCTAACGAATTTAAAAACAAATACGTTGAATATATAGAGAACGAGTTTGATAGAAGAGACGAAGGGTTCTGGTTTTACAACAATGGTAAGCCAACATACGTCACTGGCACTCACTACATGTACTTACAATGGACTAAGATAGATGTTGGTCACGCTGAATTTAGAGAGGCTAACAGAATATTCTTTTTGTTTTGGGAGGCTTGTACTGCTGACGAAAGAAGTTACGGAATGTGCTATTTAAAGAATAGACGTTCTGGTTTCTCATTTATGTCATCTGCTGAATTAGTTAATACAGCAACTCTTGCTCGTGATAGTCGTTTAGGTATTTTGTCTAAGACTGGTAATGATGCCAAGAAGATGTTTACAGATAAAGTTGTACCTATCTCTGGTAACTATCCATTCTTTTTTAAACCTATCATGGACGGTATGGATAAACCTAAGACTGAATTAGCTTATCGTGTACCAGCATCTAAGATAACTAAGAACAACATGTCATCTTTAAAGGACGATGTAGATGGACTTGATACTACTATTGACTGGAAGAACACAGCTGATAACAGTTACGATGGTGAGAAGTTATTAAGATTAGTACATGATGAGAGCGGTAAGTGGGAAGTACCAAACAATATCCTTAACAATTGGAGGGTAACTAAAACCTGTTTACGTTTAGGTAGAAGAATCATTGGTAAATGTATGATGGGATCTACATCAAACTCTATATCAAAAGGTGGTGGTAATTATAAATCGTTGTATAATGATTCTGATGTTACAAAGAGAAATGCGAATGGACAAACACTTAGTGGATTGTACGCATTATTCATCCCAATGGAGTGGAATTTTGAGGGATATATAGATATATATGGTCAACCAGTATTCAGAACGCCTGAGAAGCCAATTAGAGACATTCAGGGAGGTTTTATTTATACAGGAGTAATAGACTACTGGGAGAACGAAGTTAGTGCCTTAAAAAACAATTCTGACGCTTTAAATGAATTCTATAGACAATTTCCAAGAACAGAAAGTCACGCATTTAGAGATGAGGCTAAAAACTCTTTGTACGATCTAGCTAAGATATACGAACAGATAGATTATAATGATGGATTAGAGATAAACCAAATTGTAAACACTGGTAAGTTTGGTTGGAAGAATGGTGTGAAAGATACAGAAGTTATTTGGATTCCTAATAAGGATGGTAATTTTAAAGTTACTTGGTTTCCTAATAAGGATATGACTAATAAGATAGAGGTAAAAAACGGTAAAAAATACCCAGCAAATATACACGTGGGTGCTTTTGGATGTGATACTTATGATATATCTGGAGTTGTTGGAGGTGGAGGATCTAAAGGATCTCTACATGGTCTCACTAAATTTAATATGGATGATGCTCCTAGTAACTTTTTCTTTTTAGAATATATTGCTAGACCAAGAACATCTGAAGAGTTTTACGAAGATTGTTTAATGGCTTGTGTATTTTATGGTATGCCTATACTTATTGAGAATAACAAGGTTGGTCAGTTAAGGTATTTCTATAATAGAGGATATACAGGATTCTGTTTAAGAAGACCAGATAAACATAAAAACGATCTTAGCAGTTCAGAAAAAGAACTTGGTGGGATACCTTCATCTACTCAGGTAATTGAATTGCACGCAAATGCATTAGAGGCGTACATAGATCAGTATGTTGGTGTTGATTATAGTGGTCAATTTAGAGAGGCTGGTAAGATGGGTAACATGTTCTTTAACAGAACTTTATTAGACTGGGCTAATTACGATATAAGTAATAGAACTAAGTTTGATGCAACTATCAGTAGCGGTTTTGCCATAATGGCTAACCAAACGTATGTATCTAAGCCCATTAGAAATAATAAAGAAATAATGTTTAATTTTGCAAGATATTCCAATAAAGGATTACAAAGCGAATTATTAAGATAATATGACTCAAGATTTCTCATTACCTAATGTATATTTTCCAGATCAATTGGCTGACGATGCTACTAAACTAAGTAAAGAGTATGGTAGAAGTGTTGGTCACGCTATTCAATCAGAATGGTTTAGGAAAACATCTCAGAATGGCTCTAGGTTTTATACTAATAGAGACCATTTTCATAAGTTAAGATTATACGCAAGAGGAGAACAGTCTGTTCAAAAATACAAAAAGGAGATGAGTGTCAATGGTGATATATCATATCTTAATGTAGATTGGACACCAGTTCCTATTATACCTAAGTTTGTTGACATTGTTGTAAATGGAATGTCTAACAGACAATACGAAGTTAAAGCTGAGGCTATAGATAGTATGTCTTCAGTTAAAAGAGGAGCATACAAATACGAGCTTGAAAAAGCTATGGTTGGAAAGAACATATTAAAAGATGCTAAGGACTTACTTGGTATCGATATGTATCCAATACCAGAAGAAGATATGCCTGGAAGTAAGCAAGAACTTGATCTTCACATGGAGTTCTATAAGGACGAGATTGAAGTTGTTGAGGAGAAAGCTATTGACAACGTATTTAAAATAAATAACTACGATTTAATAAAGAGAAGAATAGACGAAGATGCAACTGTACTTGGAGTATCTGCGGCTAAACATTCTTTTGATACACATAATGGAATTGCTATTGAATACTGTGACCCAGCTAATATGGTTTGGTCTCCAACAGAAGATCCTACATTCCAAGATTGTTATTATTTCGGAGAGGTTAAGAATGTAAACATTACAGAACTTAAAAAAATAAATCCTAGTCTTAGTCAAGAAGAGATTAAAGAGATAGCTAAGTTAGCTTCTAAATGGGATTCTTATCAAAATATACAAGGTGGTAATGTTGCTGAAGGAAACTTAAACAACAACAGTGCTACTTTATTATTCTTTGCTTTTAAAACAGATATGAATATTGTTTACAAAAAGAAAAAGAATGGTAATGGTGGAGAGAAAGTTATTAAAAGAGATGACTCTTTCCAAGGACCTAAAACAGGTGATGCTCAATTTGAAAAGCTATCTAAAAGAATAGATGTTTGGTTTGAGGGTATATTGGTTTTAGGAACTAATCACATATTGAAATGGGACGTAATGAAGAATATGGTTAGACCTAAGTCTTCTATATCTAAAGTTTATGCTCCTTATGTGTTATCTGCTCCAAGAATGTATAGAGGTTCTATTGATTCATTAGTAAAAAGAATGATTCCTTTTGCTGATCAGATTCAATTGACTCACTTAAAATTACAACAAGTAATATCTAGTTTAAAACCAGATGGTGTATACTTAGATATAGATGGATTGAACTCTATCAACTTGGGTAATGGTATGAGCTATACTCCAGAAGAAGCTTTAAACTTATACTTCCAAACAGGTAGTGTAATTGGTAGAAGTATGACTGAAGATGGTGAGTTTAATAACGGTAAGATACCAGTTCAAGAATTAACTGCTTCAGGAGCAAACGCTAAAATACAATCTCTTATTGGTATGTATAATCAATACTTAGGTATGATTAGAGCAGTAACTGGATTGAATGAAGCAAGAGATGGTAGTATGCCAGATGAAAACAGTTTAGTTGGTACACAGAAACTAGCTGCGTTAAATTCAAATACAGCTACAAGACATATACTTCAAAGTGGTCTTTTTACTACTAGAAGATTAGCTGAGTGTATTTGCTATAGAATGTCTGACGTATTAGAGTATTCTGATATGAGAGAAGACTTTGCTAATATGATTGGTGGAAGTTCTATGGATACTATAGAGAAAATTAAAGATTTACACTTATATAATTTTGGCATTTATATCGATTTAATGCCAGATGAAGAAGAAACTCAAATGCTTAATCAAAACATACAAGCTGCATTGTCTGCTGGTAAAATTGATATTGATGATGCTATTGATATTAGAAACGTTAAGAACGTTAAGATTGCTTCTCAGTTATTAAAAGTTAGAAAGAAAAAGAAAGAGGAGAAAGATCTAGAGACTCAAAAACAAAACTACGAAGCTCAAGCACAATCTCAAGCTCAGTTAGCAGAATCTACTTCTCAATCTAAATTACAATTGATTCAAGCAGAATCTCAGTCAGATGTACAGTTAGAACAACTTAAACATCAAAACGAAATGGAGAAGATGCAAGTTGAATTCCAAATGAAAGCTGAATTAATAAAGCTTCAAGAGGGAATGAAATCTGAGATCAAGAAAGAGGAGATGGCTACGTTAGAAAGAAAAGAGAACGAGAGAGAAGACAGAAAGGATAAGAGAACCAAGTTACAAGCTACTCAACAATCTAAAATGATTAAACAGAGAGCTAAAGACGAGGACGCTATAGACTTTGAAGAAGAAGACGATTTAATGGATATTGACAGCTTATTTAGCGGTATTTAAAATATTCATAACTTTGCAAACAATTTAATTTAATATTTAATATAATGGAAGGATTTACTTTTAAAGTCTTAGATGACGATGGAGAAGTACAAAACCACGTAGAAGAAACGCAAGTAGAAGATACGGTTGTAGTTGAAGACTCTCAAACTGACGATACGCAAGTAGAGGAAACAGTTATTGATGATACACAAGTAGAAGAAACGCAAGTAGAAGAAACTCAAGAGATCGATATTGACGATGCTAGAGTATTAAGCTACTTAAAAGAAAGATATCAAAAAGAGTATAACTCTTTAGACGAAGTTCTTACACAAAAAGAAAAAGCTGAATTACCAGAAGACATTAAGAAATTAATGGAGTTTGGCGTTGACAATTATCTTAAGATAAATAGAGACTGGAATTCAGAAACTGATGCTACTATTCTTAGAGAATATTACAAGCAGACAAAACCTCATCTTGATGATGAAGACATCTCTTATTTATTAGAAGAAGAATATTCTTATGATGAAGATGTTGATGACGATAGAGATATCAAAAAGAAAAAGGTTGCATTAAAAGAAGAATTGTTTAGAGCTAAAGGCTATTTGAATGATTTAAAGGAACAATATAAGGTTGAGCTAGGGTCTAGTTCTACTGAAGTTTCTGAGGATTATAAAACAGCTTTTAATTTCTATCAAGAATACACTGAGAATTCAAAGAAGGAACTTGAAATTGCTCAAAAGAAAGCTGAAGTGTTTTTAGATAAAACCAATAGATTATTTAATAGTGAGTTCAAAGGTTTTGAATTTAATCTAGGAGATAAGAAACAGGTTTTTAAACCTAGTGATGTACTAGAGACTAAAGCAACTCAGTCTGATATTAGTAAAGTTATAGCGAATCACCTAGACGAAAATGGGTATTTAAAAGACGAACACCAATATCACAAAGCTTTGGCAATGTTTAGAGACCCAGATGGATTTGCTAAGTTCTTTTATGAACAAGGTAGATCTGATGCTACTGACAATGTTATCAAGGACGCTAAAAACATAGAGATGTCTGTTAGAGATAGAAAAGATGTAACTCCAAAAGGAGATGGTCCAAAGATGAGAGTAGTTCCTAGCGATGAGTTTGATGGTGGTATGAAAATTAGGAAAAGAAAATAATAATTAAACACAAACACAAAAAATGGCTTTATCAACCGTAAATTTTACAAGCAACGCTATTTCTGGAGGAGCTCAATTAACTCCTGCTCCAGTTAAAGCTACGTTATCTACAAACTATGTAGGTACATTTGACTTTTTGTCACACGAATTACCAGACCTTTACGAAAAAGAATTCGAAAGATTTGGTAACCGTTCTATCGCATCTTTCTTACGTTTAGTAGGTGCTGAAATGCCTTCTACTTCTGACTTGATCAAATGGAGTGAGCAAGGTCGTCTTCACGTATTTGGAACTGCTACTAAAGCAACTGCATCTACTATTGCTTTTACTGCACCTCACAGTGTACGTTTAAATCAAACTGTAGTAATTAACGACACTTCTAATGGTGTTACTATTAAAGCTTTAGTTACTGGTATCGATGTTGATGGCGTAACTATTACTGTTGCTCCTTACAGCGCTGCTAACTTAGCTGCTTTAAGTACTACTGGAGAAGCTTTAAAAGTATTCGTTTACGGTTCTGAATTCAAAAAAGGTACTGGTGGTATGGCTGGTTCTTTGGAAGCTGAATCTGCAATCTTAGAAACTAACCCAATTATCATCAAAGATAAATATGAGGTTAACGGTTCTGATATGGCTCAAGTTGGTTGGATTCAAGTTACAACTGAAAATGGTGCTGATGGATACTTATGGTATTTGAAATCTGAGCACGAAACTCGTTTACGTTTTGAAGATTACCTAGAGATGTCTATGGTAGAAGGTGAGCCTGCTGCTGCTGGTTCAGCTGTTGCTGCTGCTGGATACAAAGGTACTAAAGGTCTTTTCTACGAAATTGCAAACAGAGGTAATGTTGGAACAGGTGCTATCACTGATAGAACTGACTTAGAAAACATCATCAAAGTTTTAGACAAAGAAGGTGCTATTCAAGAAAACGTATTGTTCGTAAACAGAAAAACATCTTTCGAGATTGACACTGTATTAGCTGCTCAAAACAACTTCGGTTCAAGTGGAGCTTCTTACGGATTGTTCGACAATGAGCAAGACATGGCTTTGAATCTTGGTTTTAAAGGATTTAACTTAGGTTATGATTTCTACAAAACTGACTGGAAATACTTAAACGATGCTACAACTAGAGGTTCTATCTCTGACATCGATGGTGTATTAGTTCCTGCTGGAACATTGACAGTTTACGATCAAGTTCTTGGTAAAAATGCTAAACGTCCATTCTTACACACACGTTACAGAAAATCTGAAACAGAAGATAGAAAATACAAATCATGGATCGTTGGATCTGCTGGTGGTGCTTCTAACTCTGATGTAGATGCTATGGCTGTTAACTTCTTATCTGAAAGAGCTTTGGTTGTTTTAGGTGCTAACAACTTCATGTTGTTGAAATAGTAGTTAATAAGTTTCTTATTAATATCATTAAAGGTAGACTTCGGTTTACCTTTTTTGTTTTATATTTGCCTTATAATTTTGCTGTTTCTCTCATTTTTTTTAACCGCTATCAGATCAGTCTCTTAGCGGTTTTTTTATATAAATTTATTTTTTGTAATTTTGCATCTTTAATTTTAATATAATTTAATCATGGCAAGACCTGCAAAAAAAGAGGAAGTTTCCTCTCAGAAAGAATTTGAATTTAAAGATAGAGTATATCTATTAAAAGGGAATTCAACACCAATCTCATTCATGCTTCGTTCTAAGCATTCTCCTAACAAACCACTTCTTTATTTTGATAGAGAATTTAAAGTTAATCGTGCATTACGATGGAGTGATAATCAAACGTCACCATTCATTGATGAGCAAGACGGATATGCTGTTGCAACACCAATCATTTTTGAGAATGGTACTCTATATGTAAAGAAAGAGCAAGTTGAATTACAAAAGTTTTTATCTATTTATCATCCAGATAATAACAATGCTTACTACGAATTTGATGCTGAAGAAAAAGCAGCTGAAGAATACGATGAGTTAACTATGAAGTTAGATGCTCAGAATACGGTAAGAGAAATGCCTATTGAAGACTTAGAAGCTATTGCTAGAGTTCTATTGAAAGGTAAAGTAGAGTTGATGACTTCTTCTGAATTAAGAAGAGATATGTTAATCTTTGCTAGTAAAAACCCACAAGAGTTTACTTCTTTAGTAAATGATGATTCTATCAAGTTTAGAAACATTGCTATTAGAGCAGTTCAAATGGATATTATAAATGTAAGTTCTGATGGAAGAACAGTTAACTGGAGCGGTAAGAATGGTGGTAGAATTATCACAGTTCCGTTTGGAGAAAACGCTTACTCTGCATTAGCTGCATTCTTTTTGACTGACCAAGGAATGGATGTATTGTCTGATATTTCAAACAAATTATAGACTTTTGTCCATAATAACAATCAATTGCACTCTCGAAAGGGGGTGCTTTTTTTTTATTAACTTTGCACAAAATAACTAATTATGATGATTAACGATGTAAGAAACATAGTTGACTTTATTTTGAATAAAGAAAGCCGTGGATACATAACTCCTTTGCAGTTCAACACATTTGCTAAACAGGCACAGCAAGAGATTGTTGATGATTATTTTTACGAATATAACAAAGCAATATTAGGTAAAAGCCAAAGAATAAACTATAAAGATAGCGTAACAAGAATAAAAGAAGCTATAGATACTTTTATAGTTTCCCCTACTAACATGGTGTTTTCAAATGGATTTTTTAATAGCCCTTCTAATTTATACACTACGATAAATTTAATTTACAACGGTAAAGAAATCGAAGAGGTTCCTAGAGAAAAACTATCTTACTTTTTAACAAACAAGGTAGCTGGACCAAGTGTTTTTTATCCTGCGTATGTGAAGTATGAGGATAAATATAAAATATACCCAGATACGATTGTTTCTGGTGTTCAAATAATATACTTTAGAAACCCTAAAGATCCTAACTGGACTTATGAATTAATAGGTGGTAACGCTATATTTAACCAGTCTAAACAAGGTTTTCAAGATTTAGAGATTGGATATGATGATAAGTTTAAGATTATATCTAAGATATTAAAGTATGCTGGTTTGAATATGAGAGAGCCTGATATTGTTGGTGCAGCTATAGCACTTGAAAATCAAGGAGACGCAAAATAAAAATATAACAGATGACTGATTTCGAATACTACGAGAATAGTGGGTTAAATCCTAAAGATGAGAACTGGGGTAATTATCAATATGTATTATTGAAAGATATTATAAATAACTTTTACATGATGTATGTTGGTGATGACAAGATAATAAACGACTGCAAAAGATATGAAGTTATATTTCATGCAAAGAGAGGTCTTCAGGAGTTAAACTATGATGTTGCTAAAGAAGTAAAAGCTATAGAGCTAGAATTGCCGACTAATCTTCAATTACCAGTACCAAGAGACTATGTAAATTATGTTAGGATAAGTTGGGTTGACGAAGACGGTAATTTTAGACCTATAATTAGAAACAATCAATCTGGTATTGTAGCATCATATCTTCAAGATAACAACTACAATATACTTTTTGACAACAATGGTCAAGCATTAGAAGGTACTTCAACTACTGAATTAAATAGTAAAAACCCAAAGTCGAATAACTTAAACAATGATGGGACTAGTTATTTGTATGGAAGTAGATTTGGTTTAGATGGAAAGACAGCTAATCAAAATGGAACATTTGTAATAAACAAAAACTTAGGGGTTATTAGATTCAGTTCTGATCTTGTTGGTAAAACTATAGTTATAGAATATCTTTCTGATGGATTGTCTGATTTATCAGAGGACGAAATAAAAGTAAATAAGCTAGCTGAGAAGTTTTTATATCAATTCATAAAACACGAGATACTTACAAATAAGTTTGGTGTCCAAGAATATATAGTTCAAAGAGCTAAAGTAGAATACAGAGCAATTAGAAACAATACCAAGATTAGAATGTCAAACATTCGTTATGACGAAATTTTACAATCTATGAGAGGCGCAAGTAATTGGACGAAATAATATGGAATTAAAAAAAACGTTTATAGCTGGATTAATGAACAAGGATTTCGATGTTCGTTTAATACCAGAAGGTGAATATATTGATGCTCAAAATATAATAGTATCAAACTCAGAGGGTTCTAGCATTGGTCTTGTTCAAAAGTCAAATGGTTTAGAGAAACTAACAAATATAAACATTCCATCTGATGCCATTACAATAGGTAGTGTGTCAGAGGAAGGTAATGAATGTATTTATTGGTTTATAACATCTAGTGCTGGTAATTTTATATATGAATACAATGTTCTTGATAATAGTTCATTGACTCTTATATTGGCTGACAATAGATCTGCAAATAGCAACGTTTTAAATTTCGATCCAAAACACAAAATAACAGGAGCCAATGTAATATATAATTCATTTAATAATGAAAAATTACTTATATGGACAGATGATTTAAACCCTATACGATGTATAAACATAAATAGAGCTAAATCATTGCCTACAAATGGTTTTGATACACAAGACATCAGTTTATATAAAAGAGCTCCTTACGAGGCTCCTAAATGTACTCCAACGCAATTTGGAGATGGAACTGAGAATAACATAAAAGAAAGATTCTTATCTTTTGGTTATAGATACAAATATTTAGATGGGGAATATAGTGCGACATCTGCATTTAGTAATCCTCAATTCTACCCATCAGATTTTTCTTTTGACTTTTCTACTCAAGAGAACGAGGGAATGGTAAACTCATTTAATGCGGTTAATATAGTATTTGAGACTGGAGATAAAAATGTTACAGATATACAGTTATTATTTAAAGAAAGTAATAGCGGAATAATATATATAATAGAAAACTTTAACAAGAAAGAAGAGGGGTATGGGAATAACTCTTATAAATCTTTTTTGTTTTCAAACAATAAAATATACTCTATACTTCCAGAAGATGAGGTAAATAGATTGTATGATAATATTCCTATAATTGCAAAAGCTCAAGAATTTATAGGTAATAGATTGATATTCGGAAACTATGTTGAAGGAAGAGATTTAGTAGATATAAATCAAGATAAGGTTAATATAAATATAGAGGCTGGGTACACGTCTCAAGAGTTTAGCGATATAGCTTTACAATTTACGTTATCAAATACTTTAAGTATAAATGATACTTTAAGTATTGAATTCCAACCAGACAGTTTAAAGAAAGGAAAAATAATAAACATCTCTTTTAGATCTAATAGTGAATCTCCATTTTTTGGTAACTATCAAGCTGATCTATCATTTTATTTAGATAATGATTATGCAAATGCTTATGAGCTATCTGTTTCAAGTGAATTCATTAATTTTATAAGTTCTGTAGCTACTAATCAATTTTTAAACTTTGATTTCACAAATACAGTTCCTGTTGGTGACGTTGCTACATATTTTACTTATGAAATATTAGCTTCTACAAATTCTAATGTTTTAAAATTAAAGATACCTTATATTAATCACACATCTGGTAATGAGTATTACGCTGTAAATTCTAATAGCGTTGTATTGTTTTTATCTAATGGAAATGCATTTGCTAGTTGTAAGTCAAACAGAAGTTATGAATGTGGTATATCATACTTAGACGAAGACGGTAGATATTCTACTGTATTAACAAGTAAGAATAATACTTCTTTTATTCCGATTGCTAACAGCGTAACTAAAAACCAATTAAAATTAAAAATATATAATAATCCTCCAGAATGGGCTACTAGGTATAAAATATTTGTTAAAGATAGTAAATTAAGCTACCAAACAATATATGGTGTATTTGCATATAAAGAGGATTCTTTTTTATGGATAAGACTAGAAGGTCAAGATAAGCAAAAAGTAAAAGAAGGTGATTACATAATAATTAAAAGAAGTATTGGTGGGGCTTCTGAAACTGTTGAAAAATTACAGATATTAGAGTATGCAACAAACGCTCCAGATTTTATTGATGGTAATTTAAACTCTGCTGGAGATAAAATTATAGAAAGAGGAGGGGTTTATATAAAAGTAAAATCAACTGGATCTTTAAATATAGAAGGAGTAGAAAAACAATTTTATGATTTAAAAAGCAGCGTTTCAAGTACAGGTAGTTTGTTTCATTTATATTGCGGACCATTTTCGTATAGAGAAGGAACGGTGGTTAAAGATATACAGATTACTCCTGGTAGTTATATAGATATGTCTATAACTAACAAGAAATATGGTAGTAATGGAGGAAATGAAGAGTTTATAAAAAAATATACAGCTAGCGGATCCTATTCTAACTTTCAATCATGGTTTGAAACAGAAGGAAATGGATTAGGTAAATTTGGAGTTAATCCTCCTTACGAGTTTGTAAGAGGTAACATGAAGCCCCAATTCGGTGTTAATTTATTTACACCTAACCCATCTGGACTTTTATATTTAAAAATAAAAAATTTACTTAATGGTAATGGTCAGCATAAATCTTATATGGATTCTAAAATAACCATAACAACAGGTATATCTTTACTTATTTTTGAAACAGATCCTAAAGATAACAACTCAGAGATATTCTTTGAGACTCAAGATACTTATTTAATAAGTAATGGGAAGCACATGTCTAGACATAGTAGTAACTCTTTAGATGTAGATCAAGGTGTAAATACACCAGCTATTATTAATCTAGATTGGTTCAACTGTTTTTCTCAAGGAAATGGTGCAGAAAGTTATATAGTTAAAGATGTTTTTAATAGAAACTTTTTATCAACTAACTCAAGACCAAATGCTGTTTTACTAGACGGATACAAACAAAGAAGAAACATAGCTTCTTTAACATATAGTGGTGCTTTTGACAAAACAACTAATTACAACTCATTAAATGAATTTAATCTTTCTAGAGCGAACTATAAAGACTTAGATGATAAATATGGAAGTATTCAAAAGATACATTCAAGAGATACTGATTTAGTCGTTTTCCAAGAGGATAAAGTTCACAGAGTACTTTATAATAAAAATGTTTTATTTGACGCTGTAGGAGGCGGACAAGTATCTTCTGTTGAAGATGTTCTTGGTCAGGAAATTCCTTTTGCTGGAGAATGGGGTATTAGTAAAAACCCAGAGAGTTTCTCTTATTATGCAAATTCAATTTATTTTGCAGACACAAATAAAGGATCAGTATTAAGACTTGGTGGAGATGGGTTAGAGCCTATTTCAAAATACAAAATGCGTGATTGGTTTAAAGACACATTAAGAGATTACAAGAGTAATTTTAAATATGGTGGGTTTGATCCAATTCATGATAACTATATATTATCTTTTTCTGATCAAGAGAAAGTTATGGAAAGCTATCTTTCTTGTGGTCAAGTAATAGAATGGCTAAATGTACCAGCAAATTCTTCTTATGTTTACAATATGGATTTAGGAAGTAATATAGGTAATCACATTATAAATTACAGCATACCTAGTGGAAGCGTGTTTGATTTTGATGTTAATATAAATGGAGTTGTAACGACATTCTTAGATAGAAATGGTGATGGAATATTAAGTGTTTCAAAACCAACTACTGGTTCTGTTGGATTGTTAACTATTCATAATAGAGAATCTAAAATTTGTTCTTTATCGCTTACAAATAATTGTATAGAAACAGAAGAATTAGAAGTTATAACGTTAGTTGTTAATGACGATTTGGATATAAGTAAATCTATGACTAATGGTTATTCTTGGACTAATTCTTCTACAGCTACAAGTGGACAATCTTATCTTTTAGATATATTCAAAAGCAATGTTACTAGATTCAATATTGATTCTGGTTATGAAGGAGAAAATGAGATTCCTTATGATAACTCACAAATAAAAGTAAGTTCTAATAAAGGCACTGGTAATTTTACATCTTGTAATAGAATAGGCTATGTTGTTACATCATCTACATTAACACCTCAGCAAATATTAGATACAGCTACATATCCAGCAATAACTAATAATGGAAATGAAAATTATATATCGTTTACATTTAATAGAACATCTGGTCAAAAATTATATTTAGTTTGGGATTATATTGATGTTGAAAACTGTGATGTAGAGCCTTTTGGTGTTAGTTTATGTTACCATGCAAGTAATTTTGAATTGGCTTGTAGCTGTGATTTAACTCCAGTTGATTGCGAAGTATCAGCTTGGTCAGCTTGGTCTGATTGTGTAAATGGAAGTCAAACAAGAACAAGAACAATTATAACACCAGCATCAGATGGAGGAGCTGCTTGTCCATCTTTAACAGAAACTCGCAACTGTACTGTATCTGTTGATTGCGTTGTATCTAATTGGTCTGATTGGTCTTCTTGTGTAAATGGAATATCTACTAGAACTAGAACAGTGGTTACACCTTCTTCTGGAGCAGGAGCAGCTTGCCCTACATTAACAGATACAAGATCTTGTGATCCATGTACTAGCTACACTGTGAGCACTACTTCTGGAACTGGACAAAGCTATACATATATAGTTTGTGATGGAACACCTTCTGGAGGAGCTATAGGTGGGGCTGGAGGATATGATGCAGATACATTCTGTGCTCAAACTGGAAGTGTTGTATTATTAGGATCTGAACTCACATTGACTCAAAATGCACCTTGTAGTGAAGAAGCTCCTACTCCTGTAGATTGCGTAGTTTCTGCTTGGTCTAATTGGTCTACGTGTGACAATAATTCACAAGTAAGAACGAGAACGATTATAACACCTGCAAGTGGTGGAGGATCTGCATGTCCAGTATTAACAGAGACTCAAAGCTGTGTATCTGCATGTGTTGACTACACTATATCAACAACTGCTTCTTATGGTACTACAACAACATATACTGATTGTTTAGGTGATCAACAACAAATAACAATAGGTGGTGTTAATGGATATGACGCTACTACATTTTGTGCAATACAAGGAAGTGTAAATACAGGAAACGAAACTAACCTAACGTACAATGGACCTTGTGAAGAAACTTTACCTGTAGATTGTGTTGTTTCAGATTGGAGTGCGTGGTCAAATTGTGACGGAGGAACTCAAACTAGAAGTAGAACGGTAATTACTCAACCTCAAGATGGAGGAACTACTTGTCCAGATCTTACAGAAACAAGAAATTGCCCAGTAGACTGTGTGGTGTCTGATTGGTCTGCTTGGTCAGCTTGTAATGCAGGTACCAAGACTAGAACAAGAACTGTAATAACTCCAGCATTAAATGGTGGTGCTACTTGTCCTACATTAACAGAAACAGAACCTTGCGCAGTAGATTGCGTTGTATCTGATTGGTCTGATTGGTCTGCATGTTCAGACGGTTTAACAACACGTACACGTACAGTTGTAAAGCAACCGTTAAACGGAGGAGCGTCTTGCCCAGTATTATCAGAAACAATTGGATGTTCATCAATAAATCTAGATAGTACTTTATGTTACACATCTGATGGATCAAATACAGTTACTAAAAGATTTAGAATATTAGTATCTAACGAACCTGCAAACTATACTATTTCAAGTAGAAACGTACAAAACCAAGGTGGTCTTACTTGGAGCATAGTACCTACACATGGAGATGCTTACTTACAGGTAGAATTCAAATCTAACATTTCTGGAGGTAGTGAATTTGCTATAGAATTATTAATAAATAACTCATCTGGAACTATAGTAGGATCTAGCGGAATAGTTGGGGTGAATAATCAACCTCAAACTTACTTGCCATCTTGCTTCCCGCCTCCTCCACCACCAGTTGTTGACTGTGTGACTTCAGAATGGTCAGAATGGTCAGCTTGTATTGACGGTGTAGAGACTAGAACTAAAACAGTTATAACTCAACCACAAAATGGAGGGGCTGCTTGTCCAGCATTAGTTGAAACTAGATCATGTTCTACGCCAGTATGTTGTGGAGATATATATTTTGATCCATCTAGTTATACCGATGAGAATTTAACTTATGCGTATGAGGATTGCGCTACTGGACAAATTCAATACGTTACGGTTTACTATAACTCGTCAGGAGAAGTTGTATATGGAAGAATACCTTGCTAATTTGTAATGAATGAATTAATTAAAAAAATACATAATCTAAAACCAGATACTGTATTTGTAGGAGGTGTCTCTGAGATGGTGCAAGGTAAAAGAAATACCACCAGAGACATCGATATATGTGTCACTAATTTAGATGGACTAGAGTCTTTAGGAAATATAAAGAAATGGGTTACAGATTCTAAAACAAGTATCAGTGGTAATAGAGCTGGTATAGAAGATCAAAAATATATAATTGATATATTTGTAGAAGATAACCTACCAGATTATATTGAAATAGATGGAATAAAATACCAAACTATAGATTCTTTAATAAATGAATACGAAAGAGTAATTAGAGATATGTATAGTACAAACAGAGTATCGTCTATCAATAAAATGAAACATAAATTACATAATTTAAAGTTAAAATAAATGGCAACAAGTTCAATATATTACATAGATACAGAAAGCTTTAGCACTGCAAAATCTGTTTATACAGATGTTGGGTTGACTACAAAGGCACCAGACGGATTTTATTCCTTTTCTGGAATTTATAGAAGACAATTATTTGGGCAATTAAAAGGTTTGTTTAATTGCAGTGGACAAAGCAATCAAGATGTTAAAATAAATTATATAGTCAATCTGTCTGGAGGAATATCTAATGGTAGTTTTGCAATTCTTGTTAATGGATCAAGCGTTTTCTCTACAACTAGTAACGCAAGTGGATACGTATATGTTCCTTATAATAGTTCAGTTTCTTCAGTAATTTATGCTCCAGTAGGTGAGACTGGTAATACACTTATATTTTATACTAGAATAACTGCTTCAGATTCAAATGGTATAATTTCAGATAGTGGATCAAATACAGCAAATGCGTCAGCATCAATTAGTTTTACTCCTGTATCAGAAATCTATATGCAAGCTGATGGTTCAATTTCTGGACTAGGAGAAGGAACTCAAATAAGATAAAAAATAAATATATGTCTATAACAATAAGTTTTGATGAAAAAAATAATGGCTGGACATCATTTTGGTCTTATAAACCAGAATGGATGACTAGGCTAGGTAATAATTTTTACTCATTTAAGTGTGGTCAATTATTTAAACACCACTCAGAAAGCGCAGCTAAAAATTTATTCTACAACGATACAGCTAATCTTGTTAATTATGATTCTCATATTGAGTTTGCTTTCAATCAAGACCCTAGTGATGTTAAACATTTCAAAACCATGTCATTAGAATCTAGCGACAATAATTGGGATGTAGAAATAATGACTAACCTAGACTCTGGATATATAGATAGTTCTCATTTTGAAGCCAGAGAGGGAGAGTACTATGCTTATATAAGAAGAGATGAAGATGATCTATTGGATTTTACTCAAATATCTATTCAAGGATTAGGGACACCAATATCAAGAAGTGGAAATGTATTTACATTCTCATATCTACCTTCTTTCTTATCTGAAGAAGATTCTTTATACTTTAAGAAAACAAGTGACGGATCTATTGTAAGAGTAGGTAAGTTAGTATCTTTTAATAGTACTCAATTAACAACTACTACTCCAACAGTTACAGTAGAGAATAATGCATTTTATTTTATAGCTAAAAATTCAGAGGCTGAGAGTTTTGGTATTAAAGGGTATTTTGCTAAAGTAAAACTTACATCAACTGCAATTGGAATACCACAAGATTTGTATTCTGTTAACTCAGAAGTATTCAAATCTTTTCAATAGGTATTAAAGAATTCTTTGTTAGGTATTAAAGAAAACTTTAAAGATAATAATAAATATATATATAAATATATATATAATTAAGTATCTTTGCATAAATTAATATAATGGAATTTAGATATATTGAAGAATCAGACTACGAAACTTTAGTTGATTGGTGGAAGTTTTGGAAGTTTCCTGCTCCACCTATCGAAATGCTACCTAGTTCTGGTGTGATTGTGAACAAAAACGGTGTAGATATATGTGCTGGTTTTATCTATTTCACAAATAGTAAGACATGTTGGATTGAGTTTATAGTTTCAAATCCAAATGTAAGGCAAAAAGAAGACCGTAGAGAGGCGATAACTAATGTGATAGACATTTTATGCTCAATAGGTAAAAACAACGGTTACACGATAGCTTATACGTCTTTAAAAAATGAGAGTCTACAAAACAAGTATTTGGAGTGTGGATTTATAGAGGGAAGTAAAAATTGTAATGAATACATAAAACGATTATAATATGGCAGCAATAACATCAGCAGCTGTAGCTGTAGCTGGAGGAGCTTTTCAGGCTATTAGTTCTGCTAAACAAGCTAGAGAAGCAAAGAACGCTTTGCAAGATTTAAAGATACCAACACCTACTAATATAGCAGAAGGACTTCAAGTTAGCACGGCAGGTGCTAATTTACAAAAAGAAGTTCTTGGAAGACAATTCTCAAGCGGAGTTGATGCTTTAAGAAGCGGAGGTATTAGAGGAGTTATAGGTGGTCTTAGCGCTTTGAGCAACGATGAAAAATTAGCTACTAAACAAATAGGGGCTGATTTAGATATGCAACAAAAGCAGATAGATCAAATTAGAGTTCAAGATAATCAAAGAATACAAGGTGTTGAAGAGCAAAGATATCAAAACGATGTAGCAGCTTTATCTTCCCAATATAATGCTGGTCAACAAGGAATGATGCAGGGTATATCTGGAATGGCTCAAGGAATCGCTAGTGGGGCTCAAATGATGCAAAGTAAAGCGCAGTTTAACAAACTTGCTGATAGCGGATCGTCTGGAGGTTACAAAGCGTATTTTAAAACTCAACAAAATAAATTTACGGTATAAATGGCTATAGGTAAAGCAGGTGCATACGCTACGGTTCAAGGATCTAATGTAGATTTTGGGGACATAGCTTTAAACGCACAAAAGATTCAGCAAGCTGATCTAGATAGAATGAAGTCAATGATTCCTGAGAAGGAAAAGGAAAAGGAAATAAAACCTTTATCTATTGACGAAAAAACATCTACATTAGGTACATTTGAGGATACATCTTATAAAGTGGCTGAGTCTGCTAGAGATGGGTATTATCAAGCTATGAAGGTTGGTGATCCCATAACTGCGTCTAGATTTGAGACAGTTGTAAAAAGACTAAATACTAGTAAGGAAATAATAAAAGCTGGATCTGATTCTTTTTTAAAAGACTTTTCAGAAGGTAAAATAAGTGGTATTGAGTCTTCTAAAATTGAGACAATAAACAACTTTAGAGACAGAAGAAATGCAACAGGTGGTGTTTCTGCAAACGGAACACTATATATGCAGATTTTTGATAAAGACGAGAATGGGGATATATTGATGCAAGATGGTAAGCCAGTATTGAAAAATATAAGAGTTGGAGATAAACTAGTTAGTGAAATAACAGAAGACCAACTCCCTACTTATTTAGTAGATTATGTTCCAGCTAACAATATATTAGAAGAGTCAAAGAAATTTGCTGAAACTACTGGTGCTAAGAAAATAAGTGATGAGAATGGCAATGTTACTATTGCAAAAACAGAGTACACTAAAGAAAATTTAGATTTACTTAAAGAGTCTATATCTTCAAAATTAAAATCAGATAGAAAATACTTTGAGGATGTTTGGTATCAATCAAATCCATCTAAAAATAATTCTAGAAAAATGCCTTCTGAATATACAGAGGAAGATTATAAAGAAGCGGAAAACTTTTTATACAATCAAACAAGAAGAAATTTTGATTCATCTTATACCAAGTCTGTTGATGAGCCTACAAGAATAACTATAAATAATGGTAAAGAAGATAAGACAACTTATACAACTCCTAAAGTTTCTGAGATAATACAGACATTTAAAAACGGTAAAAAGAGAGCTGTTGGATATAATTTATCAGTTAATCAAAACTCAGATGACTTGTACATTGGTTCTACAAAAGCAAGAATTGAAGGTATAGGTTATGACAATTTAAACAAAAGATACTACATATCTTATTACGGAAAAGTAAGTGAAAGCGAAAAGACTGATGGTGGATCTGAATCTAAAACATCAACGCAGAAGAAATTCATATACTTAAACGGAAAAGGAGCTGATACATCTTTAGCTAATACTGTTATACCTAAAATTTCATATAGAAACAGTAATGGTGATTTAGTACAATATCGTGATGTTTCTGAAGTTATACAATCAATAAGACAAGCAGATCCTAAAGGAAAATACTTTGGAAATGTTCAATCAAACACTAACGGTAACGTAAGATAATATGCCAGATTTAAAACAAGCATTAAAGGATTTTGTAGCGACATCAAATAGCGGTAAGTATTCTGATGAAAAAGTTTTAATGTCAAAATTTCCAGAGTTAAAGGGATATGATGTTAATGCATTGAAAGATTATGTAGCTACTTCAAACAGTAAAAAATATAAAACTGATGAGGAATTAAATTCTAAATTCCCAGAGTTTTTTCCTGTAAAAAAAAAAGAAGAATCGAAATCTACCTATCAAAAAAATCTATTGGAATTGGCTTCAAAACCAAAGAAAAAAAATACTTTATTGGGTACAGAACCTCAAAAGAAAGTTTCGGGGTCGGGTTCTTTAGTTGGAGTACCAAAGAATAAATTTGGTAAAGTTGCAACTGCTTCTAATGTAAATAAAGATATGAAGCAGTTATCTGGTAAATTATCTAAAGAAGATTTACAAAAAGCTGTGACTACTAATAAGCCAGAAGCTAACGTTATAAAACAGCCAAGTGAAAACAAAAGAGATGGCTTTTTAGATTACTTAAACGATACTGCTGAGGTTGGTATACTATCTGCTGAAAAATTCTTAGCAGATACTCCTGAGATGATATATGATTTAGCTGCTAAAGCTAATCCAATTACTTCTACAATTGAAAACTCAATTACAGAGGCTACAGGTATAACTCCATTCAAAAGAATGCAGAAACAACTTGGCTTTGAAAATATACCTTCTAATATGTTAAAAGAAAAGATAGATGGTTTGAATCAAAGAATTCAAGCTAAAAGTCAAGACTACGGAGGTGATCCACTTACAGCAATAGAGAGCGGAAGATACTTAGACGCTGCTAAATTAATAACTGGTTCTACACTTCAATCTGCACCAATGATGGCGATAGCTATAGGTACTGGTGGAGGATCTGCTGGATTAGCATCTATAGGTGTACTTACTGCATCTGGTAAATATCAAGAAAACTTAGATAGAAAAGAATTATCTCAAAACCAAAGACTATCAAATGCTATAGCTTCTGGAGTATTGGAGTCGACTTTAGGACATTTCTTTTCTGGAGCTTCTGGCGCTGTAGCTAAAAGAATACTTCAAGATAAAGGTGTAGAGGTTGGATCTAAAATATTATCTAACTCTTTTAGAAGAGTTGCAGAAAAAAACATAATGAAAAGTCCATTGATAGGACTTGTTGGTGAAGTTCTTGAGGAAACCGCTGTAGATGGTGGTAATCAAGCCAATGATATTGCCATAGGTATTAGAAAAGAATTTGATGGTAGATCTGCTATTAACTCTGGATTATCATCTTTAGGATTAGGGGGAACGAATACAGTTTCTGTTTATGGAGCAAAAGCATATATATCAGCTAAGAAATATGGTCAAATAAAACAGACCAATAAAGCAATATCTAGACTTCAAAATGAAATGAACAACGAAGGTATTAGCGAAGAAAGTAAAAAGATTTTTCAAATTAAATCTAATGAACTTATAGCTAATAATAAGAAGTTGCTTGGAGAAGAGATTGAGAAGTTAAAAACACTACCAGCTGAAGACAAAGCGTTACTTAATAAAACAAATGCTATTATTGATGATGTAATGTCTTCTATGGATACTATAAATGAAGATAAAACATTATCTCCAGAGGCTAAGAAAATAGCAATAGCTGAGGTATATAAAGACTATGTAGAAGCTCACAAGACAAAGAAAGATATACTATCTAAATTAGATGGTGTAAAGGTAGATGGTGACTTCACTGACTTCACTGGTGTACCATTAGACTTTAATGTTGAGACTAGTGGTGTATCTGCTTTACCAATAAACGATCAAAATAGATTGAATAAGCAAGCATTAGAATCTTTAAATGCAGAGCTTAATCCAACTGGTATGGAACAAGTTGATATAACCAAAGAAATGGTTTCTAAAAGAGCCAGCGATTTATATAACAAAGAAGTAGAGTCTACAAATAATGTTAAAGAAGAAGTTGATACTATACAAGAATCTCCTATTGAATTACAAGAAGGTGAGGAACTTATTGATGTAAAAGAAGATGATAAAGGAAGAAAATTTACATATACTTCTACAACTTCAGAAAAAGATGGTATAAAAACTACTAAATTTCAATTTAACAGAAGTGATAAAGATTCTTCTCAAAGAAACAATGCTTCTGTTGACCAAAACAAAGTTCTTGATAAATACGGTTATGAAATTGACGAAGCTTATATTCCAGAAGGAACTAAAGTAGTTGGAATTAGAGAAATTAGAGAGGGTAAAGACGCTATAGGAGCATCTGTTGATTTTGAAGTTACAAATGAAGATGGAACAGTACAAAAATTTAATAGCGAAGTAGTTTTAAAGCCTAAAGGGAAAACAGTTAATAACGAAGCAGATACAAATATAACACAGGGTTTATCTGAATCTGAATTACCTGGTTATGATAGAATGATGTCAGAGACCGATGGCATTGTTGAGAAGTCTAAAAAAAGACGTGTAAACATGGCTAAAATAGCAGATAACGTAATGAGTTATGTTACTGGTTCAAAAGTTTATGAAGATGCAACAGATGTACAGAGAGAGGCTTTAGTTAGAGATGTACGTAGCAGATTTGGTTTTAAAGAGAAAGCTGCTCCATCGGTTAACAAAATACTTGGTAACATTAAAGATGTTAAGAAGGTAACTTTGAACGAGAAGACAGCTTTAAAAAAACAAATACTAGACAAAGCTAAAGCTGCTAAAGATGCCGTAATGGCTCAGAAAAGTATAGCACAACAATTAGCTCAAGACGTAAAAGAAATGGCTGTTGCTGGCGTTATAACAGCTAAACAAGCAGCTAATGTAGTAACCGCTTTCAGTAGAACAAATGTATTTAACGATAGTTCTGTTGATAAGTTTACAAATTATGCGGCTAAAGTTTTTGAGAATGCTGAATACCAAGATAAAATTGATAGTGCTAATAAGTTAATATCTTCTGTAAAGAGAAAGCTTAAGTCAAAAGAAATAGATCCAGATATTAAAGATTTAGCTAGAAAGTTAGTTTCTATAAAACCAAGTAAGATAGAGGATGTAGATCAATACATTCAAGCTATAGACAATGTTGATAAAAACATTAAAGGATCTACCGCTAGAGGCGGTAAACTTAATGTTGCTGAAGGAATAGATAAGGCAAAACTATCAGATTACGTAAATTCAGAAGTAGAAAAAGCTAGAGAATTAGAAGCTAAAGAGGTACAAGATTCATTTTACGAGATGACTGGATTAAATCCAGATGAGTTTTCTTATGAGGAGATGCAGGATATTATGTATAATCCTAACTCTGAAAACAAAAAGAAGTATGACGATTTGGATTTAAGAGGAAAGGTTAAGAAAGCTTCTGATAGCATGAAAGGTATTGTTTCTAATATATTAGATAACGGTTCAGATTCATTTACTGGAGATGGTGTTGAATTGTCTAGCGATAAGAAGAATGATATTGGTAAATTACTAGATGTGAATGTAGACGAATTGTCTAAAGAAGATTCTTTACTTTATATTGACATTTTAAATGACATAATAGTAAATGGAGATTCTAATAAGATGAAACTATTTAATATTAAAGTAGATGCTAATAACACAGCTAAAAAAGCCACTTCTAGGTTCTCTGCTAAAAAAGTAAAGTTATTTGGTATTAATTCTTTAGGTAGAGCTTGGAATGAACAAATTGCCAGTTTACCTCTTGTATCTGAATCTATGTTTAAGAGTATAGAAAAGGGAGAGGAGTTTCTTGGGACTATTGGCTTTGATAATATAAGAAAAGGTACAAATAAAGCCACTAGAGAGGTTAATGCTTTCTTTAAAGGAATATCTGACTCTTATAGAAAAACAACTCCTAATGGACAAGATTTTACATCTAAGTTTAACGACCACGAAAGAGGTATGACTGCATTCATGATTATGAGTACAGACGATTCTGATTTTGCTAGAAATAAAAGATTGATAGAAGGAAGTATAAAAAACTTATCTAAAGGAGATGAGTCTCAAGTGGAAATGGCTAAATCTCACAAAGATGTTTACGATAAGATACTTAAGGACTCAAATTCTATAGAAGATGTCATGTCTAAAGCTGACAAAATCAATGTAGATGCAGTAAATAAATTTGTTGAGTTTAATAAATCTAAATACGCAGAGAAAGAAGATGTTTCTAAATCAATATATAATTCATCTTTAGCTGACAAAGAAAACTATACAGCTATATCTTATAAGAATATAAATCCTAGAGATGTCAAGATTGATGATATAGATGCTTTTGATTCCTCAATACTTAGCTCTAAAGAGAAAATATATGATAAGAAATCTGGTACATTTATAGAGTCTACAAAACCTACTACTGTAAAGGATGGTAGCTTTATTAGTTTAGACTTTTTATCTGATAACGAAAGAAAAATGAAAGAGTCTTTAGTGGATACTTATACTGCTGGAGATATTCAATTTATGAAAGCTTTTATCAACTCTGATTATATGAGTGAGATAATACCAGATAAGAAAGATAGAGATGTGTTTATTGATAGAATAAAGGAGTATGTTAAGATAAAGAGAAATAGACAAATTGATACTTCTCCAGAAGCCGCTAAAGAATTCTCTAGATTACTAGATAAGACTTCTAGATTAGCTGTATCAAGATCATTAGGTGGTTTTGGACAAGCTGTAAATCAAACTATACCAGTAGCCACAAGTACACTTATAAACTCTCAAAGATTAGATATAATCGATGCGGTAAATTCTGATTGGAATTCATTAATAGATAACTCAGGATACGATATAGCTAATAGAGGATTAGAATCTGCTTCTGACTATGCTGCGTTCACTAAAATATTAGAACAATCAAATGAAAATAAATTTGATAAGGTAGTAGATTTATTATCTAAAGGTCAAGAGTTTTGGTTAAAAACTTTCTTAGGTAAGCCAGACGTTTTTATAGCTAGAGCTTCTTGGATTTCTTTTTATAAAAAAGGATTGCAACAACAAGGATTATCTAATGATATAGATCCTAAGACACACGAAATAAATGACGAGGCTGCTAGATACGCTCAAGCACAAGTGGATAGACAACAAAATCCATCAGACCCGTCGTTAGAGGGAAAATGGTTATCAAGCAAAAACTCTGGAACAAAGATATCTAGAGCTATTATACTTCCGTTTGCTAAGTTTGCACTTAACCAAAAATCAAGAATGTATAATGACGCTAGAATTTTGAGTTCATTATCATCTTCAAATAACGACAAAACTAAGTCTGCTTTGTCTCTTATAGGTTTATCAGCTGAGATGTACATGTTCTCACTTGTTTCTGGTTACGTTAGGGATCTAGTTGAGAGTGGAGTTGATTACGCTATGGGTTATGAGGAAGATGAGGAAGATAAGAAAAAAGCAGATAAGAAGAAAAAAGAAGCTGCAATATTGTCGTTTACTTCAAACGTAATATCTCCATTCCCATTAGTTGACTTTGTGTTTCAAGAAGGTGTAGGTAAAATTATTGATGAAGGTCAAGATTACTATGAAATACCAAAAGAAGAAAGAATAGATGTTAAACCATTCTCTGATAGTGGTATTAATAAGTTTGGTACTGTAGGTATAAGTTTACAAGGACTTAATGATATACCAGAATATGAATCTTTAGTAAGTGAAGGTAAATTTAAAAGTAGTAGAGGATCTGAAAAGCAAATATCTAAAGAAGACTTAGAAACATTAAGAGCTTTAAGAACTCCGTTTTATTTGAATCAAATGGGATTGTTACCAAGAGAGGTTTCTTACTCTATTAAAAAAGCTGTTAAGATAGCTAAAGAAAGAGCTGAAGGTAAACAATACAAGAAGAAGAGTAGTACATTCTAAAAGATAAAGCCTCTAATTAAAGAGGCTCTATTTTAAATAAAATTAAGAAGGAATATTGAGACGAAAACTATTATTGTTAAGGCAGTAAAAAGTATCGTCTCTATTTTTTTTCTAAGCATTTAGTAGTTTTTTAACTTCCTCAAAAACAAAGTTACATTGACCTTGGTTTCTTGGAGTGAATAATACATAGTTAAGGTTGTTGTCAGCTATCCATTTCTTAAATAGCTTAAACCTCATTGAGAATACATCAGTAGCAAGACCCTTACATTCTATGATTATACGTTGATCTCCATTCTCTACAATAAAGTCTGGAGTATATATAATACTTAGATGTTTCTTACCACCCTTATTAATTAGCTTATCTTTACTGCTAATTGTTTTCTCATAAGATGGATTAGGAAAGTAGAAGGAGTCGATGATTGTGAACCTCTCCTCCTCATACTTACATTTAACCCCATTATCATCAAGAAGTTTATACATATATACTTCGAGTCTACTTTGAAATTTCTTTCCTTTATACTCAGTCTTTTGAGCTCTGATTAACGGGGTTCCTTTCTTTCTCATTATAGAGTTTGTTTTAGTTTTTCAAGGTATAGGATTAAGTCCATAGCCTCTTGTTTAGCGTGCTCGATCCAGTCAAGTTTGCTTAAGTCTTTTCTGTCTAGTGTAGTACCATACTTCTTAATACCAACTGAAGATCTTTCTCTGAATTGATCTACAATAGATTCTACAACTGAGTCTGGTTTTACTTCTTGAGCTCCTACAACCTCTATGTTTTCAACACCCATTCTAGCAAGTACCTTCTCAATTGTTATTTCTTCTCCGTAAGTCTCACATACCTTACCCCAGAATTCACTTCCTTCTTTTGTTTTACCCCAATCAAAAGCAGCAGCTAAAGTATAGTCGTGGTCAACGCCTTCTCGTTGTTCAAACATTCTCTTACAAGCTTTCTCTCTTAACTTTCTAGGTAATTCTTTAATTTTTACAAACATTTTTTTTGATTTAATTGGATTAATAATAGTGGACCAGCATGGGCTCGAACCATGGACCTACTGATTATGAGTCAGGCGCTCTAACCAACTGAGCTACAAGTCCTTTAAAAATAACCGAAGCATTAATTAAAACACTTCGGTCAGATGAAATCTAATTGTTGAACGGATAATTATTTCTTTTACAAATATATTACATTAAATTAGTTTATCAAAGATCATAACCTTTTTTTCTCTAACTTCTTCAATATTCTCCATAAACTTTCTTACAAAGTCAGATAGAAGTATAGCATCGTTCTCACCTAGAGAAGCTATATCCTCAATCAATTGGTTTTTAAAATTAAGAGAGTTGGTTAACATCTGTGGATCTTCTTTATATACTCTGTGGTAGTTCTGCATTATATCTTTCTCTAATGCATCTTTAAACATGTTAGCTGTATTCTTGGCTCTACCTTTAAGATTGTACTCATCCATTAGTTCTAAAGCCAATTGAAGAGTTACTAATAACTCAATCCCATTCTTTACGTTTGTTATGTTACTCATAATAACTCTCTCTAATTATTTGTTCGTTAAATTCTTTATCAATAGTTGATAGTATTCCATCATTGAATACCAAGTATTGTTTGTTGTTTGATTCATCTACTACTTTGTTGTAGTCATCTTCAATAGAGGTAGCAAAGAATATATCTAAGCCCTCTCTATTTTCTAGCTTACTTATATCTACCAACATATCTAAGTAGAAGTCTGTGTTTAGTCCAAGTATAATATCAGAGAACTTAGTAGGATCTCTAAACTTAAATACCTCAGCCTTAATGACTGTTATATTTTCTAATTGAGAAACCACTGGTAATGATAAATCTGCATTTATAACTAGGTTCTCTATTCTATTTTGCTTATCTGTTTTTAGAATCATCTTTCCATTTTGTTTTGTTAATTATCTCATTTATTAGTTGTATATACTCAATATCATTAAGCGTCATATACTTACCGCTTTCATCAAACACTTGAATATTATAAACAGAAATGTTTATTTTTTTGTTTTCAAAGCAAGTGTATAGGGTAAAGTCTACGGTGTAATCATCTTCAAGTAATACATTATAGTATTCTTTTCTATTACTACCTTTACTAAACTCTACCTCTATATCTTGTTTTATAATCATATTACTTATCTTTTACAAATTGTCCATCAATCATCTTACCAGTTCTTTTAGATATAACATTGTAAGCTGAGTTTAAACAGTTAAGTAATGGTACACCTTGCATCTTAGCTTGTATAATAATAGTTACTAAGATGTCTCCTAACGCATCAACAATCTCATGCTTATCTTCTTTATCAATAGCATCGATAAGTTCGTTGCATTCTTCTAAAGTTTTAAGAGCTTGACCAGTAGGTGTTGCCTTATCTAGTATACCTTTCTCTAAAGCCCATTCTAATACCATAAACTCAAGCTCGTCATAGTTATGAATGTTTGTGTCATCCATATATGGAGCTACTAAGTTATACGCTCTTCTAAACTCCTTATCATACTTCAGAGAGTCTTCAAAGTTCTTTACCAAGTATACAGCACCAGTGTGGTTTTTCTTACCAACATAATCTACAAGAGATTGGTATGTAACTTTTGGTATTAGCTTCTTAGAGAAGTAATAGAATAATGATTTTGCTCTAACGTTGTGAGCCTCTCTATTCTGATCCTTTAATGTTATACCTAATCTTTCTTCTATAATACTAGCTATACTGTCTAACGTGTACATACTTCTCTCCTTTTAAAATTGCTATCTGCATTTGTAATTCTCTCTTGTCATTAACTAATGACTCATCGTTCCCACCTCTTTTTAATAGGTATGTTAGTTTAGCATCAATGATTGCTAACTCTTCTTTTAAGTTCTTTATAGCATCTTCCATGTTAAAGCGTTGTAAATTTATTATTGATTATGTGTACGTGGTGTCCCTTACCATTAGGGTATATAACAAAGTTTGAGTTCATCCAAGAGCTTGCTCCTTTGTTATATCCAACTCTTAAGTGAGTTAGTGTACCTACAGAGCAGTGACCATCTTCACGACAAGGTGTATGTGTATGTCCAGTTACGTTCTTTGTATTTAGATTCTTGAATTGGATAACTCCTCCTCTACTACCATTACTACCAACGTGACCATGCATACCACATTCCCATTCTTTTATTCTATAACTCTCATCAATGCCTAAACATTTTACATTGTTTATTTTTGATTCGTTTATAAGAGCTGGTATTATACCTTTACCTACTTCATCGTTGATTAATAAGTTAGATAATTCTAAGTACTCTCTTTTATTTATAGATTTTCTCCAGTCGACATCGTTAAGCCATCTGTCTAAGAACTCATCGTGATTACTACGAACCATTACGAAATAATAAGATGGGTATTCTAAAAAGAAATCTAACATTTGATACAACTCTCTTTTTAATGAGTCAGTTTTATCTGCTTCTCTCTTTAGTAACTGGAATGGTTGATGTCTTTCGTGATGAGATATTGAATGACCATTAAATACATCGTGTAATACTATATTCTCACACTTTAAATACTCAGACAGTTTGAATGATTTTTTTAACACATCTTTGTTAGTTTCTCCTAAGTGTAAGTCTCCAAACACAATAGCATCAACACCGCTGTGTAGCATAACTTCTCCATCTGATATAAAGTATTTTAAATCATAAAAAGAACCATCATCTTCACATTGTACTTGTCTGATGTGGAAATGATCTCCATCTACTTCTACGATTACGAATCCTAGTGTATGATGAAACTCCCCTTTCTTACCAGCCTTAGTGTCTGTATAATTCTCAACAGATACACTACCAGTAGATAATAATAACTTGTGTGGATAACCATCAAGTATTGGTAAAGACTTTAAGTGAACTCTAGGATGACCAACTATACAACTCTCAAGACCAGTCATACCATTCAACCCTGATAACGGAGTTGATGCAGTAGGCTGTATCTTAACGTCTGATAACAAACATAGATTTTCGTGTATCTTATGTCTATTAGCATCTAAATAAGGTACTACTCTAGGATGCCACGAATTAGTTAGATTCTTTTCTTTTGCCTTGGTATTTGTATTTGATTGAATTGATGTAGGGTTTTTATACCTACCAGCAATAATATGTATTGAAGCATCTATGTGTTTAGCATACTCCTCAATATTAGTCAAGAACTCTTCGTGGATTTCTGTTTCTGATTGACACCAAGAGAAGATGAATCTCTTTTTATTTTTGTCTATCTGTTTATTCTTTGCTTCTTTGAAAACATCTGTCTCTTCTATATCGTTTTTTGAAACGGTATTAGTTAAGCCAACCTTCTTTAGATACTTTGAGATTGTTCTTCTCATTGTATCATCAAAGTTTACCTTTAATTCCTCACATGTTTTTCTTGTTGCATCTGCTATAGATATGCCACCCGAGCTATATATAAACGCAGCTCTTTCTTTTACTGATGACAATACCTTTTTTCTCTCTTCTTTTTTACTCATTTTCTAGGTCATTAATGATTGAATTTAAAATTGTTATTAATTTAATTATTGAATCTTTGAAGTCTTCGTTACCTTCAAAGTACGACTCATAAATCTCATCAGAAGAATCATTTATCTCCTTCATAGTAAAGTTTATGTAACCTAATTTTTTAGCATTCATAGCGTTATGTTATTTTTAATCCGCCAAAAATATAAAATAAAGTTATAAACAACACTATGTTACATCAATTATTTTTATCGTATAGTAATTTATACATTTCAAATACCTTTTTCCAAGCATCAATCTCCGAGAACACCTCTCTATTATCAGGTGTATCTTTCTTTTCGGTATCCTTTCTTAAGAACACTGGTTTTTTATAGCTCTCAAGCCTATGTTTCTCTACCCAATACATTGTGGGTCTATCAGGTATAGGGTGTATACATATAGCAACACCACTATTGATACCGTATCTAGCATATCCTAACTCAAGAATACTTGGAGAATATATTTTTCTAACCTTCGCCATTTTCGTATACTTGTTCTACTTCTACTTCATATCCAAGTTCTTTTAATACTGCTTGTAAAGCCGTCTCAACATCACCACCTATGTAGCTGTTATTCCATTGCTCTGGGTTAGGATGTTCTAAAAGTTTTCCGTTTAGATATAGCTTTGTTCCATAGTCTGTACAACAACCATCTCCACAAGTATAATCCCAATCTTCTAATGTTATCTTTAGTTTACTCATAACTTTTCTATTTCTTGTTTAACTTGTTCGTAAAAAGAATTTTCTATTTTAAACTTATAATTTTCTAATAACTTACTCTGATAATTAAGTATCTCATCAACTGCTATCAATGCACATTTCTTTAATTGATTGTCATACACAATAGGATGAATAAAATCTTTATTTAGTAAATTATCGAACTTACTATACAAATCTGATGCTTTTTCTTTTGCTGTCATAATTAAAATGGTATATCATCAAACGCATCTTTAGGGTCGATGAATATTTCTTTTTTAGGTTTATAAATAGG
>ERZ1034363.80-NODE-80-length-65862-cov-5.954701_pt1 | contig 65862 bp, 60 predicted proteins | sample MGYA00520616_ERZ1034363 | MGnify/ENA primary metagenome ERZ1034363 (study PRJEB33736, sample SAMEA104284506) | Azolla filiculoides | biome: Urban; feature: Water surface; material: Ditch water | place: Netherlands | collected 2015-10-28 | depth 0-0.1 m ...
CCAAAGCAGACTCCGCCAGCCAATGCGCTACACGCGCACTGGCTGTGCAAAAAACGGAAGGGGGATCAGCCCGTGCAGACGATGGTGGCAACAGCCGAGTTGGCTGTCGTGCCGCCGCTGTGGGTCAGGGTGACCCCAACGGTACCGCCGGCAGCGGTGCAAGAACCTTGCGAAGAAATCTTGAAGGCGGCATCCCAAGTGGCCATTCCGCCAGTCAGGCCGTTTGCAGGCGTTGCGCCAGACACGGCAATCGACTGCGAATTCTTGGCTTGGGCAGCAGCGTAGTTAATGGCTGCGTAGGAAGACAGTGCGCCTGCGGCACCGGCGATGGAGGCGGTACGGGCATCGGAGCCCAGATCCACAAACTTGGGCAAGGCAACAGCAGCCAGCACACCCAAAATCACAATCACCATGACCAGCTCAATCATGGTAAAGCCTCGTTGCTCAGTTTTCATCATATTCGCCTTTCTTCCGTATTTACGTTGGATACCGGTTGTTGAACATTGATCCCCGCGGGGCATCATACTGACTTTCAGCAAGGCTCCAGAAGGATTGACCGACTTTTTTGGAGGACCGAAGTGAAAAATGTTGCATTTGCGTATCAGTCCACCGGTTGCCCGGCCCACTGGTAGTTTTGCATGGGATTGATCTGCAAAGGGCCGGGCGGCGGCGAGATGCGGAACCAGATGGTGCGCGCATCGTCGGGCGTGTTCAGGCCATAGGGATACATCGGCTCGTAGCCAATGCAATAGCAAAACGAATCAAAGACCCAGGTCCCCGGTTGCATCACCTGCCCCTTGGCACTGGCCAACGCACCGGCATAGTTACCCGGCAGGTGGTCCAACAGTAAGAACGGATTGCGTTCCACCAGCACCGAAACGTCGGTGCGCTCGGCCTGGCGCTTCAGAAAATCGAACAACAAGCTGGTGCGTAGGGAACCGAGCGTGGTTTTAACGGCAGCCATTTCTCCTTGCGCCTGCACCGATCGGAATTCGCGAAAGAAATAGCCAATGACGATCAGCACCACCACCAGCATCAGGCTCCACTCCAGGGCCCTTCGGGAGTAATCGCGCCGCATGGTCAGCCGCCCCCCTTGCCCATGGCCGCCTGCCCCAGGCTCCAAAGCGGCAGAAATACACCCAGGGCCAGTACCAACACCAGTGCCGCAATGATGGTCAGCAAAATCGGTTCGATGGCAGCCGACAGGCCCTTGATGGCGTAGTCCGTGTCGCGCTCATACATGTCGGCAATCTCGAACAACAGGTTGTCGAGTTCACCGGTTTCTTCACCCACATTGATCATCTGCAACACCACCGGGGTAAACACGCCGGTAGCGGTGGCGCAGCGCGAGATGCTTTCGCCGCGCTCAATGCCGTCGCGCATCTGCTCAATGCGGCTGCCAATGTAGGCGTTGTCCACCGTCTGCGCCACCACAGTCAGAGCCTGCACTAGCGGCACCCCGCTCTGACTGGACAGTGCAAAGCTGCGCGCAAAGCGTGACAGCGTGGCCTTGAGAATGATCTCGCCCACGATGGGCAATTTGAGTTTGCGGGCGTCCCAGTTGTAGCGGCCCTGGGGCGTTCGCAGGTACGCGCGCACCGCCATGACCACGGCCACGACGACGGCGATCAGCATCGGCCACCAGTTAATCATCCAATTGGAAAAGCCCAGCAGGCCGCGCGTCAGCAAAGGCAACTGCGCGTTGAAGCCCGCAAACACTTTAGCGAACACCGGGATCACAAAAATATTCAGCACCACCACGGCCATGGCCATGGCAATCATCACAAAGGTGGGGTAGCGCATGGCCTGCTTGATGCGCTCACGCACATCGCGCTCAAACTCCATGTGCTCGTTCAGGCGCAGAAAGACTTCGGTCAGGCGGCCGGTCATCTCGCCTACCCGCACCATCGAGATATAAAAAGCGCCAAACAATGCCTGGTGTCGGGCCAGCGCGGTGGACAGTTCACGCCCCTGATCCAGGCTGGAGCGAATGTCTTTGAACAAGTCCACCATGGCCGGTTTGGTGGCCGAAGCCTGCAAACCCGCAAAGGCGCGCAGGATGGGCACGCCAGCCTTGTTGAGGGTGTACATCTGGCGCGAGAACACCAGCAGGTCATCGACCACAATCGGCTTTCGGTTCAAACGCGCCAACAGGCTATCGCCCTGCTCCGCCTTGGGCGCGTCGGCCAGGGCAATATGCACCGGCGAAATGCCGGTGGCCAGCAACTGGTCGGCCACCCCGCTGTCGCTCAGGGCCTCCAGTTCGCCAGAAACGGCCTCTCCCCGGTTATTGCGTCCGCGCCAGGCGTAGGTGGCCATGCGCTTTAGGCCTCCGCGTCCGCAGCATCGATTTCAAAACCGATGCGCATGGCTTCGGCCAGCGTGGTGCGCCCCTGACGCACCAGTTCCAGCGCGTGGTAGGGCATGGTTTGACCTTTCATGCGGTCACGCGCGGCGCGCATGAATTCGGCCGGGTCCGCCTTGGACGCCAACTGGGTCAGCAGCGCGTCCATTTCAAACAACTCATAAACCCCCTGGCGTCCAACATAGCCAGTGCCATTGCAGGCCGAGCAGCCCACGCCGCGCATGGCCTTGACCGGCGCGCCACCAGCCAGCATGCCGGTCAGCCAACCGGCTTCTTGGGCGGTCGGCGTGTGCGGCGCGTTGCATTCGCGGCAGTTGAGGCGAACCAAACGTTGGGCAATCACGCCCTGCAGCGAGGTGGACACCATGAACGAGGGCACGCCCATGTCGAGCAAACGAAACGGGGTGCTAATGGCGTCGCGGGTATGCAAGGTGGACAGCACCAAGTGCCCGGTGATGGCGGCGCGCAAGCCGATTTCGGCGGTTTCCGCATCGCGCATTTCGCCCACCAGAATTACGTCCGGGTCCTGGCGCAGGCAGGAACGCAGCACCTTGGCAAAGGTGAGTTCAATTTTTTCATTGACCTGCACCTGGGTCAGCCCCGGCAGGCGGTATTCCACCGGGTCTTCCACGGTAATGACCTTGAGCTCGGCGGCATTCACCTCGGCCAGCGCTGCATACAGCGTGGTGGTCTTGCCGGAACCAGTGGGTCCGGTGACCAGCACCATGCCCGAGGTACGCCCCAGCAGGTCGCGAAAGCGCGCCAGCATGTCGGGCGGCATGCCAATCGAATCAAGCCGGCGCATCCCGGCGCCCTGCACCAGCAGGCGCATCACCGCCGATTCGCCGTAGTTGGTCGGCAGAGTCGAAAGACGCACATCAATGGTGTGGTCCTTCAGGCGCACGCTAAAGCGGCCGTCCTGGGGCAGCCGCTTTTCAGAAATATCCAGCCCCGCCATCAGCTTGAGGCGCTGCGCCAGTGCGCTGCCAATGCGCTTGTCGGCCTGGGTTTGCACTTGCAGCACGCCATCCACACGCACCCGGATTTGCAGACTGGTTTCCTGGGGTTCGATGTGCACATCGGAGGCGCCCACCTGCATCGCATCTTCAAACAGCGACTGCAGCAAACGCACCACTGGCGCGCCTTCGGTGCCCACCGAAGCGGTCAGCTCGCCGAAATCCACCGCATCGCCCAGGTCTTTTTCCAGGGCGCGGGCCAGGCCGCTGATTTCCTCAGTGCGCCGGTACAGGCGGTCAAAAGCCGCCGCCAGTTGCCCTTCCGGCACGGCCGCGATGGCAATGTTGCGCTTGAGAATGCGGGTGAGTTCGTCGTAGGCAAACAGGTCCAGCGGGTCGGCCAGGGCGACCAGCAGCACATCGCCCTTGTCTTCGAGGGTCAGCGCCTTGAAACGCCGGGCCACCGCTTCGGGCAACAACTTGATGACGTCGGCGCGGAACGGGAATGTCTTGAGGTTGACAAAGGGGATGCGCAACTGCCGGGCCAATCCATTGGCCAGCAGCTCTTCCGTGATGATGCCGGTTTCGATCAGCAGCCGGCCCACTTTCTTGCCGGTGGTGCGCTGCAAATCGAGGGTTTGCTGAAGCTGCTCCTGCGAGATCAGCTTCTGCTGCACCAGCACGTCACCCAAACGCAGCTTCTCGGGCCGCCCGGGAGCGGGGCGCGGTGCTTCGTTAGCTGTGGGCGTGCCAAGCGCTGTGGCGGCCAGGTTCATGCGCAGTTCCTTTTACGGTGTGCCAAAAATGATAGCACGCAGATGCGCACCTCCATCCAGAAGCAGGGCCGAACAGGCAACATCTTCGCCATGCCCCTTCCAAAGCCGTTTTGCATCAATAATGGCCGCCAGAGTAAATGCAACCACTCCACCGCCTTGCGCATAATTTGCCAAAATTGATAAATTTTTTGCTATGCAGACATTCCGGTTCTTAATGGCTTTCCGCGCGCTGCGCTGGGGCATGCTCCTGGTGCTGTCCTTGGCGTGGTCGCAAGCCGCGCTGGCTGCCGGTGCCTGCTCGGCCTACAAGGGGCAGGTTCTTCTCAACGAATTGCGCATTGGCTCCACCAGTTCGCTCAACAAACTCAACCAGATTGAGCTTTACAACCGATCCAATGTTGCCCAGTCGGTGTGGCAAAACTGGAAGCTGGTGATGAACTACGCAAGAAGCGGCAGTTCACCAACCGCCTATGGCCCCTACTTGCTCAGCACAGGCTTTTCTGCCCAGGGGCAGTTCATCTACAACAGCAGCAAGGCGCTTTACCTGCGTAACCGTAACGGACGCATGGTGGATGTAGCTTTGTTGGATCAGAACGGTGACTTCGTTGACTACGTCGCCATCAACGGCAAGATGCAAACCGTTCCCGGTTGCTTTGGCAGCACCACACAAATCAATACCAATACCAGTTCCTCCAGGGTCGGCGATGCCATGCGTCTGCCAGACGGAGGCACTTGGCCGAGCACGATTAGCAACACCTCGGTGAACACCATCGGCATTACCAATGTGTGCTCCAGTGGGGTCAGCGACCTGGTGGTATCCAACGGGGTGGACATCGCATCCCCGACGGCCCTCGTCACGCCCGTCACGTACACGGTGTCCGCATTCAACAAAAGTTGCACGAACATCCTTGCCAACGTGCAAGTCACCGTCACCAATATCTCTGCCACCAATTTCGACGGTCTGACCTACACGCCGTCCGGTAGCACCACGACGTCGCCATCCGGTAGCAACCGGACCTGGACTATCGGCACCCTGGCGCCTGGCGCGGTGGCCACACTGACGATCACCGGCACGCCCATCAACGTAGGCACGCTGTCCACGGTTGCCACGGGAACCAGTACGTCCAGCCTGGTCAACACTGCCGACGACAGTGCCACCGCAACGATTGCGGTCAAAGACGCCAATTACGTCAGTTTTGATGTGCTGACCGACCGCATCACCGAGGGCAGCACGACCACCTACTCCGCATCGATTTCCAGCGACTTGGAGGCCGGCGCCAACATCACCGTCAACTACACCATCAGCGGCACTGCAGGAAGTGGGGACACGAATTTGCCGGCTTCAGGCAGCGTCACGATTACGCCGAGCAACGCTGACAACCCGCAAAGCACAAGCATCGACTTCACGGTCAAAAACGACTATGTCTACGAGCCCACCAAGTCGATCGTTTTGACCATTACCAGCATTAGCAGCACGGACAGGACCGTCAAGTTGGCCACCGCAGACAACGTCATGACCATCAGCTTGCTAGATGACGAACCGCTTCCCACCGACACGGTGGTGGTGCGAGGCTATGGGACACAAGCCGGCGGCGTGGGGCCGTTTATGGAACTTTGGCTCAACGGCACCAAGGTGGGCGAGGCCAACGTCAGCGCCACCACCGTCACCGAATATGCGTTTCCCGTGGCCCTGCCCGACACCGGCACGGCCGCCATTGATGTGGTGTTCAACAACGACGCAAACATAGGCGGTGCAGACCGCAACTTGTTGGTCAATTCCGTGCGGGTGCGCGGCCAGGTGCTATTGCCGACGGACGCGGGCGTCACCTACGACAAAGGGCTAGGGGCGCTGGCAACTGACGGGGTCGATGTGATTGCCGGGCAAGTTTCCATGTCGTGGAACGGTGCCTTGCGCTTTGGCGTGAACCTCACGCGACCGGCGATTGCCGAATACCACCTCGAAGAAGGTGCGCTGACCGGCACAGCGGGCGAAGTCAAAGACACGGCCGGTTACACCGGTGGGCCCTTCAACGGCAAGGCGGTGGGCAGCCCATTGCCCGTGCCTACCCGCTCCAGCCCGGCCCTGTCCGACACAGCAGGCACGTCGGGCACCTGCGGCTACGCCTCGCTGGCGGGCCCTGCCGCCGGCGGCGGAGCCATTGACATCACCGGCCTGCCGGTTTCCACCACTTCCAATGCGCAAACCACGGTGGCGTTCTGGCTGTACTGGAACGGAACGTCCACTGGACGCCCAATCGGCTGGCAAAACTACGACCTCTATTTGGCACCCTATGTTTTCGGCTTTAACACCAGCAATAGCGATGTGTACGGATTTGACCCGACCTCGCTCGCCAATGGCTGGCACCACATCGTGGCGACGTTCACCAACGGAGATGTGACGCAGAACGTGATGTATGTGGATGGCGTCAAGAAGACCCTCACCGCCATGCAGTCGGCCTTCAGTTCCACCAATGCGGTGGTGCAAAGCGCGCTGCGGCTGGGTGGTTGGGTAGCGTCCACTGACTACCGTTTTACCGGCCGGCTGGATGAGGTCAAGGTTTTTACCGGCGGCCTGTCGCAGACGCAGGTGACGGCGTTGTTTACCGAGACGCATGCGTGCAACGCGGCCCTCATCAGCCAATACCATATGGACGAAAACGCCTGGACCGGCACCGCCGGTGAAGTGCTCGACAGCTCCGGGCGCGGCGTCAACGGTACAGCCACGGGCACCACCGGTCGACCCAAACCACTGCATGACTCGCCAGCGCTGTCTGGTACCCAATTGGGCACTTGCGGCTATGGCAACTTTGGTGGCGCAGCCACCAAACAAGTTGTCAGCCTGGGTGCACCCGACCTTGGCATCGGTGGAAATCCGGCCTTCAGCGTATCGGCCTGGGTGCGCTGGGGCGTTACGCCCTCCACCGGCAACCAGTGGGCCAATATCGTCGCAAACGGTGACAGCGGCGCGGGCCAGTTCTGGCTTCAGCATGCGCAGTTGAACAACAAGTTTGAGTTTGCGGTCAAAACCAGCGTGACGAGAAAATATGTCTGGTCCAAAACCGCGCCGGTAGCGGGCCAGTGGTACCACCTTGCCGGGGTTTATGACGGCACAGCCTTGCACATCTACGTCAACGGCGTGCTGGACGATTTCCTGGCAACACCGCTTACCGGCACAGTGGCACCTTACCTTGCCAGCTACAACCTCAACATTGGTGCGGATAGCACCCAGGTCCGTGCCTTCCAGGGTGACATTGATGAAGTGCAGTTCTTTGGCGGTGCACTAACGGCCAGCCAGGTCAGCGCGCTGGTTGCCGAACGGCATGCCTGCCCGGTGTACCCACCCAGCACGCCGTTGGCCACCAACTTCAACTGCGTGGAGCCGAGGGCTGCAGCGGACACGGGCCGCATCTACACCAAGCTGGCAGGCACCCCGTTTAATCTGGAGGTAGCCGCCCTGCTGGCCAACGGCAGCGTGGACACCACGTACGCATCGAGCGCCAACCGCAATGTCACGGTGGAACTGGTCGATGGCAGTTCCACCACGGCCTGCAGCAGCCGCGCCGCCATCAGCCCGGCCGTTAGCCAGACGCTCAGCTTTGCGGCCTCGGACGCAGGCCGCAAAGCATCGGCTGCCTTTACGGTGGCCACCGCCTACCCCAACCTGCGCTGCCGGGTGACCGACGCCGGCGATTCGCCGAGCATTGTGGGTTGCTCCAGCGATAGCTTTGCGGTACGCCCGACCAGCCTGAGCGTGACGTCCACCGCCACCGCCGACTCCAGTGGCACCAGTACCACCGCCACGCCTGCCCTCAAGACCGGCAGCAGCTTCACCCTGACCGCCACCAGCAATGTCACCGGCACCACCACGGCGCCGCGCATCGACAGCGCGAAGCTCAGCGCCCACACCGGCGCGGCCCAGGTAGGTAGCCTTTCGGGTAGCTTTGGCAACGCGATACCGGGTACCGGAGTCGCCACCGGCAGCAGTTTCAGCTATTCCGAGGTGGGCTACTTCCGACTGGCGGCCAACGGGGTGTGGGACGATACGTTTACTGCGGTGGACTCGGCCGCCGGTGACTGCACCGCAGACTTTTCCAACACAGCAGTGGGCGGCAAGTACGGCTGCTACTTTGGAAACACGGCCGCTAGCAGCTATTTCGGGCGCTTTATTCCAGACCATTTCAACGTCAGTGCCAACAGCAATGGCTCCATGGCCCCGGCCTGTCTGACCGGCAGCTTTACCTATGCCGGCCAAGGCATGGGCTATGCCACGCCGCCCTCCATCACCATCTCACCCATCAACAGTGCGGCCGGAACCACGGTGACACAGAACTACACCGGCGCATTCCAGAAGTTGACCGCCGCCAATGTGGCGATCACCGTGCCCACCGCAGACGGTGCCCAGTTCGGAAGCGACGGCCTTACCAAAACAGCCCTCTCCGCCAGCATGTCTGCTGGCACGCTCTCCAACAGCGCCGGTGTCATGACCTACACCCTGAAGTCGAGCGACCTGTTCACCTACACGCGCAATGCCAATGCCATGGTGCCGCCCTATACCAGTGCCATTGCCCTGCCGGTTGCTGCCGTGACCGATGGCGAAGTAACGGCGGCGTCGCTGCCCACGCTTCTGCCCTCGGGTGCAGCCTTGCGCTACGGGCGCATCAAACTGCAAAACGTGTTCGGATCAGAAAAGTTGCCCCTGACCATACCCATCCAGGCACAGCACTACGTGACCAACGCCAGTGGCACCGGCTTTTTCACCAACAACACCTTGGACCATTGCACGCCACTCAGCGTGCCGGCGGCCCGCACGCTCACCGCAAGCGCCTCACCGGATGGCCTTGCCAACCTGTATTTCTACCCGGTGGCCGCCGGACGCAACCAGTTGCTAAGTACCGATGTCACCGCCTCGGCCCCGGTCAAATTGCTAGCGGGTCAGGCCAACCTGCAGTTCACCGCACCCGCCAAGCGCGGCTGGCTCGACATGATCCTGAGCGTGCCGAGCTACCTCACCTCCAACTGGGGAAACTGCAACGGGCAAGGGTCTGATGCACTGCAAAACGACCTGCCCTGCGCGCGTGCCACCTTCGGGGTGTACGGCTCGAAGGCGCCACTGGTTTATATGCGCGAGAACTACTAAGCCAGACGCTACATCGGCACTTCAATGGAAGCCGACACACTGCGTTCCACGTAGCCAATGGTGCCCACTGCACCGGTCGTTGCCTGAGACTCGAGCGTGAAAATCGTCAGGGCATCGCTGCCCTCGACGTATTTGTGTTGGGTGCAGGTAACGGTGACGGTGAAACTGGAGCCGGTATCGATGGTGAAAGGCGCTGGCGGCGTGGGGCATACCGTGCCATCCAGGGTGATAGCCCCCACCGCCCAATCCATCCCCGCCCGCGCGGCCCAATAAGCGCGGGTGCTTTGCATGTCACGCGCCGAGCTCAGTTGCTGGGTGTTGGAAAAGCTGACCATGAACGCGCCCATGCCGGCCAGCACCGTCAACACAACGATGGCGGCGATGGCAGCAAAGCCGGATTGGTTGGTACGCGTGTGCTTCATGGCGTGTTGTTCACATGAATTTCCTGCTGCAACTGCACCGACTCGTTGTTGTTGCTGTCTTTGACCTGCAACACGATGCGCAGCAAGGCATTGCGCGACAGGTCATCGCCGCTGTAGTCAAAGAAGCAGGAACTGACGTTGTTGGCAATCACGGCGCCGGTAGCCGGACAGGCACTGGTGAAATTGCTGGTGTTGACGGTGCGGTACAGCTTGTTGCCGCTGCAGACATAGGCCACCACCCGCTCGGTCGCGGGAATCACGTGAAACCGGCTGCCCCCCGACTCCAGCGGGAACAGTTTGCTGGAAATATTGATGGGTGTTTCCCAGCCGGTCAGCGGGCTGGTGTTCTGAAATTCGGTGCCTAGCGAGGTCACGGCCGAGGTGTTGTCCTGGTTGTAGGCGTCAGCCCCGGTCACCAAGGGGCCCAGGTTGTAGACGGCAATCAGGTCGCCAGCGGCAATCCGTTGGTCCAACGGCAGCAGGCTGTTGCGGCCGAGCATGTTGAAGCTGGTGTCTGCCGTGTCAAAGTTCAGCGCTGCCGAAGTGCCATCTGCCCGGTAACGGCCGCCGGTCTTGGTAGGAATGAATTCCAGACACTGGTTGGCACCCGCCGTGCCGGGCGTGCGAACGCTATTGGGCAGCGATTTGCGCACGTCGCGCTCCAGCCGGCGAAACACTGTGTCGGCCAAATCCGACAGGGCCGCACGCCGCGCCACTGCAAAGTAGGCATCGATGGGACCGCGCATAAACACCGCCGCCATACTGCCGATCACGCCCAGAATGACGATGACCATGACCATTTCCACCAAGGTGAAGCCGGTTTGTCGGGCGGGTGCAGAAAGTGGCCGATGCATGCTCAGTAGTCTCCGCGGTAACCCGTGAGCTCAACTACGCCTTGGGGCCCGGTGACGGATACCACCACCTTGAACATAGACACTCCACCGATGGTCGTATCCGTGACCGCTACCGCCGGCGTGATGTTGTAGCCCGTGAGGCCACTCACCGCCTCGCCCTTGCCATCCACAATGCCGGTCGTCGTGACATAGCCGTCGTAGTCACGCACGCAGTCATACAAATTGCGCGCACCACCGCCAGAAAACCCAAGCACCGTGCTACCGCTCGGCTTGGTGTATTCCTTGAGCAAAATTTCCTCTAGCAGTGACTGCGCAATTGCCAGCGACTGCTTGCGCACCATCGGGTCGGCACTGGATTTGACCACCGCATTCGACACCGACAGGATGCCGGCCATGGCCCCCCCCACCACCACGATGAAGATGATCAGTTCAATCAGGGTAAAGCCCCGGTGGCGCCGGCTACTCATGCACGTACCCCGTATTGGTCTCAATCGTGATGGTGTCCGAAATGCCACTCACCTGTATCGTCTGCGTGGCCTGCGCAGAACCACCGGTGGTAATGGGCTGGCCCAGACTGTCGAATTGGAAGGCGGTTGGCGTCGCGGTGTAGGTCACACCGGCCTTGGCATTCAGCACCACCGGGGATTCCCCCTGCGGACCGACCAGCGTCGCAGCGGTGGAGCAGTTGCTGGCACCAGCGGCAGAGGCCAGCGTCAGCGTGATGGACGTTGTGGTGAAGGCCACACACACGGTGCGCCGCTGGGCCACGGCGGTCTTCTGGGCGTAGCGCAAGTAGGCCAGGCTCTGGTCATGGAACCCACGCGCGTTGAAACCCGTGGTGCTAAGAATTTTGGGCATCGCCACAGCCGCCAAAACGCCCATGACCACCAGCACCATCACCAGTTCCACCAGCGTAAAACCACGACTCGCGCGCACCTGCGGGCGCAAAGCCGCCATGTTTGCAAAACGGGACTGGTCGAACACCGGGTGCTTCATGCAGGGGCCATAGTTTTCTTGCTGGGCATCATAAAGGATGCCTCCCCTACCCACGGCGCCTACCGCTGCCCCGCCCGCAGGCCCAACGGGCCAACCATGCCGTCAATGCCGGTGGTTGCGGCGCGTTGTGCGCATCGCCGGGCAGCGCGGCTTGGGGGTGGGGGCTGGCCTTGCCAGGGCGACCTGATAAGGCAACTCCAACTCCTCTTCCACCAAATCTGTACCGGCCTGAACCACCTGCTCCCATTGGCTCTGCACCCCGTGCTGCGCAGTGGAAGTTGCGATCCATTGCAGTGCGGCCTGGTCGCGTAGCGCGGCAAACCAGCCCTGAAACACCTCTGCAAACATCAAACCATCGTTGGCGTACAACATGATGAACCTCGTATCCATAGTCTGGATAGCTTCACTATGGTTACCCAACCGGTTCTGCTTGCCTTGAAAAGTGCGGCAATTCCGGCCCAGTTGGTGGCGTTCATCGCCGGTGTGACCACGCCCCCATCAAGAGGCCAGGCGCAGTTTGACATCGCACATTCGTACCGAAGGCCGCAATCTGGCCCCACAATGCCCGCGACACGATGTGGTGTCGCCCAAAAAAGCAGCGTTTGAAATGGCCCTTTCTGTCCACTGGCGCCCTGAAGGTGTTCGTTGTATCTTTAGTTTTCCAATGACGCTGGCAGACATCCAAAGCACCGATGCCGCGATTGCGGATTCGGCCAATGCCACCCGATTCCGCTACCTGATTTACGACTTCACACAAGCCATGCAGCTTCAGGAAGGTATGGCCGCGTTACTGATGTTTTATGCGAGCTCAAAACTGCAAGACATGGGCATCCGCTTCGATCAGATCGCCATCGTGTCTGATGACGAACAGTTCCGTTACCTGATCGACCAGCACAAAGCCAAAGCGCCCGCCCCCACCGAAGTCTTTGTCACGCTTTCACAGGCTGAAGCCTGGTTGGGCATTTAGACAGCGGCCAACAAAAAAACCCCAAGCAGATTGACTGCTTGGGGTTTCATCTGGCGGAAACGGAGGGATTCGAACCCTCGATGAGGCTCTACACCCCATACTCCCTTAGCAGGGGAGCACCTTCGGCCACTCGGTCACGTTTCCTGACGGTGCGAATTATCGCACGACTTCCGTCAATTTTCAGGTGGCTGGCTGGTCCAGATCAAAAGCTTTGTGCAGCGCGCGCACAGCCAGTTCCATGTACTTTTCATCAATGACCACAGAGGTCTTGATTTCGGACGTGGAGATCATTTGGATGTTGATGCCTTCTTCGCTCAAGGAGCGGAACATCTTGCTGGCGATGCCCACGTGGCTGCGCATGCCGATGCCGACAATGGACACCTTGCAGATCTTGGTGTCGCCCACCACTTCCTTGGCGCCGAGCTTGGGCAGCACGCTGGTCTTGAGCAAATCGACCGCCTTGGCGTAGTCACCACGGTTCACGGTGAAGCTGAAGTCGGTCTTGCCCTCTTTGCTCACGTTTTGAATGATCACGTCCACATCGATGTTGGCGTCGGCAATGACACCCAGGATCTGGTACGCGATACCGGGGGTGTCGGGCACGCCCAAGATAGAAATTTTGGCCTCATCGCGGTTGAATGCGATGCCGGAAACAACAGCTTGTTCCATGTGTTCGTCTTCCTCAAAGGTGATCAATGTGCCGGATGTGGCCTCTTCGTTGATGTCAATGTCCCAGGCGGTAAAGCTGCTCAGCACGCGCAGGGGAACCTTGTATTTGCCGGCGAATTCCACCGAGCGGATTTGCAGGACCTTGGAGCCCATGGATGCCATTTCCAGCATCTCTTCAAAGCTCACGGTCTTCAGGCGGCGCGCTTCCGGCACGACGCGGGGATCGGTGGTGTACACGCCGTCCACGTCGGTGTAAATCAGGCACTCGGCCGCCTTCATTGCAGCCGCCACGGCAACGGCCGAAGTGTCGGAACCACCGCGCCCCAGCGTGGTGATGTTGCCCTGGTCATCAATGCCCTGGAATCCGGTCACGATGACGACCTTGCCAGCATTCAAGTCAGCGCGGACGCGGGCATCTTCGATGGATTCAATGCGGGCCTTGGTGTAGGCGCTGTTGGTGCGAATGGGAACTTGCCAGCCTGCATAGCTGACCGACTCCATGCCTTCGCTCTGCAGAGCAATCGCCAGCAACGCGCTGGACGCCTGCTCGCCGGTGGCGGCCAGCATGTCGAGTTCTCGACCATAGGCATCGCCCGGTTTGGACGGTGCCAGCTCTTTGGCCAAGCCGAGCAGTCGATTCGTCTCACCGCTCATGGCGGAGGGAACCACCACCATCTGGTGACCGGCGCGCGCCCATTTGGCAACGCGTTTGGCGACATTGCGGATGCGTTCCGTAGAACCCATCGACGTGCCGCCGTATTTGTGAACAATCAAAGCCATTGGATCAATTAGAGTGGGGCAAAACCTGTGGATTGTACCAAGTGAGCGCAGCTCCCCGCCGCTCCACAAAACCATCCGCGATCTTGATATGGATGCGGTGTCCACGGGTCGTGCAGGCAGCAATCTGGCTCTGCAGCTCCTGCAATTGCGCGGCCGAAGGAATAGCCCCATAGGCTGACTTCAACCAGTGCCGCAACACATTGGCCTGCCGGGGGGCACTCAAGTTTTGCAAACCCTTTAGCAGCGGCAACTGGTCGCGCTCCCGAAGCAGAAGGCGCAGGTCTTCACGGGCCACCTCGTCAAGCAGACTCTGCGCTTGCGCAGCATGGGCAGCGCTGCGCGACCAGGTATCCAGAGCCTGCGGAAACGCCGCCTGCAGTGCCGGCATCAGACGCGCGCGGATGCGGTTGCGGGTAAAGCGCTCGTCGGCATTGGTGGGGTCGGTAACAAACGCGATTTGCTCCTGGGCCAGCCATTCCCGGATGCGGGCAGCGGACACCTGCAGCAAGGGTCGAAAAAACGCCTTGTCATTGCGCGTCCATAGGGCTGGCATGGCACTCAGCCCCGCAAGTCCGGCACCACGACTCAGCGCGAGCAACATGGTTTCGACCTGGTCGTCGGCATGTTGGGCCACGGCAATCGAGGACACGGCCGGCGCGCCGCCCTCCCCTTGGGCTAATTCCGCCAGACCTTGGTAACGGGCAATGCGCGCCGCATCTTCCGGGCTTTGGCCTGCTGCGTGCACTGCGTTGGCACGCCGGACGCGAAGGGGAACGCCCAAGGATTTACAGACCTGTTGGCAATGCGCCTCGAAGTCGGCGGCGGCAGCCTGTAGCCCATGGTTGATGTGCAGGGCAACCACTTGCCCCGGCCACTGGCGTGCGCACAAGACCAGGAGTGCCGTGGAATCCGCACCGCCACTAAAGGCCACGCCCAGCGGCAAGGTCGGGCGAAAGGCACGCATCGCCTCTTCAAGCGATTGCGTCATGGCGCTGCTGCCAGCCGTTTATTTGGAACTGGCCTTGGTGTCGGTGAAGCGGCCGTAGCTTTGCAGGCGCTCATAGCGACGGTCCACCAATTCTTTGACCTTGAGGTCGGCCAGTTGGCGATAGGCATCCGACAGGGCACGCTTCAGGAACGCTGCGGCCTGCTTCGGGTCTCGGTGGGCGCCGCCCACCGGTTCGTTGACGATCTTGTCAACCAGGCCCAGCGCCTTCAGGCGATGCGCGGTAATGCCCAACGCATCGGCAGCGTCTTGCGCCTTGTCGGAAGTCTTCCACAAGATAGAGGCGCAGCCCTCGGGGCTGATCACCGAATAGATGGAATATTGCAGCATCACGACCTGATCGGCCACCGAAATGGCCAGTGCGCCGCCGGAGCCGCCTTCGCCGATGATGGTCGTAATGATGGGCACTTCCAGTTGCGCCATCTCAAAAATATTGCGGCCGATGGCCTCGGACTGCCCGCGCTCTTCCGCGTCAATGCCGGGGTACGCGCCGGGCGTGTCTACAAAGGTAAACACCGGCAGCTTGAATTTTTCGGCCAGCTTCATCAGGCGCAGCGCCTTGCGGTAGCCCTCGGGCTTGCTCATGCCGAAGTTGCGCAAGCCGCGCTCCTTGGTGTCGCGGCCCTTTTGCTGGCCAATCACCATGCAGGCGGTGCCGTTAAAGCGGGCCAGGCCACCCACGATGCTCAGGTCGTCCGCGAAATGGCGGTCGCCATGCAACTCCACAAAATGGGTGAAGATTTCGGACACATAGTCCAGCGTGTAGGGGCGCTCAGCGTGACGGGCAATCTTGGTGATCTGCCAGGGGGTCAGGTCGCTGTAGATGTCCTTGGTGAGTTGCTGGCTCTTTTTTGCCAGTTGCTCAATCTCAGACGAAATATCGACTGCAGACTCGTTCTGCACATAGCGCAGTTCTTCGATTTTGGTTTCGAGGTCCGCGATGGGTTGTTCGAAATCCAGAAATGTCTTTTTGGCCAACGCACTTCTCCTCAATAAGACAGGCATCCAGTCGGAGACTGCACTGTTAATACTCGACCGGCAGCGGGTCCAACGACCGCCAAATATACCAAGTCGCCACGCTGCAATAGGGCGACCAGGCGGCAGCCACCTCGCGCGCGTCGCTACGGCTCACCGCATCGCCCGAAAAATAGTTGACGCTGATGCCGGTCAACAGCCCGACGTCATCGAGCGGCAAGACATTGGGACGCATCATGTGGAAGATCAGAAACATCTCCGCCGTCCAGCGACCGATGCCGCGAATGGCCACCAGCTCAGCAATGATGGCATCGTCCGCCATGGACGCCCAGTCCTTCACATGCAGTGCCCCGTTGTCAAAGTGCAGTGCCAGATCCACCAGGTATTCGACCTTGCGGGCACTCAAACCGGCGGCGCGCATGTCGTCCACCTTGAGGCGCAGCACATTGGCCGGTGTAATCTTGCGCGGCAACAAGGCAAAGCGGTCCCAAACTTTCTGCGCCGAGGCAACCGAAATTTGCTGCCCCACAATGCTGCGCGCCAGGGTAATGAAAGCGTCACCCCGGGTCTGCAGGCAGGCATCTCCAAACTTGGGGATGAGTTTGCGCATGACCCGGTCTTTCTTGACCAGATGCCGGCATGCCTCCTCCCAGTAATCGGGTGTGATGGGCGTGACCTCAACGGCCTTGGCCAGCGCCATTACTGCACCACTTCCCAGCTTGTGCCAGCGGCGGAGTCTTTGAGCACAATGCCTTCATCGAGCAACTGCTTGCGAATGGCATCGGCCCGGGCAAAGTCCTTACCCGCTTTGGCGGCAGCGCGCTCGGCAATCAGAGCGGCAATGCGGTCTTCCGACACGGCAGCACCGGCTTGCAAATAGGACTTGGGTTCCTGCTGCAACAGGCCCAGGCAGCCGCCCAGCGCCTTCAAATGGCCCGCCAAATCCGCGCTTTGCGTGCGGTTGATCTCGGAAGCCAGGTCAAACAGCACGGCAATGGCTTCGGGCGTTCCAAAGTCTTCGTCCATGGCGGCCTTGAAGCGCGCTGCAAAGGGTTGACTCCAGTCAATTGCGCTCACCGATGCCGGAGCCACCAGATCCAGCGCGGTATACAGGCGTTTCAGCCCGCTGCGGGCGTCGTCCAGGTGCGCATCGCTGTAGTTCAACGCGGTGCGGTAATGGGTGCGCAACAGGAAAAAACGGACCGTTTCGGGCTCGTACTTGGCCAGCACATCGCGAATGGTGAAGAAATTGCCCAAGCTCTTGGACATTTTTTCGTTGTCCACGCGCACAAAGCCGTTGTGCACCCAGAAGCGGGCCAGCGGTTGGCCGTTGGCGCCTTCACTCTGCGCAATTTCGTTTTCATGGTGCGGGAACTGCAAATCGGCACCGCCGCCATGGATATCGAACGACTCACCCAGCGTGGCGCAACTCATGGCCGAGCACTCAATGTGCCAGCCTGGGCGACCGGTGGCAAACGGGTGGCCGAGGGCTGCCGCGTCCCACTTGGCGTCGTCGGGTTCGGTCGGTTTGGCGGCCTTCCACAGCACAAAGTCCAACGGGTCTTCCTTGCCGTCTTGCACGGCCACGCGCTCGCCGGCCCGCAATTCGTCCAGCGACTTGCCCGACAGCTTGCCGTAGCCAGGGAACTTGCGCACCGAGTAATTCATGTCACCCGAAGACGCCTGGTAGGCCAGCCCTTTGGATTGCAGCTTGGCAATCAGGTCCAGCATTTGGGGCACGTACTCGGTGGCGCGGGGCTCCACCGTGGGGCGTTCAATGCCCAGGGCATCAATGTCCTGGTGCATGGCGACCACCATTTCGTCGGTCAGAGCCCGGATGGTGATGCCGCGGTCTAAAGCGCGTTGAATGATCTTGTCGTCAATATCGGTGATATTGCGCACGTAGGTCACCCGGTAACCGCTACTCTTTAGCCAGCGCTGAACCACGTCAAAGGCCATCATCATGCGCGCATGGCCGATATGACACAGGTCATAAATGGTCATTCCGCAAACATACATCCGCACATGGCCTGCTTCGGTGGGGGCAAACGGTTCAACGGAACGACTCAGGGTGTTGTGGATGCGCAAACTCATAGGAATCGGGGGCGTGGCTCAGGCGGCTTGGCACAGAAATCAGGTTTTAGGGGTCTTGGATTGTGCAGGGAAATGTGCATGTGCTATGGCGCACATTCCGCTGGGGGGCTCAGATACAATCTTGCCCAGTATAAAGCGCCTCACACAATAGGCCCGGTCCACTGGCCATCCGGCACCATAAGCATAAGAGGTTGTATGAAACTCACCCATTCCCTGGTTTTTCTGTCTTTGCGCTTGCTCGCCGCCGTTTTCAGCCTGGCCTGCGTGTCTGCACATGCCGATGAATACGCCGAGGTTTCGCAACTCATTCGCGCCAACAAACTGCCCGAAGCGCTGAGCCGCGCGGACCAGTTTCTGGCCAGCCAGCCGAAAGACCCGCAAATGCGCTTCATCAAGGGCGTGATTCAAAGGGACTCCGGAAAAACCAACGACGCAATCACCACCTTTACCCGGCTGACGGAAGACTATCCCGAGTTGCCCGAACCCTATAACAACCTGGCCGTGCTGTATGCCGGACAAAGCCAGTTTGAAAAAGCGCGGGCGGCACTGGAAATGGCGATTCGCACCAACCCCAGCTACGCCACAGCCCACGAAAACCTGGGCGACATTTACGCCAAGATGGCCAGCCAGGCCTACAACAAAGCGCTGCAACTCGACACCAGCAACCAGGCTGTGGTGGCGCCCAAGCTGGCTTTGATCCGGGAGATATTCAGTACCAAGGCCAGCCGTCCCACACCGCCGGCACCGGCAGCGCCTTCCGTCGCGCCGGTTCAACCGACGCCGGTTGCGGTCGCGACGCCAACGCCGGCCAAGCCGGCTGCTTTGACTGTGGCACCTGCGCCACTGGCCCAACCGGCAGCACCGGCGGTCCACTCCAGCACGGTGACTGCGCCTGTGGCAAGCGGCAGCAGCAACCAGGCCAAAGACGTGGAGGCTGCCGTGGCCGCGTGGGCCAAGGTCTGGTCCGCACGCGATGTGAAAGCCTATCTGGCCTCTTATGGCAAGACGTTTGACCCGCCCGGCACGATGGGCCGCAAAGCCTGGGAAGAAGAGCGCACCCAACGCATTACCGGCAAATCCAGCATCAGCGTCAAGGTGGACAACCTCTCCGTGAACCTGACCGGCAACCAGGCAAAGGCCAAGTTCCGCCAGGACTACAAGGCTGGCGGACTGGCCGTCTCCAGCCACAAAGTACTTGAGTTCGCCAAGGAAGGCGACCGCTGGCTGATCGTTAAAGAAACCGTCGCCAATTGATTCCGCAACATGCGCAGCACGCTACCGATCGGGGACGCTACGTAACTGCAGGTCTGGAGCGCATGCCCATGTCGCGCGGATGGAGGTGGCTACTGATTGGCATTGCAGCGCTTGCCTTGGTGCAGACTGCTTTTGCCAAACGCCCATCCCACGCCCCTGCCAAGCCTGCGCAGGTTGAGGCCGCAGGCCCTGCGACCGACAGTGTGGCCGAGGCCCGCTTGCTGGAGGTCTACCGCCTTATGGCGGCAGGCCAAAGTCGAGAAGCACTCACCCAAGCGGGCAATTTGGTGCAGGCCTACCCCCATTTTCAGCTGGCGCAATTGGTGTACGGAGATCTGCTTGCCGCCCGCGGCCGGCCGATCAAGGCATTCGGCGATGTGCCGCCCGCGTTGGCAGCGGGCGCAGCCGGCCCCTTGGGCGAGTTGCGCGACGAGTCACGCATGCGCTTGCGCGCCCACAGTGACCGACCACGCCCCGGCAGCATTCCCTCGCAATTCGTGACGCTTGCGCGAAGCACGCGGCACGCCATCGCCGTAGATGCATCCCGCTCCCGCCTGTACCTTTTCGAGAACCGGACTTCCGGGTTGACGCTGGTCGGGGACTACTACACGTCCGTTGGCAAGGCGGGCGTATCGAAGACGAGTCAAGGCGATCAGCGCACGCCGCTGGGCGTTTACTTCATCACCAGCCGTTTGAATCCCACGGCCCTGAAGGACTTTTACGGCTCCGGTGCCCTACCGATCAACTACCCCAATGTGCTCGACGCCCGGCGCGGAAAGACCGGCAACGGCATCTGGTTGCACGGCACACCCCCGACCCAATTCGCCAGAGCGCCCATGGCGACCGACGGTTGTCTGGTGCTTTCCAACCCGGACTTGATGCACCTTATGGAAACCGTAGAGGTTGGCAGTACGCCGGTGGTCATCGCGGCGCAGTTGCAATGGGTTGATCCGGGCAGCAATCGCCGGGAAAGCGGCACATTTGAAGAGACGCTGGATGCTTGGCGTCAGGCCCGGGTCGAGGGAGATCTGAGCCGTGTTTTATCGTTCTACACCAGAGATTTCAACAGCAATGGCAAAACTTTGGACCAGTGGGCGCCTTCGGTGCAAGCCGAACTCACTAAGATTCGGGGCCGCAGCATCGAACTGAAAGATGTCACACTTTTGCGGTGGACCGACACGGCCGATACCATGGTCGTCAGTCTGGGCGAAGTGACCGCTGGCCGACGCAGCGGTTGGATCAAGCGACAATACTGGTCCCGTCAGGGCGGGCAGTGGAAGATTTTTTTTGAAGGAACGCTTTAATGCACATGAAAACCATCAGCCGACGTATGGCAATCAGCCTGGCAGCCGCCTTGGCTATGGGCACTTCGGCTTTTGCCCAGTCGGCTCCCCAAGTGAAATTCCAGACCAGCATGGGTGACTTCACGCTGGAGCTGTACCCCGAGAAGGCACCCAAGACGGTGGAAAACTTTCTGCAGTACGTGAAGGACAAGCATTACGACGGCACGGTTTTTCACCGGGTGATTGGCAGCTTTATGGTTCAAGGTGGCGGTTATACGCAGACCATGAGCGAGAAGGCCACGCGTGAGCCGATTGCCATCGAATCCCAAAACGGCCTGAAAAACGAGCGTGGCACCGTCGCCATGGCAAGGACACAGAACCCCAACTCAGCCACCGCACAGTTCTTTGTGAACGTGGTGGACAACGGTTTCCTGAATTTCTCAGCACCCACGACACAGGGCTATGGCTATACCGTTTTCGGCAAAGTCATCTCCGGCATGGAAACTATCGATAAGATGCGCGCCGTCCCCACGGGCAACAAGGGCATGTTCCAGAACGTGCCCAACACCCCCATCGTCATTAACTCCGCCACTTTGGCCAAATAAACCATGAGCAACCCGAAAGTAGAACTGCACATCACCGGCTACGGTGTGATCACCCTGGAACTCGACGAAGCCAAGGCACCCAAGTCGGTCGCCAACTACCTGGCCTATGTCAACAAGGGCCACTACAACAACACCGTGTTTCACCGCGTGATTCCTGGCTTCATGATCCAGGGCGGCGGCATGGAACCCGGCATGGCGCAAAAGCCGACCGATGCCCCCATCACCAACGAAGCCAACAACGGCCTGAAGAACGCCAACTACACCGTGGCCATGGCCCGTACCGGTGACCCGCACTCCGCAACCGCCCAGTTCTTCATCAATGTGGCAGACAACGGTTTCTTGAACCACACCAACCCCACCGCGCAAGGTTGGGGCTATGCCGTGTTCGGCAAAGTGGTTTCCGGCACCGAGGTGGTGGACAAGATCAAGGCTGTCAAGACCTCCCGCAAGGGCTATCACGACGATGTGCCCGTCGAAGACGTGGTCATAGAAAAGGCTGTTGCCATCTAAATGCGCACCGGCGGGATGGACATACAAGCTCCATCCCACTGGCGCTGCGCGGATTTCATTTCCGACCTGCATCTGCAAAGCTCCGACCCCAAAACCTTTGGCGTCTGGGCGGACTATATGCAGACGACCCAGGCAGACGCCCTGTTTATTCTCGGCGACCTGTTTGAGGTCTGGGTCGGAGATGACGCGCTGCAACCCGGCACCTTTGAGGCCGACTGTGTCGACGTATTGCGCCAGACCGGCTCCCGGCTGGCGCTTTTTGTCATGCACGGAAACCGGGATTTCCTGATGGGCCCGGACCTCATGGCGGCGTGCCATGCCACCGCCCTGCCCGATCCAACAGCCGTGCAGTTCGGCCCGGAACGCTGGCTATTGAGCCATGGCGACGCACTGTGCCTAGGCGACCACAGCTACCAAGCCTTTAGAACCCAGGTGCGCAGTGCCGAATGGCAACAAGAATTTTTGGCCAAACCATTGACCGAACGGCAAACCGTTGCGCGCGGCATTCGCCAAGCCAGTGAAAGCCGCAAACACAGCGATGCGCATTACGCCGATGTCGACACCCCGGCAGCGTTGCAAGTTCTGGAAAGCCGGGGCTGCCAGCATTTGCTGCACGGGCATACGCACCGGCCGGCGCTGCACGCGCTCGACGCCACCCACAAGCGCTTCGTGCTCAGTGACTGGGATGCGAACGGCGCGCACGCCCGGGCTGAAGTGCTGCGGCTGCGTTGGGACGACCAAGCCGTGCGAACCGAACGACTTTCGGTTCTTAGGCCTGCCATGCCTCCGGTTTGACTTCGTCAATTTGCCAGGGATCGAGAAACTGTTCGGCATAACGCCGGTAAACGCCTTCTCGGACAAACACATCAAACAAATCGGGGTCGATATGGCCCGACATGCGGAACTTGTGCATGATGCCCATGGCCTGTGACAACTTCATGCCCTGTTTGTAGGGCCGGTCGCGGGCGGTCAAGGCCTCAAAAATATCGGCAATGCCCATCACACGCGCCTGAACCGACATCTGTTCCCGTGTGAGCCCCTTGGGATAACCCTTTCCATCCATACGTTCGTGGTGACCACCGGCGTATTCCGGCACGCGGCGCAGGTGCTTTGGCCACGGCAGTTGCTCCAGCATCTTGATGGTGGCCACGATGTGGTAATTGATGGTTTCGCGCTCCGCCGAATTGAGGGTTCCGGCACGGATCGTGAGGTTTTCAACTTCGTCGGCAGTAAGAAAATCGGCTTCCACCCCATCGACATTGCGCCAGGTCTTTCCAGATCCGATGTCACGCACGCGCTGCAAATGCGCTTCGCTCATGAACTCCCCGCCGGTATTGGCCGAGCGAAGGAAATCACGGTCCGCGTCGAGCGCGCTGATGCTGGCACGGCAGTCATCCCACAATCGGCTTTCCGCCGCTGGGTCGCGCACTTCACGCAACTCCAGTTGTTTGACCAGTGCAGCAATTTCCTGGTCGCGCTTGAGTACTTCAAACCGCGTGTCGACCAGATCAATGCGGTCGCACAAGGTTTGCAACTTGGTGGCTTTGTCGACCACATGCACCGGGGTCGTGACCTTGCCACAGTCGTGCAGCAAACCGGCGATCTTGAGTTCGTAGCGGTCGCGGTCATCCATCGAGAACGCAGCCAAGGGGCCGGACGCGGTTGCATTGACGGCCTCCGCCAGCATCATGGTCAGAGCGGGCACGCGTTGGCAGTGGCCACCGGTGTAATGCGATTTCTCATCAATCGCCAAGTTAATCAGGTTGATGAACGACTCGAACAGTTCTTCCAACTGATTGGTCAGATTGCGGTTGGTGATGGCAATGGCGGCCTGCGATGCCAGGGACTCGGCCAGGCTCTGGTCGGGGCCCGAAAAAGCCAGGACTTCACCCGTCTCGGGGTGCGTGGCATTGATTAGTTGCAGCACACCCAGCACCTCGCCATCCTGATCCTTTAGCGGCACCGAGAGAAACGACTGCGAGCGGTAACCGGTGCGTTCGTCAAAACGGCGCGTGCCCGAAAAGTCAAAGTTTTCGGCAGTGTAAGCGTCGGCAATATTAACGGTCTGCTTATGAAGCGCCGAATAGGCCGCCACCATCGAATCGTTGGGCTGCCCTTGCTCGGTGAACAAAGCCAGATCGGGGAAATTGATCGGGTTGCCCGACGTTCCGCCCATTGCGATCTTCAGAGAGTCGGTGCGCAGAATCTCAAAGCGCAGGGACTGTCCGTCGTCAGCCATGCGGTACAAGGTGCCGCCATCCGCGTGGGTAATGGTCTTGGCAGCCACCACGATGCTCTCCAGCAAACGCGTGATGTCGCGCTCTTTGGACAGCGCCGAGCCGATCGAGTTGAGCTTCTCAAGCCGCCGCAAAAGGTCTTCAACGGATTCCACAGAACCTCCCGGATATCACCAGCCCGCAACACAAGGCATATTGCGGTTCCTCATTTCACACCCCGCAAACTTCGTACGCAAGCGACGCCGTCAAATTAACGCTTCAGCAACGCCTTGACGGCGTTTTGCAAACGGCGCGCATCTTCGGCGTTGTATTCCGCCGCCAGAATCACCGCCGCGTCCTGTCCCCAGGTTTGCGTGGGGGACGGGTCGTTGCGGCGGGTCAGCAGTTGCAACTGCAGCATGCGGCGCGCACTCAAGTGGTCGGCAGGGGTAGGCACTTCAGCGGCCATTTCCAGGCGCAACAAGGCTTCAGCAGGCGCTGCCGCCTTGGGGCCCGCCTTGAATTGGCCGCCCAAGGCTTGCTGCCAGCTTGTGCGAATTGCAGGGCTGACCTTGGCACCGAGTTCTTGTGCGCTGGGCAACAGGGCCGCGTCCCGCTTCTCCCAGGCGGTCAACATCTGCGTCAGGGCTTCGCCATGGGCCTGGGCCGCCAGCTTCTTCAAGGCATGCTGCGCGTGTTCCAGCGCGTCGCGCTGGGCACGGAAGGCCGCATCGCCCAGACGCGGAGCCTCTTTCCAGGCGCCTGCACCGGCGCGAGCGCCCCGGTCGTCGTCGCGCATACGGCCATCGGGTTTGCCATCGCGACCGCCACGGGGTGCGTCCTTGCGGTCATTCCATTTGCCAGCGCGTCCTGCGGGGGCCGCCGGCGCTTCTTTTCGCATACCGGGACGGTCATCGCCGCGCACCGCCACAACCGGACGGGGCTTGGGCGCCGGGGCTGGTGCCGCGGCTTCCGGCGCGGGCGTGCCTTCAGCCGATTCGTCCGATGCGACGGCTACTGTTTCCTCTGCAGCGGCAGTGGCTTGCGCAGGCACAGCCGCTTTGGCTGCATCTTCTTGGGCACCGGCATCTTTCATATCCGCCTGAGCCTGCGCCTGGCCGCTCAAGGCTGCATCCAGCGCGGTCATCGCCGCGCGAATGGCCTGCGCATCGCCCTTGGCGTTGGCGGCTTCCAGGGCCTTGGCCGCATCCAGCACGGTGCGATCGCGCGCGTTCAGAGTGGCCTGGGCCTTTTCGCGCTCTTGGGTCTTGCGGTTGAAGGCATCGTCAATCGGTTTGCGGAAGGCATCCCAGAGCTTTTGCTCCTGACGGCGATCCATCGGCACCGTGTGGGCCTCAGCCTGCCAACGTTGTTGCAAGGCCTTGACGGCGTCTACGCGCAACATCGGGGCGGCGCCAAGGGCTTTGGCTTCTTCAATCATGGCCTGACGTGCCAGCAGACTTTGCGCTTGCAGGGCTTCCAGGGGGGCGGCGGCCTTGGCGATGGCCTGCTTCCAGAGCGGCAGCAGTTCGGCAAACACCTTTTCGCCAACATGGCCACCGTCGCGCCAGCGGTCGCCAAACTGGTGCAGGATGCGGTTAAAGCCCTTCCAGTCGTCGTCCAGCGCGGTGCGGTTGGCGTCGGCCCAGGCGTTAACTTCCTCAATGAGGGCAACGCGCTGCGCCTTGTGTTCTGCAGCGTCGGCCTTGACCTTGTCCAGCCAGACCTCCACCACCTTGTGGGCCTCGTTGCAGGCCTCGTCAAAACGTTTCCATAAAGCGTGATTGGGCACACCGCCCTGGTCGGTTTGCTTCCATTGCTCGCGCAAGGCACGCAGGTTTTCCTGCATCTTGCGTCCGCCCATGGCCTGCCCTTCGGGACGCTTGAGCAAGCCTTCGGCCTTGGCGACCAGTTCTTCGCGCAACTGGTCGGCGCGCCAGCGTTGCCAGCCTTCCAACTCGCCGGCGGCTGCCAGCGCAGCATGCGACTGGTTCTCCAGCGGGCTGGGAATGTATTTGCCGTACTCCTTCAGGGCGTGGCGCAATGCCGCAGCGGCACCCGCGCTGGCTTTTCCATGCCCCTCGCCCACTTCGGCTTCCAGCTTGCCAAGTGCCTCTTTAACAGCAGCCGTAGCCTGAGCGCGCACCTCAGGGTCCACCACGGGCTTGGCCGCCTTGGCCGGCACTTCGGCGGCCACCCCGCGACCCACACGCAACTCGTCAGCCCAGACCGGCACGGGCGGCAGCGGCGCACTGGCGTCTTGGGACGCGGCAACTGCCAGTCCCAACGCGCCCTGGAACGCATCCCACACCACCAGCAATTGGGATTTGGAGGCGTCCAGCAGTGGCGGGAACTTCATGTCCACGCTGGCCCAGCCGGCATTGGCGACCAGCGCCGCTGCCTGAGACTGCCAGTGGTCAACGTCAACCCGCAAACTTTCCAGCGCCTGTTCCGCATCTTTCCAGGGCTTGGTGGACAGCACTTCAATGCGTTGGGCCAATAAAACAGCCGCTTCGCGCTGCACCTGAACTTGGTGTTGCAGGTCTTCAATCCCGCGCACGCGCTCTGCCAGCTCCAGCTTCAACGTCGCCAGCGGCTCTTTACTCAAAGGTGCGCCGGCCTTGGCGGCATCGCGCTGCCAGGCCAGTGCATCGGCAATATTCAGTTTGGTAACGGCCAACAGCGCCTGTGCCTTGGCGGCCCACTCGGCGGCCAGCACTTCCTGGCCCTTGGAACGGCGGATTTCATCAATCCGCTCCCGCACCAGCTTGGCCGCGCCCTTGTCCTTGACGCTCAATTCCCGAAAAACATCGGCCAACTCGTCAGACGACGGCTTGCCTGCCAGCCAATCGCGAACGCGCGCGGCCCGCTCGCCGGCGGTAGGTGCGGAAAACGCGCCTTTGGTCATTGCGTCCAGTTGGGAAATGTCAGAGTGTTTAGCGGAATGAGAAGACGTCACGGTAGGCTCGGGTCAGGGTGAATTGGAAATAACCCGCTATTTTCGCCGGTAATTAGAGGGGTTCCTCTTTTTTTGGCAGCGGCCCACGCTATTCGCCAAAAGAAAACCCGGGGCCCGCATTGCTGCGAGGTCCCGGGTCTGGCGAAGGACATGCCGTCCTGCATCGCCCTTTTTTGCCGCGACAAGAGATGAAAGTCTTGCCGCAGGCGAGAGGCAACGGATTGCCTCCATGAAGGTCGGGGCCGCTTTATCGCTTATTGCTAAGGTACCGACTGGCTACTGCCGACCCATGTCCATCGGAATGGACGACGCCAGTTTATCCAGCCGAAATCGACTTTTCAAGAGCCTGCTTTTCTATGAAAGCAGTCGCGCCGATTGGCAATTTTCATCTTGTCCTCGATGGACGCGCCTTTGCACATTGGGCACGTAAAAACGTTGCAGAGACACCGAAAAATATATGGAATTCATTTGATATGGTTGACTTGATATATCAACCACCCATAGAATCCGCGCATCCCGATAAGGGATTACCCGAATCCGCTGCCGAACCCGGCATATTCAAATCGCTGCACATGTCGAGACGACGCCGCAGGATATTGATAGCGTACCAACCTAAACGTGGTACCCACCTTTTGTCATGGCAATTCTGCCAATGCAACTGGAATGGGGGCCCGCCTAAGAAGGAAGAGCTATGACAGCGACCGACAAGTTGACCCGTGGGCTTCGCATTTTTGCAAGCGACATTGCCCAAGGTTTTTTTGAAATCACGCACAACGGTTTTGCCCTGCTGGGTCTGGCCGTGATGTTTGCGACCATCACCCTGGCTGCCCGCCCCGAACTCCGCGAGGCTGGAGAGGTACAACTCATTAGCTGGCTGCAGGACCGCCAGTCTGCCCTCAACGGCTTTGTCAGCAGCGCAGATGCAGTGGATCGTGCCACCGCGGCCGACCCCAAGAGCCTGCCCAAGCAGCAGGCTGCCGTGACCTACTGGCTGAGCAAGAAGTACAGCGTAGCGCCTGAACCCCTTAGCGCCCTGGTGGCCGAGGCCTACGATGCGGGCGGCCGTGCCCGCCTGGACCCGACCCTGATTTTGGCCATTGTGGCGATTGAGTCGGGCTTCAACCCCTTTGCCCAGAGCCAGGTGGGCGCACAAGGCCTGATGCAAGTCATGACCAAGGTGCACAGCGACAAGTACCAGAGCTTTGGCGGCCAACTGGCTGCGTTTGACCCTCTGACCAATATGCGCGTGGGCGTCAAGGTGCTGCAGGAATGCATTTCACGCGCCGGATCGCTGGAAGGTGGCCTCAAATTCTATGTGGGTGCTGCCAATATGGAAGACGACAACGGTTACACCGCCAAGGTGATGGCCGAACACAGCCGCTTGCAGCAGGTTGCTGCAGGGCGCTCGGTTCCAGTTTTCACTCCAGCGCCTGCGGCCGTCGTTCCGGTCAAGGCCACCGTTCCCGAAAAGCAAACTTTGGCCAGCCTATACGGCTCCTGAAGCGGCTCGGTTAAAATTTCTCTGCACGCGACTGGCGATAGGCCCCAGACCCACCGGTCTCCGGGGTTGATGTGGGATACCACAGGGGAGCGTGCCGCACGATACGCATGTGTCGCTGCGATCAGCCGTTCGCCTGGGCAGCCCTGTGTCTTCTCAAGACCCACAGGCCCATTGTCTTAAAGGACTGCCATGTACGACCGCAACATTCTTGTTGAACAAACCGACCCCGAGCTCTGGAAAGCCATCCTGGCCGAAAACGCGCGTCAGGAACACCATATTGAGCTGATCGCCAGCGAAAACTACGCCTCGCCCGCCGTTATGGCAGCCCAGGGCAGCCAGCTCACCAACAAGTACGCCGAGGGCTACCCCGGCAAGCGCTACTACGGTGGCTGCGAATTTGTGGACGTCGCCGAGCAACTGGCCATCGACCGCATCAAGCAACTGTTTGGCGCTGAAGCAGCCAACGTGCAGGCGCACTGCGGCGCATCGGCCAACGAAGCGGTTTTCCTGGCATTTTTGAAGCCGGGCGACACCATCATGGGCATGAGCCTGGCCGAAGGGGGTCACCTGACCCACGGCATGCCCCTGAATATGAGCGGCAAGTGGTTCAACGTGGTGAGCTACGGCCTGGACGCCAACGAAGCCATTGACTACGACGCCATGGAACGCAAGGCGCACGAGCACAAGCCCAAGCTGATCGTCGCCGGCGCCTCCGCCTACAGCCTGCACATCGACTTTGCTCGCTTTGCCAAGGTGGCCAAGGACGTGGGCGCCATTTTCATGGTCGACATGGCCCACTACGCCGGCCTGATTGCCGCTGGCGTTTACCCCAACCCGGTGCCGCACGCCGACATCGTGACGTCCACCACCCACAAGAGCCTGCGCGGCCCGCGCGGCGGCATCATTTTGATGAAAGCCGAACACGAGAAGGCTATAAACAGCGCCATTTTCCCCGGCCTGCAAGGCGGCCCGCTGATGCACGTGATTGCCGCAAAAGCAGTGGCTTTCAAGGAAGCGCTGGAGCCCGGCTTCAAGCTGTACCAGCAACAAGTGCTGAAAAATGCCCAAATCGTGGCTGAAACCCTGACCCGGCGTGGCCTGCGTATCGTCAGTGGCGGCACCCAGAGCCATGTGATGCTGGTGGACCTGCGTTCCAAAGGCATCACTGGCAAGGAAGCCGAGGCCGTGCTGGGCAGCGCCCACATGACCATCAACAAGAACGCCATCCCCAACGACCCGGAAAAGCCCATGGTCACCAGCGGCGTGCGGATCGGCACGCCCGCCATGACCACCCGCGGCTTCAAGGACGAAGAAGCGCGTGCGACGGCCAATCTGGTGGCCGACGTGCTCGATAACCCGCGTGATGCGGCCAACATCGAGGCCGTGCGGGCCAAGGTACATGCCTTGACCTCGCGCTTCCCGGTTTACAAGTAAACGCGTCAACAAACTATGAAGTGCCCCTTCTGCAGCCACCAGGATACCCAGGTCGTGGAGACCCGGGTGGCGGAAGACGGGGACTTCATCCGGCGCAGGCGCCAGTGCGGCTCCTGCGAAAAGCGCTTCACCACCTACGAACGCCCGGATGTGAACTTCCCGTCGATCGTCAAAAAGGACGGACGGCGCATCGAGTTTGAACGCGCCAAATTGCTGGCCTCCATGAATCTGGCGCTACGCAAACGCCCGGTGAGTACCGAACAGGTTGATACCGCCATTGAACGCATTGAAGAAAAGCTGCTGAACCTGGGCCTGCGCGAGGTGCAATCGACCCGGATTGGCGAACTCGTCATGCGCGAGCTCAAAAAACTCGACAAGGTGGCCTACGTGCGTTTTGCCAGCGTGTACCGGAGTTTTGAAGACATTGATGAGTTCAAGACGCTGGTGGATGAGGTAAGCCGCTAAGCCAGCGTTAAGAACACAGAGCTGCGCCAGTCTTTGCAATGCGGGAGCGCCCCATTGAGTTAATCACCACCTGCCGTGATTCCAATTCGCGGCGGCCCTGCAGGCACACCGTAAAGGTTCCCGCCTGAAAGGCGCCGCTGATCAGGTTGGTCGTTCCCAGGGCGGTAAACGATACATACCGCATGACATTCTTGTTCCCCCGGATGGCAACACGCGGTTTGGAAACCACAGTCACTTTGATGATTTCCTCATCGGCATCGCGCGTGCCGGAGTTGTTGTCATCCTGAAAAATCATCCATCCAGTCTCCCATCCACTGCCTGGCTGACATTCCCCTCCATCGGGCGAAGGGCACATAGCCACCCTGAAATTGCGCTTGATAGCCTCGCTATGCGCTAGAGACAAGTCAAAGTAGAAGTCATTCGTCGCGCTCTTTAGTCGGGCCAGCGCAACCAGGTTGCCCATCGCCGGTACGGCCTGTGCTGCCAAAACAGCCATCACCAAGACTGCAAAGAGCAGCTCGATCAGGGTAAAGCCGCAATGGCGCTCACGACACTGCTGCAGCGGCGATCCCCGTTCCGGGCTCTGCATTTGCCAAAAATTGGCACATTGAATTGGCGCTTTCGCTCTTGTATTGGGTGGGTACATTTGGCCAATGTCTGCCAAATGGCGGCCACAGTCTTGATGGCAAATTGACCCAAACGCGCATTCTTTGTGCGGTGTTGCATCGGTAGACGTGCCATTCGCACACGCATTGCGCAAGCACACTTTGAAGGCACTGCCTACAGGAGAAGGCTCCGGGCCTACCGGCAGAACCGCGCCTTTCGCACCGCAGGTTCAACCGCCTGTCGGGCCCAGCTTGGACTACCGTCTTCCAGCGTGTTAAATCCACCGTGCAAACCTGACCCACATTGCGAGAGTTCGAACTATGAAAAGCAGAAACCAAAATCGTCCTTCGGCTGGACACGAAAGCATGGGCTATGGCCTATCGCCGGTCAGTCACCGCCTCACGACGGGAGGCTTTAGCCTGATTGAGCTGATGGTTGCGGTGGCGGTCATCGGCATCTTGTCGGCCGTTGCGCTTCCGTCGTACTCCAACTATGTCAAGAACGGCAATGCGCAGGAAGCCCCGAGCAATTTGATGACCATGAAGACGCAGGCGGAACAGTACTTTTCAGATAATCCATCTCTGGGATTCAAAGACTTTCCCTGCACGGCACCGTCCAACGCCAAGTTTTTCGATTACGCCTGTACCTACACGCCCGTCGCGGTTCCACAGAACACGATCACTATCACTGCTACCGGCAAGTCCACCAGCAATATTTCGGGCTGGACCTACAGCATTGACCAAACTGGAAACCGGGCCTCCAGTGCCATAGGAACCTCCTCCAGTACGACCTGCTGGATTACCAAATACAACGGAAGTTGCTAAATGCCACGCACACGCGGCTTTACGCTGCTTGAACTCATCATTTCGGTCACGGTGGCCGGCATCTTGGCGGCCATTGCGGTGCCGTCGTTTCAGGGGATCATCGCCAACGCGCGGACCCGCTCCACGGCGGAGTCGTTTAACCTGGCTTTGCAACTGGCACGTTCTGAGGCTATCAAACGCAATGCGCGCGTGTCGTTTCGCTTTACCACCGCAGGCGCATGGACTGTTTGCTCTTCGGTTTCGACCACGGTCGAAACCAGTTGCACACCCACTTCGGGCATTGTGCAGGTGAAAGATGCATCCGAAGGCAGTGGCAATGTAACGATTGCCCCCAACCCAAACGGCGCTGCCATGATTACCTTTACGCAAACCGGACGTCCATTCCTGGATTCCGCATTGGCGTGGAAGAACCCGGATGGCACCAATGAAGTGACCAGCATCGACTTCAGTTCCACAGCGGGAAGCAACACTTATCGAATTCTGATTACCTCCAGCGGAAGTATCAAACTATGCAACCCGAGTTTGCCGGCAGGCAATGTAAAGGCATGCTCATGAAAATCAGAACACAAAAAGGCGGGGTACTGATTGAGGCCCTTGTTGCCATTTTGATATTCTCATTCGGCGTGCTGGCGCTCTTCGGCATTCAGTCGCGCGCGATCAAGAATATTTCGCAGGCCAACTATCGATCTACAGCCGTTTACATGGCTGGGCAGATTATTGCCACTGCACAAGCCGATATCAATCACCTGAATGATTACCAAACCGCCAACGACAAGGTGGTCGCCTGGATCGATCAGGTAAAGGCTGCCCTACCCAACGGGGATGCCACCGTCACCAGCGTTCAGGACACCGCACCGGCCAGCAATAACGGCACTATCTCGGTAAATATTACTTGGAAGTTGCCCGATGAACCCAACGGCCATCAACACACGGTATCGACCTATGTCTCGTACTAAATCTACCATTGCGGGCTTCTCATTAGTCGAATTGATGATCGGCATGACACTGGGCCTGGTTGGCATGCTGATTGTTGCGCAGGTCATGTCCACCAACGCGAGTTTTCAAGCGTCCACCAATGCTGCCGGAGAGGCACAAACAGTCGGCAATTTGAGCCTCTATACCATTGAACGCGACCTGAAACAAGCCGGCTTTGGCATTTCCACCCCTGCTCTTCTGGGTTGCCAGTTAACCGGTTGGAACAATTCCAGTTCCAGCATCATTTCCCAACCCCTGTATCCCGCGAACATTGATGACGGTGCCAATGCCGATGACTCTGATTCCATCACCATTGCGTATGGAACCAGTGAGACCCATATGGGCGCGGTTCCGTTGGCTGCGGCCTATGACGGCAGTGGTGCCGACATTAATGTCCAGAATCGCTTTGGTTATTTTGTGGGCGATTTTTTTGTATTGGCGCAAATTACCAATCCAGCGACTAATTGCGTGCTGGGTCAAATTACAGCCATTCCGACTACCAGCTTAACCGCCTTGTCGCATACAGCAACTGCTAAGAACTATAACCGGGCTGGCGGGGAAAGCATTGACTTTAGCGCCCAGATCGCAGAATTTTATAATTTGGGTGCTGGATTTACCTTTAATACTTACTCGGTAAATGCAAACCACCAGTTGCTGCAGCGCTCCAACTTGTCCGGAAATTCTGCAGCCATTGCAGAAAATGTTTTTGTGTTCAAAGCACGATTTGGACACGACTCGGATGGAGATGGCACGGTAGATACTTGGGATACTGTTCTACCAACCACCACAGTAAATTGGGGTAGAACCACTAACGTGCGCATTGGCCTTGTTGTCAAAACCCCACAACGAGAGGCAGATGTGGTAACCGCCTCGCCCTTGCAGTTATGGCCCGACGGTCCAACAGTTACCTTATCCACGGAAGACCAACATTATCGCTACAGAACCTATAACTCCGTGGTGCCAATTCGCAACATGATATGGCGGACATTCTGATGCCTACACGATTCAATCAAAGCGGCTCGGCACTCATCGTCACCATGATGATCATGGTCGTTATGGCCATCACGGGTCTGGCACTTCTGCGCTCGGTAGATACCGGTAACTTGGTAGCAGGAAACATCGGATTCAAGCAGGCGGCTATTATTTCAGCAGATAGTGCGTTAAAGGATTCTGCAAGCTATTTGACTATCGGAACCCTGACCGACAACAGCGCTGCAGATGGTTACTATGCAACTGGAAATCAGGTTTTTGACTGGACCGGGCAATTAACGCCCGGCGACACCGTGGATGATGTGGACTGGGACGGCACACAGGCGGGCATTGCCACCAAGGCCAAACAGCTCACTTTTCCCAATGGCACCACCGTTGACGCGTCCGGCAACAAAGCCTACTACGTTATTCACCGCCTTTGCGACCATATCGGATCCTCGGGTGCTGTAGGAACCTCTTGCGCGACCAGTAATTCGCAATCCGCAGCGATAGGCAGCACGCGCGTATCAGCCAGTTACGGCCAGAAAGCACTGACTACCACAGTGCAAGTTTATTACCGGATTACTGTCAAAGTCGTCGGCCCCAGAAATACTGTCAGCTATTCACAGGCATTCCTGTTAATTTAGGAAAAATCATGCTCAAAACATCTTGTTCTTGGTTGATAACTGCGCTATGCATTTTTTCACTCTCCACAGCGGGAAATGCAGTGGTGACTTCCAGCAGTCCCATATCCAACGTTCCGCTCGGAACAGGCACAGGTGTTTCAATACCCCCCAACATTTACTTTGTATTTGACGATTCCGGCAGTATGTCGTGGGAGTATTTACCGGATTATGTTGATGACAAATATTGTTTCGACTCGGTAGCTTTTGGCAATCTTGGTGTTAACACCAGCACTCCGCCCAGCATTACCGGAACTGGAACGACGACCTGCGTCTTCAGCAATCCACCCTATAACTCAGCTGACTTTAACTTTATTGCATACAATCCAAAAATTCAGTATGTACCGGCCACAGACTACGACAAAACCAATACTGTCTATGTTTCGCAGACCCGGGCGAATACCAACAACTGGACAAATGTCACGCGCGATAAGTATGGGGTTTTATTTAAGAATAACGGTACAACGACCTCAACCAATTTGGTAACTAACTATCCAGACGAAAAGTATTGCAGAGGAAGCTCCACCACAGACTGTAGAACCAATGCATCGGGCTACCAATACCCCGATGTAGGAACCTATACAACAAGGCGCTCCACGACAGGTGCGCCCTATTACTACACGATGGCGCCTGCCTTTTACTGCACTGACTACACCGGCACCAGTTGCCAAAGCACACAAGATAGCAACCATACAGAACCCTTTAATTTCCTGTGGTGCACTGCCTACACGGCTTCGACCAGCAGTTATTCCTCCAATTGCCAGGCATTGCGTGACGGAACTCACGTAGTTCCAACCTTCCTCGGAAAAACAGTTACAGCCACTCCTGCACCTGCTACGGGAAGTATTACCGTCAGCCCTGACACGTCCTATCTGGGTGACCAGTTAACCGGCATTACCGTAAATGGCAATCCACTCATCAGCGGCACAATCACAGGCACGGTTTCAGATACCGCCAATTCTATGGCAGTGGCCATTTGCAATGCGGTACATGCGTTTAGTGCCACCTCAGGATACGACTGCACTACGCCACCCACAAGCTCGACGGTCAACTTGATCGCTACAGCCAACGGTTCAGCCTACAACGGCAACATCGTTGCCACGGGACCCAATGCTGCCCGCGTAATTACAAATGCCGTCGGTTCATTTCAAATTGGCAATACCCCGTCTACATCCACTCGAGTAACCGGCATCACCGTAGGGAGCACCCAGTTGCTAGCCAGCACAGTGATCGGTACAGCGACACAAAATGCCACCGCGCGAGCCCTATGCGATGGTATTAACGCCAACTCTTCGACCAGCCAATATAGAGCAAGAGTTGTAGCCGCATTGGGTGGAACTTCACCTGCATGGGGAAGCAGTGGTGCCTGCACCACTGGCACCACAGGCACGTATATTGAAATTCAAAGCCAAATAAACGATGTATCGGAAAATGGCAAGGCAATAACCATTTCGGGACCAACAGCGGCCAATGCAACAGCTACGATTACCATAGCCGGCAGTAGGTTTAGTTTGGGTACGCGCCCCGGGAATGTTGGAGCGATTTCAGTCAGCGTAGGTGGCAATAACACCACTTTATTCAACAGGATTCTTAGCACCAACACAACAACTGTTACCAATAGCAATTCTGTTGCCAATATAGATCCCGGAATGCGTTCCGTTTGGACTTCCCCATCCGGATATACCCTTTCCGGAAACTCAGGCAGTTTGATTATTACTGCACCTGCCGGCTCCGCATACAACGGGGCCGCCATAACTGTTAATGCAGGCGTGCAGCAAACAGGTTCTCTAGCCACATCCACGTTCACCATCAGCGCCGGCTCGACAGGCGACAAATTGACCGGCCTAACCTGCAGTGGTACCGATGTCATTACTTCGGGGAGCTATGTAGCATCGGGTAGCTCTGACACCGATAGGCGGAATTCGATTGCTGCCGCTATTAATGGCAAGGGCATCAATGGGTACACGGTGGTGTGTACCGATGGAAGAAACTGCACAGTAACAGCCCCCTCTGCATTGGCTGCGTGCACCAAAGTTCGGCGAAAATCCGAAAGCACAGCCAGCATCAGCGCTTCCGATTTCACAGTCGGAACTGTGGGCACGGACAACCTGGCGCTTGCGCTGTCCGTGGGGAATAGCAGCAGATTCAGCAACACAGGTGCAGACGGAACTATTCCCATTACAAATATACAAGCCATGGCTGGCTTCAGTGATTTAACTGTAGGTGGGCTGGCCGTAACAACCGTTCCGTTTACCGGCGGAGCCGGTGGCACTGTCCGTACCAATGTCGGCAACTTTACGCGGCACGACATCATTGACGACGGCACCCTTTATACAAAGCATCCTGACCGCTCCGACTGTGTCACTACTGCTGGTCAATGCACCTATGACGAAGAGATGACCAACTTCGCAAATTGGTATGCCTACTACCAAACGCGTTGTGACACTATGAAGACGGGGGTATTGCGTTCTTTTGCTGCCGTAGGTGACGACAAGCGGGTGGGTTTCAACGATATTTACGATGCGGACCACATGGATGTAGCATCATTTACTTCGGGGGTCAGTGGTAATAAGAAGATCTGGTTTGACAAGGTCGCATCAAAAGCCTGCTCGGGTGGCGGAACGCCCTTACAACGTGGACTCTCCGCGGCGGGAAGATACTATGCAGGTGTAAATCACACGACCAACGATCCTATCCAGTACTCCTGCCAGAAGAATTACACGATATTGTCCACTGACGGGTATTGGAATAGTAATTTACCAAACACGCCGATTGACGCCAGGGGGGGAACCATTGGTGATTTAGATAGCGCGACTGGCATTAATACATCCAATGCGTTGCCTAATAAGCCAGAGGCACCCTACCGGGATGCCCATGCGGTAAGCGGGACGCTGGCGGATGTAGCCAAATGGTATTACGACAACGACTTACGTAATGGACCTGACTCCATCAATTCTCCGTCGCATGGAAACGGGATCGCAACCACTGCGGCCGGGGCAAAGGCCCATTACAGCAACGCCGACGTCAAGCCGACCGACACCGACCCGGCCACCTGGCAACACATGGTTACCTTTACGCTCGGATTGGGTATGGACGGTTTGCTGCATTACGACCCCAATTACCTCAATGGCGCATCGGCGGACTATGAAGCGGTAAAGGCCGGCACCAAGACCTGGGGAAGGCCGGGCGATAACAAGCAGGAGAATGTGGACGACCTCTGGCACGCTGCCGTCAACGGACACGGGCAGTACTTTAGTGCCCGCGACCCCAAAACTCTGGTGACATCCCTCAACACCGCGTTGAGTGCCATCGATAAACAGGTCGGAGCAGCCGCAGCTTCGGCGACATCTAACATGGAACCCGTCGCTGGCGATAACTACCTTTACGCGGCCAGTTACGGTACCGACTGGACTGGCGACTTGGAGTCACAAACTGTAAGCGTAGCATCTGCCAATGCGGGCGCCGTTTCCACAGTTGCACTTTGGTCAGCCCAAGCACAACTTCAGAGCCGCGACCTAACAACTTCACCGCGCAAGATCCTGACCTATTCCTCCACGGCAACTAGCTATGGCAAGGCCAAAGAACTCACCTGGGACAACTTGTCCAGCACGGAAAGAGGCTATTTTGGTATTGACGAGATGTCGGACTATGTGGTGGGCGGAAGTCTGGCCACTAGTTCCGGCTGCAATACCGCTAGTGAAGGTACAAGTCCCGCCGCCTGCTCGCCGCTGCTGGACTACTTGAAGGGCTCCAACACAGGCCGTTCCGCCGCTTTCCGTACCCGCCCCAAAATATTGGGTGACATCGTTCACACCAAACCTGTGTTCGTGTCCAACCCATCGTTTAGCTATGCGGACGCTGGCTATTCAAGCTGGCGTCCGACTCGCTCCAAAGCAGTATATGTATCGGCCAACGATGGCATGCTGCATGCCTTTGATGGCGATGGCTTGACCGGCGGCTCCGAAAAGTGGGCATATGTCCCCAGTTTTGTGCTGAACAAGATATGGAAGATTGCCGACACCAATTACGCAGCCAACCACCGCTTCTTTGTGGACGGACCTATCACCGTGGGTGACGTGTACATCAATAGCAACTGGAGAACAGTGCTGGTGGCCGGCCTTGGCAAGGGAGGCAACGGGTACTTTGCTATCGACGTGACGGATCCGGACGCTCCGCAAGTGCTTTGGGAATTCACCCAGAGCAACATGGGCTATACCTATGGCAACCCGGAAATTGTCAAACTGCCAGACGGCACCTGGGTCGCCATCGTTTCTTCTGGCTACAACAATGTGCCGGAAGCCAATGGCGGAAACGCACCTTCTGGCGATGGCGTTGGTCGCTTGTACGTGATCAATGTCGCCGATGGCAGCTTGATGTTCACCATGAGTACCGGCGTCGGTAGCACGGGCAACCCCAGCAACCTTGGAAAGATCTCTTCATGGGTTGCCAATGCGTCACAGGACAACACCGCGCTGTACGTCTATGCCGGCGATATGCTGGGCAACTTGTGGCGATTCACCATGCCGAGTACCACACCAGCTTCAGGCGCCACCTTAAGTGGTTACCCAACGGTGTTGAAGATCTTTGCCGCACCAGCGGGACAAATGATTACTGTTAAGCCCGAGCTGGGCTCTACTGACGGCAGCATTGACCACCGCATGGTCATGTTCGGCACCGGTCGGTATTTGTCGCTGGACGACAAGACCGACTTGTCCCAACAGAGCATTTACGGCATCTACGACGACACCCTCGTCACCAACTTGACCACCATGCCAGCACAATCTGATCTTGTGCAGCAGACCCTATGCGGTCAAGGCTTGGCAACCCAACCCGCCGCCTGCCCGACGTCCGTGCCCACAACCTACCGCACCACGACCACCAATGCCGTGCCGCTTGGGTTAGGCACTGGCAAGGTCCGTGGCTGGTATGTCAATTTGCCGGACATGGCGGTAGGGTCCGAGCGAGCCAACATAGACCCGGCGTTGCAGTTGAGTACCTTGGTTATAGCCTCCAACATTCCGACTTCGAGCGACTGCAACTCGGGCGGCTACTCGTACATGTACTTCCTGGATTACAAAACGGGAAGTTTTGTCAATACGTCCGATTCAGCCACTGTGGGACTTGCAGGTGTGAAGATTGCAAACTCCTTGGTCGTGGGACAGACAATTGTGCGAATTGGAGACAAAGTAATGAGCCTTGTAACCAGGGCGGACAAAGCCATTGACACCGTCGAGCCACGCACAAGCTCCTCCGGTGGCGTCACCAAGCGCGTGGGATGGCGAGAAATTATTGCTGACTAAGGTGTTGCCGGCGGTGCTTAAACGGCCGCTTTTCCCCCGCGAAGCCAGTGCACAGCATGTTGCACTGGCTGCATCGCTGGTTCTGCACCTATTGGTTCTGCTGTGGTTCTCCGGCCATGGACCACTGAAAGATGGCGGCGCAGTTGAGCGCTTCACCGCGTCTTCAAAATCGCTCCAGGTACGGTTACTCAACCCACCTCTCGCGCCCAACCCGGCGGAACCGGTCGATGACACGATAGAAGACATTGCATCCCCACCCACTGCATTGCTGGATCCACAAGCTGCCGCTGCGGTCGCCTCGAATAGCGCATCCACTGCAGCCGCTCCGTCCGAGTTGCCTGCAAGTTCCCGAGGGGCGCTCGAACAAATGGGCACGATCATCGATTTAGGTTCCGGTCTTGAATTGGCCGCCAGCACCTGGATGGGTGCGCAGCTTATCTCGCCCCCACTCACCGTCGCAGTGACCATCAACCCTAGCGGATTTATCGATGCCTGGGAAATCACGCCCGCCTTTGACTTGTCACAAATTCCCGCAGGTAGCATTGAGTTCCTGATTCGACGCATTCCGGTTAAGCGGACCGGCGAAACGCACATCGCGGTCTATGAATTCATACTCGGAACCCGTGAAGAAAAGCCCATTGCCAACTTATATTTACCGGCAAAGTAATTTGTTGGCTTGACCGAACACGATCCATGGAAGAAATAGACCGAATCCTGCTGGCAAGCGCGTTGGAACAGGCGCGCCTGGCGTCCTTCATTAGCCCCCCCAACCCAGCAGTAGGCTGCATCATCACCACTCCCGATGGCACCGTTCTGGGCCAAGGCCACACCCAGCAAGCCGGTGGCCCGCATGCCGAAGTCATGGCGCTGCGCGACGCCGAAGCACGGGGAAATAGCGTTCAGGGTGCTACGGCTTATGTCACGCTGGAGCCCTGCTCCCATCACGGCCGAACCGGCCCCTGCTGTGACGCGCTCATCGCCGCTGGCATCAAGAGGGTGGTCGCAACCAACACCGACCCCAATCCGCTGGTGTCCGGCCAGGGCTTTGCACGCCTTCGGGCAGCAGGCGTCGATGTCACCGTGCTGGACCCGCAAGACCCGCTGGCGATTCAATCCCGCGAACTGAACATCGGCTTCTTCAGCCGCATGGTGCGTAAAACTCCCTGGGTGCGCCTGAAGGTCGCTGCCTCGCTGGACGGTAAAACAGCCTTACCCAATGGCGTAAGCCAATGGATCACCTCCACCGAGGCCCGTACCGACGGTCACGCCTGGCGCGCGCGCGCCAGTGCGGTGCTCACCGGCATCGGCACCGTGCTGGAAGACCGACCCCGGCTGGATGTGCGCCTGGTGGACACCCCGCGCCAGCCGCATCTGGTGGTGGTGGATAGCAAGCTGGAAACCCCGCTCGATTCGCCCATCTTTATCCAAGGCCGCAAGCTGTTTATCTACGCGGCCCAGCCCGACCCTGCCAAGGCCGAAGCACTCAGCGCCCGAGGTGCCACCGTCATTTACCTGCCGGGCACCAAGGCTGACGGCACGCCCACCGGCAAGGTCGACCTTGCTGCTTTGCTGCGCGATTTGGGCCAGCGCGAAATCAACGAGTTGCACGTCGAGGCCGGTCACAAACTCAATGGTTCGCTGGTGCGCGAGGGTCTGGTGGACGAGTTTTTGGTCTATCTGGCCCCCAAACTCATGGGCCAGGGGGCGGATATGGCCAACTTCGGGCCGCTGACCGACCTGGCGCAGGCGGTTCCACTGAGCTTTCAATCCACCGCCATGGTCGGGCCGGACCTGCGCATTCTGGCCCGCGTTACAGGCCGTGACGCTTTTTAATTCCGCCAAATTTCCCCGCCCGGCCGTTAGTGGCCCATTCCCTGCGAAAATGCGGGGATGTTTACCGGAATCATTACCGGCGTGGGGCGCATCGCCGCCGTTCACGCTCTCGGCTCTTCTTCGCATGGCAAGCGCCTGACCATCACCTGCCCTGCCGACTACCTTAACGACGTGGGCCTGGGTGACAGCATTGCGCTCAATGGCGCCTGCATGACCGTCACCACGTTGGATGCCGCCGCCAACCAGTTCACCATCGACATCTCGGCTGAGTCCCTCGACAAGACCGCCGGTTTGGACGCCGAAGGCCCCATCAACCTGGAAAAAGCCCTGCGCGCCAACGACCGCCTGGGCGGCCATCTGGTTTCGGGCCATGTGGACGGCGTAGGCAGCGTGTCGCACTTCGCCCCGGTGGGCGAGAGTTGGGAACTGCGGGTTGTGGCCCCGGCCGCCCTGGGCAAGTTTCTGGCCTACAAGGGCTCCATCGTCATCAACGGCGTGAGCCTGACCGTCAACCGCGTCTCCGATCTGGCTGACGGTTGCGAGGTCAGCATCAACCTGATTCCCCACACCATCGAAAACACCGCCCTGCACGCCCTGCGCGCAGGCAGCCGGGTCAATCTGGAAATTGACCTGATCGCCCGTTATGTGGAACGCATGCTGACCGCCCCGGCGCAGAACGCATCCGCCACCCCTGTTTAACCTTCGCACCCTCCTTCCCATGAGCGCTTACGCCCCCGTACCCATTTCCCCTATTGAAGACATCGTGGCCGACATGCGCGCGGGAAAAATTGTCATCCTGGTCGATGAGGAAGACCGCGAAAACGAAGGCGACCTGATTCTGGCAGCCGACCACGTCACCGCCGATGGCATCAACTTCATGGCGCGCTACGGCCGTGGCCTGATTTGCCTCACCCTTACCCGCGAGCGGTGCGAACGCCTGCAATTGCCCCCCATGACCGCCCGCAATGGCGACAAAAAGGGCACTGCGTTTACCGCATCCATCGAAGCCGCCGAAGGCGTGACCACCGGCATCTCGGCCGCCGACCGTGCACGCACCGTCGAAGCCGCCGTGGCCAAAAACGCTGTCCCCGCCGACCTAGTGCAACCGGGCCACATCTTCCCCTTGCAGGCGGTGGACGGTGGCGTTCTGATGCGCGCCGGCCATACCGAAGCGGGTTGCGATCTGGCCGCCATGGCCGGTTGCACACCGGCCTCGGTGATCTGCGAAATCATGAAGGACGACGGCACCATGGCCCGTCTGCCGGACCTGCAACTTTTTGCCGCCGAACACGGCCTCAAGATCGGCACCATTGCCGACCTGATCGCCCACCGCAGCCGCGTGGAATCGCTCATCGAACAAGTGGGCAGCCGCAGCATCCAAACTTCTGCTGGCACCTTCAATGCCCACGCCTTCCGCGACAGCACCGGCAGCGGTATTCACCTGGCGCTGGTTCAAGGTACTTGGGGTGCTGACGAGTCGGTCGACGTGCGGGTACACGAACCCCTGTCCGTGCTCGACGCCCTGGAAGTCGGCCGCACCATGCACTCCTGGAGCCTGGAGGCCTCGCTGGCCCACATTGCCGCAGCAGGCAAAGGCGTAGTGGTTTTGCTCAACTGCGGTGAAAGCGGTGCGCAACTGCTGGCCCAGTTTGAAGGCACCGCCCGCGCATCGCATGCGCCCGAGCGCGGCCGCATGGACCTGCGCAGCTACGGCATCGGTGCGCAGGTTTTGCGCCAGTGCGGCGTGCACAAGATGCGCCTCATGGGCAGCCCCCGCCGCATGCCCAGCATGGCCGGCTACGGACTTGAGATCACCGGCTACATCAGCAAATAAAAACCTAAGGGAACCTACACTATGTTTGGCGCAGACAAAGGCACCGTTGCCGCAAGCGACAGCCGCATGAACGGCAAGAAGCTCACCATCGGCATCGTTCAGGCACGCTTCAATGCCGACATCACCGACGCCCTGGCCAACGCCTGCAAGGCCGAGTTGCTGGCACTCGGCGTGGCTGAAAAGCACATCACCCACATCACCGTTCCAGGCGCACTGGAAGTGGCCGTCGCGCTGCAGGCCATGGCCGAAAAGTCGTCGTACGACGCGCTGATTGCGCTGGGCTGCATCATTCGCGGCGAGACCTACCACTTTGAGCTTGTGGCCAACGAGTCGGGCTCCGCCGTTACCCGTATCGGGCTCGATTACCAGGTGCCGATTGCCAACGCCATTCTGACCACCGAAAACCTGGAGCAGGCCGTGGCCCGCCAGGTGGAAAAAGGCCGCGACGCCGCCCGCGTGGCCGTCGAAATGGCCAACCTGCTGGAGTCCATCTGATGAGTGAATTCAACACACCCTCTAGCCCCAAGCGCCCGCCCCGGCAGTCGCGTACCGGCCTTACCAGCACCGGCGCCCGCAAGGCCGGCAGCAAGTCCAGCCGCAGCCGTGCGCGCGAATTTGCCCTGCAGGGCCTGTACCAGAGCCTGGTAGGACGCAACCCGGTGGACGATGTGGACACCTTCACGCGCGACCTGGCCGGCTTTAACAAGGCCGACGCGGCGCACTTTGACGCGCTGTTGCATGGCTGCAATGAACAGGCCGAACAACTCGACGCCCTGATATCGCCGCTGCTGGACCGCCCCTTTGCCGAAATCTCGCCGATTGAGCATGCCGTCATGTGGATTGGTGTGTATGAATTTCAGCATTGCCTGGACGTGCCCTGGCGCGTGGTGCTGAACGAATGCATTGAGCTGGCCAAAGAATTTGGCGGCACTGACGGGCACAAATACGTCAACGCCGTGCTCAACGGCCTGGCTCCGCAACTGCGTGCCGTCGAAGTCGAAGCCGACAGCCACAAGAAGCCGCGTTAAGCAGCCCGTTTACCCTGCCCATGCGAATCTCCGAGCGCGCACAAGCGATTGAGCCCTTTTATGTGATGGAGGTGGCCAAGGCCGCCGCCGAACTGGGCAAAACCGTGGCGCACACCGAGCGGCCCATGGTGTACCTGAACATCGGCGAGCCCGACTTCACTGCCGCACCCTTGGTGCAGGAAGCAGCCGACCGCGCCATCGGCGACGGTGCCACGCAATACACCCCTGCGCTGGGTCTTATGCCCTTGCGCGAGCGCATTTCCGACTGGTACGCCTCCCGCTTTCAGGCCCGCGTACCCGCGAACCGGATCGTGGTGACCGCAGGAGCCTCGGCGGCCTTGCACCTGGCCTGCCTGGCACTGATCGACGCGGGCGACGAAATTCTGATGCCCGACCCCAGCTACCCCTGCAACCGGCACTTTGTGTCTGCCGCGCAGGGCAAAGCGGTGTTGGTGCCGTCCACGGCTGAAGAGCGCTTTCAACTCAGCGCCGCCAAGGTCGAATCCGCATGGACCGCTGCCACGCGCGGCGTGTTGCTGGCATCGCCCTCCAACCCGACCGGCACCTCGATTCACCCGGACGAGTTGCGCCGCATTCACCAGGTGGTGCAGGCGCGCGGCGGCATTACGCTGGTGGATGAGATTTACCTGCCGCTGAGCTACGAGGCGCAATTCGGCCAGACCGCGCTGCAGCTCGATGACGCACTGATCAGCATCAACAGCTTCAGCAAATACTTCAATATGACAGGCTGGCGTCTGGGCTGGATGGTGGTGCCCGAGAAGCTGGTGCCGGTGATTGAACGGCTGGCGCAAAACCTGTTTATCTGCCCCAGCACGGTGGCGCAGCACGCGGCAATGGCCTGTTTTGAGCCAGCCAGCCTGGCAATTTTTGAAGAGCGGCGCAGTGAATTCAAGGCACGGCGCGACTACTTCATTCCAGCCCTCAATGCGCTGGGGCTGACCGTGCCGGTCATGCCGGACGGCGCCTTTTACGCCTGGGCCGACTGCTCGGAAGCCTGCAAAAAACTGGGCGTGGAAGGCAGTTGGGACTTTGCCTACGAGGTGATGCGCCGCGCCCATGTTGCGGTTACGCCCGGACGCGACTTCGGCAACTTTGAGACCCGTAATTTCATCCGTTTTTCAACTGCCAGTTCCATGGCGCAGCTCCAAACCGCCGTCGAGCGGCTACGCGCTGTGCTGGCCTGACTTTTACCCGGAACCCTATGAACCAAGACCTCAATATTCTTCACCTGGTGCTCAACGCCAGCATCGTTGTGCAAGCCGTCATGCTGCTGCTGGTGCTGGTGTCGATTGCCAGTTGGGCGGCCATCTTCCGCAAGCTCTTTGCCTTGAACAAAATCAAGGGGCAAAACGAAGACTTCGAGCGCGAGTTCTGGTCCGGCTCCAGCCTCAATGACCTGTTTACTGCAGCCACCAAGCGCGCTGCCCACGGAGGCCCGATGGAGCGCATTTTTGCCAGTGGCATGCGCGAATACCAGAAGCTGCGCGAGAAACGCATCACCGATGTGGGCACCCTGATGGACGGCGCGCGTCGTGCCATGCGGGCGAGTTTCCAGCGCGAGATGGACGTCGCCGAAAGCAACCTGTCGTTCCTGGCGTCGGTCGGTTCGGTGTCTCCGTATGTGGGTTTGTTCGGCACGGTTTGGGGCATCATGCACGCCTTTACCGGGCTGGCCTCGCTGCAGCAGGTCACGCTGGCCACTGTGGCCCCCGGCATTGCCGAGGCGCTGGCAACCACGGCCATCGGCCTGTTCGCCGCCATTCCGGCGGTGGTAGCCTACAACCGCTTTGCCCGCGATCTGGACCGCATCGCGATCCACCAGGAGACTTTTATTGAAGAGTTCTCCAACATCCTGCAACGCAATGTGGGTGCGCAAACTGCGCAGCCCGCACAGCGTTAACCGCCACGCCGGGAGCCCGATATGCCTGCTGTAGCCAGCCGAGGTCATGGTCGCGGACGCCGCACCATCAACGAAATCAACATGGTGCCCTTTATCGACGTGATGCTGGTGCTGCTCATCATCTTTATGGTGACCGCGCCACTCATCACCCCCAGCCTGATCGACCTGCCCAGCGTGGGCAAGGCCGCGCGCCAGCCCGATAAGGTGATTCAAATCGTGGTCGGCAAGGACGACAAGCTCAGCCTGAAGACCGACGCCCAAACCGCGCCGATTTCCTTGAAGGAACTAGCGGCTGCGGTTCAGCGCGCGCAAGGTGGCAAGGACAGCGCCACCGCCGCCAACTCGGCCGTGGTCATCAGCGCCGACAAGAGCGTGAAATACGAGAGCGTGGTCCGGGTGATGGACACGCTGCAGCGCGCCGGCATCCAGCGCGTGGGCCTGTCGGTGCAATTGGTCAACTAGGACGAAACCGCCTACATGGACACCGCAGCCCGCCGCCAGGAATTTGCGCCACCGCCTACACCGGGCATGCTGCGCGCCTTGGTGCTGGCCATTCTGGCGCACGGCGTGTTGGTGGCCATATTGAGCGCCGGCATGCACTGGAAGCGTGACGCCGTGCAGGCCACGGTAGAGGCTGAACTGTGGTCCGCCGTGCCGGTGCAAGCCGCACCTCCGGCCCCGGAGCCCATACCGCAGCCCGAACCGCAGAAAGCCGAGCCGGAGCCCCAACCGGAGCCCAAGGCCGAACCAGTGCCGACGCCCGCAGAAATCAAGGCCCAGGCCGACATTGCCATCGCCAAAGAAAAAGAAAAGGCCCGCCTGCTAAAGGAAAAAAAGCTGGCACTGGAGCAGGAAAAACTGGCCAAGCAAAAGGCCGAACTTGAAAAGCAAAAGCTCGCCAAACTGGAGCAGGAAAAGAAAGACAAGGAAAAGCTCAAGAAGGAGCAGGCTGACAAGCTGGCCAAGGCCAAAGATGAGCAGCAGCGCAAATTGGACAAGCAGGCAGAGGCCAATGCTTCCAAGGCGCGAGATGAGCAAATCAAACGCATGGAACGATTGGCCGGCGGCACCTCCGGCGGTGGCAACACACCCGGAGGCGCTGCGGCCGCGCAATCGAGCGGCCCCTCTGCGGGCTATGCGGGGCGCATTGTGGGCCGCATCAAACCCAACATCACCTACCCTGACAACATCGATGGCAATCCGCGCGTGGAAGTCGAAATCCGCACATCCCCCAGCGGCACTATATTGAGTGCCCGCATTACCCAAAGCAGCGGCGTCAAGAGTTGGGATGACGCAGTCACCCGCGCGATTTACAAAACCGAAGTGCTGCCCAAAGATGTGGACGGCTCGGTACCTTCTTCGTTACTGATCGGCTTTCGACCGAAGGATTGAGCCGGCCCTCGGCTGAAAGCTCATCGGCTGGTAGGCTGATTGCGCACCTTCATTTCGCTCCGCAGGCGAGCGGTCACAGCCGGTGCAACCGCACCCGCCCTGCCCGTTCGCGACTCGGGTCAAAGCGTCCTGTAACCGTCCTTTAGGCTGCATGCGCAGCAAGCTTCGCGCCACCCGGCTGCGCAGCTTTTTGGGGCTGAGCGTCCAGACCGCGTACATCCCGCAACCGATAACCAACGCAGCGACGACTAGAGACTCCCACATCGCCTTAACCTCCCATGGCCTTGGTGATGTGAAAGGTGGCAAACGCCGCCGCATAACCCAGCGCAAACAGGTAGCCCGCCATGAGCAGCGGGTACTTCCATGAGTTGGTTTCACGCCGCACCACCGCCAGCGTAGACAGGCACTGCGGTGCAAAAACAAACCAGGCAATCAGCGCATAGGCCGTCGCCAGCGACCAGCCTTGTGCAATGACCGGCGCCAGTGAGTCGGCTACGCCGCTCCGCGCGGAGGACAGTGCATATACCGTACCCAAAGCGCCCACGGCGATCTCGCGAGCGGCCATGCCGGGCACCAACGCAATCGAGATTTGCCAGTTAAAGCCGATGGGCGCAAACACGACTTCCAGCGCACGGCCCAGTATGCCGGCCAGGCTGTATTGGATGGCGGGGCCTTGTGACGGGTCCCATCCCTGTGGCGGGCCGGGGAAGGTAGAGAAGAACCACAAGATCACGGTCAACGAAAAAATGATGCCGCCCACCCGGCTCATAAAGATGCGGGCACGCTCCCATAGGCCTAGAACCAAATTGCGCAGGCTGGGTTTGCGGTACGGAGGTAGCTCCAGCATGAGCGGTTGGTAGTGCGACTTCATCCAGACACGCTTAAGCGCCCAGGACACCGCCATCGCACTCACGACGCCGGCCACATACAGGCCAAACAGCGTCAGACCACGCAAATCAAACCAGCCCACCTTGCGCGCCGGCACAAAGGCGCCAATCAGCAACGCATACAAGGGAAGGCGCGCCGAGCAGGTCATCAGCGGCGCCACCAAGATGGTGGCCAGGCGGTCGCGCCCATTGGCGATGGTGCGGGTGGCCATGATGCCGGGGATGGCGCAGGCAAAACTCGACAACAACGGAATAAAGGCCCTGCCCGACAGTCCCACACGGCCCATCAGGCTATCCAGCAAGAATGCAGCGCGCGGAAGGTAGCCGGAGTCTTCCAACAGCAAAATAAAGAAAAACAGAATCAGAATTTGCGGCAGATAGGCCAGCACGCCACCGACACCGGCAATGACGCCGTCCACCAGCAGACTGCGCAAGGGGCCGTCGCTTTGATGCGCCACTACGAAATCGCCCAGATCGACCACCGCATCTTTGATGAGGTCCATGGGCAACGTAGCCCAGGAAAACACCGCCTGAAAAATCAGAAACAGCACCACCGCCAACAGCACCAGCCCCCAGAACGGGTGCATAACCACGGCGTCGATCTTGTATTGAAAGCGCCCCAACTTGGGCACCTGCGGCGCGACCAGCGCCAGAATGCGCCGCACCCGCGCCTGTAGTTCATGTGCCGGCAGATGCGGCGGTGCTTTCACCAAGCGTGTGTTGCGCGCGCGCGCCGTCAACGAGGCCATGTGGGTCTGCAAATGCGTCATCAGCGCGGCGTGGCCATCATGCTGAACCGCGACAGTTTCCACCACCGGGCAACCCAATTCATGTGCCAACCTCTGAACGTCAATTTTCAGGCCATGCGCGCGTGCCACATCGGCCATGTTCAGGGCCACGATCAACGGTTTGCCTAGCCGCGTCAACTCCAGCACCAGACGCAGGTTCATGCGCAAATTGGTGGCATCCACCACCGCAACGATGGCATCGGGCGCAGCCTCGCCATCACGGCGGCCTTCGATCACTTCGAGCATCACCTGCTCATCGGGCGTGGACGGGTTGAGGCTGTAGGAACCCGGCAAGTCCACCACCGAAATGGTCTGGCCGGTGGCCAGCCGCGCGGTACCCACCTTGCGTTCCACCGTGACGCCAGCGTAATTGGCCACCTTCTGGCGGGCACCGGTGAGCAGGTTGAAAAGGGCCGTTTTGCCGCAATTGGGGTTTCCCACCAGCGCAATCACCATCGGATTTTCAGGGTGGGCGAGGGACATGTCAGACGATGCTCAATGTTTCTGGCGTGGTCACCGCCACGCTTTGTGCCTCGACGAGCCGCAAGGCAAACAGGGTTTCCCCAATTTGCACGGCGAGCGGCTCACGCCCACCCGGCCCACGCCGCAGCATCAGCACCGGCTCGCCCTGAATAAAACCCAGTTCTTCCAGACGCTGCACCACCGTGCTGTCCACCTCGGGAGCACCACTAAAAACCCGTTCAACCAGTGCGTGCGCCCCGTTGGGCAACTCGGACAAAAGCATGCAGTTTCCTTGATCCAAATGAGAGTCTATCTCATTTAGATTCGGTATTCGGCCGGGCCCTAGGCAGCTTTACCGGCGTTTGCGCCAGATCAAATCACCGAATGGTTAAGCCTGATGGAGGTCGTACACATGCTGTGCCCGGTTTGGCCGGTGCGTGACAGATCCACGCAGGGCCAGCACTGGCTACTTTGAAAACATCCAATGGTCGCCCTGCCCAAGCGCTTTCAACCGCCTGGCTCAGTCGTAAGCAATCACCGCCCTACCCTGATCCGCCTGCGCCCGCCAACTCGCCAGCGCCGCATCACTCGGGTAAAACCGCGCCTCTTCCCCCAAGGCCAATACCGCCTCTGCCCCGGCACAACCATCGGCAGCGACGTCAGCGTTGCGAATCAGTTGCAGCCGAACGCTTAGGCCCCGCACCAGTTCACCCTGCTCCGACATTTCCCGCTGCGCCGGAAAGTCCTTGAGCAAGCGTGCAATTTCCGGCGCTCGGCCATTCACCATTACCCGCAAATACTTGCCAAAGCGGCAACGGGCTTGCTCCAGGCTCCATATCTGTTGCACGGTGAACTGCATGCCACCTGAAAAGCGGTCCGGCTGGGCCTTGCCCATGGCGATGATGAGTTCGTCGTCCTTCAGCAAATTCTTGTGGGCATTGAGCAGCGCCTCGTCGGCGCGCGCCTCGATGGTGGCGGACTTGTCGTCCAGTTTGAACAGGCCCAGCTTGCCGCGCTGCCCGTTGATCACGCGCAAATCCGTCACGATGCCGGCCAGCAACTGCGGCTCGCGGGTTTCCAGCAGTTCTTCGATGGGACGCTTGGCGAACTTGCGCACCTCGGTCTCCACCTCATCAAACAGGTGGCCGGAGAGGTAAAAGCCAATGGCCGTCTTCTCAAAGGTCAGTCGCTCTTTCACGCCCCAGGGCATGACTTCGACCAGGTCGGGCTCTTGCGTGCTGGAGCCGTGGTCGTCATCGCCCATGTCAAACAGGCCGCCCTGGTTGGCATTGGCAGCGGATGCCGTGGCAAAGCTAAAGGCCAAATCGATGGACGCCACGAGACTGGCGCGGTTGAGTTGCAAGGTGTCAAAGGCGCCTGCCTTGATCAGCGCTTCCACGCAGCGCTTGTTGAGGCGGCTGCGCTCCACGCGGCGGGCAAAGTCAAACAGGCTGGTAAACGGACCGGCCTCGGCCGTAGGACCCCTGCCCTCGCGCGCTGCCACGATGGCGGCAATGGCTTGCTCACCCGTGCCTTTGACGGCACCCAGGCCATAGCGAATCTGCTTGTCAGAAATCGGCTCAAAGCGGTACACGCCCCGGTTGACGTTGGGCGGCTCAAACGACAGGCCCATTTTCTCGGCGTCTTCAAACAGGACTTTCAACTTGTCGGTGTCGTCCATTTCCACCGTCATGTTGGCGCAGAAGAACTCGGCCGTGTAATGCACCTTGATCCAAGCCGTGTGGTAGGCCAGGAGCGAGTAGGCAGCGGCGTGCGACTTGTTAAAGCCGTAGCCCGCAAACTTCTCCATCAGATCAAACACCTCGTCGGCCTTGTCCTGCGGAATGTTGTGGGTGGCCAAGGCACCGGCACGGAACTTCTCGCGGTGCTCGGCCATTTCCTCGGCCTTCTTCTTGCCCATGGCCCGGCGCAACAGGTCGGCACCGCCCAGCGAGTAGCCGCCCAGAATCTGCGCGGTCTGCATCACCTGCTCCTGGTAGACCATGATGCCGTAGGTCTCGGACAGCATTTCGGCTACGGCCGGGTGCGGGTACTCCACCTCTTCGCGCCCGTGCTTGCGCGCCACAAAGCTGGGAATCAGGTCCATCGGGCCCGGTCGATACAGCGCGTTCAGTGCAATCAGGTCTTCCAGGCGTGTGGGCTTGGCATCGCGCAACATGCCCTGCATGCCGCGGCTTTCAAACTGGAACACAGCCTCGGTCTTGCCTTCCTGAAACAGGCGGTACACCTTGGCATCGTCGAGCGGCAGGTTCTCATAGGCAAAGCCTTCCTGGCCCGGATGGCGCTTCATGATGAACTCGCGCGCAATTTCCAGAATGGTGAGCGTAGCCAGGCCCAAGAAGTCGAACTTCACCAGGCCAATCGCCTCCACATCGTCTTTGTCGTACTGGCTCACCGCCGATTCGCTGCCGGGCTGCTGGTAGAGCGGGCAGAAGTCGGTCAACTTGCCCGGCGCAATGAGCACGCCGCCAGCGTGCATGCCGATGTTGCGGGTCAGCCCTTCGAGCTTGCGGGCAAGTTCCAGCAGCGTGCGCACGTCTTCTTCCTTGGCCTCGCGCTCGGCCAGAATCGGCTCGGCCTCGGTGGCGTAGACATACTTGTCGCTTTTCTTGTCTGGTGGCGGCAGTTGCAGCGTGACATTGGTGCCCGGCTTGTTGGGAATGAGCTTGCTGATGCCGTCGCAAAAGGTGTAGCTCATGTCCAGCACACGGCCCACATCGCGGACTACACCACGCGCCGCCATGGTGCCGAAAGTGGCAATCTGACTCACTGCATCTTTGCCGTATTTGCTCTTGACGTAATCAATCACCAGGTTCCGGTTGGTCTGGCAGAAATCGATATCAAAGTCGGGCATGGAGACCCGCTCCGGGTTCAAAAAGCGCTCGAACAGCAGCTTGTATTTGATCGGATCCAGGTCGGTAATTTTGAGCGCGTAGGCAACCAGTGAACCTGCACCGGAACCCCGCCCCGGCCCGACCGGGCAGCCATTGTTCTTGGCCCAGTTAATGAAGTCGCCCACGATCAAGAAGTAACCCGGAAAGCCCATCTTCAAGATGGTGGCCAGTTCAAACTCCAGCCGTTCCAGGTATTCGGGTAACCGTGCTTCGCGCTCCACTGCATCCGGAAACAGATGCACCATGCGTTCCTTCAGGCCCTCAAGGGATGCGTAGCGGAAATACTCTTCCGGCGACATCTTCTGGCCATTGACCTCGGGCGTGGGAAAGTCGGGCAACTGCGGTTTGCCCAGCACCAGGGTCAGGCTGCAGCGCTTGGCAATTTCAACCGTGTTGGCAATCGCGGAAGGAATGTCGGCAAACAGCGCCTCCATTTGCGCAGCCGTCTTGAAATACTGCTCGCGGGTGAAGCGGCGCACCCGCTTGGCGTTGCCCAGCACCTCGCCGTCGGCAATACAGACGCGCGCTTCGTGGGCCTCAAAGTCATCGGCCGTGGTGAACTGGATCGGGTGGGTGGCGACCACCGGCAGCTTCATGCGCGCCGCCAGTTTCACCGTGGCCATCACATGGGCTTCGTCATCGCTGCGCCCGGCCCGCTGCACTTCCAGATAAAAACGGTGCGGGAAAATCCCCGCCAGTTGCAGCGCCACATCGTGGGCGCGGGCCGTGTCGCCCTGCACCAGCGCCTGCCCCACCGGCCCGGCCTGCGCTCCGGCAATGCAGATCAGGCCTTCGTTCAGCTCTTTCAGCCAGGCTAGTTTCATCACCGCCTGCTGCTTGCCACCGGTGGTCACCACGTTCTGGGTAAACGCCCGCGCAATCAATTCGGAAATATTCAGGTAACCCTGCTTGTTCTGCACCAGCAAAATCATGCGGGACACGGCCAGCAGATCGGCCCCCAGGCCCTCGATAACCACCTCGGCGCCCAGCAGCGGTTTGATGCCCTTCCCCCGCGCTTCTTTGTAGTGCTTGATGCCGCCGAAGAGGTTGTTCAGGTCGGTAATGGCCAGCGCCGGTTGCCCGTCTTTGGCCGCCGCCTTGACCACCTCGTCGATGCGGCAGGTGGAGTCGACTACGGAAAATTCGGTGTGGAGGCGGAGGTGGATAAACATGTTTGCATTGTAGGTTTGCGGCTGGTTCTTTTACTCCCCCATCCCCCCGCCCCTTACCCCCCGTCGGGGTAAGGGGTGCCCAATACCAACAGCCGATTTGGTTGCTTATCGCCGAATGCGGAATTACGGGGGTGGCGTTGCCACTGATTTTGTTGGGCTCTAGTTTTGGGGTGGCGGTCGTAGATTCCGGGCGATGTCTTGGGTCTATAAAATTCCGGGTGTGAACTCTATTCTTAACATTTCCACTTACAAATTTGTACCTTTGCCGGATGCGGAGGTGTTGCGGGAGCTGTTGTTGCAGCGGGCTTTGGCGTTGCAGTTGAAGGGGACGATTCTGCTGGCTGAGGAAGGGATCAATTTGTTTCTTGCCGGTCCCGAGTGGTATGTGCGGGGGTTTATTGCGCAACTGCATGGCGATGTGCGGTTTGCGGACATCGTGCCTAAGGAAAGCTGGTCGGATACGCAGCCGTTCAAGAAGATGCTGGTCAAGGTGAAGCGGGAAATTATTCGGATGGACCACCCGACGATTCGGCCTTCCGAGGGGCGTGCGCCGGCGGTGGCGCCCGCAACTGTCAAGCGTTGGCTGGACCAGGGGCATGACGATGCGGGGCGGCCGGTGGTGACGCTGGACACGCGCAACGACTACGAGGTGGACGCCGGCACATTCAATAACGCAATCGATTGGCGGCTGACCAAGTTCACCGAATTTCCGCAGGCGGTCCGCGACCACGCGGCCGAACTCGAAGGCAAAACCGTGGTGAGTTTTTGCACCGGTGGCATCCGCTGTGAAAAGGCGGCGATCCTGATGCAAGACCTGGGCATCGAGCATGTCTACCAACTCGAAGGCGGCATCCTGAAGTATTTTGAAGAAGTGGGCGGCGACCACTACTCCGGCGGCTGTTTTGTGTTTGACGACCGTCGCGCGGTCGATGCGCACCTGCATGCCGCGCCAGAGCTTGCCCACGGAGCCTGATTCGGGCGTCCTTGCGGGGCGTCAACTGCAAGGCCCCTGAAGCGTTGTAAGCTGGTTCTCAACTTTATTCATTGTCTGCAACCTGCAGGGAGCCCCTTCATGACGTTGTCTAAGCGATTTATTTCCGTTTTGCTGCTCGGCGCAGCCCTGTGCTCCGCCACCTGGGCCCAAAGCGAAAAGAGCAGCCAGGCCTTGGGCTCTGCGGCCTATGCCATTCTGGCGTCCCCGGTTCTTTCCCTGGAAGGCAAACCCCTTGAAGCATCGGCAGCGCTCGGTCTGGGCGGCGCGTTTTTGGTGGTCGGTGTGGTTGAAGGTGCCAGCGAACTGGTGACGCTCACCATCAAAGCGGTCGCAACCGGCAGCACCGTGCTGGTAAGGGTCTCCACCCAAGCGGTTAAGGGTGCTTCCATTGTGGTCGGTTCTAGCCTGGTGGTGGTGGCCGAATCGACCGGCTATGCACTGATGGCTTCGGGCCAGTTGTTGGCCTTTATTCCCAATGCTGTGGGCCAGTTGCTGCTGCACCAGTCGATGGTGAAGTAAGCCATGCGTTCCTGGATACGCATTGCCGCCACGCTGGCGGTCTGTTTGGGGCTGGCCGGCACGGCGCTGGCCGGTACGCCCTGTTCCGACAAACAACCGCAGCCGGCCTCGATTCAGCAGGCCTTTCAGGCGGCCTATCGGGTGCACCAGCGCCTTGAAACACTGCAGCCCCGCATCGCCCTGTTGGGCCGAGTCGGTCAGGATTTGTCGCAATATGGTCTGCGCTATTCGCACATTGCCTTTGTGATGAAGGACCTAGCCAGCGGCCAATGGCGCGTCACGCATCTGCTAAACGCCTGCAACAGCAACCATTCGGACCTGTGGCAAGAGGGCTTGGCCAACTTCTTTCTGGATGACTTGCATGCTTACGAGGCGTTGCTGATCGTGCCCTCGGCGGCCCTTCAGGAAAAGTTGCAGGTTTTGGTCGGCCAGAGCGACGCCACACGCGGTATGCACCAGCCGCTCTACAACATGGTGGCTTACCCGTTTGCGGACAAGTACCAGAACTCCAACCAGTGGGCGCTGGAATTGCTCGCCGCTGGTTTGGCCCAACAGGCGGGTATCAACCCGCCCATTGCCAACCGCCAACAGGCGCAGCAGTGGCTCAAGCTCACCGGGTTCGAGCCCAGCACGCTCAAGCTCACAGCCTTCAAACGCCTGGGGGCGCGCATGTTCAAGGCTAACGTGGCCTTCGACGACCACCCGAGTGAACGGCGTTTTTCGGACCAGATCGACACGGTGACCGTGGAATCCATGGCCCGCTACATCCAGCGCGTGGATGCAGCGAGCTCCAGCGAAGTGATTCGCTAGCTAGGCAATCAGCCGCGAAACTTTTGCGCCAGCGCGGCAATGCGCTCGCCGAACTGACGGCCGGTTTCCAGGTCACCCGCGTTCATTTCATCGGCGCTGGCATCGCCCGGCGTCTGGGCGATAGGGCCGCCGCTGGAGGCCAGGTAGTTCACATCGCCGCGCTGCGAAGCCTTGGTGTTGTTGTACAGAATGCCGGTGCCTGCCCACACGCCACCGTGTTGCATGGCCAGCGTCATGAAGTAGTGCAGGGTGCTGAACTTGTCGCCGTTCACGTTGGCGCTGGCGGTAAAGCCGCCGAAAATTTTGTCTTTCCAGGCTTGGGTGTACCAGGCCTTGGACGATGCGTCGGCAAACTTCTTGAACTGCCAGCTCACCGAGCCCATGTAGGTGGGTGAGCCAAAGATGATGGCATCGGCCTCGCCGAGCGTTTCCCAAGCGTCAGCCGGAAGATTGCCTTCCGCATCAATGGCGATCAGTTCCGCCGCTGCGCCCTGCGCCACCGACTGTGCAAACCGCTGGGTGTGGCCGTAGCCAGAATGAAATACCACAACAACTTTCGCCATAAGAAACTCCTTGGGTTAAGAAAAACGAACTTTCACCAAATGGGGGGCCGGATGAAAAAACCAACACCCCAAAACACTTTTGCGCCTCAAGGCGCCAGATCAAACACCAGCACTTCAGCGTCCTTGGCATCGGACAGCGCAACTGACTGCTCGCCGTCCAACAGCGCGGCATCGCCGCCGGCCAACTGATGCCCATTAACTGCCAACGCGCCCCGCACCAGATGTACATAGGCCTTGCGCCCCGGTGCCAACTCCAGGCTGGCTTGCTGATCGCCATCCAACAGGCCGCTGTACAGGCGCGCATCGGCATGGATCAGCACCGAACCCTGTGCCGCATCCGGCGAAGCCACCAAGCGCAGCGCGCCTTGCTTTTCTGACGCCGCAAAGGTCTTTTGCTCATAACTTGGCGAAATACCGCGTACGTTGGGCTCAATCCAGATCTGGAAGAAATGGGTGGTTTCGTTGGGCGCGTGGTTGAACTCGCTGTGCATCACGCCGCTGCCGGCGCTCATGCGCTGCACGTCGCCGGGTGGGATGCCTTTGACGTTGCCCATGCTGTCCTTGTGCGCCAAATTGCCCTGCACCACGTAGCTGATGATTTCCATGTCGCGGTGCCCGTGCGTGCCAAAGCCGGTGCCCGGCGCAATGCGGTCTTCATTGATCACCCGCAAATTGCCCCAGCCCATGTGCCGCGGGTCGTAATAGCCGGCAAAGGAAAAGCTGTGAAAGGACTTGAGCCAGCCGTGGTCGGCGAAGCCGCGATCGGAGGATTTGCGAAGTGTGATCATGGGTTGAACTTTAGTCCGAATGGCTGAATTTACGACACAAGCATGTTGATGGCATCATTCAAATCAATTCAACGAAAAAGCCCTATCCATGCAAACCGCCCGTGATGTCCTGACCCCGGACGCCCTTGCCATGCTGCAATCCATTGCCAAGGCCGGCAGCTTTGCAGCAGCGGCGCGCACCATGGGCGTGGTGCCCAGCGCGCTGACCTACCGGGTGCGCCAAATTGAGGACGCGCTCGACGTGTTGCTGTTCGACCGCAGCTCGCGCCAGGCCAAGATGACCGAGGCCGGCGCCGAGTTGCTGCGTGAAGGCAACCGACTGCTGGGCGAAATTGACGCGGTGGCCAACCGGGTCAAGCGCGTCGCCACCGGCTGGGAATCGCAATTCACCATTGCCGTGGACACCATCATTTCCAAGACCACGATGATGGAGTTGTGCGAGGCCTTTTACGCCCTGTCGCCGCCCACCCAAATCCGGCTGCGCGACGAGACCCTGTCCGGCACGCTCGAGGCCCTCACCTCCGGCCAGGCTGACCTGGCCATCGGCACCGGCCCCGACGCCAGCAACGTGGCCGGCCTGCAAAGCAAGGTGCTGGGCAGCACCCAGTTTGTGTTTGCGGTAGCACCGCACCACCCGCTGGCTCAGATCGCCGAGCCGCTCAGCGACGAGCAGATTCAGCGTTACCGCGCGGTGGCCGTGGCCGACTCGGTGCAACGCGGTGCCGGCCTGACTTTTGGCATCTTCAGCGGCCAAGAGGTGTTTACGGTGGCGACCATGCGCGACAAACTTGAAGCCCATGTGCGCGGGCTCGGCGTGGGGCATTTGCCCATTGGCATGGCCCACCGTTACATCGAAAGCGGCGTGCTGGTGCACAAGCAGACGGAGCGCCCCCGACGGTTGATCACCGTGCACTACGCCTGGCACAAAGCCAAGGTGCAAGCCCAAGGGCGCGCCATGCAATGGTGGCTGACCCAACTGGAAAGCGCAACCACCCGCACCGCCTTGCTGGAAAACCATACCGGCTTCTGAATTTTTAGCGTGCGGTATCGGGCAACAGCCCACTTTCCGCGTGTATAAAGCTAGAAAACCCTTTAACAACCGGAGACCCAACCGCATGAGCCCATCCAAACGCATCGCCATCGTGGGAGCCGGCATGGCCGCCATCACCTGTGCGCGCACCCTGGTGCAGGCAGGCCACAGCGTGACCGTGTTTGAAAAGAGCCGTGGCGTGGGCGGGCGCATGTCCACCCGCCGCAGCCCGTTCGGCAATTTTGACCACGGCGCGCAGTACTTCACCGTACGTGACCCGCGCTTTGTCGAGGCGCTGAAAACCTCTCCCGGCGTCTGCCGCCCCTGGAGTGCCAACACCGTACAGGTGCTCGACGCCCACGGCCGCGTGGCCGAAGCCGGACTGCCCGCACGCGAACCACATTGGGTTGCCAAACCCGGCATGAATGGCCTGGTGCGCGCCTGGGCCAAGCCCTTGCTGGACAACCACGCCATCGAACTCGAAACCCGCGTCACCGCAATTGAGCGCGACACCCTGCACCCCACGCAATGGCAACTGCGCACCAGCGGCCCGGACGACAGCAGCCACGTTTTTGGTGGCTTTGACGCCGTGGTGCTGGCCGTGCCAGGACCGCAGGCGCAGGCCCTGCTCGCAACCCATAAGGCCGGTGCTGCGCTGGCCAAAAAAGCGGCCCGCTCCACCGTCCATCCCTGCTGGACGCTGATGCTGGCGTTTCCGCAGGCCGTGCAACCCGGCCTGACCACGCTGGGCCCACAATGGAACGCCGCCCGCAGTACGCACCACCGCATTGCCTGGCTGACCCGCGAGTCGAGCAAGCCCGGCCGTGGCGCGGTTGAGCGCTGGACCGTGCAGGCCAGTGCAGAGTGGTCACAGGAACATTTGCAAGACGATCCAGCCCGCGTTTCGGCCAAGCTGATCAAGGCCTTTGCCGAAGTGACTGGCATCCGGGCTGTTCCCGCCCATACCGAAGTCCACCGCTGGCTCTACGCCAAGACCGACAAGCCGCTGGGCACCTCGCACCTTTGGGATGCCAAGGCCGGCCTCGGAGTCTGCGGCGACTGGTGCCTGGGCCACCGGGTCGAAAACGCCTTTGTTTCCGGGCTGGAACTGGCACTCGCAATCGCCTGATCCAGCGGGGTGGGTAGCGTGGGGGACATGTACCGGGGCCGGTTTGCCCCTTCGCCCACCGGCCCGCTACATGCCGGCTCACTGGTGGCCGCGTTGGCCAGTTGGCTCGATGCACGCGCCCACGGCGGTCAGTGGCTGGTGCGCATTGAAGACGTGGACCTGCCGCGCTGCATCCCCGGCGCTGACCAAACCATCCTGGCCCAGCTTGCGGCCTGCGGCCTTATTCCCGACAAAGCGCCCGTGTGGCAAAGCCAGCGCACTGCGCTGTACCAACGTGCGCTCGATCCGTTGATTGCGGCGGGCAAGGTGTACCCGTGCGGCTGCTCGCGCAAAGACATTGAGGCCGCCCAACACGCGCAGGGCCTGACCAAACCCCGCCACGGCGAGTTGGTCTATCCCGGCACCTGCCGCAGCGGCTTGCATGGCAAGGCCGCACGCGCCTGGCGCTTTCGAACGACCGAAGCTTCGGTGTCCCATTGGGTCGACCGGCGACTGGGTGCCCAAACGCAGGATGTGCATACCGCCGTGGGCGACTTCGTGCTGCTGCGTGCCGACGGTCTGTTTGCCTACCAATTAGCGGTGGTGGTGGACGATGCCGAACAGCACATCAGCCACATCGTGCGTGGCGAGGACCTGGCCGACAACACGCCGCGCCAGATCTTGTTGCAGCAGGCGCTGGGCGTTCCAACGCCCAGCTACCTGCACACGCCCTTGGTGCTGGCCGCTGACGGCCAAAAACTCAGCAAACAAAACGGTGCGGCGGCGCTCGACACCGCCACGCCACAAGCCGCACTGGGCGCGCTGCAACAGGCGGCGCAATCCCTGGGGCTGCAGGTGGCCGGAACGGGCGACAATACGGGATCGGCGCTGGCCGCCTGGGTTGCGCAATGGCGCGATTCGTCGCCCGCCCCCTTTTCACCCTGAAACCCGTTAGAACCTGTAAGCGCAGGATTGGCCTTTTGTACTGCCCGGGCAGTCATCGTTAGCCGACCAGCCATCTTCCACACCATGAGCCCTTCTGATCTGCCTGACCCCAATCCTTCTGCCCCTGAAGCCGGTGCGGACGCCGCCGCGCCCAAGCCCTTCATGCGCACCATCAAGAGCTTTGTCAAGCGCGCCGGCCGCACCACCACCGGCCAGGCCAAGGCATTTGAAGAACTCGGACCCCAGTTTTTGCTGCCCTATCAGCCTGCGCTGCTGGACCTGCAGGCTGCATTCGCGCCCGCGGAGGCTGAAGCCCACCCCGTGGTGCTGGAAATCGGCTTTGGCATGGGCGAGGCCACGGCGCATATTGCCTCGGTCATGCCCGACACCCGATTCTTGTGCTGCGAGGTGCACGAACCCGGTGTGGGCGCTCTGCTCAAACGCATTGGTGAACGCGAACTCGGCAACATCCGCATTTGCGCGCACGATGCGGTCGAGGTGATTGACCACATGCTTCCACTCAAAAGCCTGGATGGCGTGCACATCTTTTTCCCCGACCCCTGGCACAAGACCAAGCACAACAAGCGCCGGCTGATTCAGTCTCCGCTAGTGGCCAAACTCGCCGCACGCCTGAAGCCGGGCGGCTACCTGCATTGCGCCACCGACTGGGAGCCCTATGCCCAGCAAATTCTGGAAGTGCTGAGCGCCGAACCCAAGCTGCGCAACCGCGCACTGGCCACAAATCCGGAATTGTTGGGCTACGCGCCCAAGCCGCATTACCGGCCGCTCACCAAGTTTGAAAACCGGGGCCTCAAGCTCGGCCATGGCGTGTGGGATGTGGTGTTTGAACGGGTCTGAAACCTGCACGTTCTGCCGCTAGCGCATGGCCCGTTTTCGCCCCAATCCGCCACCGCACCGCGACGGCCTGCGCCCGAGCTGCGTAGTGGTGCCCAGTGGATGCTGCATGCCGGCGCTTGCCTTTTTTGCCGAGCGCTTTACCGCAGTGGCCCGCAGCGACTGGATGCAGCGGCTGGATGCCGGTGACATCGTTGACTCCGATGGCGTCGTGATCCGGGCAGACACCGTGCTGCACGACGGTCAGCGCATCTACTACTTCCGCGCAATCGAAGCCGAGCCCCGCATGCCCTTTGAAGAGCAGATCGTCTGGCAGGACGAACACATTGTGGTGGCCGACAAACCGCATTTCCTGCCGGTCATTCCCTCCGGCAAATACGTGCGCGAAACCCTGCTGGTGCGGCTGGGCCGGACCCTCAACACCGACACACTCGCCCCTGCCCACCGCATAGACCGCGATACCGCCGGCCTGGTGCTGTTCACCCGCAACCCGGCCACGCGCAACCGCTACCACCAACTCTTTCGCGAGCACCGGGTGCAAAAAACCTATCTGGCTACCGCGCGCTGGAACGCGGCATTGCCCTGGCCGCTAACCCGCCACACCCGTATCAGCGAAGGTAGCCACTTCATGCAACAAGCCGAAGTGCCGGGCAAGGCCAACGCCCTGACCCATATCCGCCCGGTGCAGCAACAAGGCGAGTACGCGTTGTATGAACTCAGACCAGTCACCGGGCAGCGGCACCAGTTGCGGGTGCACATGCACGCTCTGGGGCTGCCGCTGGTCAACGACGGCATTTACCCGACGCTGACCCCGGAAGGTGCCGACTTCAGCAAACCGCTGCAGTTACTGGCCAGGACGCTGGCGTTTACCGACCCGGTCACCGGCGAAGCACGCCACTTTGAAAGCAGCCTGTCCCTGTTGCCACTGTCCACTTGGTCCGCCGCGGAGAGCTTGTCCCTTTGACTTTTTCTTCTCCCTCCCCTTCCGCGCTTTCGGCAGTGGCGCTGCGCAACTTTGAAAACGTCGTGCAAAGCTCGCCGGGCTTCAAGTCCCGCGCTGGCCAACACGCCATGGCCGGGCGGGTGGCCGACACGCTGGCCGCAGCCGACCTGGGCGAAAGCAGCGCGCCCGCCAAAGCCATTGCGGTGATTCAGGCCGGTACCGGCGTGGGAAAGAGCGCGGCCTACCTCAGCACCGCCGTTGCGCTGGCGCTGGAACGCAAGACGCGGGTTCTGGTGTCCACCGCCACCGTGGCATTGCAGGAGCAGCTCATTCACAAGGACCTGCCGGCGCTGGCCGCCAGCATGGAACAGCCCTTTGTCTATGCGCTGGCCAAGGGACGCGGCCGCTACGTTTGCAAGGTCAAGCTGGATCGCCTGGCCGGCACCGGCAGCGGCGAGGACGACCTGTTTGAAGAAGACTTTCCGGCCGTGGCTCTGAGCACCGCCTCACAAGAAGCCATTGAGGAACGGCGCATCCAGCTTTACGACCACATGGCCACGCTGCTGGCCGGCAATCAGTGGGACGGCGACCGCGACAACCTGGCGCAGGCGCCCGAATCCAGCGACTGGGCCGGTGTGGCCGCCGAACGCCACACCTGCACCGCCCGCCACTGTCCCAAGTACAAGGAATGCAGTTACTACAACGCCCGCACCCGGTTGGCAGAAGCGAATGTGATCGTGGCCAACCACGACTTGGTGCTGGCAACATTGGGCCTCAAAACCTTGCCTGACTTGGACAATTGCCTGGTCGTGTTTGACGAAGGCCACCACCTGCCAGCCGTTGCGCTGGACCAGTTTTCTAGCGCCATGGACTTGAGCAACCTGCGCTGGCTCGACAAGCTGCCACGCACCATGCAAGACGTGGCCAAGCGACTGCACCTGCACATTGGCGACGACATCCACACGGTCTGCAGTCAGCTCAAGACCGTTCTCACGCAGACCCAAAAGCTGGCCCTGGACCTGGTACACCACAGCACCGACGGGACGGACGGCACCCTGCGCTTCGCCCATGGCGTGTTACCCGAGGTGCTGCACGAACCCGTGGGGCAGATCAGCATGCAGGCTACCGGCTTGCAAAAGGCCCTGGAAACCCTGGGCGTGGACGTCAAGGCGATTGCCAAGGAAGATCCCTCCATGGCGGTGCTGTGCGCACAGTTGTACGCGAAATTGGGAGCGCTGGCACCCCGGCTCAGCAGCCTCACCGGCACCGCGCAGTTGCTGCTGGAACATGGTGAGCAACCGCTGGCCAAGTGGCTGAAGGTGGAGACCGAAAGCGGCTACCTCAACCTCAGTGCGCACGCCTGCCCGATGGTGCCCGGCGACTTGTTGCGGCAGTTTTTGTGGAGCCAGGTGCGCGGCGCGGTGGTTACCTCGGCCTCGCTCACCAGTTGCGGCAGCTTTGACTACTTTCTGCAGGAAGCCGGCTTGTCGGGCAACCCGAACGTTACAGCGCTGGAAGTGGCCAGCCCCTTTGACTACGCCGCGCAGGGCACGCTCACCGTGGTGCACACCCGCACCGAGCCCAAACAGGCCGACGCCTTTACCGCCGAGATGGTGGAGTTGCTGATCAAGGACCTGGGGGATGTGCAGCACGGGGCGCTGGCCCTGTTTACCTCGCGCGCCCAGATGCGTGCCGCCACGCAGGCCCTGCCAGCGCGTTTGGTCGACACGGTATTGGTGCAGGGCACCTTGTCACGCACCCGCCTGCTGGCAAGCCACATGGCGCGGGTGGAAGCCGGTTTTCCCTCCATCCTGTTCGGGCTTCAATCTTTTGGCGAGGGCCTGGATTTACCCGGCAAGCTGTGCGAGACCGTGTTCATCTGCAAGCTGCCCTTTGCCCCGCCCAGCGAGCCGGTGGACGAAGCCCGCGCCGAGTGGCTGCGCAAAATGGGCCGCGACCCATTCAGCGAATTGGTCATCCCCGCCACCGCCATCAAGCTGCTGCAATGGACCGGCCGCGCCATCCGCACCGAAGAAGACCGCGCCCAAGTCATCTGCTACGACAAACGCCTGCAACTACAACCCTACGGCCGACGCATGCTCAATGGGCTACCGGCCTACGCGGTCACGAGCAGACCAGTCGCTTGATGCCCAGCAAGTTCCTGTCTCTCCTTGCAGAAGAGACCATTCTCTCAAGCATCAATTGGTTCGCAATTCCCGGACAGGTCAAATTAAGGCTCCCTCAAGCATTTCAATGAATTGACAAATAGCCAGGGGATTGGCTTGCAAATACTTAATATAAATTAACTTTATCTTAAATACTTAATTTGGATTGGCGCTACTACTTTTATATGGAGATATTGGACTAAATATCCATCAGCGGACTGACCACGGTGGCAACGGAATCTTGCTCCTCCTGTGTCAGTGCATTCCACGCCATGAGTCCACTTTCTTTACTAAATTCACGTGTTTCGCAGAATGTCGGGACATCATCTTCAAGCGCAAGGGAGTGGCTTGACATGACAGATTGACCGGGCATTGAAGATTCCTCTTGTTCGGAGGCATTGGTTGGAACTTTGAAAACGCGACTGATTGGTTTGACCATTATTCGATGTCCTTGTTTATATCCAATGTTTTGGTTTCTTCCACTAGATCATTGAAAGCGGCGATAACGGAGTTTGCGAAATCTTCTGCAAGTGCAGAGTCCTCCCATTTGCTCCATGCATCGCTAGCCAGGAGTTCCACGCTACCCTTGGATTTCTCAGCATTGGCAAAACCCAACTGTGATGACGCCAATGGCTCTATCTGGACAGTTTTGGATGCGATGCCAGCCAAATGAGGAATTGTGCTTGCTGCGTTCTTTTCGTCTGTGATATTGATCTTCGTAACCATTGGCAATCCTCCTGCTTTCACCGAGATATTAAAGCAGGCTCACCAACCCAGCAAAGGCAACAAAAAAATGCAAACCAACCTTCACTTATGCATTCCATTTAGACGCCAAGCGCCAGATACCCAAGCAAGGAGTTATGTAGGATTTAGACAAAAATATTTAACAAGAAGAAAATGATTCTCAATAAATCAAATTGACACAACTGGCTTTGTTAACTAAACAAGCAGCTTCCAGCTTGATTTCAATTGCGTCAGACCTGCTTTATCTGGTCGCACAAAGGTTGCCGAAGGGTTCAGTGAAGAGAATTAGTGCTTTTCGCCACTTTGGCCCACCAAAAAAAAGTAGGCAGTCTGACAAAGACGCAACAGGTGGAATTCAAGCCACCCAATGGTCTAGCCATGCGCCGATGGAGAACCCCAATTCGCCAGGACGCGCTTAAGGTCATGACATTGCACGGGCTTGGTAAGTAGGCCGCTGCTCCGTAAGTGCTTGATTTACCAAAGAAAAAGGCCGCTAAGTGGTGATCCTTAGCGGCCTTTATCAGGGGGTATGGTGGAGCTGGGGGGATTTGAACCCCCGTCCGCAAACCTTCTTCGAACAGTTCT